>Ga0209051_1000531_pt1 | contig 47271 bp, 43 predicted proteins | sample AraplaCvi_mMS_r2_2_FD_184286 | JGI IMG/M metagenome (GOLD analysis project Ga0209051, IMG submission 184286) | Arabidopsis root microbial communities from North Carolina, USA - plate scrape MF_Cvi_mMS_r2 (SPAdes) (version 2) | ecosystem: Host-associated > Plants > Roots > Endosphere | place...
TCGCCCAGCATCTTCACGCCGGTGCTGTCGATCAACAGGTGCAGGCCCGCGCTGCTGCGGCGCGTGGCAATGGCCACACTCAATGTCTTCTGACGCCGCGACAAGGTGCTGTAGTCGGGCACGGCCCAGTCCAAGTGGGCCAATGTATGGACGCCCCCGGTTTGTCAAGCGATGCGTTCAGCAATGGATCGAAGGTCGAGATTGCAGCCATGTATCCGGACTTGGTGTCAGGCCGCATGCCTGCCGTCCCTGATGGAATCCGCTGGTCGGCGCCTTATCAACGCTGCGAGCCTTATGCTCGTGTTGCATATCAGGCTTCTTCCGACCACGGTCTGACCGTCTTGCCATCACTGTTTGATCGCCTGAGCAACCAAGTGGTTTGAGAGATTTGTTCCAGTGCTTGTTTGAATCTTCGAGCTCAAGCTGACGCAGCAAGGGTAGACCGGTAATCAGAACAGAAGTCCCTGTTCTGTGTCAGCAGCGCCCAGACGACCCGTGCATTCTTGTTCGCCAGCGCTACCGCAGCCACATTCACGCTGCGCCGTACAAGCAGTGCCTGAAGCCAGTTGCTTGTCGCCCCATTGAGCTTTGCCCTGTAGATCACTGCGCGAGCGCCATGGATGAGCAGCGTTCGCAAATACGCGTCTCCCCGCTTGCTGATGCCGAGTAAGACGTTCTTCCCTCCACTGGAGCTTTGTCCAGGCACAAGACCGAGCCACGCCGCCAATTGGCGACCGCTGGTGAAGTTCCCAGCGCTGCCGACGGTCGCCTCCAGCGCACTGGCGGTAATCGGTCCGATTCCTGGAACTTGAGCGAGTTTTCGGCTTGACTCGCTATCCCGGTGCCACGCCTGGATCTGGGCGCCAATTTCGTCGGCTTGACGGTCCAGCTCCTCAGATGTTCCAGCAACCGCTGCATGAGAAGACGCAATGAGCCTGGCAATTCATTGGTCGCATCCTCGATCAGCTGTGGCACCTGCCTGGCAATGTTCCCGATCCCCTGAGGGATAACCAATCCAAAATCGGCCAGCAATCCCCGAATCTGGTTGGCCTGCGATGTCCGCGCCTTTACGAAGCCTTGTCGCGCTCGATGTAGCGCCAGCACCGCTTGCTGCTCAACGCTCTTGATTGGCACAAATCTCATGTTTGGCCGAGCCACCGCTTCGCAGATCGCCTCTGCATCGGCCGCGTCATTCTTGTTTGTCTTGACGTACGGCTTGACGAACTGCGGCGCCATCAACCGCACCGTGTGGCCAAAGCGTTGCAGCTTACGGGCCCAGTGGTGAGCACTGCCACAGGCTTCCATCCCAACGAAACTCGGCGGCAGAGTCGCAAAAAAATCGGCCATCTGGGCACGCTTGAGTTGCTTCTTCAACGTCGCCTTGCCGCGTTCATCCACGCCGTGAATCTGGAAGACATTCTTCGCCAAGTCGATACCTACCGTCGTGATCGTCATGATGGATGCTCCTGTTCGAGGGGTTGCAGTGACCCTCCAACTTTGGCATGCACCCGCTGTTACGGGGAGGGGGCGTCCATTCCATTAACGCCCATCGCGGCGACTCCAGAATTTTTCAGCCCCATATGACTACACCGGATAGACAGTAGAAAGTCCATCCGCTCAACAAAGCCCAGCCTGGCCTCTGCCGCGCTGGGCTTTTTGCCGTCTGGCTCTGCCGGACGTGTGTTCTGACCTTTTTACGGAATGTCCTGCGCATTCCTAGCCCCATGGCCCACGACTTCACATCCAACAGATTCGACGATGAACCTTCCCCTGATCACGAGCCGCTCGCCCAGTCACGCGACTTCGTCTGTCCCGCCTGCAATTCGCGACGCACCGTTCCGCGCGACATTGGCAAGAAGGCCTGCGCGGCGATCGGCACAGCCGCTGGCGCCGCCGGCGGTATCTCCAGCACGTTGCCAAGCGCCATCACCGGCGCCGAGATCGGCGTGGCCATGGCTGCGACTGCTGCAGCCAGCACGCTACTGGGCACCGTCGCCGGAGCAATCCTCGGCGGCCTGAGCGGTGGCATCGCCGGCTGCGTCGTCGGTGCCGCGTTTGGCGAGGCTATCGACGACGCGATCTTGCGCAACCGCCGCTGCCTGGCCTGCGGCCACTCCTTCTCGGCCTCGCGCCACTGATCACTCTTCTCACCTCCGACCCAATAAAGGAAATCACCTCATGGCACATCTCATCGAAACAATGGCCTACGCTGGCGACACACCCTGGCATCGCCTGGGCCACCGCCTTCAACCCAAGCAACCGCTTGAGGTCTGGGCCGAGCAAGCCGGCATGGACTGGACCATCCAGGAAACCCCAGTGCGCTTCATGACCCAGCCTGAGGGTGATTCCCTTCAAACCCTGGAATCCTTCGCCGAACAGAAGGTGCTCTACCGCAGCGACACCCATGCGCCACTGTCGGTCGTCAGCAGCCGATACCAGGTCGTGCAGCCCCGCGAAGTCCTGGAGTTCTACCGCGACCTCACCGAGGTAGGCGGCTACGAGATGGAGACGGCCGGTGTCCTCAAGGGTGGTCGCAAGGTCTGGGCGCTGGCACGCACGGGCAAGCAGGCCGTGCTCAAGGGCAGCGACACCGTCAACGGCTACTTGTTGTTCGCAACCTCCTGCGACGGCTCGCTGGCCACCACGGTCACGCCGACGACCGTGCGGGTCGTGTGCAACAACACGCTGGCCATCGCACTGGACAACACCAGCAACGTCATCCGTGTACCCCACAACACCTGCTTCGATGCCGATGCCGTCAAACGACAACTCGGCATTGCCATCGGGCAATGGGACGACTTCATGTATCGCATGAAGGTTCTGTCCGAACGCAAGGTCAAGAGCAAGGAGGTCGAGGCCTACATCCAGCGCGTGCTCTACGGACCAGGAAAATCTGACGAAATCTCAACGCCCGATGCCGGCACGCAGTCCATGCCGCGTGCCTGGGCGGCACGGAAGATCCTCGAGTTGTACGAGGGCAAGGGCCGCGGCGCCGAACTCGCGGCCGCCCGGGGGACGACCTGGGGCCTGCTCAGCGCGATGACCGAATTCGTCGACCACGAACGCCGAGCACGCAACCGCGAGTACCGCCTGGACAGTGCCTGGTTCGGCCAGGGCGCTGCCCTCAAGCAACGAGCGTTGGCGCATGCGCTGGAGCTCGCTTCTTGACGCGACGGGATCTTAGACCTCCTCCTCACTTCCTCTCACCACTCCCACTCAGCTCCTCCACCAAAGCCCCGCCTCTCCATCGAGAGGGCGGGGCTTTTTGCTGGATGGGGCGGTTTCAACCTTCAGAAAGAAATCAATGAACTCAACTCCCCGGAACACACAGCGTTCCCCGAGCGCTCGTGTGCGCTCGCGCGCCCCTGCATTGCGCCTGGTGCCACCCACCTGGTCGCCGGATGCGACCACCGGGCGCTGGCCGAGCGCGGTCGAAGCCGGCCTCGGCTGTCTCGACGCCGCTGCGGCCGTAGGCCGTGATCCCTTCAAGTCTGCCGTGCGGCTGTGGATGGAGAAGACCGAGCGCCACGACCTGCTGCAGCCTGTCGATCCTTCCCTCGTTCAGTCAGCAGAGGCTGCTTCCTATTGGGATCGCCTGCTCGAGCCGATCGTGGCGGCGCACTACGCGCTGCGCACGGGGCGCCAGGTGCTGCGCACTCGTGCCTTGCTGCGGCACCCGCAGCACCCCTGGATGCTGGCCCATCCTGGCCGTGAAGTCGTCGGCGCTCCTGATGTCCAGTTGCTGGAATGCCGATGCGTCGGCATGCATGCGGCTGAGCTCTGGAGCGAGGGCCTTCCCGCTTACGTGCGGATCCAGATGCTGCATCGATTGGCCGTGACAGGCGCCAAGACCATCGATGTTGCTGCGTTGATCTGCGGCCAGGACCTGCGGATCCATCGGGTCGAGCGCGACGAGGTCGAGATCTCCCGGCTCATCGACGCCGAGCGCGAGTTCTGGCACTGCGTGCAAACCGACTGCGCGCCGCTGGCGGGCGATCGGGCGGAGGTCTGAGATGGGCCGCATCGTCTACCGGGCGACCAAGGACCAGGCTGTCCATGACGAACTGCACAGCGTCGCTGCCTTTGCTGCGGTGCTGGCACATCGCGCGATCGGCAACCGCCTGTGGTTCTTGGCACAGAACCGTTCGGGCGAACACGCCGGACGCATCTGGATCGGCCTGACCCTCATCGATTGCAGGAATGGCGAAGTGGCCGTCAAGAGCATGGACGAGAGCTGCGGTCCGTACTACTTCGACTGTCCGTTGGCCTTCCTGGATCGTGCTGCACCTGCGATCGGACCTTACGCAGGCCCATGGCGCGAGAAGGTGCGCGAGTTCCATGCAAACCGGGCCGCCAAACGAGCAGCCATCCGCCCGGGCCTGCGCATCTCCTACGGCGAATCGACCTACGTGCTGCGCCGAAGTCTCGGCCGCCGTGGCTGGGACGTCGCGCGCGAGAGCGACGGCCTGATCTGCCGCCTGAAATCCCGACAACTCGGCAAGGCAACGGTGCTGCCGTCCCAAGACAAACATCCACAAGAGAAACATTCATGAAAACCAGATTCCGGCGGCACGCCACAGTGCCGCCCCATACACGCGACCCCTTCGCCCAGGACATGTTCAAGTGGTCGGCCGACTTCGACGTTCCCTCGGTCGGTGACGACGTGATCATCCGCATCAACGGCATCGGCCGTGCCAAGGTGGTGGGCTACGTCTCGCAAGGCGGCTACCTGGGGGTGATGACGGTGCCGTACACCCCGCCCGACTGGTGGATTCGCCAGAACGGACCGCCCAGCCCCGACAACTCGGCATTGGCGTTCGGCGCGGAGATCTCGCCCATCGACACCGGGGAGGGCGCATGAGCGGCACTGCGTTCACCTCGGCCATGCCCCGCACGGTGGTGGTGTTCAGCATCGAGCTTGCCGTCTTCGATGAGGAGGCGCTCGCTGGTGCTGCCAGGGTGCGTGCACGCGAAGATGGCCTGGACGATGAGGCGTGGGCGTCGATGCGCTCGGGCATCTCGGATGACCTGGTCATGCTGCTGGATCCGGGCCTCATAGCCGATGCTGGCTTCGAGATCCTTCAGTCGACATGTGAGGTGTGCGAAGTGAGTGAGGTGAACGAGGGGAGCCAGCATGCCGTCGACCAACGTTGAATTCGTCACCGAGCTGATGGAGTTCAGCGCTCACGGTGCGCTCATCCAGGCGTTCGTGATGCAGGCGCTGGAGCAGTACGCCAGGCGCGTCGCTGAAACGAATCCTGAGGCGCTGGATACGCCCATGGTCAGCGGCCATGCCTGGCACGGCTGCGCTGTGGAAGTGCGGGACAAGCTGGCCAGAAGGCTGGGCCGCAACGATCCGATCCCACCTGCCACTTCGCCCGCGCAAAGACGCTGACTCTTGAGGCAGCGGGCTCGCTGCAACTGCATGCAGGCGCCCTGCCTGCGCATCGGACCTCCCGGTCCGCCTTCATCCCCTACGCACGCACCCACCACGCCCCGGCCTCTCTGGCCTGGGGCGTGGTGGAGGTGCGCGCGTGGGTCTGGCTCGCCCTTTATCGCCCCTTAGGGCCGGCACTTCATGGCGTCGCCGTCAACGGCTGCGCTCACAACATAGAGGATCAACTTTGTTTATTCCGATCAGAGCGGAGGCACACGCGCGCCCGCAATCAACCCGGCCGTCCCAGGAACGGCTGAATCACTCTCCTGCAGCTTCCACCAAACAGGACATCTGCACCTATCACCTGGTGCGCGTCAGCCGCAACCGCAAGACCGGCCCGATCCCGGTGACGACCACGAGTGCGAACTCGTGCTCGCCGAGTTGCAGCTTCAAGGGCAATGGCTGCTATGCCGAAAGCGGACCCCTGGCCATTCATTGGCGCAGCGTGTCCGAGGGGCGGCGAGGTCACACCTTCGATGAATTGCTCCAGGAGATCTCCACCTTGCGGCGCCATGCCCTGTGGCGCCACAACCAAGCGGGCGACCTGACACCCGAAGCGCCCGGTGTCATTGATAGTTGCAAGCTCACACGGCTGGCCATGGCGAACCGGGGGCGTCGTGGATTCACCTACACCCACTATCCGCCCACACCCCAAAACCAGGCGGCGATCCGCCATGCGAATCGGCTTGGCTTCACGGTCAACCTCAGTGCAGAGACCTTGGTCCAGGCCGACGCGTATGCGGACCTGGGCATCGCGCCCGTGGTGGTCGTCCTGCCCCAGAGGCTCACCAAGCCCACCCGAACGCCAGCCGGGCGCCAGGTGATCGTCTGCCCCGCCAGCACCAGCAATTCCGATTGTTTGAACTGCGGCATCTGTCAGCAACGCGATCGCGCCGCCATCGTGGGCTTCCCGGCCCACGGCGCTGGCGCCCAGCGTGTGCAGGCGATCTTCTTCGAGAGCAGGCCCTCATGAGAAGCGCACCCAAGGCGACGGCCGCGCCGGGCGGGGCCAGCCAAGAGATGTTCTCGCCCGACGAGGCGTTTTTGCAGCGAGTGGATCGAGTGATGCTGCAGCGCAAGCAAACTGATCCGTTCCAGCAGGAAGCGGCCTGGCGCGCCACCGAGGAGGAGGCCAGGTTACGACAACACCAGTTGCCAGATGAAAAACCTGTCCGCGCTCCCGTACTTTGAATGCGACAACAGAACGCCGCTCTCCCGATCTCCTTCTTCTCATCTCGACGACACAGACCCCGGCTCCCTCTCAAGGGACCGGGGTTTGGTCGTTATGGGGCGCTGAGGAGCGGATCCATCAACCACAAAAAAGAGAAAGGACATCGCCATGAACCTCTGCCACGGGCCGATTGACTACCTGACAGCCTTTGCGCTCGTGCTCGCGATCGGAATCCTCTTGGGCCTCGGGCTGGGATGGAATTTCTGCAGCTACTTGCGCAGGGACCCTTTTGGGGGCCTTTAAAGGAACCCGGCGATCACCTGGCCGGCAGATCACCACAGCGCCATCGAGTCGGCCGGCTCGATGACCACTCCCCTTTTCCGCAGGGGTTTCACAACGGCTCGCCCCAGCGGATTGAAGGGGCGGGCTGGATTCAGATTTGAACTACATCAAGGATTGCTCATGCACAAAGAACAGGCCCCGACGCCACACGCCCTCGAGCGCATCGCCATTGGCAAGGGCGTCATCGCGGATGACGCGCTCCAGCGAAAGACAACCACATGGCTCGTCTCGAACACCTGTTCGTAAGGGGCATCCGCTTCGACACCGAAGTCCAGTACCTCGCGCAGGATGCAAAGAATGCAAAGGGCCTCGTGTACGAGAACCTCCCCATCCGCAAATCGGCATCGGCCCGGACTTGCGCATTGACCAGCGTGGTCCAGTGCCTTGCGGTACTAGGGCAGTTGTCCCGCCCGCAAATGAGAGAGGCCCAGCGCCTGGCTCGAAAGGCGTTGCAGGGAGTCAGTGACGGCAGCGTTCTGCGCTGTATCGATGCTGCTGGCTTGCCCATCGTCGCCGAATTGCACGCCTCAGATTCCGGCCAAGTGGGCCACCTCGGGGCGATCGCATTGGAGGCACTGCGCGCGGGCCGCGCATGCCTGGTGCATTTCGAATCCACCGACGCCTGCCTCTGGGCGACGGTGATCGGCGTGGAGTGGGACCGTGCGACTGGCGAGCCTCGGGCGTTGTTGTTGCTGGATGCGAGCGCAAGTGAACCCTGGGCCTGCGCCCACAACGTACGCATCGAACTGCGAGCCGAGGCGGGCAGGTCGGTACGCGCGAGCCCAGGGTTCATGCTGAACTGCCGTCACCTCACGGGAGAAGCCTGCGCCGTGCGGTTGCGCAGCCTGGTCGTTCTGCGGCGCAACACGCCAGTCGGTGGTTAGCGACCAGCGGCTCTAGCGACGAGTACTGCGCTTCTTGACCGGGTAGGGCCTGGCCGTGCGAGGCGCTCGGGTCAACGTCACATCGAGATCGCGCTGCTGCGGCAAGTTCGGGTCCATCAGCTCATGGGCGGGTGCGCCGATGGCTTTGGAAAGCAGCTCGATGTTGTCGATGGAGATGTTGCGCTGGCCGCGTTCGAGCGTGCCAACGAAGGCCCGGTCCAGCCCGGCCTCGGCGGCCATGCGTTCCTGCGACATGCCCGCGTGAATGCGCATCAGGCGGATATTGCGGGCAAACACCAGGCGAAGAGAAAGGGGGACGGCACGTGGCATGCCCTCGATGCTCGAAAAACGAGGTGTTTGAAACCACGGTGTTTGAAACCCTTTAACATTCAGATGCAATCAACGAAGACATCGAGCTGCGCGCTGGATTGGGTACTGCCTCTGTCCGGCGTAGCTCAACTTGATCAAAAAAGGAGATTCAAATACCTCATTAATAAGAGGCCAACGAAGACGATGTCGCATTCAGCGCTGCGCTCGAAGGGAGCCATCCGGCTCACCCGGAGAAGTCAGCGTCGCGCGGCTCGCCAGGGTGCGGACGCCCTGTCTTTTTCCTTTCTGCTTTCCACTCAAAACTCAACATGGACTCATTGAACATCTATCACTTGCTCATCCTCGTCGGCGTGGTCGTCCCGCCTGTTCTGGGCTGGCGCTTCGCCAAGAAACTGGGCTATCACGGCGCCTGGGGCCTACTGGCCTGGAGCCTGTGCATTCCGTGGGCGGGCATCGTCGTGCTGGCCGTCTTGGTTTTCATGAAGCTGCCGGTTGAACGGGCGACCGGGCGAGATTCCGGTGCAGGGGCGGCGCGCAGCACCACGTTGTAGTTAGTCGGGTGGGCTACATCCGGTTGGGGCCTTCGCCGACTTCCATCGAAGGCTGCCCATCCAATGGCCGTACAAGCCTGATCCGGAAGGCTTCACGGCGCTTTCACTTCCTTTCAAGGGCCTCTCATGAAAACCCTGCTCGGCAGCGTCTTCGCTGTGCTCATCGCAATCGTCTTGACGCCCTTGGTGCTCGCCAAGGGCATTGACCCGCTCATCAATCCCGATGCCGTTAGGCACCAGATCGACCGCTCGGCCATGGAGATTCAGATTCAGGGCTGGAGCCGCGATCTCCAGTACCCGGTCTACCCGATCCAGGTACGGGCAGGGGCCAACGGCGTGTACTACACGACCAATGATCGGGCGAGCTCCTACAAGGAGTTCGACTTCGACGAACTGCGCTGTGAGATCGGTGACGCCGATCCCGCTGTGCTGAAGATGCCCGGCTACGCCTGTTCCGGCGGCGTGTGCATGACCATGGAGGGGGCGATCCTCGGCACCGACCCCCGCCGGCGCATCAACAAGAAGCATCGCTGCTGAGCGAGCAGGCCATCGCGCCCTCAACACCCACGACGGTGACGCCGGCACGTTCGGCTTTCACCTTCTCACAACCATTCCTCATCAAGAACTTTTTACATGACTACCTTCAATACGATCAAACTGATCGGCTTCAGTCTCGCCCTGACCGTGTTGGCCGGTTGCGGCGACAGCAAGATCTCCGCCGTCAAGGACACGCGCTTGCACGGTGACGAGTTCACGGTCGGCGAGACCTTGAGTAAGGTCAAGGAGTGCAAGAGCACCGACTGGACCAGCGAGATCGTGAGTAACTCCACGATCGTCACCCACACCTGTACCGTCAAGCTCGATGACGAGCTGCTCAAGTTGGCCAAGCAAGGAGAACTGGACGCCTTGAAAACGAGGTCTGAGCTCGCCGACCTCTCGGTGACCCATGCCCTGTCTCAAGCCCGCGGCATGCATGCCGATGCACTGCGCTACAGCCAGGAGCGTGCGGCGCAGGCTGCCCGAAGGGTGGCCGAGGTCGATCAGCGGCTCGAACGCATTGCCACGGCACAACGCTCGGAATTCTTTTCGCTCAGTGGTGCTCCACTTCGACGAGGGGAAGCACCGCCAGATGCCACGGCATGGGAAGCGCGTCGTGCTGAAAACCTGGCTGTAGCGAATGGCGAAAAGGAGGCGCTGCTGGCCGAAATCGAGGCCGAAAAGCAGAAGAATCACGCTGCCATCGATGCGGCCGCCAAGCAGATCGAGGACGCATCGACCTGGAACGAGAAGTACGCACAGGAGATTCAGCGTACCCATCAGGCCATGATCAAGGAAGTGGATACTTACTACGAGAGGAGCCACACCCTCAAGGTCAAGACGGCCTTTCGGTATCGTGAAGGCGGCAATGCCGAGCCGGTCTCCGCAGCCTTGTTCATCGATGATCTTGAGGGAAGAAGCGCTATGCCGGTCTATCTCATGGATCCCAAGCGCATGCGGGAGTACCTCACCTACCTGACAAAGAGCGGGCTGGGGATGGAGGCCAATCGCCTGTTCGACGAACGATTCCCGATCGAGCGCATCAGCGGTCCAGAGGGAGGCTTCAGATACAAGGCCTCGAAATCCGCGACATGAGTCTCCGCTGACGCCCGGTCTCCACAATCTGCCTCGGCGGGTTGCGGAGACTGGGCGAGTCAAGCGCTGCTCTTTTTTTGCTAAGGCATCGCCCTTTTCCCATGCGTTGCTCGCAGATCTCGAAGAGGCGGCGCGGATGCTCGGATCGCCGAGCAACAATCCCTTTTCAGTTTCCATTCACATTCAGGCCAAGTAGGCGTGGGATCACTCGCGAGGGTACTTCTGTGACCAGCACAGATAGTCGTGGGTGGTGGCGGCGAATTTGTACACCTCCATCGGAGGAGAGTCATAGTCATTGCAATCGTGCTTTGAGTTCATGCACTGAATTGGGGCAGTCCAAGCTGCCTCTCCTAATTTCTTCATATCACTCTTGAATGAGCCGCTTGGGCAGATGGGATTATTAACCGAATAACGAAATAGATAAATGACCTGCCTGAAGAATGATTTGACAATGGCGTTCTCTTCTGTTGTTTATTTTTACATGCTTTCCTATTGGTATAGGACTCTCACGTCGAGGGACTAGAGGGGAGGGTAAATGAGCATGCGCACTTACCGTTTCTCCTATTTTCAATTAGGAGCAAAGAATGGCCAGTTTTCACATCACGATCAAGACAGGTAAAAAGGGCAGCGCCGCAAGGCATTCAAGCTATATCGCCCGTGAAGGTCAATACGCGAGAGAAGATAGATCAGCGGATCTCGTCGCGACTGGGCATGGCAATCTTCCTCCATGGGCCAACGGATCACCTCGAGCGCTGTGGAGTGCAGCCGATAAGTACGAACGTAGTAATGCTGCCGCCTATCGTGAATATGAGGTGGCATTGCCGGTTGAACTGACGGCAGAGCAGAACGATGAGTTGGTCAATTCGTATATCCAGGAGAGCTTCAAAGGCAAGCCCTACCAATACGCCATTCATTGCCCTTCCGCAGCCCTTGGGGGTGTTCCTCAGCCGCATGCGCACATCATGATTTCTGAGCGCCTTGACGATCAGTATGATCGGGAGCCGTCTCAATATTTCAGGCGCTACAACCCTGTGCATCCGGAGCGAGGCGGGTGCCGCAAGGACAACTGCGGGCGCCCGCGTGGGGTTCTTGGGGCTGAGGTGACCATGCGGCGCAAGCACTGGGCCGGCAAACAAAACGAGTTCCTGGAGAGGTTCGGGCACGCCGCTCGTGTCGACCATCGAAGCCACGAGGAGCGAGGACTAACTGCTGTTCCTGGCAGGCACTTGGGTCAAGCCGCAGTACGGAGCATGACCCTTGGGGGTAAAGCTTCGCAGGCGCAGCACACGGGTTCAGTTTGAGCGTGGGCAAGCAAAAGTAGAGTCTCCAAAATAAAGAGCCGCTACTCCTGCTACAAAGTAGCAGGAGTAGCGGCTCGTTGTGGTGCGACAAGTCTCAAGGCGAGGATGGCGCGACCTTCCCCGCAGGGCCCGCTAACTGGGGCTTCAGCTCAGATCCGACCCGACGGAAGGCCGCTGAATGGTGGCGGAGACCAGGCCGGCGGGTTCTGGACCGGGAAGAACTCCGGGTTCAGGTGCACGAACGTGGTCTTGTTGCTGAACTCCAAGCGCACATGTCCGGCCCGGACCATGAAGATCAACGCGGCCTCGCGGCGCACAGTGCTGCGAAGAGCGACGGGGCCGAACTTCAGGATCTCATTGCGGCGAAAGCGTGACATGCCACCATAGCGCTCGCACTGTTTCCAGAGCCAGCGCCCCAAACTGCCCGCATCAATTTCGTCTTGGGGGATCTCCGGCTTGGCGCCAAAAATCTCCTTGTGCTGCATAAGATGTCCGCGGGCAATATTGATCCCACGCTCCGCGTTGGCCACATTGATTGGGGACGGTCCGTGCTCGAAATACTGAAGGACTGCGCTGATGCGCGCCGCCTGCTCCCCAATCTTGGAGGCAGCCTCGGGGATATCGGCGAGCGAACCTCCAGGGGCTTGTGCCAATTCGGTCTCATTGAAAAAGTCGATCCAAGGCTTGTAAGCCGACGGCTCATATTCCATGACGTACTTGCTGGCTGGTGCATCGAAAATATGCGTTGCCTTCAGGATTTCCGTGACCCTGGCCTTGAATTCGTCTGAGCCAGTGCGAGGAAGATCCTCGCGGTGATGATTCGAGTCCCTCGCTTGGGCAGGGCTTGCGAAACTAAGAAACGAGACATGAAACCGCTGTTGTGGAGTTCGCTGCCCTTGCGCTTCAGAAATTTCTTGAGCACCTCTTCCTGAACGGCGATCGTCACACCGAAATTCGGGCTGATGATCTTCAGCGTTTCCTTGGTCCTGCGCACAATTTCAAGGTCTTCGTTGCTCCAGAGTGAATTGAACATGCCGAGTGATCGGAAAAGCGCCGATTCCAGAACAACACCACCTTCGGAAGAGACGATTGCTGCTGTGGGATGCTCCTCGTGCAGTCGCTGGGCTACAGCTTCGGCGGTAGCATCCTGCATGAGCAGTTTGAAGCCTTTTGGACGCTTGGGCTTTTCTTCAAGCATCTGCTCGATTTCAACTTCAATTGCCTCCGTCGGCTTACGTGATTTCTTCAGGCTCGACTTCCGGCGATAGAGGTCTTTGATTTCGACTTCCCACTCAGAAAGTGCGAGGTAGTATTTGTCGAGCTGCGGAAGCATCCGCATTTCCTCTTCGTTCTGGAAATCGGCGATGGGCTGAAAAATGTCCTTGTACACAGTCGTTTTGCGCTCACCGCTGGGAACGATATCGATAAAGGACAAGCTCACGGGGCCCTCTTGCCCACCAGGGCGGCGAACACGGAGGAAGTGCTGGCATGCGAGGGAAGCGACAGACAGGTGCGCAGACGCAATCAAGGACTCCGGGTGCCTGGGTGATGCGCTCTGTCGCGAGGACAGACTAGCGAAGCAAGGGTGGGAGGAAGAAGGTCGGGAAGTTCATGAAAAAATAGAAAACGATGCGCCGCCTCTGTGTACAGAGTGGCGGGTGGGTGTCGGGGACGCTTGACAGCGTGTCGGCACTCCGAACTGAACTGCTCGGTTTAGTCGAGACAGTTTTCCTGGAGGACGGCGGGTTGCAGTTCTTTGCGGAGTTCCAGTTTGCACTCCGCCGGGGTCAAGTATTGCAGGCTGCTGTGGTGACATACCTCGCTAGTTGGGCTTGAACGGCATGTGGATGCGCGCGCGCACCGAGGTGACGCGCTTGCGCGGCCGTTTTCGGGGGTACCAGCAGGCTTGCCGGCGCCACAGGCGATGCGTGTGTGACCAACTCCGCTCGAAGCCGCTCTGATGCAGAAACACGCGAATGCGGCGATAGCCGTAGCGCGGATACTGGGCCGAGAGCGCCGTCATCGCCGCGAGCACCGGCGCATCCTTGGGCGGCAGGCGCAGCCCGTAGCTGGGCGTGGCGCGTGACATGCCGATGAGCCAGCAGGCGCGGCGCAGACTCACGCCCGGTGCGCGCACGAAGGCCAGTTGCTCGCGCCGAGCGGCTCACCATTTTCTGTGCCGATCTCCTTGAGGATCTCGAGGCCCAGATCTCTCTGGGCAAGGAGCATCTTCAGCCGGCTGTTCTCACGCTCCAGGGCCTTTGGATGCTTGACGACCGCGGATCAACCCACCTGCACCGTCACCCGCAGGAACGTCGCGGCGATCAGGCAGGTGTTGGGGTACTGGCTCTGGTTTTGGCTCTGGAACAGCGTCACCAGTTCCGTACGCAGTTCGTCGGTGCGCCCCGCCTGGGCTGCCGCGTCGAATGCGTTCATGGTCGGGCCATAGAACTGCCGGAACGTGTCGACGAATTCCGCCGCCGAGCCTTTGAAGTCGAAGATGTAGCTGTCGCGTTCCCAGCTGATCGCCTCCGACGCGACGCCCGCCGCGCCAAAGCGCTCGATGATGTTCGGGGTCGAGCCCCAGCCCATCGGGCTCACGAAGCCCTCGGGCGGCGGGGGCGCATACGACGAACTGATCTTCAGGATCTGCGCCACCAGCGTGGGGTCGTTGGGAATCCAGTTGCCCATGAGGATGCGGCCGCCCGGCCGCGTGACGCGCACCATCTCCCGTGCCACGTCGAAGGGCCTAGGCGCAAACATGGCGCCGAACATGCTGATGACGAGGTCGAAGGACTTGTTCTCCAGCCGCAGCTCGCAGGCGTCCCCTTCCTCGAACCGGCAGCTGGCCGACAGCCCGGCCTGGGCCGCCCGCCGGTTGCCCGCGGCGACCAGGTTGGCGGCGATGTCCACGCCCAGCACCTGCGCGCCGAGCTTGGCGGCCGGGATGGCGGTGTTGCCGTCGCCGCAGCCGAGGTCCAGCACCTTCATGCCGGGCGTGATGTGCGCGTGCCGCACGACGTCTTCACCGCTCTCGCGCATGCTCTCGGCGATGCGGGTGAAGTCGCCTTTTTCCCAGAGGGCCTTGTTCGGGTTCATGACTTCACCTTCTCGATCATGTGGTCGATCACATGCGTGTGTTCGTGTTGCGGACTGAACATCACGATCTCCGCGTCGGCGTCGACCTTGACGTTGTGGCCGGGCGGCCAATAGAACAGGTCGTTGGTCTTCACGGTCTCCTGCTCCCCGGCGTCGTCGGTGGTGGTGATCTGGCCCTTGAGCACGAACCCCCAGTGCGGGCACTGGCAGGAGTTGTGGTTGTTCAGGCCCTGGAAGAGCGGCGTCGTGTCGACGCCCGCCGACAGCGTGAAGTACTCGCCGCTGATCTTGCTGTAGCCGGTCGCGTCGCCGAAATTCAAACGCTGCCGGATCAGGGCACCGGGAATTTCCATCTTCACGTCGACTGCGTCTTTTGCGATATGCATGAGGTACTCCTTGAGGGTCCGCGGGCGCGAGGGTGATGCGTCTATTCGTTGCACCCGCCAGATTCGATAGACGGCATACTGATGCTCCACGCTTGGCGTTCCTGAAACGTTCCCGGCCCGTGCCGGGGGAAAGGAATCGCGATGTCGCCCCCACCGACTCCGCCGTCCGAAGCCGTGTCGATCCGGCTGCTGGGCCCGTTCCACCTGAGCGTGGCCGGCGACGACCCGCAGATTCCATCAGTGCCGCTGACCCGGCGCGCCGCCGAGCTGCTGCAGCTGCTGGCCCTGCAGCCCGGACGCAGCCTGGCGAACGAGCAGGTCGTGGACGCCCTGTGGCCGCACCTGGACCCCGACGCCGGCAGCGCCAACCTGCGCAAGGCCGCGCACCACGCGCGCCAGTTCATCGGCCAGCCCGACGCCCTGGTGCTGCGAGGCGGCCGGGTTTTCCTGCTGCCCGACCATGCGGTGGCGTGCGACGCCGAGCAGTTCGAGCGCGCGGTGGACGAGGCCCTGCGCAGCGGCGATCCGCAGGCCTGCAAGGCGGCCGCGCAGCTCTACGGCGGCGACCTCCTGCCGGACGCCCGCTACGAAGCCTGGACCGAAGCGCCGCGCCAGCGGCTGCGCGACAAGTTCCTGCGGCTGCTGCGCCAGACCGGCGACCTGGAACGGCTGGTGCGCGAAGACCCCACCGACGAGGCAGCCCATGTCCAGCTGATGCGCGAGGAACTGGCGGCCGGGCGACGCTCTTCGGCGCTGCGCTGGTACGGCCACCTGCGCGACCATCTGCAGCAGACCCTCGACCTGCGCCCCGGCCCGTCGGCCGAGGCGCTGTACCGCGAATGCGTGGCGGGCCTGGAGGGCGCCGCGCCGCGTTTCGTCGGCCGTGCCATGGAGCTGGTGCGTGTCCTGGGGTGGCTGCGCGCCAGCCTCGCGGGCCGTCCGGGGGGCGCGGTGGTGCGCGCGCCGGCGGGCATGGGCAAGACCGCGTTCTGCCGCCGCGTCGCCGAAGAAGCGCGGGGCCTGGGCTGGCAGGTGCGCTCGTTGCAGGCCGGCGACTGGACCCGGCCCTACGGCATCGCGGCCGACCTGGTGGAGCCCTTGCTCGGCGAACTGCCCGATGCGGCACAGGCCATCGGTGCGCACGCCCAGGCTGTGCTGGCGCAGATGACCGCCTCGGGCGACGTGAAACCGCTGGCCCTGCCGCTCGGGCGCCACCAGATGGTGGGCGCCGTGCGCCGGCTGCTGCTGGCCACTGCCGCGCAAAAGCCGGTGCTGCTCATCGTCGACGATGCGCACGCGGCGGACGACGCCAGCGCCCAGGCGCTGACACAGCTGGCTGCCAGTGGCCCCCCGGTGTTCGTGCTGCTCGCGTGCCGGCACGCGCTGCCGCCGCTGCTGGATCGGAACACCTCGCGCTTGCAGCGTGCCGGCCAGCTGGAGGCCCTTGAACTGGGCCCGCTGTCCGAGGAAGAAGCGGCGCTGCTCGCGGCCCGTTCGGCCGACGCACCGATGACGGGCGAGGCCGCCACCGCCATCGCCCGTCGTGCCGAAGGCCTGCCGTTTGCCGTGGTCGAGCTCGCGCGCGGTGCGGCCACGTCGGACGGCGCCACGGCGGTGATGTCCCGCAGCCTGTCGTCGGCCCTGGCCGAACGCCTGTGCGACCTGGACCCCGGCACGACGGAGGCCCTGCGCCGATTGGCGCTGTCGGCAGAAGATTTCGACGTGGCCACGGCCGTGGCGCTGGCCGCCGACGAGGGCCACGACGCGTTGGCGCGGCTCGATCAGGCGCTGGCCGCCGGCGTGCTGGTGGTGGCCGACGGCCGCTACCGCTTCCGCCACGCACTCGTGCGGGACGCGCTGGCCGAAGGCATCCCGCCGCACCGGCGTGTGCTGCTGCATCGCGACGTGGCGGCCCGGCTCGCGCAAGGCGGTGCGGCACCGGGCCTGGTGGGCCATCACTGGCTCGCCGCGGGCGATGCCGAGCAGGCCATGCCGTGTGCGCTGGCGGCTGCGCGCCAGGCCTTTCGCCTCGGCGCCTACGAGGACGTGTTGCGCCATGTCGAGCCGCTGCTCGCGCACCGGGCGACGCAGCCGGAAGCCCTGGCGCTGCGTGCCGAGTCCCTGGACGCCCTGGGCCGGCCGGGCACGCTGGCCGCCTACGATGCGGCCGCCGCCGTTGCTCCGGAGGCGCTGTCCCACGAACTGCGCGCCAAGCGGGCCCTGGCGCAAGTGAAGATGAGCGACCCACCCGGTGCCCTGCAGTACCTGAAGGACGTGCATCCCACGACGGTGGCGGGGCGTCTCGCCGAAGCGCTGGCGTACAGCGGCGCGGCGGCCCTGGGCTTCGGGGACCCCGCCGAAGGCACGCGCCGGTCGGCCGAAGTGCGCCGGATCGCCCTGGAGACGGGCGACGAAGGCACGCTCGTGATCGCCTCCTGGTCGCAAGCCGCGGCGGCACACGCGCGCGGTGATCTGCACGGCAGCGTGTGGGCCGACCTCAAGGAGACGAGCCACCTGCCGCTGCTGGCGGTGCGCGTGTTCGACGGCCACCTGTGCATCACGCAGCGCTTCCTGTACGGCTCGCGGCCGTATGCCGAAGTCATCGCGTTCGCCGATGCGCTGGCCACGGAAGCGCAGCGGCTGGGCGCGGCGCGCGGGCATGCGTTCGCGGTCACGCTGCGCGGCGAGGCCTGGCTGCTCAGCGGCCAGCTCGACGCCGCCGAGCAGGACCTGGTGGCCGGCGGGCGCATGCACCGCGCGATCGGCGGCGCGACCGGCGAAGCGCTGTCGCTGCAGCGCCGCTCCGAACTGGCGATCTACCGTGGGCAGATGGACCGGGCGCGCGGCCTGCTCGACGAAGCGCTCGACGTCGCGCGCCAGTCCGACGTCGGCTTCCACCTGCTGGACCGCATCTACGGCACCCGCATCGCGATGGCCACGCAGCCCGACGCCGCGCTGGGCGTGCTGGAGGAGGCCGAGGCCAACGTGCGCGGCCCGCTGGAAAGCTGCCCCGGCTGCCGCATCACCTTCGCCATCCCGGCCACCATCGCGGCCGCGAGAGCGCACGAACTGGACCTGGCGGCCAGCCACCAGCAGCAGTCCGAATACCTGGCCAACGTGGTGATGAAGCTGCCGGCCTGGTACGCGTCGCTGCACGAGGCGCAGGCCCACATCGAGCGGGCCACCGGCCGCGCCGCTGCCGCACGCGAAGGCTTCGCCGCGGCGGCGCGGGAGTTCCACGCCTGCGGCCATGCGCTGGACGCCGCGCGCTGCCGGGAATTGGCCAGCTAGGAAGTCTGGGCGGCACTGGCATGACGAGCGGACAGCGAGACGCTGCGCCGCATGAGCCAGGCCGGTCTCACGCCTTGCGCACGAATTCCGACTTCAGCTTCATCGCGCCAATGCCATCGATCTTGCAGTCGATGTCGTGATCGCCATCGATCAGGCGGATGTTCTTCGCCTTGGTGCCGACCTTCACGACCAGCGACGAGCCCTTGACCTTGAGGTCCTTGATGACGGTGACGGTGTCGCCGTCGTTCAGCACGTTGCCGACCGAATCCTTGATGACCCGCCCCTCATCGGCCGCGCTTTCGGCGGCAGCGCCCGAGGCGGACCATTCGTGAGCGCATTCGGGGCAGACAAGGTTGAGGCCGTCTTCGTAGGTGAATTCCGAATGGCATTGGGGGCAAGGAGGCAGGGTACTCACGGCGGCAGGTAGGGTCCGTATCGGTTGAAGGGCGTGGATATTAGCCTGCCCTCATGGACGCAGGTCCTGTTCCTGTTGGCCGCAGCGGCTCAATCCAAGGTGTCGAAGAGCCGGAAGATCCACGACAGCTGGTAGGCCAGCGTGCCCGCGACGAAGGCCGTGTGAAAGCGCGGGTTGGCCGACCGGGCCGCCGCGATGCACAGGCCCACGAGGATGGGCGTGCGGATGAGGTACTCCATCGCAAAGCGGGCGAAGTGCGCCTCGCCCTTGATCAGCGTGTCGACCACGTCGAGCAGGTAGGTGGCGGCCAGCAAGCCGAAGAACCACGCGCGGCGGGCGTAGAAGTAGTCGCGGTAGCTCGCGTAGTCCTGCATGCTGTCGGGAAAGAGCAGCGCGCACAGCAAGAAGAGCAGGATCGCGTAGCTGACGATGAAGGCGTAGGTGCCGAAGGTCCAGCTGTCGATCTGGTACAGGCCGAACTCCCACCACCAGAAATGCACCAGCGCCAGCAGCACCGAGGCAACCCAGGCCAGGTGCACGGCATAGAGCCGGTACTGCGTCGGATGCTGCACGATGCGTGCGACGCCCGACAGCAGCCGGGTCACGCCCAGGCCGATGACCATGCCCATCACGACACGGATGTGCGGAAAGATGTCGTGGGCCGAGATGGCTTCTTGCTGCATGCGAGAGTGCCCGGTCGAATGGATGGGCCTCCAGTCTAGGCCGCCCGCGTCACACCTCAGCGCCTTCGACCAGAAAGCGCAGCCGGCGCACCCCTTGCCACTCGTCCGCATCCAGCCTGAACGCCAGCTTCACGCGCGGCGGCAGCGGCTCGGTGTGACTGAACCAGATCGCGTCGATGGGCTGGCCCTGGTGCTTGAGCTTGAGCGCCAGGTGCTTCTCGCCCACCAGCCGCTGTGACACCACCTCGACTTCCTCGCTGAAGGTGGGCGGCGCAAAGCCCTGGCCCCAGACCTCGCGGTGCAGCGTGTCGACGAGGTCGATGCGCATGTACTCGCGCGCGATCGGGCCATCGGTCTCGATCTGGCGCGTCAGCGCGGCTTCGGCCAGCCATTCGCCGGCCACCTGGGCCAGCGCGCGCTCGAAGACGGGAAAGTGCTCGCGCGCCACGGTGCAGCCCGCGGCCATCGCGTGGCCGCCGAAGCGCAGCAGCACGCCGGGGTGGCGCTTGGCCACGAGGTCGAGCGCATCGCGCAGGTGAAAGCCCGGAATCGATCGGCCCGAGCCCTTCAGTTCCTGCTCCTTGCCCGGTGCCGCGCTGGCCGCGAACACGAAGGTCGGGCGATGGAAGCGATCCTTGATGCGCGAGGCCACGATGCCCACCACGCCTTCGTGGAAGTCCGCGCCGAACACGCTGATGGCCGGCGGCGGCGCTTCCACGCCTTCGCCGTCGGCCGCGAACAGCGACTCGGCCAGCAGCAGCGCCTGGTCGCGCATGCCGCCCTCGATGTCGCGCCGCTCGCGGTTGATGCCGTCGAGCATGCGCGCGAGTTCGTCGGCGCGGCCGGCGTCGTCGGTCAGCAGGCATTCGATGCCCAGCGTCATGTCGGCCAGCCGGCCGGCCGCGTTGATGCGCGGGCCGAGTGCAAAGCCGAAGTCGAAGGTGGTCGCGGCCGAGGCGGTGCGGCCCGCCGCCTTGAACAGCGCCGCCACGCCGGCCGGCATCGCGCCCGCGCGGATGCGGCGCAGGCCCTGCGCCACGAGGCGGCGGTTGTTGGCGTCGAGCTTCACCACGTCGGCCACGGTGCCCAGCGCCACCAGCGGCAGCAAGGCATCGAGCTTGGGCTGCGTGGCGGTATCGAACACGCCGCGCGTGCGCAGTTCGGAGCGCAGCGCGAGCAGCACGTAGAACATCACGCCGACGCCGGCGATGCTCTTGCTTTCGAACTCGCAGCCGGGCTGGTTCGGGTTGACCATCACGTCGGCCAGGGGCAGTTCGGGGCCGGGCAGGTGGTGGTCGGTCACCAGCACCTGCAGGCCGCGCGCCTTGGCGGCGGCCACGCCCTCGACGCTGGCGATGCCGTTGTCGACGGTGATCAGCATGTCGGCGCCAGCATTGGCCACGCGCTCGGCGATCGGCGGCGTCAGGCCGTAGCCATCGACCACGCGGTCGGGCACGAGGTAGCTCACGTGCTTGCCGCCCAGCAGGCGCAGGCCGCGCACGCCGACCGCGCAGGCGGTGGCGCCGTCGCAGTCGTAGTCGGCCACGATGCACAGGCGCTTGTCCTGTGCGATGGCGTCGGCCAGCAGCACGGCGGCTTCGCGCGTGCCGCGCAGCGTGTCGGGCGGCAGCAGGCGCGCGAGCCCGTCGTCGAGCTCGTCCTTGCCGCGCACGCCGCGCGCGGCAAAGAGGCGCGCCAGCAGCGGGTGCACGCCGGCCTGTTCCAGCGCCCAGACGGTGCGCGGCGGGATGTCCCGGGCAATGATCTTCATAGGGACTCCAGCACCTGCGTGGCGCGGTTGCGGTCGAACAGGCCCTTGGCCCAGCGGGCGAGGCCGCGCGGCTGCACGGTGAAAAGCTGTGCGCCGCGGTCGCCGCACAGCGAGAGCGCCACGTCGGCGCCGCGCGTGAGGTCGGCGAGCAGGCCGGCGACGGCGCCGGCGTCCAGCGCCTGCCAGGCGGCGGCCCAGGCCAGGCCGTCGTCGCGCAGCGCGGCGTCGCGCAGCGCGAGGTCGACGACCGGCGTGCGCGAAAGGGGCGGCGAGGGCAGGTCACCGTCCTTCAGGACACCGGTGCCGCTGAGCCAGAACGAATTGATCGGCGGCACGCCGCGCGCGGTGCGCTCGTCGTTCACGCGCTGCGTGTACAGCAGCATCTGCATCTCGTTCTGCAGCCGGCGCAGCGGCCGCGAGGCGTCGCCCAGCGGCGACCACTGCGAAATGGGGTACCCCACCGCGCGGTCGATGGAGGCCGTGGCCAGCCCGTCGAAGATGGGCGCACGGGCGAGCCAGCGGCCCGGCGTGTCGCTGGGGTACAGCGCGATGCCGTCTTCCTCGAAGAACGGCTGCGCCACGGTCAGCAGGGCCATCGATTCGGCCGCGTCGATCTCGATGGCGCTCGGGTCGCCCAGCGCCACGTCGTCGATGCCGACCTGCCAGTTGCACAGCGTCACCAGGCCCCAGGCCTCGTGATCGCCGGGCGCGGCCAGGCCGGTCTTGCGGGCTTCGAGCGCGGCCCAGGGAATGCAGCCGTCGTCGGCGGGAGGCAGGCCGAGCGCGCGCGCCAGCGCGCGTTCGTGCGGCGGGGAGCGGGTGCTGTCGTCCTGCGTGTCGGTGTCGGCGAGCGTCAGGCGCAGCAGCAGGGTTTCGAGGTTCGGCAGCCGCAGGGTCGCAAGCGCCGCGCGGCAAGCCGGGGAACCGCGGCCGGCAAAGGGAATCAACAGATGACGTGGGAGAGGTTCGGCCATTTCCCTATTGTCCGGGATGCCACAATTCCACCGTATGACCTACCCCCTCGCTCCTCACCCCGAGTATTTGCCGCCCCCCGCGGGTGCGCCCATGCCCCTTGAGGCCACGGGGCGAGGCCGCTGATGCGATTCCCCTACGAACTGCAGCTCGGCTGGCGCTACACGCGCGCGGGCCGTGCCACGCGACGCAACGGCTTCATCTCCTTCATCTCCGGCGTGTCGATGCTCGGCATCGCCCTGGGCGTGGCGGCGCTGATCATCGTGCTCAGCGTGATGAACGGCTTCCAGAAGGAAGTGCGCGACCGCATGCTCAGCGTGGTCTCGCACATCGAGATCTTCTCGCGCGACGGCCAGGCCTTGCAGGACATCGACGCCATCATGGCCGACGCCCGCAAGAACCCCGAGGTGGTCGGCGCGGCGCCGTTCATCAACACGCAGGCACTCATCGCGCGCGGCGAAGACATGAAGGGCGCCATCGTGCGCGGCATCGACCCCGCGCTCGAACCCGAGGTCACCGACACCGGCGGCATCGCCAAGGGCGGCACCTTCGACAAGCTGGTGCCGGGCGAGTTCGGCATCGTGCTGGGCATCGAGCTGGCGCGCTCCATGTTCGTGCAGCCCGGCGACCAGGTCACGCTGGTGGCACCGGGCGGACAGGTCACGCCGGCCGGCGTGGTGCCGCGCCTGAAGCAGTTCACCGTGGTCGGCGTGTTCGACTCGGGCCACTACGAGTACGACTCGGCGCTGGCGATGGTGCACGAGAAAGACGCCGCCAAGGTGTTTCGCCTCGAAGGCCCGACCGGCATCCGCCTCAAGCTGAAAGACCTGCACGAGGCGCGCGAGGTGGCCGACCAGCTCGCCGTCACGCTGCCGGGCCAGTTCCTCATCCGCGACTGGACGCGCCAGAACAAGACCTGGTTCGCGGCCGTGCAGGTCGAGAAACGCATGATGTTCATCATCCTCACGCTGATCGTCGCCGTGGCGGCCTTCAACCTCGTCTCGACGCTGGTGATGACCGTGACCGACAAGCGCGCCGACATCGCCATCCTGCGCACGCTGGGCAGCTCACCGCGCAGCATCATGGCCATCTTCGTGGTGCAGGGCGCCATGGTGGGCGTGATCGGCACCGTGGGCGGCCTGCTGCTGGGCCTGGGCATCGCCTACAACATCGACGTGATCGTGCCCTTCCTCGAACAGCTCTTCCACGCCAGCTTCCTGCCCAAGGACATCTACCTGATCAGCAAGATGCCGAGCGACCCGCAGCAAAGCGACATCATGCCGATCGCGGTCATTTCCCTCATCCTGGCCTTCCTGGCCACGCTGTATCCGAGCTGGCGCGCCAGCCGCGTCAATCCCGCCGAGGCCCTGCGCTATGAGTGATGTCGTCCTGAAGGCCCGCGGCCTCACTAAGCGCTTCCACGAAGGCCGCATCGACCTCACCGTGCTGCACGGTGTCGACCTCGACGTACACGCCGGCGAAACGCTGGCCATCGTCGGCGCGTCCGGCTCCGGCAAGAGCACGCTGCTGCACCTCATGGGCGGCCTCGACGCACCCACCGCGGGCAAGGTCGAACTGCTCGGCAAGGACATCGCGCATGCCGACCCCGCCGAGCAGGGCCGGCTGCGCAACCATCACCTGGGCTTCGTCTACCAGTTCCATCACCTGCTGCCCGAGTTCAGTGCGCTCGACAACGTCGCGATGCCGCTGAAGATCCGCCGCGTCGAGGCCGGCGAAGCGTCGCAGGCCGCGGCCAAGATCCTCGCCAGCGTGGGCCTGGGCGAGCGCCTGCATCATCGGCCGGCCGAGCTGTCGGGCGGCGAGCGCCAGCGCGTGGCCATTGCGCGCGCGCTGGTCACGCAACCGGCCTGCGTGCTGGCCGACGAGCCCACCGGCAACCTCGACCGCAGCACCGCCGACGCCGTGTTCGCGCTGATGCTCGACCTCGCGCACCGGCACCGCACGGCCTTCGTGATGGTCACGCACGACCAGGACCTGGCCAAGCGCTGCGACCGCGTGCTGCAGCTGGTGGCGGGGCGGCTGGCGGGCTGAGCGTCGGTCGGCCGCTCGAGGGGCGTCCTCGGGCTTCCTGCGGCACACGGGATGCGCGCCACGCGCCAGGGCGCAGGAAGGTCTGACGTTGCAACGAGACCGTCACACGCCGGTGACAGCATGCAAGTTTCCCGACTGGCGTGCGCTCCTTGCCGACTCGACTTTTTTCCCTGCCATGGCTTTCGCATCCTCACGGCGAGCGTGACGATGCGCGCGGCATCGTTGCGCCGCGAGGGTGAGCGAGGTGCACCCTGGGTTCGCGGGCGCTACAGGCCGCAGCGTCGCACTCTGCGCGCTCGCGCTGTCGTGGCTGGCCGGCACGGCCTGGGCGAGCGACGGGCCTGCATCGCCGCTGCGTGAGGGCGAGGCCCCGGCCGGCGCGGTTCCAGGCACGGGTGACGCCGCACTGGCGTTCGACATTCCCTCGCTTCCGTTGGCCGATGCGCTCAAGCGCTATGCCGCTGTCACGCGGCAGCCTGCACTCTTTCGCAGCGAAACCCTGGCCGGGCTGACGTCCTCCGCGGTGCGCGGGCTTTACGCCCCCGACACCGCGCTTGAACTGTTGCTGGAGGGCACGGGCCTGGTGGCCGAAAAGGTCCGCACGGGTTCGGCCGTCACGCTCGCGCTGAGGCCGGCGCAGGCCCGGGCGGAGACCTCGCGCGCGGCCAGCCTTGGAAGCCTGGCGGGCTATCCCAGCCTGCTGCAGGCGCGGGTCTGGGAAGCGTTGTGCGGCAATGTGCGCACGCGGCCAGGAACGTACCGGTCCTTGCTGCGCTTCGAGGTGGACGAGGGGGGCCAGCTTCGCCGGCCGCGCCTGCTCGGCCTGACCGGCGACGCGGCCCGCGACGCCGAGATGCTGGAGGTTCTGCGGGGCGTGCGCCTCGCGCATGCGCCGCCGCCGGACCTGCCGCAGCCTTTGACGCTGCTCATCCTGCCCACCGATGCGCGCGGCGGAACGCGCTGCCGCGAGGCGGCCGGCCGCTCGCCGTCCTGATCTGTCCATGGCCGAAGACGTCCGCCCCGTGCTCATGGACTACCTGTCCAGGCACTACGACGCCCTCAAGCGCCAGCTGGGCCGCGCGTTGCGCAATGCCGACCTGGCCGAGGACGCGCTGCACGACACCTGGCTGCGCGTGAACGACCAGGGCGGAAGCGAAGCAGGGCCGATCCAGCGGCCGGGCGGCTATCTCGTGCGCATGGCGTTCAACATTGCGCTGGACATCCAGCGTCGCCAGAGCCGCAACCTGCCTTTCGAAGAAATCGATGCGCTGATGGAACTGGCCGATACGGCGCCGGGACCCGCGCGGATCGCCGAGGCGCGTTCGCAGCTGGACGCCGTGATCAAGCTGCTGGACCGCATGCCGGCGCGGCGGCGCGAGGTCGTCGTGCTCGTGCACATGGAGGGACTGACGCAGCCCGAAGTGGCCCGACGCCTGGGCATTTCCCTGCGCACCGTCGAATACGAACTCAAGCATGCGCACGATTACCTGAGTGCCCGGATGGCCCATGACAAAAAATAGTTGCGGGATCGGCGCGGCCCGTTCGTCGTACGGAGTGAAGAATCGAATCACCCTGGCGCTCGCAACGGGCCGAGGCCCAGAAGAAGGGTCGCGGCCGTGATGCACGACCCCCTGACGGCACCGGTCGACGATCCCGCCCTCGCGGTCGACACGACGCGGCACGAGGCCTGGGAGTGGCTGCGGCTGTTTCATTCGAGTGCCGTCAAGCCGCAGGACGCCCAGCGCTTCAAGCACTGGCTGGCGCGCAGCCCGGCGCACGCGGCGGTCTTCAAGGAGGCGAGGGCGCAATGGGCCGTGCTCGGTCAGGCCTCTGCCGGCGTGCTTCGCACCAATGCCGATGCGGCGGCGTTTCATGCGCGCCACCATCCCCGGCCGGTGCTCGCGCGCCGCGCCTTCCTCGGTGCGGCAGCGGGCGCGGCGGCCATGGCCGGTGTCGCGGGCGTGGCGGTGTTCCATCCGTCCGCGGGCTTGTGGCCCGCGCCGGCGGGGTGGGGCGGCGACTACCGCACTGCCACCGGCGAGCAGCTGGAGGTGGGCCTCACCGAGCGGGTGCAGGTCACCCTGAACACCCAGACCCGCATCCGGCGCCGCACGGTGGACGGCCGGACGACCGGCGTCGACCTGCTCGAGGGAGAGGCCGCGTTCGATCTGTCGTCGGCCATCGGCGCACGGCCCTTCGGCGTCGTGGCCGGGGCGGGCCGCAGCCTGGCCGAGTCGGGGCGTTTCGAGGTCCGCTACCTGGACGCCAAGGTGTGCGTGACCTGCATCGAAGGCGCGGTGCGCGTGGAACACCCCGCGGGCGCGCGTGAGCTGCGCGCGCGCCAGCAGACGGTGTACGACGGCACGTCGGTGAGCAGCGTGGCGCTGGTCGGCGCCGCCAACCTGTCGGCCTGGCGCAAGGGTGAGCTGGTGTTCACGCAGGCCCGGTTGTCCGACGTGCTCGACGAGATCAACCGCTACCGGCGCGGCCGCGTGGTGCTGATGAACACGGCCGCGCGCAGCCGCCTGGTCACCGGGAGCTTCTACATCGCATCGCTCGACCTGGCGCTGGTGCAGCTGCAGCATGCCTTCGATCTCGACGCCCGTTCATTGCCGGGCGGATTGACGGTTCTCAGCTGAATCGGACGGCCGTGGTGCGCGGCCTGAAAAATAAGTTGCGGGGTCGTGGGGCGCCCGTTCGTCGTAGTGCATCGACTCAACTTTCCGGCGGAAACGACTCATGAGCACACGCGGGCCCCTCACACCGATCCACGCAACGAAGGCGCGCAACCGGCGGCAGGCGCGGCGCTTTCGCATGGCACCGATCGCGCGCGCCATTGCCATGACGCTGGCGGCCAACGGCGCACTGGTGCTCGATGCCCAGGCCCAGCAGGCCTTCAGCGGCGCCTGGTTCGCCAACAAGAGCGCGGTGCAGAACACCGCCTCGGCGACGGGCCGCCTGCCCAACGGCGTGCCGGCATCGATGCTGACCAACCCGCTGGAGCAGCGCAAGGCCGGCGAACAGTTGCAGCGCTCCATGGGCAACCTGAACATGGCGGCGCGCTCCATTGCCGCGCAACAGGCGGCGCAGGCGGCCGCACGCGAGGCCGCATCGAACGGGGGCTCGGACATCCCCGACGGCCTGGCCGACGGCGGGCTCAAGGTCGATACCCACAGCCTCACCGCAGGCTGGCTCAATGCCAGGGCGCCGGTGCAGACCGCCGCGGGCGGCCGCACCGTGGTCGGCATCGAGCAGACCGACGACAAGGCGATCCTGAACTGGGAGAGCTTCAACGTCGGGAAGCACACCACGGTGCAGTTCGACCAGAAGGGCGGCGCCAAGCCCGACGGCACCAACGCATGGATCGCGCTGAACCGCATCAACGACCCGAGCGGCCGACCCAGCCAGATCGCGGGGCAGATCAAGGCCGACGGCTCGGTGTACCTGGTCAACCGCAACGGCATCGTCTTCACCGGCTCCAGCCAGGTGGACACGCGCTCGCTGGTCGCGTCCAGCCTTGCGCTGTCGGACAAGCAGTTCAAGCTGGGCATCAACAACCCGCAGGTGCTCACCAACCAGGGCAACGATTTCCCGATTCCGCAGTTCGGCGAGTTCACCTCCGAGCGGCCCCTGATCTACGGCGACGCGGGTTTCAAGCCCGGCGTCGGCGGCGCGCCCGACAAGATGGGCGACGTGGACCGCTTCGTTCCCGGCGCGGCGCCCGGCGAAGTGCGTGTCGACGCAGGCGCGCAGCTGGCGGCGAACAGCGGCGGCAAGGTCATGCTGTTCGCGCCCAAGGTGCGCAACGCGGGCCGCATCTCGGCGCCCGACGGCCAGGTCATCCTCGCGGCCGGCGAGAACATCTACCTGAAGACGCCATCGACGCAGGACCCGAACGCGCCCCGCGGCCTCGACGTGGCCGCTTCGGCAGTGCCCGGTTGGGCTTTCACCGGCGGGCAGGTGTGGGGCGCGCTCAAGCTCTCGCCGGTCTATGCCGACGCCAACTTCGTCGCCGGCCTGCGCGATGTCGTCATGCCCGAGATGGCCGCGCGCGCCAAGGCGGTCGGCTACGAGGTGGTCAACACCGGCACCGTGCAGGCCGACCGCGGCAACATCACCCTGCAGGCGCAGGACGTGCGGCAGTCGGGCGTGCTCAGCGCAACCACCGCGTTGAACAACCGCAACGGCTCGATCCTGCTGCGCGCCTGGGGCCTGGGCTCGCACATGTACGCCGATGGCGTGAACGACCTGATCAACTGGTCGGCCGGCACGCTCACGCTGGGCGAGGGCAGCATTTCGCAGGTATTGCCCGACACCTCGGACACGAGCGAGATCGAGGCATCGGCGCTTGCCACGCGCTACCAGCCGGGCCGCGTGAGCCTGTACGGGCAACTGATCGACATCCGCTCGAAGGCCGGCGTGCTGGTGCCGGCGGGAACCATCAAGCTCGAGTCGGCGGTCAATCCGATGTTCACGCTGTTCCCGTATTTCAAGCCCGGCAGCCTGCGCGACGCGAGCCGCATCTACGTGGACAACGATGCCTTCCTCAGCGTGGCCGGCCTGCAGGGCATGCAGGTGGCCATGTCGCGTAACTTCATCGAGGCCGAACTGCGCATCAACGAGCTGCGCGACTCGCCCATGCAGCTCGACGCGTGGGTGCGCGGCAAGAAGGTGATCGTCGACCGGCGCGTGAGCGGCGTGTTCAAGGACGGCCCGATGGCGGGCGTGCAATGGGTGCTGGGCCCTGACGGCGCCACCTACATTCCCGGTGCCTGGGTGGGCACGCCGCTGGGCGACGTGAGCGGCTGGGTGGGCGTGGGCAAGACCGACCTGGGCGAGCTTTCGGCCAACGCGGGCAGCATCGAGATGCGCTCGGGCGGCTCGGTGATCACGCGCACGGGATCCATGCTGGACGTGTCCGGCGGCTCGGTGCGCTACACCGACGGCATGAACACCGCGACCAAGCTCATGGGCGCCGACGGCCGCGTGCACACCATGGACCGGGCCATGTCCGACACCGACTACACCGGCATCGCGGGCGAGTTCACCAACCAGCATGCGCGCTGGGGCGTGAAGACCACCTGGCGCACGCCGCTCATCGGCGCCGACTACAAGGAAGCCGGCTACACCGAAGGGCGCAAGGCCGGCGCCGTGCAGATCTACGCGGGCGACACCATGGTGCTCGAGGGCGACATGCTGGGCGGCGTGGTGGTGGGCGAGCGCCAGTCGAAGAACCCGGGCGGCAACAAGGGCGGCCGGCTGCAGCTGGGCGAGAACTCGCCGGATGGCCGGCCGTGGTCGCCGGGCACCATCATCGTCAGCCACGACCCGAAGCGGCTCGCGCAGGACTTCGATGCGAACACGAAGCTCGGCGACGACTTCCATGTGCAGCTGAAGCCGGGCGAGCAGAAGTCGCGCAAGCTCACCTTCCTGTCGGACGACATGCTCAGCAATTCGGGCATGGGCACCATCGTGCTGAACCACATCAACGGCGACTTCGAGCTTGCGAGCGGTGCCGCGCTGAACCTCTCGCCGGGCGCGTCGCTCTCGGTGGCCGGCACCGAAGGCTCGACCAACGACATCCGCATCAACGGACTGATCCGCGTGCCGGGCGGGCAGATCGGGCTTTCGTCGGCCTACGGAAAAGTGGAGCTCGGCGAGCAGGGCCGGCTGGACGCCAGCGGCCAGTGGATCAACACCTGGCGCGACGGCGCACTGCGCGGCGCCTGGGCGCTGGACGGCGGCGCGATCACGGTGATTGCCGGAAAGATCGTGGCCCACAAGGATGCCGTGCTCGACGTATCGGGCGGTGGCCGCGCGGACCCCGGCAAGCAGGGCCTGCCGACGCTGCGCGTGGGCAATGCGGGGTCCATTTCGCTGGCCGGCGTGACGCCCGACCTCGACCTGAACGCACTGAACATGCGCGCCCATGCAGCGGGCTCGGCGGGCAGCCTGTCGATCCAGACCGCCTCGGCGGTGCAGATCGGTGGCGTGCCGCCCGTTTCGCCGCCGGACGAAGCCGGGGCGCCCTCAGCCTCTTCGGTGGTGATGCTGCCGCCCACACTCTTCGGCGAACGCGGATTCGGCAACGTCACGGTCTCGGTGCGCGGCGAAGGCAAGGGCATCGTGGTGCCCGAGGGCGTGGTGGTGTCGCAACAGGCCACGAGCATCGACATGAACAACTTCGCCTGGCGCGACCTGCCGAGCGGCCGCAACCTGGCCGAGGCAGCGCCCCTGGGTGTGCTGCGCCCCGACGAGCGCGCGGCGCGAAACCCCGCGGCGCTGTCGCTCGGCACCGAGAACGGTCCGGTTCGTGTTGCGCGGGGCGCCAGCGTGCGCACCGACACCGGTGGCAGCCTGTCGCTGAACGCCGGTGGCGAACAGGGCGTGCTGACGGTCGGCGGGCGCCTTGACGCACCGGCGGGCCGCATCGGGCTGAGCGGCGGCACGGTCGTCCTCGAAGCCGGCGCTGAACTGCTGGCGCGCGGCGTGCCGCTGATCCGCATCGACAGCAGCAGCGGCCGCCGCGTGGGCGAGGTGCGAGACGGCGGCACGGTGAGCATCCTGGCGGGCGACATGCGGCTGGAGAAAGATGCGCTCATCGACGTGTCGGGCGCCACCGGCACGATCGACGGCGTGCCCGATGCCGGCCCCTCGGGCACGCGCGTGCACCGGCCCGCACCGGAGATCCGGCTGGACAGCAACGGCGGCCTGATCGAAATCACGGGCAAGGGCCTGATCGAAAGCACGATGGTGGGCAAGGCGGGCGGGCCCAACGGCATCGGCGGGCGCATCCGCCTGAACATGACCGCGACATCGGGCCCGACAGGCTCGCCGCTGGAGCAACTGCAACGCGTGCTGCAAGACCCGGACTGCGTGGGCCTGGCGGTGGACGGGGTGTGCAGCGACTGGCGGCAGGGCGTGGACTACGACTGGGCGCCCGGCCTGCGCAGCTACGGCTACGAGATCGACGGGCCGATGATCCTGTCGTCGGCGCTGCTCGCGAAGCTGGCGGACGTGAAGGAGCTGGTGGTGTCCGACCGGCTGGGCCTGCCCGGCGCGAACGGCGCGCTCGATGCGGCGCAGTTCGGCCTGACGCCGCAGGCGCTGGACCTGTTCCGCGACGCGCTCTTTTCGAGCGACCTGCTGCGCGACCTGCTGAACAAGCCCGGCCAGGTGTCCACGCTGACGGTGCGTCCGCAGGCCTTCAAGGACGGCGGCTTTGCCGACCTCTCGCTGGTGAATGCGACGCAGGGTGCGATTCGCCTGGACAACGCGAACCTCGCTCTGGGCCGCTCGATCTGGCTGCAGGGGCCGATCGTCGGGCACGCGGGCTCGTCGTCGTCGCTGCGCGCGCCGCGCATCGTGCTGTCGGCCGTGCCTGCCGCCTCGCCTGAAGCGCCGGCATCGTCGCCCGCGTCGGCAGGGGCGGGGCAGCTCACCGTGGCCGGCTCGCTGATCGACATCTCGGCATCGGAAGACCCGACCCAGTTCCAGGCCGGCGCCGTGCGCATCGGCGGCTTCGGCCGCACGGTGCTCGAAGCCACAGAGATCCGCATGGGCGGCGCGCTGCCTTCGCCGATCAACGAAGAAACCCGGCTGCAGGTCAACTTGGACGTGGACGGGCAACTGGTGCTGAACGCCGGCCAGGTGTACCCGACCACCGCGATGACCGGCGTGATCCGCGCCGGCGATTCCATCACCGTCGAGCGCCTGGGCGATGCCGGCAGCGCGCCGCTGTCGGCCGGCGGCAGCCTGCGCCTGGAAGCACCGGTGATCGCGCAGAACGGTGTGCTGCGCGCGCCCTTCGGCCAGATCGAGCTGAACGCCGGCGAGCGCCTGTCGCTGGGCGCGGGCAGCCTCACCTCGGTGTCGGGCGCCGGAATGACCGTGCCCTTTGGCACGCTGTCCAACAACGAGCACTGGCACGACCCGTCGAAGGCGGTCGATCCCACCAATCCGTCGACTGGCTCGCTGGTCGCGCCGCCTGAAAAACGCATCACCATGAAGTCGCCCGACGTGGCGCTGGCGCGTGGCGCGGTGGTGGACATCGCGGGCGGCGGCGACCTGCATGCCTCCGAATTCGTGCCGGGCCCGGGCGGCTCGCACGACATGCTGAACATGCCCGGCATGTACGCGATCCTGCCGGGGCAGGCCGGCGCGGCGCCCGCTGGCGGTGCCGCGGCGGGCCAGCGCGTCTGGCTCGCCGGTGGCCCCGGTCTGGCGGCCGGCTGGTACACGCTGCTGCCCGCGCGCTATGCGCTGCTGCCCGGCGCCTTCGCGGTGCAGGCAACGGGCAAGGCCTGGGGCGGCGCACTCGCGCCCGCCACCCGCGCACCGGACGGCAGCCTCGTCATGCAGGGCAAGGCCGGCAATGCCTATGGCGGCAACCAGGACGCGCAGGCGTCGGCCTGGCGCGTGATGTCCGGCGCCGTGCTGCGGCGCTACTCCGAATACAACGAGGCCACGGCCAACGACTTCTTCTCGTCCGAGGCCTTCAAGCTCACGCAGTACCGCCTGACCGGCCAGAACGTCGTCACGCCGCGCCTGCCGCGCGACGGCGGCGCGGTGGTGTTCGACGCCGGCCGCCGGCTGGTGCTGGACGGCACGCTGCGCTCGGCACCCGACGAGGGCGGGCGCGGCGGGCTGGTGGACATTGCCGGCAAGAAGATCGCCATCGTCGGCAGCGGGCAGGACAGCGCCAGCCTGCAGGCCGACGGCTACCTCGTCATCGATGCGGCGAGCCTGTCGAACTTCGGCGCGGGCAGCCTGCTGGTGGGCGGCAAGCGCAAAGGCAACGCGCTCGGCCTGGAACTGGACGTGACCGCGACCGACATCGTGGTGCGCAACAACGACGGCTCCGAACTGTTCGGCCCCGAGATCATCCTGGCCGCCAGCGACAAGGTGGCCATCGAAGGCGGAAGCCGTGTGAGCGCGAAGGGCGCGGGCGGGCGCGGCGCGGGCAACCTGGTCATGAAGCCGCGGGTGGCGGCGGTCTACGCCGACCCGGACGGGCAACTGGACGACAACTTCGACGGCGTGATCGACGCCAAGGACGCGGTGGACGACGTGCTCGTCTCGGCCGCCAGGGACTGGGGCGCGCTGGTGCGCGTGGCCACCGGCGACGCGGTCAAGGTCATCCGCCAGGGCGTGGACACCTCGCGCGGCGGGCTGGTTTCCATCGGTGCGGGTGCCATCGTCAACGGCGATGCGGCCTTGCTGATCGACGCCACGCGCACGACGGAACTGGCGGCCTCGGCGCAGATCGCGGGCACAGACCTGTCGGTGGCGGCCGGCCGCATCGGCTTCGGCGGCGGCACCGAAGGCATGGTGCTGGACAGCGGCGCGCTTGCGCAGCTGGGCCGTTCGACGCGCCTGACGCTGCGCAGCTACACCGACTTCGACTTCTACAGCTCGCTCGACCTGGGCGCGGCCGGCCTGAAATCGCTGACCTTCGACGGCGGCGCATTCGTGGGCCGCGGCGCGGGCGACGTGACGATCAAGGGCGACAGCATCGCGCTCGTCAACAGCGGCGGGGGCGGCACCGGCGTGCCCGCCGTCGGCGGTGCGGGCGGCTTCACGCTGGACGCGGCCACGCTGGTGCTGGGCGCGGGCCAGAAGACGTTCTCGGGCTTCGGCGCGGTGACGCTGGCGGGCCGCAACGCGATCATCGGCGAGGGCGCGGGCGGCATCGACACGGGCGCGTCGCCGCTCACGCTGAACACGCCGCTGCTGACCGGCCGCGGCGGCGCGGCGCAGTCGATTGCCACGGGCGGCGCCTTGCAGGTCGTCGCTTCGGCGCAAGGCGAGGCCGCGTCGTTCGACCCGCAGGAAAGCCTGGGCCTGCGCCTGGCCCTCAGCGGGCGCAGCATTGCCTTCGACGGCAGGGCGGTGGCGCGTGGCGGCAGCATCGACATGACGGCGACCGGCGGCAGCCTGGTCGTGGCGCGCGGCGCCACCATCGACGTGAGCGGCTCCGCCAAGCAGTTCTTCGACGTGGCCGAATACGCGGACGCGGGCCGCATCGGCCTGTCGGCGGTGGGCGGCGACGTGCGGCTGGAGGCCGGCAGCCGGCTCGACCTGGCCGCGCACCCGAGAGGCGGCGACGCCGGCACGTTGAGCCTTGCGGCATCGCAGGGCGGCACGGTGGTGCTCGACGGCCTGATCGCGGCGCAGGCGGGAAGCAATGGCGGCAAGGCCGGCAGCTTCGCGCTCGACATCGAGGCGCTGCCCGATTTCGCCGGCGTGAGCCAGCGGCTGAACGACGCCGGCTTCAACCGCTCGCGCCAGTTCCGCATCCGCCAGGGCAACGTGGCACTGGGCGGCTTCACGCAGGTGGAAGACTTCGGCCTCACGGCGGACCGGGGCAGCATCGACATCTCGGGCACGGTGGATGCGCGCTCGGCCTACGGCGGCGCCATTCGCATCACCGCCGGCAACGGCGTGGCAATGCAGGCCGGCGCGCAGTTGCTCGCCGGTGCCACCGGCAGCCTGGGCAACGGCCGCGTCACGCTCGAAGCGGCGGGCGGGCAGCTCAACCTGCAAGGCGGCCTGATCGACGTGGCCGGCAACGAAGGCGGCAAGGTGCGCCTGCGCGCGCAGCAGAACGCCACGCACGACGACGTCGCGGTCAGCGCGCTGAACGTTGCCGTGAACGGCGCGCGCTCGGCGGTGCTCGAAGGCGTGAGCGTCTACGACGTGAAGGACTACGACGGCGCCACGGTCGACTCGGTCAAGCCCGACGCCATCGCCGATGCCGCGCGTTTCAGGGCCGCATCGGGCGGGGTGGCGGCACGGCTGGGCACCGGGCTGGCCGTGATGCCCGGCATCGAGGTCCGCAGCGCGGGCGACCTCGCGTTGAACAGCGACTGGAATCTTTTCAGCGATTTCTCCGGCGCGCGCGAAGGCACGCTGACCTTGCGCGCGGGCGGCAACCTCGCCATCAACGGCCACCTGAACGATGGCTTCGACGCGGCCGACCGCAGCGGCCGGCTGCAGGCGGGCCCGTCGTGGAACCTGCGGCTGGTGGCCGGCGGCGAACTGGCCTCGGCCGATGCGATGGCGCTCAAGCCGCTCGCGGCGCAGGCCGCGGGCAAGGGGTCGATCACCGTGGGCACGGCCAACACCGCCGTGCCCATCGACATCGACCCGAAGCCTGACAACGGCGCGGGCAAGCTCGTGCGCACCGGCACCGGCGACCTCGAAGTGCGCGCGGGCCGCGACCTCACGCTGGCGCACAAGGAATCGGTGATCTACACCGCCGGGCGCAAGGACACGACGGTGTGGAGCGACTTCTCCACCGCCAACCCGAACGCGAGCTACGGCGTGGAAGGCGGCAACCTTGCCATCGGCGCGCAGGGCAGCATCGAGGCCGCGCCGTCGGGCCAGCACTTCACCGAATGGCTCAACCGGCAGGGCACGCTCAATGAAAAGCGCTTCTTCGGCGAATACACCAACGGCGAAAACGGCTGGAACCCCGACGGCGTCTACGGCCCCGTCATTCACGCGCCCGAGCAGTCGAGCTGGTGGATCGACTACGGGCGCTTCCAGCAGGGCGTGGGCGCGCTGGGCGGCGGCAACGTCAGCGTGGACGCCGGCGGCGACCTGCGCAACCTGCTGGTCGCGTTGCCGACCCACATGCGCATGCGCGGCGGCCGTTCCGTCAGCGAGGCCATGGCCATGGAAATGCGCAACGGCGGCGCCATGACGGTGCAGGCCGGCGGCGCGATCCGCGGCGGCCAGTACTACGTGGCGCGCGGCGCGGGCGACATCCGCGCCGGCGAAACGGCGGTCGGCCACACGGTGACGATAACCCGCGACGACAGCGGCGGCGGCTTGACGAAGAGCAGCTACACCGTGGCGCCGATCCTCGCGCTGGGCGACGCCACGCTGAGCCTGCGCACGGCCGGTGACCTGCGCCTGCAGACGGTGGTCGATCCGCTGCTGGTGACCTACGGCGAGGGCCTGCGAGGCGACGGCCAGGTGCTGAACTACGGCGCCTACATGAGCGGCTACACCGACCGCAGCGCGCTGCGGCTGGTGTCGACCGGCGGCAACATCACCTTCGTGAACCGGACCGAGTTCATCTTCCGCGACCTGCTGCTGCGCTGGGTCGAGAAGGACACGCTGGTGGGCTTCGGCGGCAACCGGTATCCGGCGCGCTTCTCGGTGGCCGCGCTGAACGGCGGCATCGCCATCGACGGGCCGCTGTACGTGCTGCCGGGCACCACCAACGACGTGCGAGTGGTCGCGAAGAACGACATCCGCTTCGACGCGCCGCTCGTCATGGCCTACGCCACGCCCGCGATGATGCCCACGGGCTACATGCCGGGCGGCGCGGGCTCGCCGTTCAGCCAGATGAACATGGAGGACATGCTCGACAACCTGATCGAGCGGGCACTGGCCTCGCCGGTCAACAACTCGTACCTGCGCAGCGTGAACAACCCCGAGGTGCTGCCGTTGGCCAACGACTTCGAGCCCAGTCGCATCTATGCATCGCAGGGCTCCATCGTGGGGCTCGACGTGAAGGCCAACGAGCAGACCTGGGTGCGCGCGGGCACCGACATCCGCGGCCTGCGGCTGGCGGGCCGCAACCTGCGTGGGTCCGACGTCACGCTGCTGGAGGCGGGCAACGACATCCTGGCGATGCAGAGCACGGCGCGACTGGACACGAACAACGATCTCTCGGTGGGCCTGACCGGCAACATCGAGATCCAGGGCCCCGGCACGCTGGTGCTGGCCGCCGGCCGCGACCTGTACGCCGACAACCTGCAGGTGCAGACGCTGGGCAACCAGCGCTACGACAGGAACAACCGCGCGCTGCCCGAGACGCAGGTCAAGGGCCTGCCGGAACACGGCGCCGCCATCACCGCCATGGCCGGGCTGAACCACGCCGTGGGCTACGACGCGTTCACGGCCGCCTACCTCGATCCGTCGAAGGTCGCGTCCATGCCCGACTACCTGAAGACCCGCGGCGCGGACGGCAGCGTGCTGCCCATCTACCTGGTGGACCAGGTCGAAACGCGCGCAGGCGGGCAGGAAAAAACCGTGCGCCGCGGCCTCGTCTCGTTCATGTCGGACATGACCGGCGAAAAGCTGGAGCCGCTCGAAGCCTGGGCGCGCTTCCAGAAATTGCCCCAGCTTGCGCAGCAGCAGTTCCTGCGGCAGGTGTACCTGCTCGAACTGCGCGAAGCCGGGCGCGACCAGAACGAGCCGGGCACCGGCGGACTGCCGCGCAACGGCGGCTACAACCGCGGCTACACGGCCATCGAGACGCTGTTCCCGGGCGACACATGGAAGGGCGACGTGGCGGCCAACAAGCTGATGCTGCGCACCATGGCCGGCGGCGACATCGACGTGCTCACGCCCGGCGGCGGCCTGCAGGTGGCGGCGCTGGGCGCCGCAGTGCCGGCCGGCTACGGTCTGGTGACGCTGGCGTCGGGGCACATCGGCATTGCGGCCCGAAACGACGTCACCGTGAACCAGTCGCGCATCCTGTCGTTCGTGCCCGAGGTCACGAAGCAGGGCAGCGACCAGATCATCTGGTCCACCGTCGGCGACATCGACGCCGGGCGCGGCGCCAAGACCTTGCGCGTGCCATCGGCGCCCGAGGTGTCCACCGACCTGGACGGCGTGACGGTGATCCGCGAGAAGTCGGACATGAGCGGCAGCGGCATCGGCACCGTGGGCGACGGTGACGTCGACCTGGTGGCACCGCGCGGCACCGTGAACGCCGGCGATGCGGGCTTGCGCGTGGCGGGCAACCTGAACATCGCGGCGCTGCAGGTGCTCAACGCGGACAACATCCAGGTCAAGGGCGAGACCAAGGGCTTGCCGGTGATCGCGTCGGTGAACATCGGCGCGCTCACCAATGCGAGCGCTGCCGCTGCGCAGGCGACGGCCGCCGCGCAGGACGCGGTGCAGCGCGAGCGCGCGGCCGCGCGGCAGGCGCTGGCGTCGGTCTTCACGGTGCGCGTGCTCGGCTTCGGCAACGAGCCCGCACAAGAGGGGCGCGACGCGCCGGCGCCGCGGTCGGGGCTGCAATCCGGGGCGCAGGTCGACTACGACCCGCAGAACCCCGTGCAGGTGGTGGGCATGGGCCGCAAGATCGACCCCAGGCACTGGGCCGCCCTGAGCAGCGACGAGCGTCGTCGCCTGCAGCAGGACCGCTAGGCGGGCAGGGGCGGCATGTCATGGCACCCAGTGTCCTTTGCGAACAGGAAGCACCGGCGCGCGACGAGGCGGCCGATGCGCTGCGGGACGAAGCGCAGCGTCGCCTGGCGTTGCAGGTTTTTCTCTGCGCCAACTACGAAGGGTTGCGGCGCAAGCTGACCCGCCATCTCGGGTGCGCCGAGATGGCCAGCGAAAGCCTGCACGACGCCTGGCTGCGGCTGGGCCACCTGCGGGTGGGCGCGCCCGTGGAGAACCCCAACGCCTACGTCTATCGCGTGGCCTGCAACCTGGCCATGGACCGGTTGCGCAGCGAGGGGGCATGGCGCTATGTGGACGACCCGCACACCGCCGTCGAGGCGGCCATCGACCACGCGCCCGGGCCCGAGGACATGGCCGAGGTGCGCGCCGAAGTCGGTTCGGTCGACCGCGCGATGCAGGGCCTGCCGCGGCGTCACCGGGCGGTGCTCGAGGCCTTGCGCATCGAGGAAAAGACACGCCAGGAGGTGGCCTCCCATTACGGGCTGTCGCTGCGCAACGTGGATACCGTCCTGCGCCAGGCGCTGGACCATTGCGGCGCGATGACGGGCCGCCCGGTGCTGGTCGGCGTCGGTACACCCCGAAGGGCCGTGGTGTCGCCCCGGATGGCCGCCTGAGCGGCACGTGGCACCGTGGCACCACGGTGCTGCTTGCCACGGCAGGCGCAATGTCACGAAACTGTGGGCTTGTTCGTCAAGACAGTTCAACCACAGGAGCTTTCTTCATGCAGCCCATGTTTTCAACACTGGAAACCGACGACGACACCCCGCCCGTGGCGACGGCCGAGCCGCGCAATTCCTACCTCGAGGAAAAGGCGTTCAAGTCGCGCACGCTGCTGATCTTCGGCAGCATCACCGACAGCGTGGCCGCTGACGTCACGCGCCGGCTCATCGCGCTCGATGCCGACAGCGGCGACAAACCCATCGACATCCTCGTGAGCTCGCCCGGCGGGCACCTGGAGTCGGGCGACGCGATCCACGACGTGGTGCGCTTCATCAGCGCGCCGGTGCACATGATCGGCACCGGCTGGGTGGGCAGCGCGGCCACGCACCTGTTCCTGGCGGCGCCGCGCGAGCGGCGCGTGTGCCTGCCCAACACGCGCTTCCTGATCCACCAGCCCAGCGGCGGCGCGGGCGGGCAGGCGACCGACATCGCGATCCAGGCGCAGGAAATCATCAAGGCCCGCCAGCGCATCGCGCACGAGATCGCGCGCGAAACCGGCAAGCCCATCGATGTGGTGCTGGCCGACATCGAGCGCGACCGCTGGCTGTCGGCCACGGAGGCCGTCGAGTACGGGCTGGTCTCACGCATCGTGCAGCGCAAGACCGAGTTGCGGCCCGCCTGATCAGGCCTTGGGCTTGTAGGCGACGACGTCGATCTCGACCTTCGCATCGACCATGAGGCGCGCCTCGGTGGTCGAGCGCGCCGGCTTGTTTTCACCGAAGTAGCTCATGTAGACGCGGTTGAAGGCACCAAAGTCGCGCGCGTCGTGCAGCCAGACGGTGCTCTTGCACACGTCGTCGAGCGTGGCGCCGGCCAGCGCGAGCACGGTCTTCAGGTTCTCCATCACCTGGCGCGTCTGCACCTCGATGCCGCCGGCCACGATCTCGCCCTGCGCGTTGGCGGGCACCTGGCCCGACACGTAGACGAAATCGCCCGCGCGCACGGCGGGCGAGAAGGGGCGGGCCTGGCGGTCGGAAGCGATGGGCGGGGCGCCGAGGTATTCGAGGGGCATGGGAACTCCTGGGAGTGAGAGGGGTTGAGTGGGGCGGGTGAGGGCCGCAGTATCCGCCTGATTTGAAAGACTTTTTCAGAATAACCCCTAAACAAGGGTTAACACGGATGATTTGGCATGAAGTCTGCTTCAAAGTTCGGCCTAGAAAGAAAATTTCTTTCATAAATCAGTCCGCCCCATGAAGGAGTTCTCCATGTCTCACGCCGGTCTTGTCCAGCGCCTGCCCCGCCTGTCGAAGCGCAGCCTGCTGGGAGCTTCCCTGCTCGCGATGCTGTGTGCCGCACTGCCTCACCCCAGCGCCCACGCGCAGGGCCCGCGCAACTTCGCCACGCTGGCGATGGTGGCCGAGCCGCAGACGCTCGACCCGATGGCCTCCACGGCCGACCTGGTCGGAACCATCATGCAGCACGTGTACGAGACGCTCTACACCTTCGATGCCAAGTGGAACGTGGTGCCGATGCTGGCCGAGGGCATGCCGAAAATTTCGGCCGACGGCAAGACCTACGCCATCACGCTGCGCAAGGGCGTGGCGCTGCACAACGGGCGCGAGCTCACGGCCGACGACGTGGTGGCCAGCCTGCAGCGCTGGATGGACCAGTCGCCGCGCGGCAAGGCCGTGGGCAAGGAAATCGAGAGCCTCAAGGCCAAGGGCCCGCTGGGCGTGGAGATCGTGCTGAAGGCGCCGTACGCACCGCTGCTGTCGCAGCTGGCGCTGCCCAGCGGCATGGCGGCCATCATGGCCAAGGATTCCATCGCTTCGCCGCTGAAAGACTTCGTCGGCACCGGCCCCTACAAGTTCAAGGAGCGCCGCCCCGACCAGTTCGTGCTGCTCACGCGCTTCGACAAGTACGCCGCGCGCAAGGAGCCCGCGAGCGGCTATGGCGGCAAGCGTGAAGCCGCCATCGAAGAGCTGCGTTTCGTGCCCGTGCCCAACGCCAGCACCCGCGTCGAAGGCGCGCTGGCCGGCCAGTACGACTTCGCCGACCTGCTGCCGGTGGAAGCCCTGCCGCGCCTGGAGAAGGCCGGCGGCAAGACGCTGCCGATCATGACGCCGTCGTTCGGCTTCCCCTACCTCGTGCTCAATACCAAGGAAGGCGTGGCCGCCAACCAGGCGGTGCGCCAGGCCGTGCAGACCGCGCTGGGCCAGGGCGAGATGCTCGCGGCCGGCTTCGGCGACACGCGCTTCTTCGTGGCCGAGGCCAACCACTTCCCCAAGGGCTCGCCGTTCTACTCGGCGGCGGGCGCCGACCAGTACAACCAGCGCAACGCCACCAAGGCGAAAGACGCCGCCGCCAAGGCCGGCTACAAGGGCGAGCCGATCCGCGTGCTCACCAGCCGCCAGTACGACTTCCACTACAACATGTCGCTTCTGATGGCCGAGCAGCTCAAGCGCGCCGGCTTCAAGGTCGACCTCAACGTGGTCGACTGGGCCACGCTCGTGCAACGCCGCAACGACCCGAAGCTGTGGGACATCTACGTGACCCACTCGGGCCAGTTCCCCGAGCCCATGCTCTCGCCGCCGCAACTGGGCGACGGCGCGCCCGGCTGGTGGGATTCGCCCGCCAAGAAGGCCGCGCTCAGCGCCTTCAACACCGAGAGCGACCCGGCCAAGCGCGGCGCGCTGTGGGGCAAGGTGCAGCAGGTGGTGTACGACGAAGTGCCCTACATCAACGTCGGCAAGTTCAACGGCCTCTCGGCCAAGAGCCCGGCGCTGGACAACTACCAGCCCGCGACCTGGCCGTTCTTCTGGAACGCGAAGATCAGGTAAGGCCGCAAGCACCGCCATGCCGTCGCGTCGTCAACTTCTGCAAGTCAGCGCACTGGCCTCCGGCCTCGGCGCCCTCGGACTCAAACCATCCATGGCCACTACCGCTCAAGCCACCACTTCGGGCCCCGTGTACGCCTACGTCGGCACCTACAGCGACGGCGGCAAGCCGTGGCGCGGCGGGCGCGGCCTGGGCGTGCACCAGTTCGTGGTGGACGGCGCGACCGGCGCGCTCAAGCCCATCCCCGGTGCACCCCCGGCCGTGGCCAGCGCGGGCAGCGATGCCAAGCTGCGCAACCCCGCCTCGCTCGCGCGCCACCCGAGCCTGCCCATGCTCTACGCGGCCAACGAGTTCGAGGCTGGTTCCGTCTCGGCCTTTCGCATCGGCGCGAACGGCGCGCTGTCGTTCGTGGCCGAGATGCCCTGCGGCGGCAAGGACCCGGCGCACCTGAGCGTGCATCCCGACGGCCGCTTCGTGTTCACCGCCAACTACGCCAGCGGCGACGTCAGCGTGATCGCATTGCGCGCCGACGGCAGCTTCGACACCGACCGCGCCGCCGTCGTCTACAAGGACGTCGCGGCCTGCGGCGCCGCCACGCCCTGCAAGCCCGGCGCCGACGTGGTGCCGCTGGCCGCGCGTTCGCACGAGGGCTTTGCCACCAGCGACCACGACGGCCCGCACGCCCACATGGTGCAGGCCGACCCGGCCGGCAACTTCGTGCTCGTGGCCGACCTGGGGCTGGACCGCGTCATCTCGTACCGCTTCGACCGCACCACCGGCGTGCTGAGCCAGCCGAGCACGGTGGCCGTTTCCGAGAGCTCGGGCGCGCGCCACTTCGCCTTCCACCCCAATGGCAAGTGGGTCTACCTCGTCAACGAAGAGGCCTCGACCATCGCCTTCCTGCGCTACGACGGCGCCGCCGGCGTGCTCACGCTGGTGAGCGAAACCTCGGCGCTGCCCGCCGGCTTCAAGGGCACCAGCTACGCCTCGGGCATCCGCATGCTGCCGGGCGGCACGCACTTCGTGTCGCTCAACCGGCTGCACGATTCGATCTCGATCTTCAAGGTCGATGCGCGCACCGGCGCACCCACCCTCGTGCGCGAAGAGTGGACGCGCGGCAACTACCCGCGCAGCTGCACGCTCGAGCCGAGCGGGCGCTTTCTCTACGTGTGCCACAACAAGCAGGGCGACAACGTGACCATCTTCCGCGTGAAGAAGAACGGCGACGTGCAGTTCACCGGCCAGTACGTGGCCGTCGGCAGCGCCGCCGCCATCGAGTTCGCGTCATGATCAAGAGCGCATCGCTTCGCTACATCGCCTCGCGCGCGGGCGGCATGCTCATCGTGCTGGCGCTGGTGGCCGTGCTGGTCTTCGTGCTCACGCGCGCCGCCTCGGGCGACCCCATCTCCGTGCTGCTGGGCGACCAGGCCACCGCCGCCGACATCGCCCGCGTGCAGAAGGACTACGGCCTGGACAAGCCCCTGCCCGTGCAGTTCGGCTACTGGCTGCGCGAAGTGCTGCAGGGCAACCTGGGCACCTCGATCTTCCTGCAGCGCCCGGTCACGCAGGCGCTGTGGGAGCGCGCCGAGCCCACCACCTTGCTGGCCCTGCTGGCGGTGGCCATCGCGGCGCTCATCGGCGTGCCTTGCGGCATCGTCTCGGCCGTGTTCCGCGGCCGCGTGGTCGACCAGTTCTTCACCGGCATCGCGATGCTGGGCGCCAGCATCCCCAGCTTCTGGCTGGGCATCGTGCTGATCCAGATCTTCGCGGTGTCCTTCGGGTGGTTCCCGGTGTCGGGCTACGGCGCGCCCGATGCGCCGTTTGCCGAGAGATTGCACGCGCTGGTGCTGCCGGCCACCGTGCTGGGCCTGCTGAACTCCGCGCTCATCATCCGCTTCACGCGCGCCTCGATGCTCGACGTGCTGGGCGAGGACTACGTGCGCACCGCACGCTCCAAGGGCCTGAGCGAGAAGGTCGTCGTGCTCAAGCATGCGCTGCGCAATGCGCTGGTGCCCATCGTCACGGTGATCGGCCTGACCGTCGCACTCATGATCGGCGGCGCTGTCATCACCGAGACCGTGTTCGGCCTGCCCGGCGTGGGCAACCTCGTGGTCAACGCCGTGCTGCGGCGCGACTACCCCGTCATCCAAGGGGCGCTGCTCGTGATTGCCGCGATCTATGTGCTCATCAATTTCTCGATCGACCTGCTGTACGCGGTGGTCGATCCGCGCGTGAAGGTCTGAACGATGCGCATGCCTCGAATGCTCCGCCAGCTGATGCACCGCCGCATCGTGATGGTGTCCGCCCTGGTGCTGCTGGTGATTGCCATCATGGCCATCGGCGCGCCGCTGGTCGCCTCGGCCGACCCCAACGACACAGCGGTGCTGCAGCGCCTGAAGGCGCCCAGCGCCGAGCACCTGCTGGGTACCGACGAGCTTGGGCGCGACATGTATTCACGCATCGTGCACGGCGCCCGTTACTCGCTGGCCATCGCGGCGCTCACCGCGCTGGGTGCGGTCATCGCCGGTACGGTGCTGGGCCTCATGGCCGGGTTCTTCCGCCGGCTCGACGCACCGCTGATGCGCGTGGTCGACGCCATGATGTCCTTCCCCGACATCCTGCTGGCCATCGCGCTGGTGGCGATCCTCGGACCGTCGCTGATGAACACCGTGCTCGCGCTGGTGCTGGTCTACACGCCGCGCGTGGCGCGGGTGGTGCGGGCTTCGACCTTGGTCGTGCGCGAACTTCTCTTCGTCGAAGCCGTGCGCGCTTTGGGCGTGCGCACCTCGCGCATCCTGTGGCGCCACATCCTGCCGAACCTGATGTCGCCGATCCTCGTGCAGGTGTCGTTCATCTTCGCCTACGCGATCCTGGCCGAGGCGGGGCTCTCGTTCCTCGGTGTCGGCGTGCCGCCCGAGATCCCCACCTGGGGCACCATGGTTGCAGGCAGCCAGCAGTACGCGCACCAGGCCTTCTGGGTCGTGCTGTTCCCGGGCCTGGCGATCATCTTCACGGCGCTGTCGCTGCAACTGCTGGGCGACGGTGTGCGCGACCTGCTCGATCCGAAGCTCAAGAAGACCTCGTGATGACGAACGCGAACACCACCCCACGTCTCACGGTCACCAACCTGAGCACCAGCTTCCCCACTGAAGACGGCCTTGTGCGCTCGGTGGCCGATGTGAGTTTCTCGATTCAACCCGGCAAGACCACCGCGCTGGTCGGAGAATCGGGCTCGGGCAAGTCGGTCACCAGCCTCACGCTGATGCGCCTCTTGCCCAAGACCGCGAACGCGCAAGTCAGCGGATCGGCCTCTTTCGTCACCCGCGAAGGCAAGACGCTGGACCTGCTGCAGATCGGCGAACGCGAGATGCGCTCGCTGCGCGGCAACCAGCTGTCGATGATCTTCCAGGAGCCCATGACGAGCCTGAACCCGGTCTTCACCATCGGCGAGCAGATTGCCGAGAGCGTGCGCCTGCACAAGGGGCTGGACCGCAAGGCGGCCTTGGCCCATGCGCTGCGCATGCTCGAGCTGGTCGAGATTCCGGCCGCAGCCCAACGCATCCACGAGTACCCGCACCAGCTGTCGGGCGGCATGCGCCAGCGCGTGATGATCGCGCTGGCCATGGCCTGCGATCCGACGCTGCTGATCGCCGACGAGCCCACCACCGCGCTGGACGTGACGATCCAGGCGCAGATCCTGGAGCTGATGCGCCGGCTGCAGGCCGAGACAGGCATGAGCATCCTGTTCATCACGCACAACCTGGGTGTGGTGGCGCACCATGCCGACGACGTGGTCGTCATGTACTCGGGCCGTGTGGTCGAGCGTGCACCTGTGCGCCCGCTGTTCGCGCAGCCTGAGCACCCGTACACGCAGGGCTTGTTGGCCTGCCTGCCGGGCAAGGCGCGGGTTCCTGGGCAACCCAAGCCCAAGCGGCTGTTCGCGATTCGCGGGCAGGTGTCGAGCCCATTGGCGCCGCCGCCCGGCTGTGCCTTCGAGCCGCGCTGCGACCAGGCGCTGGCGAGTTGCAAGGACGCGATGCCGCCCCTGATCGACATCCGGCAGGACCGCCAGGCGCGCTGCGTGCGCGTGCAGCCCGACCAACCGCTCGCGAGGGCTGCATGATGACCACCGCTGTTTCTTCCCCTTCTTCCTCGCCTCTCATCGAAGTCCGCGGCCTCAAGAAATACTTCGGCAGCAGCGAGCGCCCCGTGCGCGCAGTCGACGACGTGTCCTTCGCGATTCAGCCCGGCGAGACGCTGGGCTTGGTCGGCGAATCGGGCTCGGGCAAGAGCACCATCGGGCGCACCGTGCTGCGGCTGGTCGAGCGCACCGAGGGCCAGGTGCTGTACCGGGGTGATGACATCGGCGCGCTCTCCGGCGAGCGCATGCGCAAGCTGCGCAGCAAGCTGCAGATCATCTTCCAGGACCCGTACGCCAGCCTGAACCCGAAGATGCGCATCAGCGCCATCCTGGGCGAGGCGCTGTCCACGCACGGCCTGCACAAGGGCGCAGCCGCGCGCGACAAGCGCATCGCCGAGCTGCTCGAAACCGTGGGCTTGCGCCCCGAGCATGCGAGCCGCTTTCCGCACGAGTTCTCGGGCGGCCAGCGCCAGCGCATCGGCGTGGCGCGCGCGCTGGCCGTGGAGCCCGAGTTCATCGTGGCCGACGAGCCGCTGTCGGCGCTCGATGTGTCGATCCAGTCGCAGGTCATCAATCTGCTGGCCGACCTGCGCGAGCGACTGGGCCTGACGATGCTTTTCATCTCGCACGACCTCGACGTGGTCGAGTACCTGTGCGACCGCGTGGTGGTGCTGTACCTGGGCAAGGTGATGGAAGTCGCCACCACCGAGGAGCTGTTCGCGAACCCCTCGCACCCCTACACGCAGGCCTTGCTGGCCGCGAGCCCGAAGCCTGATCCCGAGATGGCCACCGAGCGCATCGCACTGAAGGGCGACATTCCCAGCCCGATCTCGCCGCCCTCGGGCTGCGTGTTCCGCACGCGCTGCCCGCATGCCATCGAGGCCTGTGCGCAGACGGTACCCAGCCTTGATGAGATTTCCCCCGCACACTACAGCGCCTGCATCCGCAAAGAACTGCTCCCCCACATCGCCGTTGCACGACCATGACCGACACCGTTTCTGCCACCCAAGACTTCATCGACCCGCTGCTGAGCGACCGTTTCAAGGGCTACCCGCGCACCCAGCCGCCGCGCCTGCGCAGCGAAGTCGGCGCCGCCGGCTGGAA
>Ga0209051_1000533_pt1 | contig 47141 bp, 38 predicted proteins | sample AraplaCvi_mMS_r2_2_FD_184286 | JGI IMG/M metagenome (GOLD analysis project Ga0209051, IMG submission 184286) | Arabidopsis root microbial communities from North Carolina, USA - plate scrape MF_Cvi_mMS_r2 (SPAdes) (version 2) | ecosystem: Host-associated > Plants > Roots > Endosphere | place...
CGCTGCTGGCGGTGGTCAAGTTCCGCGGCGACAAGCTCTACCACGAGCACATCTACTGGGACCAGGCCAGCGTGCTGGTGCAGGTGGGCCTGCTCGACCCGAAGCTGCTGCCGGTGGCGGGCGTGGAGACGGCGCGCAAGCTGCTGGACGAAACGCTGCCGTCGAACACGCTGATGCCGGGCTGAAAGGCCTCTCCGGGGAGGGCGGCGCCGCGGCGCCAGCCGGCTTCTAGAATGCTCGCGTGAGTGCCCTTCCCTCTTCCATTCCGTCCCCCGAACGCCGCCCGATCCGCGAACTTCCCGACGAGCTGATCAGCCAGATCGCCGCGGGCGAAGTGGTCGAACGCCCGGCCTCCGTGGTGCGCGAGCTGCTCGACAACGCCCTGGACGCCGGTGCGCGCCAGGTCACGGTGCGGCTGGCTTCGGGCGGCGTGCGGCTGATCTCGGTGGAGGACGACGGCCAGGGCATTCCGCGCGAAGAACTCACGGTGGCGCTGCGCCGCCATGCCACCAGCAAGATCGCGAGCCTGAACGATCTCGAGACCGTGGGCACCATGGGCTTTCGCGGCGAGGCGCTCGCGGCCATCAACGCCATTGCGGAGCTCAGCATTCTTTCGCGCTTTGCGGGCGCCGATGGTGCCTTCGCGCTCGACGGCCGCACCGGCGAACTGCGGCCGGTGGCCCGCGCGGTCGGCACCACGGTCGAGGTGCGTGAACTGTTCTTTGCGACGCCGGCGCGGCGCAAGTTCCTGAAGACCGACGCCACCGAGCTGGCCCACTGCATCGAGGCCGTGCGCCGCCACGCGCTGGCGCGGCCCGAAGTCGGCTTTTCGGTGTGGCACGACGGCAAGCTGATGGAGCAGTGGCGCGCCGCCGAGCGGCGCGAGCAGCGCCTGGCCGATGCGCTCAGCGACGACTTCGTGGCGCAGAGCGTGGCCGTCGAGCACTTGGGCGGCGCGGTGCGCGTGGCCGGGCGTGCCGGCATTCCGGATGCGGCGCGCTCGCGTGCCGACCAGCAGTTCTTCTACGTCAACGGCCGTTTCGTGCGCGACAAGGTGCTCTCGCATGCCGTGCGCAGCGCCTATGAAGACGTGCTGCACGGCCAGCGCCAGCCCGTGTATGCGCTGTACCTCGACATCGACCCGTCGCGCGTCGACGTGAACGTGCATCCGACCAAGATCGAGGTGCGTTTTCGCGATGGCCGCGAGGTGCACCAGGCGGTGCGCCATGCGATCGAGAACGCGCTTGCGGCACCGCGCGCGGGCGATGCCGTCGCGCCGGCAGCACCGCAGCCCTTTTTCAAGCCGAACGTGCCCGCTTCGGGTGCGACCTGGGCCCAGCCGGGCATCAATTTCGTCGCGGCGGAGCGCGGCGCCGGCGATTTCGAGGCCATGTGGCCCCAGCGGACCGGCGGATCGGAGCCCGACTCCGAAACCGGCGGTTCTTCACCATGGCCCGCCGCCGCTGCGGCGTTCCGGGCCCCTGCCATGGGGCAGCCGGCCGAATCGACGGCCCCGAGCGCCCTGTCCACCAACGAGCAGGCCTGGCCGCTGGGCCGCGCGCTGGCGCAGCTGCAGGGCATCTACATCCTGGCCGAGAACAGCCAGGGCCTGATCGTGGTCGACATGCACGCGGCGCACGAACGCATCGTCTACGAGCGCCTCAAGACCCAGCTCGACGGCGCCGCCATCACGAGCCAGCCGTTGCTGATCCCGGCCACATTCGCGGCCACGCCCCAGGAAGTGGCCACCGCCGAGGCCTGCGCCGCGGTGCTGCCGACTTTGGGGCTGGAAATCACGCCGTTCTCGCCGCGCACCCTTGCGGTGCGCGCGGTGCCGGGTACCCTGGCCGATGGCGATCCGGTGGAGCTCGCGCGCAGCGTGCTGGCCGAGCTGGCGCAGCACGACGCCAGCACCGTGGTGCAGCGGGCGCAGAACGAATTGCTCTCGACCATGGCCTGCCATGGTGCGGTTCGGGCCAACCGCAAGCTCACGATCGACGAAATGAACGCTTTATTACGTCAAATGGAAGCCACCGAGCGTTCGGACCAGTGCAACCATGGCCGACCGACCTGGCGGCAGCTGTCGATTCGGGAGCTGGACGCGCTTTTTATGCGCGGCAGATAGCAAATCAGGGCATTTTGAGGGTTTTTCCGGGGTTTTTGGCCGTCATCCGGAAAGTGGGCACGGGCGTTGCGTATGTAGAACAAAGTGCCACTCGAGGGCACTTGGGGGGAAGTGCTGGGGCGCAGTGTCGGCGCGCTCCATGCCCGAGCATGAACTTTCCGCCGGCTTCGCTGTCCCTCTAGTCCATGAAACGCTGGTCCCTCCTTGCCTCCGTTCTTTCGCTGTGCGCCCTTCTGGCCGCCGGCTGTTCCACATTCGACGAACAGCAACGCGAGTGGATCTTCCAACCCAGCGACCGCAGCTGGGGCAACACCGCCACCATGACCGAGGGCATGCAGGACGTCTGGATCGACTTCCAGTCCTCCATCACCGGCGAATCCGCCCGCCTTCACGGCCTCTGGCTCGGCGGCGAGCCAGAAACCACCGACCGGCCGGTCATGCTGTACCTGCACGGCGCCCGCTACAACGTGGCCGGATCGGCGCCGCGCATCCAGCGCATGCACGAGCTCGGCTTCTCGGTGCTGGCCATCGACTACCGGGGTTTCGGCAAGAGCTCCAAGGGCCTGCCGTCGGAAGAATCGGCGCGCGAGGACGCCCGCGCCGCCTGGACCTGGCTCGCGGCCCGTCATCCGCGGCAGCACCGCTACATCTTCGGCCACTCGCTCGGGGGCGCCATCGGCATCGACCTGGCCGCCAGCGTCAACGACGAGAGCGGCACCATCGTCGAAAGCACCTTCACCTCCATTGCCGACGTGGTGAGCGGCTTCAAGTGGGGCTGGCTGCCCTTCGGCCCGTTCATCACGCAGCGCTTCGAGGCGATCAACCGCGTCAAGGACATCGGCGCGCCGCTGCTGGTGGTGCATGGCACCGCCGACAGCCTGATCAATCCCACGCTGGGCCGCAAGCTCTACAACGCGGCCACCGTGCCCAAGCTCTTCGTGCTAGTGGAGGGTGGATCGCACCACAACACCAATTCGATCGGCGAGGCGCAATACCGCTCGGCGTTGTCGCAGCTGTTCCGCATGAAGCCGGAGACCACCCTGGCTTCGCGGCAAGGGGAAGGCACGCCCGTGCTGCGCGGCACGCCATCGCTGCCGGCCGCGCCGACCGCTCCGCGCACCGATTCGCCGGCCCTGCCGCAGGAAGCGCGCGCCAAGGCCAGCGCCAGCGCGCAGGCGATCTGAGGCTTCCGATTTTGTTGTTACCCTCGGGCGCTTATGCCGCCCTCCGCTGCCGCCTCCGGCCTTCCTGAAAACCCCACATACATCGCGCTCGCGGGGCCGACCGCCTCCGGCAAGACGGCGGTGGCGCTCGCGCTCGCGCGGGTGCGCCCGATCGAGATCGTCAGCGTCGATTCCGCGCTGGTCTACCGCGGCATGGACATCGGCACCGCCAAGCCGAGCCCGGCCGAGCAGGCCGCCGTGCCGCATCACCTGATCGACATCCTCGACCCGCGCGAAAGCTACAGCGCGGCCGCCTTCGTGGCCGATGCGACGCGGCTGATCGGCGAGATCCGCGCCCGCGGCGCACTGCCGCTGCTGGTGGGCGGCACCATGCTCTATTTCAAGGCACTGTTCGACGGCATCGACGCCATGCCCGCGGCCGACGCGGCCGTGCGCGCGCGCATCGATGCCGAAGCCGCCGCGCTGGGCTGGCCTGCGATGCATGCACGGCTCGCCAAGGTCGACCCTGCGACGGCCGCGCGCCTCGCGCCGCAGGACAGCCAGCGCATCCAGCGCGCGCTCGAGGTATGGGAAAGCAGCGGCCAGCCGCTGTCGAGCTTCCATGCGAGCGACAACAAGGCCGCGAAGGCAGTGGATGGCGGCGTTCTCTTTTCACTCGAACCCGAGGACCGCGCGTGGCTGCATGCGCGCATTGCCGAGCGCTTCGACGCCATGCTGGCCGCCGGCTTCCTCGACGAGGTCAGGGCGCTGCGCGCACGCGGCGACCTGTCGACCGAGCTGCCCTCGATGCGCTGCGTGGGCTACCGGCAGGCCTGGGAAATGCTCGACGCCTGCGGCGGTGCGCAGCCCGATGCCAAGGCCATGGACGAGCTGCGCGAACGCGGCATCGCGGCCACGCGCCAGCTCGCCAAGCGGCAGATCACCTGGCTGCGCAGCATGCCGGCGCGCACCGTCATCGCCTGCGACGCGCCCGATGCCGTGCAGACGGCCGTTCAACGCATGGCAAGCACCACCGCATGACGCTGCGCATTTCCGGGCTCGCCAAGCACTACGGCGACGTGCCCGTGTTCGAGAACGTGGCGCTCAGCGTCGAACCCGGCGAGTTCGTCGCGATCGTGGGCGAATCGGGCGTCGGCAAGTCGACGCTGCTCAACTGCATGGCCGGGCTCGACCACTGGGACGCAGGCACGGTCACGCACGACGGCACCGACATCGGCGCGCTCGACGGCGAAGCCTGCGCGCTCTGGCGCCGGCGCCACGTGGGCTTCGTGTTCCAGGCCTTCCACGTGCTGCCGCACCTGGACGTGGCGCAGAACGTCTCGCTGCCGCTGATGCTGCTGGGCGGCAAGCGCGATGAAGGCCGCGTCGCACACATGCTCGACGCAGTGGGCCTGCCCGGCATGGGCGCGCGCCTGCCGCAGACGCTCTCGGGCGGCCAGCTGCAGCGCGTCGCGATCGCGCGCGCGCTGGTGCACCGGCCCGCCCTGCTGCTGGCCGACGAGCCCACCGGCAACCTCGACCCGGGCACCGCTTCGAAGGTGATGGAACTGCTGATCGGCCAGACGCGCGAGCACGGCGCCTCGCTGGTGCTGGTGACGCATTCGGAGAGCGCGGCAGCCCGCGCGGACCGCCTGCTGCACCTCACGGCCGAGGGAATACGCGCCTGAGCGAGCTAGGGCCTGTTAACAGGCCCTAGGCGAGCAGTGCCGCGTAGCGCGAGAGGTCGACGTTGCCGCCGCTGACCACGATGCCCACGCGCTGGCCCGCGATGGCCTTGCCCGCCGCAATGGCGCCCGCGAAGGCGAGGCAGCCGGTCGGCTCCACCACGATCTTCATGCGCTCGGCAAAGAAGCGCATCGCCTCGACGAGCTGCTCGTCGGTCACGGTGAAGATGTCGTCCACGTCGCGCCGGATGATGCCGAAGGTGTAGGCGCCCAGGTGCTGCGTCTGCGCGCCGTCGGCAATGGTCTTGGGCGTGTCGATGTGCACGATCTTGCCGGCGCGCAGCGATTGCTGGCCGTCGTTGCCGGCCTCGGGCTCCACGCCGTAGACCTTGCAATCCGGCGCCAGCGCACGCGCCGACAGCGCCGAACCCGACAGCAGCCCGCCGCCGCCCAGGCACACGAACAGCTGGTCGAGCGGGCCGGCTGCCTCGATCAGTTCCTTCACCGCCGTGCCCTGCCCCGCGAGCACGTCGGGATGGTCGTAGGGCGGGATCATCGTCATGCCGCGCTCCTGTGCGAGCCGCTTCGTGAGCGCCTCGCGGTCTTCGGTGAAGCGGTCGTACATCACCACTTCGGCGCCATAGCCCTTGGTGGCCGCGACCTTGGCAGCCGGCGCGTCCTTGGGCATGACGATCACGGCCGGCATCGACAGGAGCCGGGCCGACAGCGCAACGGCCTGCGCATGGTTGCCCGAGGAGAACGCGATCACGCCGCCCTTGCGCTGCGCGGCGTCGAACTTCGACAGCGCATTGAATGCACCGCGGAACTTGAATGCGCCCATGCGCTGGAAGTTCTCGCACTTGAAGAAGAACTGCGCGCCCCAGCGTTCGTTGGCGGTGGTCGATTGCAGCACCGGCGTGCGGTGGGCATGGCCTTCGAGCCGCGCGGCCGCGGCGATGACGTCGTCGTAGGTAGGGAGTTGCATGGGCCGAGCTTAGCGGCGGGTTACGTTCTTTTGCAGGCCCCATGGGTAAAAACCCGGGATACGCGGCGGCCTCGAATTCCGTACTCTGTATACAGAGTTCGAAGAAAGCCGTCCATGCCAGCCCAGCTCGTCAGCATCGAAGCCGCGCCCGACCTCGTCGACCAGGTCTATCGCGCCCTGCTCGGCGCCATCAGCAGTGGCGCGCTGGCGCCCGGTGAGCGGATCACGCAGGAAGACATCGCGCAGCGCCTGTCGGTGTCGCGCCAGCCCGTGCTGCAGGCGCTGCGCCTGCTCAAGAAGGACGGCTTCGTGCATGACGCGCCCGGCCGCGGCGTGCTGGTGGCGCCGCTCGACGCCGACTGGATGCGCAAGGTCTACCAGGTGCGCGGCGCGCTCGACGTGCTGGCCGCGCGGCTCGCGGCCGCACAGCGCTTTCGCATCGATCCCAGGCTGATGGAACGCGGCCGCCGCGCGGCGCGCGGGCGCAACGTCGAAGCCATGATCGATGCCGACATGGCCTTCCATCAGGCCATCTACGAAGCCTCGGGCAATCCGCTGATCGGCCAGAGCGCGGACCAGCACTGGCGCCACCTGCGCCGCGCGATGGGCGCGGTGCTGCAGGCCGAGCCGCAGCGCGAGACGCTGTGGGACGAGCACGAAGCCATCGCCGCCGCCATTGCGGCCGGCCATGCGCAGCGCGCCGCGCAGCTGAGCGAGGAACACGTCGCCCGGGCCAGCGAGGCACTGGGCCGGCGGCTCGCGCAGCAGCTCGCACGCGCCGCGTCCACCATCCCCACCCGCAAAGGAGACAAGGCATGAAGTTGACCCCCGAGCAGCGCGCGCAATTCGAGCGCGACGGCTACCTGTTCTTCCCCGGCCATTTCTCGCCCGAAGAAACCAAGGCGCTGACCGATGCGGTGCCCGACCTGTACAGCAGGCGCGAGGCCTTCAACGTGCGCGAGAAAGGCTCGGATGCGGTGCGCACCAACTTTGCCGCGCACCTGATCAGCGAACCCTTCGCGCGGCTCGCGCGCCATCCGCGCATGGTGGAACCGGTGATGGATCTCTTCGGCGAAGAGGTCTACATGCACCAGTTCAAGATCAACGGCAAGATGGCCTTCGAAGGCGACGTGTGGCAGTGGCACCAGGACTACGGCACCTGGCTCAACGACGACCTGATGCCCACCGAGCGCGCGATGAACGTCGCGATCTTCCTGGATGACGTGAACGAGCACAACGGCCCGCTGATGTTCATTCCGGGCAGCCACCGCAAGGGCGTGGTGGATGCAAGGCACGACCTCACGACCACCAGCTATCCGCTCTGGACGGTGGACAACGACCTGATCCGGCAGCTGGTCGACCGCGCCGGCGGCCGGCACGGCGGCATCGTCTCGCCCAAGGGCCCCGCCGGCTCGATGATCCTGTTCCACAGCTGCCTCGTGCATGCCTCGGGCAGCAACCTCTCGCCGTTCAACCGCGTGGCGGTGTACCTGAGCCTGTGCGCGGTCAGCAACCACATCCGCCGCCACAAGCGGCCCGAGTACATCGCGCACAGAAACTTCACGCCCATCGAGCTGCTGCCCGACGACTGCCTGCTGAAGCCCTACCCGGTCGAGGTGCCGTGGAAGAACGGACTGCCCGAAAGCGCGCTCAAGACCTCGCTCGAAGTCCTCGACACCGCGGAGGCCTGAAGCAATGAGCCTCCACACCCGCCTGCAGCAGCGCGCCGCCGAAGGCCGCCCCATCCGCATCGGCCTGATCGGCGCCGGCAAGTTCGGCTCGATGTACCTCGCGCAGATTCCGCGCACGCCCGGCGTGCAGCTGGTGGCGATTGCCGACCTCTCGCCCGCAGCGGCGCGCGCCAACCTCGAGCGCGTCGGCTGGAACCCGGAGCGCGCCGCGGCGGGGTCGGTGCAGGAGGCCCTGACGACGGGCAGCACCTGGATCACCGACGACTGGCAGGCCGTGACGCGCGAGCCCGCCATCGACATCGTGGTCGAGTGCACCGGCAACCCGGTGGCGGCCGTCGAGCATTGCCTGGACGCGTTTGCGCACGGCAAGCACGTGGTCAACGTCACGGTCGAGGCCGATGCCTTCTGCGGTCCGCTGCTCGCACGCCGCGCGCAGCAGGCCGGCGTGGTCTATTCGCTGGCCTTCGGCGACCAGCCCGCGCTGATCTGCGACCTGGTCGACTGGGCGCGCACCTGCGGCTTTCCGGTGGTCGCAGCCGGACGCGGCCACAAGTGGCTGCCGCACTTCACCGAATCGACGCCCGAGACCGTCTGGGGCAACTACGGCCTCACGCCCGAACAGGCGCTGCGCGGCGGCCTCAATCCGAAGATGTTCAACAGCTTTCTCGACGGCTCCAAGCCGTCCATCGAAAGCTCGGCGGTGGCCAACGCCACCGGACTCACCGTGCCTTCGGACGGCCTGCTCTACCCGCCCGCGAGCGTGGAGGACATTCCCTTCGTCACGCGCCCGCAGAGCGAGGGCGGCGTGCTCGAGCGCAAGGGCATGGTCGAGGTCATTTCATCGCTCGAGGCCAACGGGCGAAAGATCCCCTACGACATCCGCATGGGCGTGTGGGTCACGGTCGAGGCCGAGACCGACTACATCAGGAACTGCTTCGAGGAATACAACGCCCACACCGACCCGAGCGGGCGCTACTTCACGCTCTACAAGCGCTGGCACCTGATCGGCCTGGAGGTCGGCATGTCGGTGGCCAGCGTCGCCTTGCGCGGCGAGCCGACCGGCGTGGCCACCTGCTGGAACGCCGACGTGGTGGCCACGGCCAAGCGCGACCTCGCGCCCGGCGAAATGCTCGACGGCGAAGGCGGCTACACGGTCTGGGGCAAGCTGCTGCCGGCCGAGCGCTCGCTGCGCCTGGGCGGCCTGCCGCTCGGGCTGGCACACAACGTCAAGCTGCTGCGCCCGGTGAAGAAAGGCCAGAGCCTCTGCTGGGCCGACGTGGCCATCGACACCTCGACCTCCGCCTACGGGCTGCGAAGCGAAATGGAGGCCATGTTCGCGCCCGCCGGCCAGGCCAAGGCAGCCTAAAGAATTAAGTAGCCCAACCATTGCGCCACGCGTCAACAGCGTAAAAAATCATCTGCTCGACACGGAAGCCGTGTCGAAATGACCGGCAGCGGGCCGTCATTGTGGTGAGCGATCCTGCTCAGCCTCTTTTCCACGATGGAGAGACACCATGCAGTACATGTTGATGTTCTATCAGCCCGCGGCCGAATTCGAACAACGGAACGACGCGTCCTCGCAGGCCTACCGGGCCAGCTGGGTGGCGTATGCCGATGCGGTGCGCCAGTCGGGCATTTCGCTCGGCGGGCACGGCCTCTTCCCGCCGATGACCGGCACCACGCTGCGCGTGCGCGGCGACAAGCGGCAGGTGCAGGACGGCCCCTTCGCCGACACCAAGGAGCAGCTCGGCGGCTACTTCGTGGTGGACGTGCCGGACCTCGATGCCGCGCTCGAATGGGCGGCCCGCGCACCCTGCGCGGCCAGCGGGGGCGTGGAGGTGCGGCCGGTCTTCACGGCCACGGCCATCGCGGCGGCCGCACCGTGAACGACCCGGCGGCTCACCAGGCCGCCGAACGTGCGGCGCGCGAGTCGTACGGCCGCCTGCTGGCCATCCTGTCCGCGCGCACGCACGACATCGCGGCATCGGAAGACGCGCTCGCCGAAGCCTTCGCGCGCGCGCTGGAGCGCTGGCCGGCCGACGGCATTCCCGCGCAGCCCGAGGCCTGGCTGCTCAGCGTGGCGCGGCACCGCAAGCTCGACGCCTGGCGCCACAGCCGCGTGCAGGACGAGGCGACCCAGTCCCTGCTGCTTTTGGCCGGCGAGATGGACGATGCGCCCGAGGGCGCGGCGGTTCCTGACGAGCGGCTGCGCCTGATGTTCGTCTGCGCGCACCCCGCCATCGACGCGGCGGCCCGCGCACCGCTGATGCTGCAGGCCGTGCTCGGGCTCGACGCGGCCCGCATGGCCGGCGCCTTTCTCACCGCGCCTTCCACGCTGGGCCAGCGGCTGGTACGGGCCAAGGCGCGCATCCGGGCCGCGGGCATTCCCTTCGAGTACCCGCAGGCGCGCGAGCTTCCGCAGCGGCTGCAGGACGTGCTGGACGGCATCTACGCCGCCTACGGCACCGGCTGGGACGATGTCGACGGCGCCGACGCCCTGCCGCGCGGCCTCACCGCCGAAGCCATCGACCTCGGCCGCATCCTGTGCAGCCTGATGCCCGACGAGCCCGAGCCGCTGGGCCTGCTCGCGCTGATGCTGTTCTGCGAGAGCCGCACCGCGGCCCGGCGCAGCGAAACCGGCGCCTACGTGCCGCTCGACCAGCAGGACCCGCTGCGCTGGAACCCCGACCTGCTCGCGGAAGCCGAACGCTGCCTGCGCCGGGCCTCGGAGATGAAATCGCTCGGCCCCTACCAGTTGGAGGCAGCGATCCAGTCGGCCCATTGCGAGCGCCGCGTCGGCGCACCGGTGCCGCCCGAAGTGCTGGTGTCGCTCTACGAAGGGCTGCTGGCGCTGCGGCCCAGCATCGGTGCCCAGGTCAGCCTGGCCTGCGCGCTGGCCAATGCGCGCGGCCCCGACGTCGGCCTGCGCGCGCTGGAGGCCATTCCGGCGGCCGAGGTGCAAAGCTACCAGCCGTTCTGGGCCGCCCGCGCCCACCTGCTCGCGGCCGGCGGTGCGCGCGCGGCGGCGCGCCAGGCCTATGACCGCGCGATCGGCCTCAGCAGCAACGCCGCCGTGCGCGCCTATCTGAACGCAATGTCGGAACGGCTCTGACCTTCAGCGCCGGAGGACCGGTCAATCCTGCGGAACCGCCACGGCCTCGCTCACCCTTCGCGCATCCAGCCGGCTGCCGCCCTGCGCCAGCGTCACGCCGACCACCGCATGGCCCTCGCCGCGCCGGAACCTGAGCTCGGCGCCGATCGCCGTGACCGCGAAGCGGTCGCTGCCGATCGGCGTGAGCGCGTTGTAGCCCCGGCCCGTCTCGCGCACCAGCAGGCGGCCGCTGCGCACGGCAAAGCCCAGCGTCTTGGCCTTGTTGATGCGGAACTCGCCTTCGTAATCCGCAAGGCGCTGCGGATCGATCGGCACCTCCACGCCCGGCACCGGGTAGCGGCTCTTGCCGATGGCCAGCATCACGGACTGCAGCGGCGCGCGCGCGTTGCTGCCGAGCACGACCAGCGCTTCCCCGGTGTCGGGCGCAAGCAGCCACAGCGTGCGGTAGCCCTCGGTCACGCCGGCGTGGTAGTAGGTGCGCCGGCCGCCTTCGGGGCCGCGCACCATCACCGCATAGCCGATCTCGGCGCCTTCGTAGCGTGCGAGCGGCGTGAGCATGCGCACGGCCGCCGGGCCCAGCGGACCGCTGGCGCCGGCCAGGATCGCGCGGCTCAGCGTGAGCATGTCGGCAGCCGTGGAGCGCAGCGCGCTGGCCGGCGCGTAGGCCGCCATGTCGAGCAGCCGCTGGCGCCGGTCGCCGGCAAAGGCCGGGGCCATGCGCGAGGCCTTGTCGCCGAGCTGGATCACCGTGTCGTTCATGCCCAGCGGCTCGGTGATGCGCGCGCGCACCAGTTCGCCCCAGGTCGTGCCAAGTCGCTCGGCCAGGATCTGTCCCAGCAGCGCCATCCCGAAATTGCTGTATGCCGCTTCGCACGGCGGCGCCGGCGCCGCGAGCCGGATGCGCGACAGCGCGGCCCAGAACGCCGCCTTGTCGAAGGCACGGAATTGCGCGGCCAGCGCGGGCCCGCCGGTCACGCCATCGGCCATCACGGGCATGCAGCCGGTGTGAGTCACCAGTTGGCGCAGCGTCACCGAGGCCACCGCGGGCGGGAGCGGCCACGCCGGCTTGCCGGCCAGCAGCTGGCCCACGGTGTCGTCGAGCTTCACTTCGCCGCGCTCCACCGACTGCGCCAGCAGCAGGCCCGTGAACACCTTCGTCACGGAGCCGATCTCGAACATCGGCTGTTCGGCGCTGTTCGGCTCGATGGCGCGCGGCGCGGCTGACGGCTCGGGGTTGTGGGCCACGCCATAGGCAGTCTTGTCGCCGCGCAGCACGCCGACCACGAGCGTCCCCCTTTCGGCGCCGAGCGCCATCTTCGCGATGGCGGCAGGATCGCTGGCCAGCGTGATGGGCAGCGGCTGTGCCAAGGCAGCGGCCACCGGCAGCAGGGCAGCAAGCCAGGCCGCCGTCCATCGGCGGGCCAGGGCGGGGCAAGAAAGCCGCATCGTGGAGTTCCCCAGGCATCGAAGAGGCGCCATGGTGCCACGGCCGCGGAACCTCGCGCGCGCCGGCCACAATCGCGGCATGCGTGCCTTGCTCTCCACCTTCTCATGGCAGGAACTGCGCCACCATCCCTGGCGCAACGCCGCGGCCGTGCTGGCCGTGATGCTGGGCGTGGCGCTGGCGTTCTCGGTGCAGCTGATCAATGCCTCGGCGCTCGACGAATTCTCGAGCGCGGTGCGCTCGGTCAACGGCCAGCCCGATCTCGAGGTGCGCGCCGTGCAGGGCAGCTTCGACGAGGCGGTGTTCGCGCGGCTCGCGCAGCATCCGCAGGTGGCGCTCGCGAGTCCGGTGCTCGAGTTCCAGGGGCTGGCGCTGGCCGGCGAACGCCAGCTGCCGATGCGCGTGATCGGCATCGATGCGCTGGCGCTGCCCACCATCGCGCCGGCCCTGATGCCGCAGCCCGGCAGGGACGCCGCGCGCTTCGCGATGCTCGCGCCCGGCCATGTGTTTCTCAACGCCGCGGCACGCAACGCGCTCGGGCTTCCGGCCGAAGCGGCGCAAGGCCGCGTGGAGACGGTGCAGCTGCGCAGCGGCGGCGGCGCCTGGCAGCGGCTCGAGGTGGCGGGCCACGTCGCCGCCGGCGGCGCGGCGCTGGCGGTGCTGGACATCGCGGCGGCGCAGGACCTGTTCGACAAGCTCGGCCAGCTCAGCCGCGTCGACCTGAAGCTTGCTCCCGGCACCGATCGCGCGGCCTTCACCGCATCGCTGCAGCGTTCGCCGGGCTGGCCCGCCGGCCTGCAGTTTGCCGAGCCCGGCGATGCGGCCGAGCGCGTGAGCAATCTCTCGCGCGCCTACCGCGTCAACCTGACGGTGCTCGCGCTGGTGGCGCTTTTCACCGGGGCCTTCCTGGTGTTCTCGGTGCTGGCGCTCAGCGTCGCCAAGCGCGCGCAGCAGTTCGCGCTGCTCGGCGTGCTGGGCCTGACGCCGCGCGAGCGATTGCGCCTGGTGCTGGTCGAATCGCTGGTGCTGGGCCTGATCGGAAGCGGCGCCGGCCTCGCGCTGGGCACGGCGCTCGCAGCCTTCGCATTGCGCGTGCTCGGCGGCGACCTGGGTGGCGGGTACTTCGAGGGCGTGGCGCCCACGCTGCACTGGAGCAGCGGCTCGGCGCTGCTGTATGGCGCGCTTGGCGTGCTTGCGGCGCTGGTGGGCGGCTGGTGGCCCGCACGCGCGGCGCAGGCGCTGCCTGAAGCGCAAACGCTCAAGGGCCTGGGCGCCGCGCCCGTGCAGGGCCACAGCCACTGGCTGGCGCTCGGCCTCATTGCCGCCAGCGCGGCGCTGGCCAACATGCCGGCTGTCGGCGGCATTCCGGTTGCGGCGTACCTCTCGGTGGGCTGCCTGCTGGTGGGCGGCATCACCGCCCTGCCCTGGCTCATTGCACTGCTGTATGACCGCATTGCGCCTGCGTTCGCGCAGCGCGTGCTGCCGATGCTGGCCATCGAGCGCGCACGGCGCATGCGCGGCACCGCGGCCGTGGCGGTGAGCGGCGTGGTCGCGAGCCTGAGCCTCGCGGTGGCGCTCACGGTGATGGTGGCGAGCTTTCGAGATTCGGTCACGCATTGGCTCGACGTGGTGCTGCCGGCCGACCTCTATGTTCGCGCCACCTCGAGCGGCCGCTCCGGCAATTCGGGCACCCAGAGCAGCAGCGACACGGCCACCTTTGCGCCGGCCTTCGTGCAGGCGCTGGCGCAACTGCCCGGTGTGGAGCGCATCGGCACGCTGCGAACCCGCTCGCTGCAGCTCGACCCCGCGCAGCCCGCGGTCACGCTGATCGCGCGAAGTCTCGAAGGCGGCGCATCGCAGGCGCTGCCGCTGGTGGGCCCCGCGCTGCCGGTGCCCGCCGGCCAGGTCGGCATCTACGTGAGTGAACCGATGGTCGAGTTGTATGGCGCGAAGCCGGGTTCGCTCTTCGCACCGCTGTCGCCGGCATTGGCCACCGCGGGCTCCGCTCCGGCGGCCTTCTTCGTCGCGGGCGTGTGGCGCGACTATGCGCGGCAGTTCGGCGCCATCACGATGGACGCGCGCGACTTCGAGCACCTGACGGGCGAACGCAACGTGAGCGATGTGTCGCTGTGGCTCGCGCCCGGCGCGTCCGAGGGCGCGGTGCAGGCGGCGGTGCGCGATCTGGCGGCACGCGGCGGCGGTTCCGATTCGACCACGAACGTCGAGATCTCGTCGGTCGGACAGATCCGCGCCACCTCGCTGCGCATCTTCGACCGCAGCTTTGCGGTGACCTACTGGCTGCAGGCCGTGGCCATTGCCATCGGCCTGTTCGGCATTGCCGCGAGCTTCAGCGCGCAGGTGCTGGCCCGGCGCAAGGAGTTCGGGCTGCTCGCGCACCTGGGCTTCACGCGGCGGCAGGTGCTGGCGGTGGTGGCGGGCGAAGGCGCGGCGTGGACCGCGATCGGCGCCGTGGCGGGACTCCTGCTCGGGCTCGCGGTGTCTGTGGTGCTGGTGAAGGTGGTCAATCCGCAGAGCTTTCACTGGACGATGGACTTGCTGGTGCCCTGGGGGCGGCTGCTGGTGCTTTGCGCTGCCGTGGTTGCGGCGGGGACGGTGACTGCATGGCTGGCGGGGCGGGCTGCTGCGGGGAGGGATGTTGTTCTTGCTGTGAAGGAAGATTGGTAGAGTTCCGGGGCCGGGACTCGCCCCGGCGGGCGACTCACTTTCTTTTGCTTCGCCAAAAGAAAGTAAGCAAAGAAAGGCGACCCCTACTGTCTGCGTCCCTCCGCTTCGCTGCGGGCAACCTGCGGTGCTCGACTCCGGCGGGGGTCCGCAGAACTCGCTTCGCTCAAACAGCTGCGGCCCTGATCCCGCCTCCATCTGCGCTCCTCGGCGCATACAGAAGGGGTGGGAGCGGGCGGCCTTCGCTTCGCTCGGCCCCAAGACCAACACCAACAGCCAATACCAACAGCCCAACCACCGCAGGCGCTGCGCGCCTGCGGTGGCTTGGTGGCCGAGCGAAGCAAAGGCCCGTTCGGTTTGCCCTCCCCTCTGGCTGCGCCGAGGAGCGCAGGGTTTCGCGGATCAGGGCTCGCAGCTGTTTGAGCGAAGCGAGTTCTGCGAGACCCCGCGAAACCCGAGCACCGCAGGTTGCCCGTAGCGAAGCGAAGGGTCGCAGACAGTGGGGTCGCCTTTCTTTTGCCTACGTTTCTTTGGCGAAGCAAAGAAAAGTAGGTCGCCCGCCGGGGCGAGACCCGGCTCCAGAACCCAAAAAAACTCACTGCAAAGAAGGCACCAACCGAATCCGCTCCACAGTCTCCCTCTCCACCGCAGAGCGGCTGTACACCAGCGGCACATACTTCCCCTCAAGCCAGAGCGGCGCCAGATCCCGATAGTGCGGACTGTCGGAATCCCCCGACTGCCCCGGCGTATTGATCGCCCGCGAGGCATCCCAATTCCCCACATCCAGCACCATCCGGAACGAAGCCCCCGACGCGAGCTTGTAGTCATTCGCGCGGTAGCTCGCCGCCATGGGCGTGAAAGCCGAACCCGACATCGGCCAGTCGCCGACTTCCAGCTTCTTGCGCGTGGCCGCGTCGACCACGCCGCCGAGCGGATGGCGGAACTCCGCGCGGTGCAGCGCGCCCCACTTCCACGCCGACATGTCGGGCCCGAGCTTGGCCGTGAGTTCCTGCATCGCGGGCGGCAGGGTTTCCAGCAGGAGCGCATCGCGCTGCGCATCGCTGACCCATCCGAAAGGGTTCTCCAGCAGCAGCACCATGCGCGTGTTGTCCCCCGGCGCAGCCAGCGAGGCCGCGGCTTCGCCCGCACCGGCCTTGAGCACTGCCGCGCGCAGCGTCTTGGCGCTCCACACCTCGTACAGCGCAGCGGCGGCGCTGTCGCGGTCCATGGTGCCGTCCCAGCCTTGCAGCAGCCGCAGCCCGGCAGCCGTGCGCGCATCGTCGCCGCGCAGGCCAGCCAGCAGCTTGAGCAGCCGCTGGGCCGGCGTGGCAACGATGTCGTTCTGCATGCGCTCCGAATCCTCGAGCGTGAAGCGCGAGCCCGAGGCCGCTTTCTTCTCGAACAGTTCCTTGAGCCGGCGCGCACGCGCACCGTCGCTCCATTCGTAGCCGATGCCCTTCTTCGCCGCCGGATGATCGGGCGGAATGTTGTTCTCGTTCGCGGTCACGACATAGCCGCGCGCGGGGTTGAACTCCGAGGGCAGTTCGTCGCCGTTGCGAAAGCCCGACCACTCGTAGCGGCCATCGCCCGGCACCGGCATCAGGCCGTCCCAGTTGGGGCGGATCGGCGTGAGGCCGCCAGGTATCCAGCCGACGTTGCCATGGCGGTCGGCATAGACCTGGTTCTCGCCGGGCGCACCCCAGCGGTTCATGGCGGCGCGGAACTGGTCCCAGTTCTGCGCGCGCATGTAGTCCATCGAACCGAAGTACGGCGCCATGCCGGGCTCGAGCCATGCGGCGCGCAGCGCGAAGGCACGCCGCTTGCCGGGCTCGGACAGCAGCACCGGGCCGTGGCGCGTGAAGGTGTTCACCACCTCGCGCGGCGCGCTCTCGCCGCGCACCGCGATGCGCTCGGTGACGCGCGTCATCGGCTCCCATCGGCCCTGGTAGCGGTATTCGTTGGGGTTCCGCGGATTCAGCTGGTAGACGTACAGGTCTTCCTGGTCCATGTAGAAGCGCGTGAGGCCGAAGGCGATAGTGCCGTTGTGGCCGATCGAAAGGCCCGGCAGGAAGGGCTCGCCGGCGCCGATGGCGTCCATGCCGGGCGCGCTGAGATGCGCCATGTAGCGCAGGCTCGGGACACCGTGGGCGCGGTGCGGATCGTTGGCGAGGATCGGGCGCCCGGTGGCCGTGAGCCTCGGCGCGATGACCCAGTTGTTGCTGCCATAGGCGGCCGTCGGATCGCCTTGCAGAGCCTGCTGCCGCTCTTGCTCCTCTTCGGCGCTGCGTGCCGCGGCTTCGGCGCTGCCGGGCGGCAGGAGCGCGGATGCGGTCGCGGTGCCGGCCAGCCGCGTGTTGTCCTTGGTGAAGCGCGGCGGCTCCGTGGCGCGCAGGTAGGCCGCGCGCAACTCGGCCGCCGGAAGGGTGCAGGGGTCGAGCCCCACGGGCACCTTGGGCGTGATCGGCGGATCGAGCTCGCGGCGCAGCCAGTCGGCCTTGATGCCCTGGCCGCCGGCACAGAAGGCGCGCGCGCGGTCGATCTCGGACGTGAAGTTGAGCGTGAGGCCGTGATGGCGAATGCGCACCACGTCCTCGGCCGACCAGAGCGACGGCTGGTAGCCCAGCAGCGCGAATTCCTTCGGCAGCAGCGCCGGCTGCGCGCGCACCTGCGCCACATAGGCGTTGACGCCGGCCGTGAAGGCCTCGGCCACGCGCTTGGCATCGGAGCCGTAGGCCAGCCATTCGCGGTACATGTCGCCGCGGTAGAGCACGGCGCGCGCGGCGCGGTCGCTCTCGACCCAGGCGGGGCCGAAGTCCCTGGCCATTTCGCCGAGGCCGCGCTTGCGCCAGAGGTCCATCTGCCAGAGCCGGTCGCGCGCGGCAATGAAGCCCTGCGCAACGAAGGCGTCGTAGAGCGTGCCGGCATAGAGATGCGGTACGCCCCAGCGGTCGACCAGCACCTCGGCCGGCTTCTCCAGGCCGGGCACCGCGAAGGACGACGGCGCGCGCGGTGGCGTCTGCACACCCGGAGGCCCCGATGCACAGCCCGCGAGCACGAGGGCCGCGAGCGCTGTGGCGCCAATGGAATGCCTTTGACCTAACGAGCGCCGCGACGTGGGGCGCAGGTGTATTGTTCTCATGCGTCTTGTCTCCTGCCGGGTGGAATTTGGCAGCGCACAGTATCCCGATTTGCACGTTCGCTGGGTGCTGCGAGGGATGACTTGTAGACTTCCTCCTACATGCAGCAAACACCCTTCTCTTCCTCCTGCGGCGGCTGGCTTGGCGGCGCGATCCGCCGCATCGAGGCTGACTACCAGCGCAGCGCCGACACGCACCTGATCCCGCTGCCGCTGCCCGCGCTTGCCGCGGTCGGCATCGACCTCTACCTGAAGGACGAGTCGACCCATCCCACCGGCAGCCTCAAGCACCGGCTCGCGCGTTCGCTCTTCCTCTATGCGCTGTGCAACGGCTGGGTGCGCGAGGGCACCACCATCGTCGAGGCCTCGAGCGGCTCGACGGCGGTCAGCGAAGCCTATTTCGCGCGGCTGCTGGGCCTGCCCTTCATCGCCGTGATGCCGCGCAGCACCTCGCCCGAGAAGGTGGCGCAGATCGCCTTCTATGGCGCGCGCTGCCACTTCGTCGACCATGCGGCGCAGGTCTACGAGGAAGCGCACGCGCTCGCCGAGCAGACCGGCGGCCACTACATGGACCAGTTCACCTATGCCGAACGCGCCACCGACTGGCGCGGCAACAACAACATCGCCGAAAGCATGTTCCAGCAGATGGCGCGCGAGCGGCATCCGGTGCCGGCCTGGATCGTGGTGGGGGCGGGCACCGGCGGCACCAGCGCCACCATCGGGCGCTATGTGCGCTACCGCTGCCACGACACGCAGGTGTGCGTGCCCGATCCCGAAGGCTCGGTGTTCTCGGCCTACCACCGCACCGGCGACGCCGCGCTGACCGCGGCGGGCTCGCGCATCGAAGGCATCGGCCGGCCGCGCGTGGAGCCGAGCTTCATCCGCTCGCTGGTCGACCGCATGATCGAGGTGCCCAACCTCGATTCGGTGGCCGCGATGCATGCGCTCTCGGCGCTGCTCGGCCGCAAGGTGGGGCCGTCGACCGGCACCAACTTCGTCGGCATGCTGGCCGTTGCCCATGAGATGCGCGCGGCCGGCCGGCAGGGTTCCATTCTTTCGCTGCTTTGCGATGCGGGCGAGCGCTATCTGCCGAGCTACCACGATGCGGCCTGGGTGCAGAACGCGTTCGGCGACATCGGCCCGGCGCAGCAGCGCATCGACGCACTGGTCGCGGGGTGACGCCGCCGGCCGCGCTCCACGGGTTCTCGCGCCGCAGCCTGCTGCTCGCGGCGCTGGCCGCCGCGCCCGCGGGCTGGGCGCTGCCCGCGCGCACCCTGCAGTTCCCGCGCGACTACGGCAGCCACCCCGACCTGCAGACCGAGTGGTGGTACATCACGGGCCACGCGAAGACCGCGGCAGGACGCGGATTCGGCTTCCAGGTGACCTTCTTCCGTTCGCGTGTCGATGCGGCGCAGGGCCTGCGCTCGGCCTTCGCGGCCAGGCACCTCGTGTTCGCGCATGCGGCCGTCACCGACCTCGAAGGCCGCGTGCTGCTGCATGACCAGCGCATTGCGCGCGCGGGCTTCGGCATTGCTTCGGCCGGCGAAGCCGACACCGACGTGCGCCTGCGCGACTGGTCACTGGTACGCAAGGAAGATGGCGTCTATTCGGCGCGCGTCCCGGCCGGCGAGTTCTCGCTCGACCTGCGATTCACGCCTACGCAGCCGGTGCTGCTGCAAGGCAAGGCCGGGCTCTCGCGCAAGGGCCCCGAAGAGGCGCAGGCGAGCTACTACTACAGCGAGCCGCAGCTCAAGACACAAGGCAGGCTGGCGCTCAAGGGCCAGGCCTTCGACGTCGATGGCACCGCCTGGCTCGACCATGAATGGAGCGAGGCGCTGATGCATCCCGAGGCCGTGGGCTGGGACTGGATCGGCATGAATCTGGACGACGGCAGCGCCCTCACCGCCTTTCGCCTGCGGCGCCGCGACGGCAGTGCGCTGTGGGCCGGCGGATCGTTCCGCACCCGCGATGGCACGCTGCGCGTTTTCGGCCACGACGAGGTGAGCTTCGACGGTGCGAACACGTGGACCAGCCCGCGCACACAGGCAAGGTACCCGACCCAGTGGCACGTGCAGACCCCATCGGGCAGCTTCAACGTGCGCGCGCTGCTCGACGACCAGGAGCTCGACAGCCGCGGCTCCACCGGCGGTGTGTACTGGGAAGGCCTGAGTGACCTCGTCGATGCGCAAGGCCGCCGCGTCGGCCGCGGCTACCTGGAGATGACCGGCTACGCCGCACCCTTGCGGCTCTGAGGCCGCGCCGCCCTGTCTGTCATCACGCCGTCATGCGGGGCCCCTGAACTCGGCATTCGACGTTTGCACGATGGTCGTGCGCCAACAAGGCTTGAATGAACAGACGATCCCGGCTCGTCGCGCTGCTGACGGTGCTGCTGGCCGCCGCGGGCGCCGCGTGGGTGTTCGCAGCGGCGCGGCCTGCCCCAGCGGCAACGACCGCAGCGCTTGAAATCCGCTGGCACGGCAACGGCATCATCCTGCAAGGCACTGTCAGGGATGCGGCCACGCAGCGCGCGCTGGTGGACGGCGCGGCCGCGCGGCTCGGCGGCGAAGCCGACCAGGTGGTGGACTGGCTCGACATCGTGCCCACGGCGCCGCCCATCGCGGACGCCGCTTCGCTCGCCAGCCTGATCCGCATCGGGCAGGAGGGCTGGCACCTGCAGCGACGAGCCACCGAGGGATGGCTGGCCGTGCAGTCGCCTGGCGATGCGCAGAGCGCCCAGGCCAGCGAACTGCTGCGGCGCACCTTCGGCCCCGGTGTGGCCATTCGCGTGGTTCCGCTGCCCTGATCACTCTTCCTGCGCGGGGCGGTCATGGCGACGTCATCTGCCATGCCCAGCATGCGCTGCATTCCATCCAAAGAGGAGAGGCTCATGCACGCATCGTTGAAACATCTCGCCATGGCGGGGGTGGTCCTGGCCACCTTGTCCGCATGCGGCGGAAGCAGCAGCAATTCGAACGGGTTCATTCCCTTCATTCCGCCGCCCGCACCAGCACCGGCGCCCTCCCCGGCGCCGGCTCCCGCCACGCCCGGCAGCATGGACGTGAAGCTCATTGCCTTCAACGACCTGCACGGCAACCTCGAGCCGCCCCGGCTTTCCATCACCGCGCCGGCCAGGCAGGGCGGCACGGTCGCGGTGCCCGCGGGCGGCGCCGCGTACCTCGCTTCGGCCATCGCGTCGCTCAAGGCGAAGAACGAGAACAATGCCGTGGTCTCGGCCGGCGACATGATCGGCGCCTCGCCGCTGGTCTCGGCGCTGTTCCTCGACGAGCCCACCATCGAAGCCGTGAACGCGATGAAGATCGACTTCAACGCGGTCGGCAACCACGAATTCGACAAGGGCCAGACCGAACTGCTGCGCATGAAGAATGGCGGCTGCGCCAAGAACACGCCGCTGGAGCCCTGCCGCGTGAACAAGGCCTTCCCGGGTGCCAACTTCGGCTTCCTGGCGGCCAACACCGTGAAGACCGACGGCACCACGCTGTTTCCCGCCACGGGCATGAAGAGCTTCACCAAGGACGGCGCCACGGTGAAGGTGGCATTCATCGGCATGACGCTCAAGGGCACGCCCAGCATCGTGACGCCGGCCGGCGTCGCGGGCCTGAGCTTCAAGGACGAGGCGGATACGGCCAATGCGCTGATCCCCCAGCTGAAGGCCCAGGGCGCGGACGCCATCGTGGTCGTGGTCCACGAAGGCGGCACGACCACGGTGGGCTACAACGACAAGAGCTGCGCCGGCCTGAGCGGCGACATCCTGCCGATCCTAGACAAGCTCAACGCCTCGGTCGACGTGGTGATCTCGGGCCACACGCACCGCTCCTACGTCTGCGACTACGGCAAGACTAATCCGGCCAAGCCCTTCCTGCTGACCAGCGCCGGCCAGTACGGCACCCTGCTGACCGACATCAACCTGACGATCGACACGCGCACCCGCAAGGTCACGGCCAAGTCGGCCGACAACGTGATCGTCCAGGGCGAGGCCTACATCAGCGGCGCGAACACGGTGGCCGTGACCGATCAGTACCCGGTGTTCGGCAAGAACCAGGAAGTGGCCGCGCTCGTCAGCCAGTACCTGTCGGTCGCGGCGCCGCTGGTGCAGCGGGTGGTGGGCACGCTCTCCGGCCCGGCCACGCGCACGCAGACGACCTCGCGCGAAAGCGTGCTGGGCAACCTGATCGCCGATGCGCAGCTCGCCGCGACCAGCGCCAGCAACAAGGGCGGCGCGCAGATCGCGTTCATGAACCCGGGCGGCGTGCGTGCCGATCTCGTGCCGGCCGGCGACGGCAGCGTGACCTATGGCCAGATCTTCAGCGTGCAGCCCTTCGGCAACAGCCTGGTGGTGAAAACGATGACCGGCGCGCAGATCAAGGCCGTGCTCGAGCAGCAGTTCAACAGCGGCAGCAACACGGTCGCTTCGCCGCGGGTGCTGCTGCCTTCGCGCAGCCTGAGCTACAGCTACAGCCTCTCGGCGCCCGCGGGCTCGCGCATCAGCAACATGGCGCTCAACGGAACCGCGATGAGCGACGGCGCGAGCTACCGCGTGACGATGAACAGCTTCCTGGCCACCGGCGGCGACAACTTCACGGTCTTCAACCAGGGCACCGACACGCTCGGCGGCGACCAGGACGTGGACGCCCTCGAGGCCTACATCAAGGCGAACAGCCCGCTGGCGCCGCCCGCGGCCAACCGCATCACGGCACTGCCTTGAACGGGCCGGCTCCTCCAGAAGCGAAGAAGGCGGACAGGAGGGTCCGCCTTCTTTCGTTTCAGGCTTTCCTGCCCTTGCGGCGATCGAGGAAAGCGATGACCTCGCCCATGATGCCCCTGCGGAACGCCAGCACGCAGATCACGAAGATCAGGCCCGTGACCATGGTGACCGACTCGCCGAGCGTATTGAACCAGTCGACCCCGGTGAGGTGCGCCATGAAGCTGCCGAAATCGCCCACCTTGTTTTCCAGCAGCACCACCACCGCCGAGCCCACCAGCGGGCCCGACAGCGTGCCGAGGCCACCCACCAGCGTCATCAGGATCACGTGGCCCGAAGCGGTCCAGTGCACGTCGCTCAGCGAAGCGAAGCCGAGCACCAGCGTCTTCAGCGAGCCGGCCAGGCCCGACAGCGCGGCCGAGATCACGAAGGCCAGCAGCTTGAAGCGGTTGACGTCATAGCCGAGCGAGATGGCGCGCGGCTCGTTCTCCTTGATGCCCTTGAGCACCTGCCCGAACGGCGAATGCACGGTGCGCGCAATGAGCAGGAAGGCCGCCACCACGATCACCAGCGCGACGTAGTACATCGTGAGGTCGTCGCGCAGGTCGATGAGGCCGAAGAGCTTGCCGCGCGGCACGCTCTGCAGCCCGTCCTCGCCGCCCGTGAACGGCGCCTGCAGCGCGACGAAGTACATCATCTGCGCGAGCGCCAGCGTGATCATCGAGAAATAGATGCCCTGGCGGCGAATCGCCAGCCAGCCGAACACCAGCCCGAGCAGCGCACCGGCCAGCGTGCCCGCGATCAGGCCGAGCTCGGGCGTGAGGTGCCAGACCTTGAGCGCATGGCCCGTGAGATAGGCCGAGCCGCCCAGGAACGCGGCATGGCCGAAGGACAGCATGCCGGTGTAGCCCAGCAGCAGGTTGAAGGCGCACGCGAAGAGCGCGAAGCACAGCACCTTCATCACGAACACCGGATAGAAGCCGATGAAGGGTGCGGCAACGAGCGCCAGCAGCAGCACCCCGTAGACGACGAGCGATATTTTCTTCATGGACTTCACTTCTCGCTGCCGAACAGGCCGGCCGGGCGGATCAGCAGCACCACGACCATGATCACGAACACCACGGTGGCCGAAGCCTCCGGATAGAACACCTTGGTCAGCCCCTCGATCACGCCGAGCCCCAGGCCCGTGAGGATGGCGCCCATGATCGAGCCCATGCCGCCGATCACGACCACCGCGAACACGATGATGATCAGGTTCTGCCCCATCAGCGGCGAGATCTGGATCACCGGCGCCGCGAGCACGCCGGCAAAGGCCGCCAGCGCCACGCCGAAGCCGTAGGTCAGCGTCACCATCAGCGGCACGTTGACGCCGAAGGCCTCGACCAGCCGCGGGTTCTCGGTGCCGGCGCGCAGGTAGGCGCCAAGCCGCGTCTTCTCGATCGCATACCAGGTGGCAAAGCACACCACCAGCGACGCCACCACCACCCACGCGCGGTAGTTGGGCAGGAACATGAAGCCCAGGTTGGTGCCGCCGCTGAGCGCCTCGGGCGTGCTGTAGGCCAGGCCGGAGACGCCGTACACCGAGCGGAAGCCGCCTTCGATCAGCAGCGTGAGGCCGAGCGTGAGCAGGAGGCCGTAGAGGTGGTCGAGCTTGTAGATCCAGCGCAGCAGCAGCCGCTCGATCAGCACGCCGAACAGGCCGACGATGATCGGTGCCGCCACCAGCATGACCCAGTAGTTGACGTTGAAGTAGTTCATCGCCATCCACGACAGCACCGCCCCCATCATGAACAGCGCGCCATGCGCGAAGTTGATGACGTTGAGCAGCCCGAAGATCACCGCCAGCCCCAGGCTCAGGATCGCGTAGAACGACCCGTTGACCAGCCCCAGCAGGAGCTGGCTCAACAGGGCAGGCATGGAAATATTCATCGTGTATGGAATCGAGGTTCAGAAAGGTGGCAGCGGCTTCGCGCGGGGGCCGCCGGGTACGGCAGCCTCCCGCTCAGGCAACAATTACTTCCAGAGCGCGCAGGTGCTTTCTTCCTTGGTCGTGTAGACCTGGTCGCCCGGCACCTTCTTGACGATCTTCAGCAGGTCCCACGGACCCTTGGATTCGGACGGCTTCTTGACCTCGGCCAGCAGCATGTCGTGCACCATGCGGCCGTCGGCGCGGATCACGCCCTTGGCGTAGAAGTCGTTGATCGGCGTCTTCTTGAGGTAGGCCATGACCTTGTCGGCATCGGTGCTCTTCACCGCCTCCACGGCCTTGAGGTAGGCCATGGTGGCCGAGTAGTCGGCGGCCTGGATGTCGGTCGGCTTGTTCTTGGTCTTGGCTTCGTAGCGCGCGGCCCACTTGCGCGACTCTTCGTCGGCGTCCCAGTACCAGCTGGTGGTGTGCAGCAGGCCCTGCGTGGCCGGCAGGCCCAGGCTCTTCACGTCGGTGAGGAACACCAGCAGGCCTGCGATCTTCATCGACTTGTCGATGCCGAATTCCTTCGATGCCTTCATCGAGTTGATGAAGTCGCCGCCGGCATTGGCCAGGCCCAGCACCTGCGCCTTGGAGTTCTGCGCCTGCAGCAGGAAGGAGGAGAAGTCCGATGCATTGAGCGGCGCGCGCACCGTGCCCACCACCGAGCCGCCCTTGGCCTTGACGACCTTGGCGGTGTCGGCTTCGAGCGCATGGCCGAAGGCATAGTCGGCCGTCAGGAAGAACCAGCTCTTGCCGCCGGTGTCGACCACCGCGCCGCCGGTGCTCTTGGCCAGCGCGACGGTGTCGTAGGCGTAGTGCACGGTGTAGGGGCTGCACTGCGCGTTGGTCAGCGCCGAGGTGGCCGCGCCGTTGGTGAAGAACACGCGCTTCTTTTCCTGCGCCACCTTGGCGGTGGCCAGCGCCACGCCCGAATTGGTGCCTGCGAAGATCATCGTGGCACCGGCCGTGTCGATCCACTCGCGCGCCTTGGAGGCGGCGATGTCGGGCTTGTTCTGGTGGTCGACGCTCAGCACCTCCACCGGCTGGCCGAGCACCTTGCCGCCCATGTCGTCGATGGCCATCTGGATGGCCGTTGCGCCGCCCTTGCCTTCCAGGTCGGCGTACAGGCCCGACAGGTCGCTGATGTAGCCGATGACGACCTTCTCCTGCGCCTGCACGGCATGGCTCGCAAGACCCGCGGCCCCGAGCATGAGAGCGATGATTTTGAGCTTGGTTTGCATGGTGTCTCCTGGAATGGTTGAGAGAGTCAGCGTAAAAAAAGGTGGCGCGGACGCGCCTACACACCCAGCAGTTCGCTGAGCACGGGCATCTTGGCGTCGAGCTCCCTGGCGCCGAAGGCCTCGACCATGCGGCCGTGCTCCATCACGTAGAAGCGGTCGGCCAGCGGTGCGGCAAAGCGGAAGTTCTGCTCCACCATCACGATGGTGTAGCCCTTGGCGCGCAGCGTGTGGATCATCCGCGCGAGCGCCTGCACGATGACGGGCGCCAGGCCTTCGGAGATCTCGTCGAGCAGCAGCAGCTTGGCGCCGGTGCGCAGGATGCGCGCCACCGCCAGCATCTGCTGCTCGCCGCCCGAAAGCCGCGTGCCCGGGCTATGGCGGCGCTCGGCCAGGTTGGGGAACATCTCGTAGATCTCGGCCACCGACATGCCCTGCCCCACGCCCTTCGAACTCTTGAGCGGCGGCGGCAGCAGCAGGTTCTCCTCGGCCGAGAGGCTCGCGAAGATGCCGCGCTCCTCGGGGCAGTAGCCGATGCCCAGGTGCGCGATGCGGTGCGTGGCCATGCCGATGGTCTGCGCGCCGTTGACTTCGATGCTGCCCTTGCGCGAGCCGGTCAGGCCCATGATGGCGCGCAGCGTGCTGGTGCGCCCCGCGCCGTTGCGCCCGAGCAGCGTGACGACCTCGCCGGGCTGCACCACCATGTTCACGCCGTGCAGCACGTGCGATTCGCCGTACCAGGCGTGCAGATCCTTGATTTCCAGGGCCGCGGTCATCGGGTCTCCTGCCGGGCCGCCCCAAAGGAGGCCCGCGCCCCCTCGGGGGGCAGCGCATACACGAAGTGAGGAGCGTGGGGGTTCATCTCAATGGGCCCCCTGCAGCTGGCCGTCGGTCGTGCCCATGTAGGCCTCCATCACCTGCGGATTCTTTGAGACTTCGGCATAGGGGCCTTCAGCCAGCACGGCACCGCGCTGAAGCACCGTGATGGTGTCGGCAATGGTCGAGACCACGCTCATGTTGTGCTCGACCATCAGGATGGTGCGGCCGGCCGACACGCGCTTGATGAGTTCGGCCACGCGGTGCACGTCTTCATGGCCCATGCCCTGCGTGGGTTCGTCGAGCAGCATCAGTTCGGGGTCCATGGCCAGCGTGGTGGCGATCTCGAGCGCGCGCTTGTGGCCGTAGGGCAGGTTCACCGTGAGCTCGTCGGCCTCGTGCGCCAGGCCGACTTCGTCGAGCAGTTCGCGGGCGCGCGTGTTGAGCGGCTCGAGCGTCTTCTCGCTCTTCCAGAAATGGTACGAGGTGCCGAGCGCGCGCTGCAATCCGAGGCGCACGTTCTCCAGCAGCGTGAGGTGCGGAAACACGGCCGAGATCTGGAACGATCGGATGATGCCGCGCCGCGCGATCTGCGCGGGACGCTCGCCCGTGATGTCGTGCCCGTTGAACAGGATCGTGCCGCTGGTGGGCTCGAGAAACTTGGTGAGCAGGTTGAAGCAGGTGGTCTTGCCGGCGCCGTTCGGGCCGATCAGCGCATGGATCGAGCCGCGCACCACCGAGAGGTCGACCTTGCTGACCGCAGTGAACCCCTTGAACTCCTTGGTGAGCTGCCGTGTTTCGAGGATGACGTCGCTCATCTCGCGAAGTCGCCCGGGTTCAGGAAAGATATGTCGGTCATGCGGTCCATCTCATTGCGCCACTGTCGAACGCGGACCGATTGTTCGTGGCCGCCTCCCGCTTGCATACTGGGGCAAATGCCTATGCTGCAGTGCAACCTGCCGCCGCGACTGTCTCCGGCGGCGCACGACTGTCGTCACAATGACAATGACTCATCGGTTCGAACCCTCATGCCCATGCCGAACTTCCGCTCGCCCGAATTCCTGACCGGCCACATCCAGCACACGCTGGCGTTCTACGAGCCGGTCAGCCGCGCCCCATCAGGTGGCTTCTTCCACTTCTTCAAGGACGACGGCACCGTGTACGACCGGCGCACGCGCCACCTCGTCAGCAGCACGCGCTTCGTCTTCAACCATGCGACGGCGTATCGGCGCTTCGGCGATCCGAAGCACCTCGACGCTGCGCGCCACGGCCTGGCTTTCGTGCAGCGCGCGCATGCGCAGCCGGACGGCGGCTACGCATGGCAGATCGACTGGCACGACGGCCGCGCCGCCGTGCAGGACGGCACGCAGCATTGCTACGGCATGGCCTTCGTCCTGCTCGCGCATGCGCATGCGCTCATGGCCGGCATCGAAGAGGCGCGCCCGGGGCTCGAGGCCGCCTGGCAGCTGATGGAACAGCATTTCTGGGAGCCGCAGCACGCGCTCTATGCCGACGAAGCCACCCCCGACTGGCACGTGGGCGCGTACCGCGGCCAGAACGCCAACATGCATGCCTGCGAGGCGATGCTTGCGGCCTTCGAGGCCACACGGGAGGCGCGCTACCTCGATCGCGCGCTCGCGCTCGCGGAGTCGGTCACGGGGCGGCAGGCCGCGCTGGCCGGCGGGCTGGTCTGGGAGCACTACCGCAAGGACTGGTCGGTCGACTGGGACTACAACCGCGGCGACAAGAGCAACATCTTCCGGCCCTGGGGCTTCCAGACCGGGCACCTGACCGAGTGGGCCAAGCTGCTGCTGCAGCTGGAGCGCGCGCTCGTTGCCACGGGCCGCGAAGCGGATTGGGCCGTGCCGCGCGCCAGGCACTTCTTCGACACCGCGATGCAGCGCGGCTGGGACGCGGCGCATGGCGGCCTCGCCTATGGCTTCGGCCCCGATGGCGCGGTGTGCGACGGCGACAAGTACTTCTGGGTGCAGGCCGAGAGTTTTGCCGCCGCGGCCCTGCTGGCCGTGCGCACCGGCGATGCCGGCTACTGGGGCTGGTACGACCGCATCTGGGCCTACAGCTGGGCACATTTCGTCGACCACCGGCATGGCGCGTGGTACCGCATCCTCGCGCCCGACAACCGCAAGATCAGCGACGAGAAGAGCCCGGCCGGCAAGACCGACTATCACACCATGGGCGCATGCCACGACGTATTGCGCGCACTCGGCGCTTGAATAGGGACACGTGCCCTTCGTGAAACACCGCGGAACCGGCTTTGCCGGGCCGCTGGTGTTGCCCCCGGTGAGGAGGAAGGAGAAGCGACACGAAGTGCGCGTAGCCTGGGGGAGAGCCCGGTCAATGCGCGCCGGCTGCGGCGTCGCCGCCGGCACCCCCGCGCTGCGGCCTGGCCAGCCACACCAGCGGAATCAGCAGCAGGAACAGGATCGCCGACGCATAGAAGATGTCGTTGGTGGCCAGCATGAACGACTGCTGGTCGACGATGCGGTTGATCTGGCCCATCACCTGCTCGGTGCTCAGGCCGCTGCCCGCCAGCCCCGACATTGCGCTGGCCGCGGCGTTGTTGCCCTGGTTCACCGACTCCGCGAGCTGCGCGTGGTGCAGCGCCGCGCGGTTCTCCCACAGCGTGGTGGTGATCGACGTGCCCATGGCGCCCGCGGTGATGCGCAGGAAGTTCGACAACCCCGACGCGGCCGGTATGCGGTCGGGCGTGAGGCCCGAGAGCGTGATGGTCACCAGAGGTATGAAGAAGAACGCCATCGCAATGCCCTGGATGATCGTCGGGATGATGATCGTCACGAAGTCGGCCTGCGTGTTGAAGTTCGAGCGCATCCACAGCACCAGCGCAAACACCAGGAACGAGAACGTGGCATAGCGGCGCGGATCGATCTTGGCCACCGTGAGCCCGACCACCGGCGAGAAGAAGATCGCCAGCAGCCCCACCGGCGCCATGATCATCCCCGCCTGCGTGGCGGTGTAGCCCATCCATTGCTGCAGCCACAGCGGCAGCAGCACCACGTTGCCGAAGAACAGGCCGTAGGCCACGGCCGTGGCCACGGCGCCCGACCAGAAGTTGCGGCGCTTGAACAGCGAGAGGTCGACCACCGGATGCTTGTCGGTCAGCTCCCAGATCAGGAAGAAGGCGAAGCCGACCACCGCGATCACGGCCATCGTGACGATCTCGGGCGAGTGGAACCAGTCGAGCTCCTTGCCCTTGTCGAGCATGAGCTGCATCGAGCCCACCCACAGCACCAGCAGCGCCAGCCCGATGGCGTCGATCGGCACCTTGTGCGTGCCGCTCTCACGATGGCGGTAGAGCGCCCAGGTGATGCCGGCCGCGACGATGCCCACCGGGATGTTGATGTAGAAGATCCACGGCCACGAGATGTTGTCGGTGATCCAGCCGCCCAAGAGCGGCCCCATCACCGGCGCGACCAGCGTGGTCATCGACCACATCGCCATCGCGAGGCCCGCCTTGGCGCGCGGATAGCTCGACAGCAGGAGCGTCTGCGACAGCGGGATCATCGGCCCCGCGACAAAGCCCTGCAGCGCGCGGAACAGGATCAGCGTGGTCATGTTCGGCGCCAGGCCGCACAGCAGCGAGCTGATCATGAAGAGGATCACGCTGGCCATGAACAGGCGCACCTGGCCGAAGCGCTGCGTCATGAAGCCGGTGAGCGGCACCGCGATGGCGTTGGCCACCGCGAAGCTGGTGATGACCCAGGTGCCTTGCGTGGTGCTCACGCCGAGGTCGCCCGAGATGGCCGGCAGCGACACGTTCGCGATCGACGAATCGAGCACGTTCATGAAGGTGGCGGCCGACAGCGCGATCGTGCCCCAGACGCGGGCGGCGCCCTCGAGCGGCGGATGCGCGACGTAAGCGGGAGCAGCAGTGGCCATTGGCTTTGCCTCGGGTTCCGTGGACGGCGATCAGCCGGGATGGGATTGCGAAGCAGCCTGCGCCGCAGCGCCGGCGGCGGCCGCGGGCACGGCGGAGCGGCCCGCCGCCGGTGCCGCAGAGGCGGCCGGCGCGCCGCGGCCGAGATTGGCGGCCACGATGCGGTCGACTTCGGCGTCGGCACCCTGGTCGAGCTTGCTGTAGACCTGCGTCTGCGAGATGGCGGTGGGGCGCGGCGCGTCGGCCAGCATCTTGCCGCTCTTCTGCGAGATGTCGATCTCGGCGTCCATCGAGAGGCCGATGCGCAGCGGATTGGCCTTGAGCTGCTCCGGATCGAGCGCAATGCGCACGGGCACGCGCTGCACCACCTTGATCCAGTTGCCGGTGGCATTCTGCGCGGGCAGCAGCGCAAAGGCGCTGCCGGTGCCCACGCCCAGGCCCGCGACCTTGCCGGTGTATTCCACCTTCTTGCCGTAGACGTCGGCCCTGAGCTTCACGGGCTGGTCGATGCGGATGTTGCGCAGCTGCACTTCCTTGAAGTTGGCGTCGACCCACAGCTGGTTCAGCGGCACGATCGACATCATCGGCGTGCCGGCGGCCACGCGCTGGCCGAGCTGGACGGTGCGCTTGGCCACGTAACCGTCGACCGGCGCCGGCAGCGCGACGCGCTGCGTGGCCAGGTAGGCCTCGCGCACCTTGGCGGCGGCCGCCAGCACGCTCGGGTGCTGGGCCACGCTGGTGCCCTCGGTCAGCGACTGGTTGCTGGCCAGCGCTTCGCGCGCGGCCACCACGCCGGCCTGCGCAGCGGCGAGCTGGCTCCTGGCGTTGTCGAGCGCCGTCTCGGCATGGTTGAGTTCTTCCTTCGAGACCGCGCCGTTGCCCGAGAGCGCGCGGCGGCGCTGCAGGTCGTCCTGCGCCTTGGCGATGTCGCTCTGCGCCTTGACGATGTCGGACTGGCGCAGCGTGACCTGCGCGGCCAGCGAGCCATTGTTGGCGTAGAGCGTGCGCACCTGGCGCACCGCCTGCGCGAGCGCGGCCTCGGCCTGCTCGAGCGCCACCTTCGCATCAGCGGGGTCCAGCTGCACCAGCGGCTGGCCGGCCTTCACGAAGTCGGTGTCATCGGCATTGATGGCCATGACGGTACCGCCGATCTGCGGCGTGATCTGGATCACGTTGCCCTGCACGTAGGCGTTGTCGGTGTCCTCGTAGTGGCTGGCCACCAGCCATTCGTAGAGGCCCCAGCCGCCGCCGGCAACGATCACCACGGCCGCCAGCGCGGTCAGGGCGCGGCGGCGCTTGCCGTTGCCGGCGGGTGCTTCGGGAGCTGCGGAAGCGTTGGCTGCAGCGGGCGTCGGAGTGTTGTTGTCGCTCATGATGGAGTTCTTTCCGAAGACGAAAAAAGTCGGTTCAGTTCAGTTCGATGCGGACGGCGCGGGCGCCGCGGCGGTGGCGGTTGCCGGCGGCTGCCAGCCGCCGCCGAGCGCGCGCGCCAGGCCCACCTGCGTGTCGAGCGCGCGCGCAGCCAGGTCGACCGCCAGCCGGCGCTGCGCGAGCACGGCGGTTTCGGCGGTCAGCACGTTGAGGTAGTTGCCCAGGCCCGCGCGGTAGCGCTGCACGGCGATGTCGTAGGCGCCTTCGGCGGCTGTCTGCGCGGCGCGCTGCTCGGCCTGCTGGCGTGCGATCGACTGCGCGCTCGTGACCTGGTCGGACGCGTCGCGCACGGCATCGATGACTGCGGCGTTGTAGCTCTCGATGGCCACGTCGAGGTCGGCCGACTTGCCGCGCAGGTTGGCGCGCAGCTTGCCGCCTTCGAAGATCGGCAGGCTGATGGCAGGGCCCACGCCCCACTGCTCGCTGCCCGACTTGAGCAGCTTGCCGAAACCCAGGCTCTGGAAGCCCGCGAAGGCGGTGAGGTTCACGTTGGGATAGAAGAGCGTCCTGGCGTTCTTCACGTCGCTGGTGGCGGCTTCGACGCGCCAGCGCGCGGCGGCGATATCGGCGCGGCGGCCCAGCAGGTCGGCCGGAATGTTGGCCTGCAGCGCCATCGGCTTGAGCTTCTCGAGCGCCGGCGGCTTGAGCGATTGCGATACGTTGGGCTGGCCCACGAGCGCGTCGAGCGCATGCTGTTGCAGCGCGATCTGCTCGTCGAGGGCTTCGATCTGCTGGCGCGCCTCGGGCAGGCCGCCTTCGCTCTGGCGCAGTTCGAGTCGGGTGTCCAGGCCAGCGGACACGCGGTCGCGCACGAGCTTGAGCGTTTCGTCGCGCTGGGCCAGCGTGCGCCGCGCCACGGCCAGCTGGTCGTTCAGGCGCGCCCACTGGAAATAGCTGCGCGCCACGTTGCTGGCCAGCAGCACGCGGGCGGCATCCGCATCGGCAGCCGCGGCATTGGCCGCGCCGATGGCGGTGTCGAGCGCGCTGCGGTTCTTGCCGAAGAAGTCGAGTTCCCAGCTGGCGCCGAGCTGCAACAGGCCGATGTTCTGCGTGGAGCCGCCGAGCGGCGCCGGGTAGATGTAGTTGCTGTTGAATTTCTGGCGTTTCAGGTCGAGGTCGCCCTTGACCTGCGGCTGTAGCGCGGCGCCGGCGACGTCCGCCGAGGCCTGGGCGCGCGCAAGGCGGGCCTGTGCCACCTGCAGGTTCGGATTGCCGGCCACGGCCTGGTCGATCAGCGTGTTGAGTTGCGCGTCGCCAAAGGCGAGCCACCATTGGCGCTCGACGGTCGGCACGGCGGCGGCGCTGCGGTCCGCGGCAATGCCGAGCGACGAAGCATCGCGCAGCCTGGCCTCGGAGCCGATGCCCGCCATGTCGGCACATCCGGCCAGCGCAGCCATCAGCAGCACGGCGGCAACAACGGGGGTGCGGCGCACGGCGCGCGCGGCAAGGGATTCAGTCATTTTTATCTCCACGGGCCGCCAGGGCCTGGGCGTTGTCGAGAATGCGGCGCAGATAGCCCTTGAGCTGCTCCCACTCTTCCCTGGTGAAGCCCGCCAGGTGCTCGTTCTGCACGCGGCTCAGCACATAGGGCACTTCCTGGGCGGCGGCACGGCCTTCCTCGGTGAGCTCGATGTTGACCACGCGCCGGTCTTCGAGCGAGCGCACGCGGCGGCACAGGCCCTTGGCCTCGAGTCGGTCGAGCAGGCGCGTCATGGCGCCGGCGTCGAGTTCGCAGGCGCGAGCCAATTCCGCCACCGTGGTCGCGGCACCGATATGCAGCTTGTAGAGAGGCACCCACTGCGGATAGGTCGGACTACCTGGCTCGCACATACGGGTTCCCACCGACTGGCCAACCGCGGTGACGATGCGCCGCATCAGGTAGCCGATGCTTTCCTCGGCCCTGTAGGTCTCGGCGCGATAAAAGTCGGCCGGCCGGGGCTCGGGCTCGCCGGACACCGGCGGGATTGGCGGGATATCTGCATCGCTCATGCTCAAAATATTAATTGTCATGGCAATTATTGTCAAGGCCGCCTTTGCGACGGCAAGGGTCGGTAGAATCCGCGGCATGGCTTCCTCCCCCCTGTCTTCACCGGCCAAGGGCTCGCCCCGATCGCTGTCGGGCCTGAGCCCTTTTCTCCGGCCCTACCGCGTCCAGATCGCCCTGGCGGGCATTTTTTTGGTGATGGCGGCCATCACCACGCTGGTGTTTCCTATCGCATTGCGCAGCCTGATTGATGGCGGCTTGATCAGCGCGGACAAGGGCGCCCAGACCATGGCGCTGCGCGAGCACTTCGGCGCCCTCTTCGCGGTGGCCGTGGCGCTCGGCCTTTTTTCGGCCGCGCGCTTCTACACGGTGAGCTGGCTCGGCGAACGCGTCACGGCCGATCTGCGCAACGCGGTCTACGGCCATGTGCTGCGCCAGAGCCCGGCCTTCTTCGAGACCACGCAGACCGGCGAAGTGCTGTCGCGCCTGACGGCCGACACCACGCTGGTGCAGACCGTGGTCGGCTCGTCGCTGAGCATGGGCCTGCGCAATGCCGTCATGGGCGTGGGCGCGCTGGCGGTGCTGGTGTGGACCAATCCCTACGTGATGGTCCAGGTGCTGGGCATCCTGGTGCTGGTGGTGCTGCCGAGCATGTGGTTCGGCCGGCGCGTGCGCAAGCTCTCGCGCGCGAGCCAGGACCGGGTGGCCGATTCGAGCGCCATCGCGGCCGAGGTGCTCAATGCGATTCCGGTGGTGCAAAGCTACACGGCCGAATCGCGCGAGGCCGGCCGCTTCAAGGCCTCGACCGAAAACGCCTTCAAGACCGCGGTGCGCCGCACCAAGGCGCGCTCGGTGCTGGTGGCCTTCATCATCATCGCCACCTCGGCGGCGCTGCTCTGGGGCCTCTACCAGGGCACGCAGGCGGTGCTGCGCGGCGACATCACGGCCGGCCACCTGGGCCAGACCGTGGTGTACGTGGCCATTCTTGCCAGCGCGACCGCAGTGCTCGGCGAGGTCTATGGCGACCTGCTGCGCGCGGCCGGCGCGACCGAGCGCCTGATGGAACTGCTGCATGCCCCGGCGGCCATCGTTTCACCGCCCGATCCGGTGGCTGCGCCCATCCCGGCGGCGGGCAGCGCGGTCAAGCTCGAAGCGGTGACTTTCCACTACCCCTCGCGGCCAGGCACGCCGGCGCTCAAGGACTTCAGCCTCGACATCGCACCCGGCGAAACGGTCGCCCTGGTGGGATCGAGCGGTGCCGGCAAGAGCACGGTGTTCCAGCTGCTGCTGCGCTACTACGATCCGCAGTCCGGCCGCCTGCTGCTCGACGGCGCGCCGCTGGCCTCGCTCGCGCTGCCCGAGCTTCGCACCCGCATCGGCCTGGTGCCGCAGGACGCCGTGATCTTCTCGGCCAGCGCCTTCGAGAACATCCGCTACGGCCGCCCCGACGCCACGGCCGACGAGGTGCATGCCGCCGCGCGCGCGGCCTTTGCGCACGATTTCCTGCAGGCGCTGCCCGAGGGCTATGACACCTTCCTGGGCGAGCGCGGGGTGCGCCTGTCGGGCGGACAGCGCCAGCGCATTGCAATTGCGCGCGCCATTCTCAAGAACCCGCCGCTGCTGCTGCTCGACGAAGCCACCAGCGCACTCGATGCCGAGAGCGAACGCATGGTGCAGGCGGCGCTCGAATCGGCCATGGAAGGCCGTACGACGCTCGTGATTGCGCACCGCCTGGCCACCGTGCAGAAGGCCGACAGCATCATCGTGCTGGACCATGGCGGCATTGTTGAACAGGGAACACACGCCACGCTGGTGGCGCAAGGCGGGGTCTATGCCCGCCTGGCCGCCCTGCAGTTCACGGCTTGATGGGCCGGCTGCAGGCTACTGCAGCGTTTCCTTGAGCGCCGCAGGGATGGGCAGGGCCATCACCGGAATGCCCTCTTCGAGCAGCGCCTCGGTCTGCTCACGGGTCGCCTGGCCGCGGATCCCGCGCTCTTCGGCTTCGCCGTAGTGCATCCTGCGCGCCTCGTCGGCAAAACGGTCGCCCACGTCCTCGGTCTTTGCGAGAACCTCGCGCACGGCGCGCATCCAGCGGGCCTCGGGAGATTGTTCGGCCGGTGCCTGGGCCTTGGCGGGTGCCGAAGATGCCGAAGCCGACGCAGCAGCGGCCTCTGCCGGCGCCTTCGCGTTGCCCAGGTTCAGGCGCGGCGCGCTCAGCAGCTTGACGATGCGCGTGTCGGCACACACCGGGCATTCCACCAGTCCGGCGGCCAGCTGGGTTTCGAAAGCTTCATTGGACGCAAACCAGCCTTCGAAGCCGTGGCCATGCGAGCAGCGCAGATCGAGAACCTTCATGCGCGGATTATCCCGCGCCGCCTTGCGAAGCGGTGGCTCGCCAATCGAGTGACCATGCGCCCGAAAGAACGTTCTGCAGCCACAGCATGCAGGTCAGCGACTTGGCATCGGTGAGCGTGCCGTCGCGGCACCAGAGTGCAACTTCGGCCGGCGTGGCCGTGAACACGTCCAGGAACTCGCCGTGGTCGAGCTGCCGCTTGCCGAGCGACAGGCCGCGCGCAAAGTAGATGTGGATGATCTCGGTGGAATAGGCCACGGCCAGGTGCATGGCGCCGGCGTAGGCCCATTCGCTCGCGGTGTAGCCGGTTTCCTCGAGCAGTTCGCGCTGGCCGCACACCAGCGGATCTTCGCCCGCATCGAGCTTGCCGGCCGGAAACTCGACCATCACATGCCCGACCGGATAGCGGTACTGCCGCTCCAGCACCACGCGGCCGTCGTCGAGCAGTGGAATCACCACCACCGCGCCCGGATGGATCACGTACTCGCGCGTGGCGCTGTGGCCGTCGGGCAGGCGCACGGTGTCGCGGCAGACCTGGAGGAAGTTGCCCTTGACCAGCAGCTCGCTGGCCGTGCGTTCTTCCTTCAGGTGCGAATCGGCGATGGGAGAAGTCATGTCGGTCATCCGTGCCTGTGCTTCATGAGGTAGCGCCAGGTGAACCCTGGAAAGGCCAGCACGATGAAAAGCGCGCCGGTCACCGCATAGAACTCCCAGCCCTGCGGGGCGATCTGCCCTGCCCGGCTTTCGAACAGCAAGCCCACGCCGCCCGCGGCAAAGTACAGCACCACCAGTTCGGCGAGCCGCACTGCCAGCGGCTTGGGCCGCGTGGCCAGGGGCACGACGCCGAACAGCCGGTCGTTGCAGAACGGCAGGTTGGCCGCCACCAGCGCCACCAGGAGAACGACCCAGACCGATGCGGTTTGCGACACCGTGGGCAGGCCGGGATCAGTTCGCCAGCGTGGCCACGATGGCCTTGGCGCACAGCGTCATGAGGCCGCCGGGCACGATGCCCAGCACGAGGATCAGCAGGCCGTTGATCGACAGCACGGTGCGCACGTCGCGCGGCGCCGACACGGTGCTGGCCGTGACCGGCGCGTCGAAGTACATGACCTTGACCACGCGCAGGTAGTAGAAGGCGCCAATCAGCGACATGACCACCGCGAACACCGCCAGGCCGATGTAGAGCGCCTGGCCCGAGGCGATCAGCGCCTGCAGTACCGCCAGCTTGGCGTAGAACCCGACCAGCGGCGGCAGGCCCGCGAGCGAGAACATCGCGATCGCCATCACGCCGGCATACAGCGGGCTGCGCTGGTTCAGGCCGGCCAGGTCGGTGATTTCTTCGCTTTCGAAGCCCTCGCGCGCCAGCAGCAGGATGATGCCGAAGCTCGCCAGCGTGGTCAGCACGTAGGTCACGATGTAGAACATCGAGGCGCTGTAGGCGAATTGTGCGTTGTAGGTGTTGCCGTTGACCACGCCCGCCACCAGGCCGAGCAGCATGAAACCCATCTGCGCAATGGTCGAGTAGGCCAGCATGCGCTTCAGGTTGGTCTGCGCGATGGCGGCCAGGTTGCCCACCAGCAGCGAGGCGATGGCCAAGAGCGCCAGCATCTGCTGCCAGTCGATGGCCAGCGGCAGCAGCCCTTCCACCAGCAGGCGGATGATGATGGCGAAGGCGGCCAGCTCGGGCGCCGCGCCGATCAGCAGCGTGACCGCCGTCGGTGCGCCCTGGTACACGTCGGGCACCCACATGTGGAAAGGCGCCGCCCCCACCTTGAAGGCCAGGCCCGCCACGATGAACACGAGGCCGAACACCAGCACCTGGTGGTTCACCTTGCCGCTGGCGATGATCTTGAACACTTCGTTGGTGTCGAGCGAGCCGGTCGCGCCGTACAGCATCGACAGGCCATAGAGCAGGAAGCCGCTGGCCATGGCGCCGAGCACGAAGTACTTCATGGCTGCTTCGCTGGCCACCGCGTTGTCGCGGCGCAGCGCCACCAGCGCATAGCTCGACAGCGTGAGCAGTTCGAGCCCGAGGTAGATCAGGAGGAAGTTGCTGCCCGAGATCATCACGAACATGCCCAGCAGCGCGAACATGCTGATGGTGAACATCTCGCCGCCGCGCAGCATGTCGCGATCGGCCGCGTAGGGCCGGCCGTAGACCAGCGTGACCATCAGGGCCACCGTGGCAAAGCACTTGAGCCAGTTGCCCATGGGATCGCTCACGACCATGCCGCCGAAGCCGTAGACCGTCTTGCCCTCGTTGCCGGCCAGGCCGGTCAGCACGGCCACCACGGCCAGCGTGAGCAGCGTCAGGATGTAGGTGCGCGTGCGCTGCGCACTGGTGCTCGACAGGTCGACCAGCGCAATGATGCAGGCCATGACCAGCAGCACGATTTCGGGGTAGATCGCGACCCAGCTGAGTTTGTCAATCATCTCGTTCTCTTCTTCAGCATGGCATCAGGAGGGCAGCTTCGAAATCGCCACGTGGCGAAGAAGCTCGGTCACGGAAGCGTCCATCACGTCGGTGAACGGCTTCGGATGGATGCCCATCCACAGCACGGCAATGGCCAGCAGCGACAGCATCAGGAATTCGCGGGCATTGATGTCGGTGAGCTCCTTGACGTGGTCGTTGCCGACCGGGCCGAGGTACACGCGCTTGTACATCCAGAGGGTGTAGGCCGCGCCGAAGATCAGCGCCGTGGCGGCTCCGAAGCCGAGCCAGAAGTTGGATTTGACCGCACCCAGGATGACCATCCATTCGCCCACGAAACCGGCGGTGCCCGGCAGGCCGCAATTGGCCATGGCGAACAGCAGCGCGAATGCGGCGAACTTGGGCATGGTGTTGACCACGCCGCCATAGTCGGCGATCTGGCGCGAATGCACGCGGTCGTAGAGCACGCCGATGCCAAGGAACATGGCGCCCGACACGAAGCCGTGGGCAATCATCTGCACGATGCCGCCGGACACGCCCAGTTCGTTGAAGATGAAGAAGCCGAGCGTCACGAAGCCCATGTGGGCGACCGACGAGTAGGCCACGAGCTTCTTCATGTCTTCCTGCACCAGCGCCACCAGGCCGACGTAGATCACCGCGATCAGCGACAGCGCGATCATGAGCCAGGCCCATTCGTGCGAGGCGTCGGGCGCGATCGGCAACGAGAAGCGCAGGAAGCCGTAGGCGCCGAGCTTCAGCATGATGGCGGCCAGCACGGCCGAGCCGCCGGTGGGGGCCTCGACGTGCACGTCCGGCAGCCAGGTATGGACCGGCCACATCGGCACCTTGACGGCAAAGGCGGCAAAGAATGCGAAGAACAGGAAGGTCTGCGCTGTCGAGCCCAGCGGCAGCTTGTGCCAGCTCAGGATGTCGAAGCTGCCGCCCGACTTGTTGTACAGGTAGATCAGTGCCACCAGCGTCAGCAGCGAGCCGAGCAAGGTGTAGATGAAGAACTTGAAGGCCGCGTAGATCTTGTTCGGGCCGCCCCAGATGCCGATGATGAGGTACATCGGGATCAGCGTGGCTTCGAAGAACACGTAGAACAGGATGCCGTCGAGCGCGGCGAACACGCCGATCATGAAGCCCGAGAGAATCAGGAACGCGGCCATGTACTGGTTGACGCGCTCGGTGATCACTTCCCAGGCCGAGATCACGACCACCACGGTGGTGAACGAAGTCAACAGCACCAGCCAGATCGACAGGCCGTCGATGCCGAGGTGATAGTTGACATTGAAGCGCGCGATCCAGCCGGCCTTCTCGACGAACTGCATCGCGGCGGTGCCGTTCTGGAAGCCCGTGTAGAGCGGTACGGTCACCAGGAAGCTCACGATCGCGCCGACCAGCGCGACCCAGCGCACGCCCCTGGCATGCTCGTCACGGCCGAACGCCAGCAACGCGACACCGAATGCGATCGGCACCCAGATGGCAAGGCTCAACAAACCCATTTTTGTTTTTCTCCAGCGCTTGACTCAGCGCTTGAACCAGACGAAGTACGTCATCAGGATGAAGATGCCGAGCAGCATCGCGAAGGCGTAGTGATAGATGTAGCCCGACTGCAGCCAGCGTACGGCGCCCGAGATGCGGCCCACGACCTTCCATGAGCCATTGACCACCGCGCCGTCGATCAGCGCCTGGTCGCCGCCCTTCCACAGCCCGGTGCCGAGCCCACGCGTGGCGCGGGCGACGACGTTCTCGTTGAACCAGTCCATGTAGTACTTGTTCTCGAGCAGGCGGTAGATCGGGCCGAAGGCGCGCTTGATCGCGGCCGGCAGCGCCGGATTGATCATGTACATGTACCAGGACAGGACCACGCCAGCCAGTGCCAGCCAGAACGGCGCCGCCTGCAGACCGTGGATGGCCATGGCCACCGGGCCGTGGAAGGCCTCTTCCAGTTCCTTCATGGCGTGGTGCCGTGTGCCGTCCACGATGATCGCGTTCTTGAAGAACTCGCCGAACAGCATCGGCTCGATCGTCATGAAGCCGATCACCACCGACGGGATCGCGAGCAGCACCAGCGGCAGCCACACCACCCAGGGCGATTCGTGCGGCTTGTCGCCGTGGCCGTGATCGTCGTCGTGCTCCGCATGTTCGTCATGGTGGTGCGCGTCGGGATTCTGGTCGTAGCGCTCCTTGCCGTGGAACACCAGGAAATACATACGGAACGAATAGAACGCCGTCACGAACACGCCGGCCAGCACCGCGTAGTAGGCGAACTGTGCGCCCCACAGGTGGCTTTCGTGTACCGCTTCGATGATGCTGTCCTTCGAGTAGAAGCCGGCGAAGAACGGCGTGCCGATCAGCGCGAGCGAACCCAGGAGCGAGGTGATCCAGGTGATCGGCATGTACTTGCGCACGCCGCCCATCCATCGGATGTCCTGGTTGTGGTGCATGCCGATGATCACCGAGCCCGCGCCGAGGAACAGCAGCGCCTTGAAGAAGGCATGCGTCATCAGATGGAACACCGCGACCGAGTAGGCCGAGGCACCGAGCGCCACGGTCATGTAGCCCAGCTGCGAGAGCGTCGAATACGCCACCACGCGCTTGATGTCGTTCTGGATGATGCCGAGGAACCCCATGAACAGCGCCGTGATGGCACCGATCACCAGGATGAACGAGAGCGCCGTGTCGCTGAGTTCGAACAGCGGCGACATGCGCGCCACCATGAAGATGCCGGCCGTGACCATGGTCGCGGCGTGGATCAGCGCGGAGATGGGGGTCGGGCCTTCCATCGAGTCGGGCAGCCACACATGCAGCGGGAACTGCGCGCTCTTGCCCATGGCGCCGATGAACAGGCAGATGCAGATCACGGTCACCAGCATCCACTCGGTGCCGGGGAAGGTGATGCCGGCCAGCGTGTTGGCCTTGGCGAAGGCCTCGCCGTAGTTCAGCGTGCCGGCATAGGCGGCGATCAGGCCGATGCCCAGGATGAAGCCGAAGTCGCCCACGCGGTTGACCAGGAAGGCCTTCATGTTCGCGAAGATCGCCGTAGGCCGGTTGAACCAGAAGCCGATCAGCAGGTACGACACCAGGCCCACCGCTTCCCAGCCGAAGAACAGCTGGAGCATGTTGTTGCTCATGACGAGCATCAGCATCGAGAAGGTGAAGAGCGAGATGTAGGCGAAGAAGCGGTTGTAGCCCTCGTCTTCTTCCATGTAGCCGATGGTGTAGATGTGCACCATCAGCGAGACGAAGCTCACCACGCACATCATCATGGCCGTGAGGCCGTCGACCAGGAAGCCGATTTCCATCTTCAGGCCGCCCACCACCATCCATTCGTAGATGGTGGCGTTGAAGCGCGCGCCATCGGCCACCACGCTCTTGAGCGTCATGGCCGAGATGATGAAGGCGACGAGCACGCCGAGGATGGTCAGCGAATGCGTGACCTTGCGGCCGATGTGATTGCCGCCGAACTTGGTGCCGAACAGGCCGGCGACGACGGCGCCGACCAGGGGTGCCAGCGGCACGGCCAGCAGGGCGGATGCGGAAAGGGTTGCGCTCATACTGATTTCAACCCTTGAGCGAGTTGAGTTCGTCCACGTTGATGTTCGACTTGTTGCGGAACAGCAGGACCAGCAGCGCAAGGCCGATGGCCGACTCGGCCGCGGCCACCGTCAGGATGAAGAACACGAAGATCTGGCCGTGCATGTCGCCCAGGTAGTACGAGAACGCCACGAAGTTCATGTTTACCGCGAGCAGCATCAGCTCGATGGCCATCAGCAGCACGATGAGGTTCTTGCGGTTCAGGAAGATGCCGATCACCGACAGCGCAAAGAGCATGGCGCCGAGCGATAGAAAGTGTCCGAGCGTGAGCGTCATGCCTTGTTTTCCTTTGCCGCTGCTGCGTCTGCTTCTGCCACGGGCTCGGCGGCGCGCGTGACCGGCATCTGCACGATGCGCACGCGGTCCCGCGCCTTCACGCGCACCTGGTCGGACGGGTTGACGTACTTGCTGTCCTTGCGGGTGCGCAGCGTCAGCGCGATGGCGGCCACGATGGCCACGAGCAGGATGACGGCCGCGATCTCCAGCGGATACAGGTACTCGGAGTACAGCAGCTTGCCGAGCTCGAGCGTGTTCGAGTTGCTGGCCGCCATGGCGGCTCCGGCGCGCGGCGGCTCCGCCAGGCGGAAGCCGCCCATCAGCACGGCGGCCATTTCGAGCGCAATGAGCGCGCCCACGCCGGCTGCCAGCGGAAAGTGCTTCCAGAAACCCTGCCGCAGGCCGTCGACGTTGATGTCCAGCATCATCACGACGAACAGGAACAGCACCATCACGGCCCCCACGTAGACGAGCACCAGCGAGATTGCCAGGAACTCGGCGCGCAGCAGCAGCCAGATCGCCGAAGCCTGGAAGAAGGCCAGCACCAGGTACAGCGCGGCGTACACGGGATTGCGGGCGGTGATGACGCGGAAGGCTGCGAACAGCAGCACCGCGGCAAAGAGATAGAACAGACCGGTCTTGACGTCCATTGGAATTCGAATTGGTACGGGGTTCGGACTGATCGGGATCAGCGGTACTTGGCGTCGGCCGCCTTGTTCGCTGCGATTTCTTTTTCGTAGCGGTCACCCACGGCCAGCAGCATGTCCTTGGTGAAGTACAGGTCGCCGCGCTTTTCGCCGTGGTATTCAAAGATGTGGGTCTCGACGATCGAATCGACCGGGCAGCTCTCTTCGCAGAAGCCGCAGAAGATGCACTTGGTCAGGTCGATGTCGTAGCGCGTGGTGCGGCGCGAACCGTCGTCGCGCACATCGGATTCGATGGTGATGGCCAGCGCCGGGCACACGGCTTCGCAGAGCTTGCAGGCGATGCAGCGCTCTTCGCCGTTCTCATAGCGGCGCAGCGCGTGCAGGCCGCGAAAGCGCGGCGACAGCGGCGTTTTTTCTTCGGGAAACTGCACCGTGATCTTGCGGGCGAAGGCGTACTTGCCAGTGATGGCCAGGCCCTTGAACAGTTCGAACAGCATGAAGCTGCCCAGGAAGTCCTTGAGCGAGAACGGGGCGGACGCGAGCTTGGAAGGGCGCGCGAGCGCGCCGGCGGTATGCGCAGCAGTCATGATGTTGGCGCTTCCAGTTATTTCCAGATGTTGAACGGGGTCTGCATCCAGGCACCGACCACGACCAGCCACACGAGCGTGACCGGGATGAAGATCTTCCAGCCGAGCCGCATGATCTGGTCATAGCGGAAGCGCGGGAAGGTGGATCGGACCCACAGGAACATGGTGACCACGCAGAAGGTCTTGGCACCGAGCCAGATCCAGCCCGGGATGAAGCTCAGGAACTCGAACGGCGGCAGCCATCCGCCGAGGAACAGCACGGTGCACAGGATCGAGACCAGCCACATGTTGGCGTACTCGGCCAGGAAGAACATCGCGAAGCTCATGCCCGAGTACTCGATCATGTGGCCCGCAACGATCTCGGACTCGCCTTCGACCACGTCGAAGGGGTGGCGGTTGGTTTCCGCCAGGCCCGAGATGAAGTAGACGACGAAGATCGGCAGCAGCGACAGCCAGTTCCACGACAGGAAGCCGATGCCCATCGATGCGAAGGTGCCCTTGCCCTGCCCTGTCACGATGTCGGTCATGTTCAGGCTGGCCGAGACCATCAGCACCACGACGAAGCAGAAGCCCATCGCAATCTCGTAGCTCACCATCTGTGCCGAGGCGCGCAGCGCGCCCAGGAAGGCGTACTTCGAGTTCGAAGCCCAGCCCGCGATGATCACGCCGTAGACCTCGAGCGAGGTGATGGCCATCACGAACAGCAGGCCGGCGTTGATGTTGGCCAGCGCCACGTCCGGACCGAAGGGAATCACAGCCCATGCGACGAGCGCCGGCATGATGGTCATGATCGGGCCCAGCAGGAACAGGCCCTTGTTGGCGACCGTCGGAAGAATGATTTCCTTGGTCATCAGCTTGAGCGCGTCGGCGATGGGCTGCAGCAGGCCCAGCGGCCCGATGCGGTTCGGGCCGATGCGGATCTGCGTGAAGCCGATCGCCTTGCGCTCCCACAGCGTGAGGTAGGCCACGGCCCCCATCAGCGGAAGCACGACCACGATGATCTTGATCAGCGTCCAGATCACCGGCCAGGCCAGGCCCGTCCACCAGCCCGCGTGGACCAGTCCCTGGCCGAAAGCATGCACTGCGTCGATCATGCCAATGCCTCCTCGGCACGGGCCGGAGCAGCCGATGCGTTGCGCGCATCGGCGGTGAGTTGCAGCGACGGTGCGCGGCGCACGATCGAGTCGAGTTGATAGATGCTCGCGACCACGGGAGCGGGAGCGGCGCCGCTGGAAGCGACGGCCTTGGCCGCGGTGGCGTTGTTCAGCGCGTTGGCAGGCACGGCGCCGTTGTCGCCGATAGTGCGCAGCACGTCAGCCGTCGATTCGAATGCGAAGCCCGGCAGGCCGAGCAGGTTGGCCAGCACGCGCAGCACCTTCCAGGCCGGACGCGTTTCGCCTTGCGGCTTCACGACGGCATGGAAACCCTGCACGCGGCCTTCGGCATTGACGAAGGTGCCCGGCGTTTCGGTGAACGGCGCGATCGGCAGCAGCACGTCGCTGAACTCGAGGTTGGCCTTGAAGGGGCTCAGCGTGACGACCATCTGTGCATTGCCGATGACGTCGGCGGCTGCGGCGCCCGCAGCCGAGTCGAACACCGGTTCGTTGTTGAGCAGCAGCACGGCCTTGAGGCCCGAGCCCGCGGCCAGCATGCGGCCGGCATCGAGGCCGCCGTTCTTCGGGAACGCGCCGACGAGCTGCGCGCCCACGGTGTTGGCGGCTTCGGTCAGGTAGCCGACGGTGGCGCCGGTCTGCGCGCCGATCCAGTTGGCGAGGGCCAGCAGGCTGCTCGCTTGCGCATGGTGGGCGGCGGCGTTGCCGAGCAGGATGGCCTTGCGCTCGCCGCTCAGCAGCGAGGCGGCAATGGCTTGCGCGGCGGCATCGGGTTCGTTCTTCGGTGCCAGCGGTGCAGCCGCACCGTTGGTCTTGCCGATGGCAGCGGCCACGGCGGCCAGCGCCTCGACCCATTGGTCGGCTTCGGCGATGGTCGATTGCGCCACGCTGATGGCCCAGGCGTCGCGGTCGGCCATCAGGCCGGCCGAGGTGATCACCGACAGCGCGGCGCCCTTGCGCACGGCCTGGCGGATGCGCTGCGCGAACAGCGGATGGTCCTTGCGCAGGTTCGAACCGACGACCAGCGCGCGCTGCAATTGCGTGAGCGATGCGATCGAGGTGCCGAGCCAGCGCACGCCTTCGAAGGCCGTGAATTCGGCATTGCGCAGGCGGTAGTCGATGTTGTCGCTGCCGAGTTCACGCGTGAGCATGGCGGCCAGCTGCAGCTCTTCGAGCGTGCTGTGCGGGCTCACCAGCGTACCGATGCTTTGCGCACCGTGGTCGGCCTTGATCTGCTTGAGGCCGTTGGCCACGTATTCGAGCGCGGTCTGCCAGTCGACCTGGTGCCACTGGCCGCCCTGCTTGAGCATGGGCTGCGTGAGGCGTTCCGGGCCGTTGAGCGCTTCGTACGAGAAGCGGTCGCGGTCGGCGATCCAGCACTCGTTGACGTCTTCGTTCTCGAGCGGCACCACGCGCATCACGCGGTTGTTCTTGACCTGGACGATCAGGTTGGCGCCGGTGGAGTCGTGCGGGCTCACCGACTTGCGGCGCGACAGCTCCCAGGTGCGGGCGCTGTAGCGGAACGGCTTGCTCGTGAGCGCGCCGACCGGGCAGATGTCGATCATGTTGCCCGACAGTTCGGAGTCGACCGAGTCGCCGAGGAAGGTTTCGATTTCGGAGTGCTCGCCGCGCTGGGTCATGCCGAGCTCCATCACGCCGGCCACTTCCTGGCCAAATCGGACGCAGCGCGTGCAATGGATGCAGCGGCTCATTTCTTCCATGCTGATCAGCGGACCGACGTCCTTGTGGAAGACGACGCGCTTTTCTTCTTCGTAGCGCGAAGAAGAACCGCCGTAGCCCACGGCCAGGTCCTGCAGCTGGCACTCGCCGCCCTGGTCGCAGATCGGGCAATCGAGCGGGTGGTTGATCAGGAGGAACTCCATGACCGACTGCTGCGCCTTGATGGCCTTTTCGCTCTTGGTGCGAACGATCATGCCCTGCGTGACGGGCGTGGCGCAGGCCGGCATCGGCTTGGGCGCCTTTTCCACGTCGACCAGGCACATGCGGCAGTTGGCCGCGATGCTGAGTTTCTTGTGAT
>Ga0209051_1000534_pt1 | contig 46804 bp, 46 predicted proteins | sample AraplaCvi_mMS_r2_2_FD_184286 | JGI IMG/M metagenome (GOLD analysis project Ga0209051, IMG submission 184286) | Arabidopsis root microbial communities from North Carolina, USA - plate scrape MF_Cvi_mMS_r2 (SPAdes) (version 2) | ecosystem: Host-associated > Plants > Roots > Endosphere | place...
CAACGGCACCTAGGATAAATGTTTTTCTCATGTTCCCTGCTCCTGGTTTCTTGAATTGTTGACCTTCGCATGGCGGTCAGATGCGGTGTCCGGCCGCTATGATCTTTCGCAGGAAGCTTTGCGTGCGCTCCTGCGTGGGATTTCGGAAGATGTCGTTGGGCTTGCCCTCCTCGACGATCCTGCCTCGGTCGAAGAACAGGACCCGATCGGCAAAGTCGTGCGCAAAGCCCATCTCGTGGGTGACGAGCAGCATCGTCATGTCGGTTTCCGACGCAAGGCGCCTCATGACGTTCAAAACCTCCTCCACAAGCTCGGGGTCGAGTGCCGAGGTGACTTCGTCGAACAGCATGATCTTCGGAGAGAGGGCGAGCGCACGCGCAATCGCAACGCGTTGCTTCTGGCCGCCAGACAATTGGGCAGGAACGCTTCTGGCCTTGTCAGCCATTCCGACCATCTCGAGGAGCTCCATGGCGCGACGCTCCGCGTCTGTCCGCTTGATCCCCTTGGTCAGCATTGGAGCGAGCGTCACGTTGTCGAGGACGCATTTGTGGGGAAACAGGTTGAAGTGCTGAAAGACCATGCCGATACGTTCGCGCATCTTGTGCAGGTGGCGTTCGTCGGCTGCCACCAGATCCTTGCCGCGCGGCATGTGATAAAGCTGTTCGCCGTCAACCTCGATATGACCGCCGCTGATCGACTCCAGTGTCATCAGGATACGCAGGATGGTTGTTTTTCCCGATCCTGAAGGACCGATCAGGGCCAATTTCTCCCCCGGCATGACCTCCATCGATAATCCGTCGAGCACGGTCAGCGGACCGTATCTCTTGACGATGTTGTCGATGCGAATGATCGGGGTCGGCATTCATGTCTCTCCCTGTTGAGACAGCAATGCGCTAACGATGGAGATGGTTCCAAATCATGTCAATTCGCAAAATAATATCATGACAATTATTCTGCAACCGCCCATTCGGAGGGCAGATAACTCAAATTGCGAGCAGCAGGGCCTCAGGACTTCCTTGTGCAAGGGACGCGACGATGCCAAGCCCCGTTCGCAGTTCGCTTTCGTTGGTCGACCCGAGGGAAATGCGCACGGCCGGCGTCCATCCCTGTTCGGCTGTGCGGAATGAAGTGCCGGGCGCAATCGCAACGCCGTGGAGGCGCGCCTGGGAAACGAAGGTTTCCTCCACGTGGCCGCCGATAAGTGGCAGCCAGACGTGAAGGCTCTGCGGATGGTCGCGATAGGACAGGCCCGACAGCATCTCCGAAGCGATTCTGTGCCGGCTCTTAAGTGCCTGACGCTGCCAGTTGACCAGGTCGAGTGCGGTTCCGTCGCTGACCCAGCGCGTTGCGATCTCGGCAATCGCCGGCGTTGCCATCCAGTTCGAGACGAGATGACGATTTGCAACGGCAGCCACGTAACGATCCGGAGCTGCGAGGTATCCGATCCGCAGTCCCGGCACTGTTATCTTTGTGAAGCTCGTGACATAGAGCGTCCGCTCCGGTGCAAAGGCCGCAATGGGGGGCGCTCGATCTTCCACCATCGGACCGAGAATGTCATTTTCTATGATGGCAATGTCATGCCGGGCAGCGACTTCCGCGAGCTTGCGGCGGCGCGTTTCGCACATAAGCGCCGCCATCGGATTGATCACCGAAGGCTGCAGAAACACGGCACGGATCGGCCCCTTGCGGCATGCCTCGTCAAGAGCCTCGGGAATCATGCCCTCTTCATCGATCGCAAGACCTTCGAGATGAAGGCCGAGATAGCTTGAGAGTGGCACCAGTGTGTGGTGACTGATCGCTTCGGTTGCGATCGTCGATCCCGGAGGCGCGACGCTCATCAGGGCAACGGTCATGCCTGACGTGGCGCCGTTCGTCAGGCTGATGTTCAGGGGCGATACCTCAAGCCCGCATCGGGCAAGCCATTCGGCGGCGACGACACGGTGGCGCGGAAAGATCATGTTCGGACGGAACGAAAGGGCCGAGCTCGATGGCAGGTTTTCGGACAGCCAGCCGAAGGCCTGGCGCATCTTTTCGAGATGGATCTGTTCGCAAACCGGCTTCAGGATCGAGAGATCGATCACCTCTCCGAGGCGTTCCGGCAGATAGGGAGGCTCTGGCTCGCGTGGTCGCGTCTGCACGAAGCTCCCCCGACCGATCTCTCCGGAAAGCAGTCCGCGCCGGATCAGTTCGTCATAGGCACGGCTGACGGTTTGAACCGAGAGTTTCAGGTCGTCGGCCATCTTCCGATGAGGGGGAAGCCGCGCGCCGTCGACCAGTTTGCCGTCCGTAATGGCGCTGGCAATCTGCTCTGCAAGCGAGAGATAAGCCGGCCTTCGAAGCTGGGACGGGTCGGGGCGCCAGTTTGTCATGATTTAGACAGTGATAAAAATCAGTTCAATTGACAATGGCAAAATGCACACCCATTGTCTTTTCCTCACCTTTGGAATGATTTAAGCGGCATGGGACAACATGAAACTGGACGCCGTCGACCTGCGTATTCTCGATGCAATCCAGCGTGATGGGCGCATCACCAAGCTTGCACTCGCTGAAAAGGCAGGACTTTCGCCCACACCTTGCTGGATGCGGTTGCGGAAGCTCGAGAAGGCGGGGATCGTCACCGGCTACCACGCACGCATCGCGCTTCGCCGGATTGCACCCGTGGCAAGCGTCATGGTGGAGGTAACGCTTAGCAATCACCGCCAAAGCGACTTCGAGCGTTTCGAACGCGTTATCGCCGGAATCCCGGAAATCGTTGGCTGCTGGTCGGTCGGCGGCGGGATCGACTATTTCCTGAAGATTGTGGCGCCCGATATCGACGCCTACCAGCGCCTGATCGACGGTCTCCTGGACCGGGAAGTCGGGATCGAACGCTATTTCACCTATATCGTCACCAAAACCGTCAAGGACGAGGCTGTTTTGCCCATTGCAACCCTCGTTCATCCCGGAGACTCCAGAGACGCGACATAGACAGATCATGCCGTCAGCGGCCTGGTCTTAGACAGACTCTCTCTTTGAACATCCGTCAAAGGACAAAATCTCGCTTCTTCTCGTGAAAGACTCCGGGCATCGGCAACGAGGAGACAGGTCATGACCGCGGTGTTTGCCCGCCCAGAATTCCACACTGCGCTTTCCCGGATCAAGGACAAGCATCTGCTGCGCGATCTCGCCTATGTTGGTGGCCGATGGTCTGCTGGCATCGAGGGTCGGAGCTTCGAGGTGACGGATCCGGCTACCGGGATGACGGTTGCATGGGTGGCGAGCCTTGACGCCGAGGAGACCTCACTCGCCATAGATGCCGCCACGCGGGCCATGCCGGCCTGGCGTGCCTTGCTGCCCCAGGAACGCGCACGCATTCTGCGGAATTGGTATGAGCTGATGCTCGCAGCGAAAGATGACCTCGCACTCATCATGACCTTGGAGCAGGGTAAGCCTCTCTCCGAATCCCTTGGCGAAATCGACTACGCCGGATCCTTCATCGAATGGTACGCTGAGGAGGGAAAGCGGCTGAATGCGGAATCCGTAACCAGTCACCTTCCCGGTGCCGAGATGATCGTGCGAAGGGAAGCGCTCGGCGTCGTGGGCATTGTGACACCCTGGAATTTTCCATCAGCAATGGTCACCCGAAAGGCGGCCGCAGCGCTTGCCGCCGGATGCACCGTCGTCGCGCACCCCTCCTCCGAAACGCCCCTCTCCGCCCTCGCCCTTGCTGAACTTGGCGAGCGCGCGGGCATTCCGAAGAGCGTTTTCAATGTCGTTACCGGCGAGGCAGCTACCATTGTCGGCCGCATGTGCGCCGACGACCGGGTGCGCGCAATCAGCTTCACCGGATCGACCGAAATCGGCCGGCTGATTGCCGCAAAATGCGCACCTACGATGAAAAGGCTGGTCATGGAACTAGGCGGTCACGCACCTCTTATCATCTTCGAGGACGCCGAGATCGAGCAGGCCGCGAAGATCGCCGTGGATGCGAAATTTGCAACATCAGGCCAGGATTGCCTCGCTGCCAACCGTGTCTTCGTCCACCGTTCCATCGCCTCCCGTTTCGAGGCGGCCTTTGCGCGACGCATCAGCGAGCTGAAGGTCGGCGACGGTCTGTCCGCCGGCGCAGAAATTGGTCCTCTCATGCATGAGCGAGCCATTGCGAAGGTCGAGCAGCACGTGGCGGACGCCCTGAAGCGTGGCGCCAAGCTCGTGACCGGCGGCAAGCGCCACACGGCCGGCAGACTGTTCTTCGAGCCGACGCTCCTGACCAATGTGTCGGACGATGCCCTGATAATGCGTGAAGAGACCTTCGGACCCGTCGCCGGTATCACCGTGTTCGATACCGAGGAAGAGGTGGTCGCTCGGGCCAACGATACCGAGTACGGCCTCGTCGCCTACGTTGTCACCGACAATGGCGCCAGACAGATGCGCCTCGGCCGCGCGCTCGAATACGGCATGGTCGCGATCAATCGCGTAAAGATCACGGGCGGGCCGATCCCGTTCGGCGGCTGGAAACAGTCCGGCCTTGGCCGCGAAGGATCGCGCCACGGCGTCGAGGCTTTCACCGAACTCAAATACCTCTGCATCGACACCGCCGCCTGAGGGCGCCGGTAAAAAATCTCTGACGAACGACATCGAGGACACTGGCATGCTGAACAGAAACAACGAGCTCAACGCCTGGGATCGCGACCACTTCTTCCATCCCTCCACACATATGGGCATGCATGCCCGCGGCGAAACACCGACGCGCGTGATCACATCGGGCGAAGGCGCCTATATTACCGACGTCAACGGGCGCACGAGCCTGGACGCCTTTGCCGGTCTCTATTGCGTCAACGTCGGCTATGGGCGCCAGAAAATCGCCGACGCCATTGCCAGCCAGGCAAGCGATCTTGCCTATTATCACGCCTATGTCGGCCACGGGACCGAAGCCTCGATCACGCTGTCGAAGATGATTATCGATCGCGCTCCCAAGAACATGAGTCGCGTCTATTTTGGATTGTCCGGTTCGGATGCCAACGAAACCAACATCAAGCTGATCTGGTACTACAACAACATCCTCGGCCGGCCGGAGAAGAAGAAGATCATCTCACGCTGGCGCGGTTATCACGGCTCCGGCGTCATGACAGGCTCGCTGACGGGCTTGGAGCTGTTTCACAAGTCCTTCGACCTGCCGCGTGCGCCGATCCTTCACACCGAAGCACCCTATTATTTCCGCCGGCCGGATCGCTCGATGGACGAGCAGCAGTTTTCGCAATACTGCGCAGACAAGCTTGAAGAGATGATCCTGACGGAAGGACCCGACACCATAGCTGCCTTTATCGGAGAACCAATCCTGGGCACGGGCGGCATCGTGCCGCCGCCGTCGGGATACTGGCAGAAGATCCAGCAGGTGCTCGACAAATACGACATCCTTCTTGTCGCCGACGAGGTCGTCACAGGTTTTGGTCGTCTTGGCACCATGTTCGGGTCGGACCACTACGATATGAGGCCCGACCTCATCACCATCGCGAAGGGCTTGACGTCGGCCTACGCTCCACTGTCGGGCACAATCGTGTCCGACAAGATGTGGCAGGTGTTGGTGCAGGGCTCGGATCAGATGGGTGCGATCGGGCATGGATGGACCTACTCAGCGCATCCGATCTGTGCTGCGGCCGGGATCGCCAATCTCGAGCTCATCGACGAGATGGACCTCGTGAAGAACGCCGGTGAAACGGGTGCCTACTTCCGCGAGCAGCTTGCCAAGGCTGTCGGCTCGCACAGATACGTCGGCGAGGTTCGCGGCGACGGGCTGATGGCGGCGGTGGAATTCGTGGAAGACAGGGACGATCGCAGGTTCTTCGATGCTTCCCGCAAGATCGGACCGCAAATCGCAGCAGCACTTCTAGAACGCGGGGTGATTGGCCGCGCCATGCCGCAGGGAGACATTCTTGGCTTCGCGCCACCGCTCTGCCTGACCCGCGAGGAGGCAGACATCGTCGTCAGGGCTGCTGCCGACGCAATCGAAACCACGTTCAAAACGCTCTGAGGAGCTCCGATGACAATCCTGCCCAAAACAATGGCGGCGGTTCAGCTTGTGGGTCATGGCGATCTGGACAAGCTCGTCTATCGCACCGATGTCGCCGTTCCGCAGCCCGCTGCCGGGGAAGTTCTGATCAAGGTGTCGGCCTGCGGCATGAACAATACCGACGTCTGGGTCCGCCAGGGAGCCTACGGGACCGAAGACGATCCCGCGGCCGTCTCCACCTGGCGGCGACAAGGCAACACGTTGAGTTTCCCGCGCATCCAGGGCACCGACACGGTTGGCCACATCGTTTCCGTAGGTGAAGATGTCGCTGCAGCACGCATCGGCGAACGGGTCATGGTCGATTTCTCGATCTATAACCGGGAAGACGACAGCCTTGCCGATATCGACTACATGGGACATGGCAGAGATGGCGGCTATGCCGAGTACATGGTGCTGCCTGCCGAAAACGCCCATCTGATTGCGACGGATCTCAGCGACATCGAGCTTGCCACATTCTGCTGTGCATATCTGACAGGCGAACGCATGCTGGAGCGGGTGCGGCTGGCAGCTGGAGAGCGGGTCTTCGTCACAGGTGCATCCGGCGGTGTTGGCTCGGCCATCGTCCAGCTTGCGCGCGCCCGCGGTGCAATCCCGATTGCATTGACCGCAGCGGGCAAGGAACAGGCCCTGCTCGATGTCGGCGCCGAGGCAGTCGTCACGCGCGGCGGTGACCTGGTTGCCGACGTTCAGAGTGCAGCAGGAGGCAAGCCTATCGATGTTGTCGCGGACCTGGTTGGCGGCTCAATCTTCAATGACCTCCTCAAGCTTCTGAAGCCCGAGGGACGATACACGACCGCGGGTGCCATTTCAGGGCCCGTCGTTCAACTCGACCTACGCACCATGTATCTCAAGCAACTCGAACTGCATGGCTCGAGTCAGGGAAGTCGCGCCGACTTCCGGCGGCTGGTCGGCTATATCGAGGACAAGAAGATCCGGCCTCTTGTCGCCGGCGCCTATCCACTGTCGGAATTCCATCGGGCTCAGCGCGACTTCATGGCGAAAAACTTTGTGGGCAAATTGGTCGTGGTCCCTGACCGGCACGACACGAAGACCGCAAGGCCGTCATGATCCGCTACTTCAGCGGGCGTGCATCTGCCCGCCCCGCGGGTCCGAAGGAGAGCCTGGCATGTGTCGCTGCCGACCGCCTGTATCAAGTGAGCTGTCGTCGGCTCGGATGTTCCACTTGCCGGTCTGCTCCAGCGAAGTGCCTCTCCCGGTGGTCCTCGGCAACCCATGGCTAAAGAACTCATCCACCGGCCGGCGAGCTGCGACAACGTCGGTCCTTTTGATATGGAACATGACCGCGTCTTGCTAACCCAATCCGATACGAACCGACGGAATGAAGCCCGTCTCCACCGAGCCGCGCCACCTGTTCTTGCAGTCCGGCCGGCGAAATGGCCGAATGCTTGGGAATACGTCTGCAAGGTCTCCGCAAGCCAAAATAGTCTTGCTCCGTCGTGAATTTCTGAGCATAAGCGACATACTCACCACGGACCCGGTGAAACTCCGGGTGGCTCTTCTGGCCGCCGATCCGCCAGACCACGCAAAACTTGCTGTCTTTTCAGGGAACGCTTTGCGCGTTCGCCACGCTTTGCTGGAATTCATCAGATGCAACTTTCCTCTATCCGTCGGGATTGGTCGGCCAATCCCATCCGCGAAATGCTCGCCGGTGCTGTCGCGACCTTTGCCCTCATTCCCGAGGTCATTGCCTTCTCGTTTGTTGCCGGCGTCGATCCCCAGGTCGGTCTGTTTGCGTCTTTCGTCATCGGGATCGTCATTGCCTTCACGGGCGGCCGTCCCGCAATGATCTCGGCCGCAGCAGGATCAGTTGCGCTCGTCGCGGCACCACTCGTCCACGCACATGGGCTCCCCTACCTTTTCGCCGCAGGTTTTCTGGCTGGCGTATTTCAAATCGCGTTCGGTCTGTTGCGTCTCGGGGTCCTCATGCGCTTCGTGTCGAAATCCGTCAGGACAGGTTTCGTCAACGCCCTCGCGATCCTGATTTTTGCAGCTCAGCTCCCGCATATCATTGGGGGAGATTGGTTGTCCTACGCCATGCTTGCCGCCGGACTCCTCCTCATTTACCTGGTTCCCAAAGTGACGAGGGCGATCCCCTCTCCCTTGATCTGCATTCTCGTCCTGACGGTCGCTTCCGTCACACTGGAGCTTCCGGTCATGACAATCGCCGACCTCGGCAAGCTTCCGGACTCTCTCCCGATATTTGCCTGGCCCGCTGTTCCTCTGACCATGGACACGCTCAAGATCATTGCCGCACCAGCGCTTGCCATTGCCATGGTGGGTCTGTTGGAATCGATGATGACCGCCAGCGTTGTTGATGATCTCACTGGCTCACCGAGCTCGAAGAACAGGGAATGCACCGGGCTCGGAATCGCCAACACCACCGCAAGCCTGTTCGGCGGAATAGCCGGCTGCGGGATGATCGGACAAACCGTCAGCAACGTGAAATATGGTGGAAGAGGACGTCTGTCGACATTATTTGCGGGAACCTTGCTGCTCGTCTTGATGGTCCTGCTCAAACCGTGGGTTTCCCAGGTCCCCGTTGCGGCGCTCGTGGCCAGCATGGTGATGGTCTCTATCGACACGTTTGACTGGTCGTCATTGAGGACGTTGCTGGTTCAGCCGAAACTGTCGAGCGTCGTCATGGTCGCGACCGTGCTCGTTACCGTGTTCAGTTCGAACCTGGCGCTGGGTGTGACAGTCGGCGTCCTCCTCAGCGGTGTGTTCTTCACGTTCAAGGTGGCCCGACTGCTTGATGTCGAAGTCGAGAAGAATGTGGCTGGGGGTCGTTTGACGTACCGCGTCTCGGGCCAGGTATTCTTCGCCTCGGCAGACATCTTCGTGGCCGCTTTCGATATCGAGGAAGCAGAAGGCATGACCGTTCTGATTGATGTCTCACACGCTCACTTCTGGGACGTTACTGCTGTTGCTGCTCTCGACAAGGTCGTCGACCGGTTCAAGTCTCATTCGATCGCCGCCGAAGTCGTGGGCATGAATGAAGCAAGTGCAACGCTGATCAACGACCTCAATGGTTCAACCGCCTTGCAGGCAGCATAAGTCGAGAAAGACAACCAGATCCGGGCCACGGGCGGAAAATCCGATCGCCTCCCGGCACAAGATCGACTGGCTTTCTCCCTCGCGGCTCGATCAGACCAAGGTCCGTCTTGCCGATGAGCATCAGTCACGTACTGTTCAAAACAAACGTGCTGGGTGAACAAATGGGTACGACGTACTGGCCGAAGGATCCCTTGTTCGGGGACGACATGAATGTGCTGACCTCGATCTTGCGGACGTGGTGTGGGAAACATCAGCGCGACTTCAGCGGCGAGGAAAGCCGGGCGAAGGCCCGCGAACTCGTGGAATGGTTTGAGTTCGGGGTGAAAGATCCTGTTGAGCTTGCTGAGCTGATCGACGGCAGGCATTGGCAGGTCGAAGGAATTTGACCCAGAAGCCTATCTCGGGCAATTCGTCGGCAAGCACGCGCTGGTCTCCCGCATTTTCCCCATGAGACGAGCGCCGGCCTCTTCTCGGGCCAGCATCAGCGGACCTCCGGATTACCGGAACGTCTGGTCGAAGCCGGAACTTTGAGGCATCGTGGCGCATTCTTTGTTATCCCGAGGGAGAGAACGCCATGAAGTGCTGCCTCTACGCCATCGTCGCATTGATTTGTTGCGGGATCACTGGAGCTGCATTCGCCGACGAAACACCCTTCCTCCAATCTCTAGCTGGAGATTGGATTGGTGGAGGAATGATGAAGCGATCTACGTCATCGTCGCCCATCAACCTGGACTGCAATTTCAAGACCCAGGCTAGTGGTGAGGCGCTTTCGATGAAAGGGACATGCCGGGGCATGATCGTCGTCACGCGCGCGGTCTCAGCAAATATCAAGGCCACTGGTACACAATATGCCGGCACTTACATCGGGCCGTCCGGCGGCGTATCAGGTTTGCAAGGCAGGCGAAACGGTGACGCGATCAACCTTGCCGTGCACTGGTCCCGCATAATCAACGGCGATCGAAGCGCGACCATGACCATCCAACGCGTTGACGACAACGCCATAAGAATCCGAACCGTCGACAAGGACCCGGCGTCTGGCCAGCAGGTGGTTACAAGCGAAATCAACCTTCGGCGCAACTGATGCAACTGCAAGAATGCAACCACTCGTCGGAGCAGCAAAGCCAACCTATATAGTGCTGCAAAGCCCGACGATTTTCGCTGGCCTGAACCGGAGATATAGATGAGCCGTGATCCATACGATCTTCTCGGCGTAAAGAAGGACGCCTCGCAGAAAGAGATTCAGAGCGCATTTCGCAAGCTCGCAAAGAAGCTTCATCCCGATCTGAACCCGGGCGACAAGAAGTCGGAGGAACGGTTCAAGGAAATCTCGACCGCCTATGAGTTGCTCAGCGACGAAGAAAAGCGCGGTCGCTTTGACCGCGGTGAAATTGACATAACAGGTGCCGAGCAGGCACCGCGCAATTACTACCGGGATTACGCCTCCCGGCCAGGTGCGGGAAATCCCTACCAGAACAGCGCGGGTTTTGCCGATTTCGGCGACCAGGACGATATCTTCTCCAGTTTCTTCTCCAACCGTGCCCGGTCCGGCGAATTCCGTGCGCATGGCCAGGACCGCAACTACTCGATGGAGGTCGATTTCCTCGACGCGATCAACGGAACGAAGACCCAGATCAGGCTCCCTGACGGGCCTGCGCTTGATCTTCAGATTCCACCAGGCACGCGGGACGGTCAGACCCTTCGATTAAAGAGCAAGGGGGAGCCCGGGATCGGCGGCGGCCCGTCCGGCGACGCCTATGTGGAAATCAGGGTGCGGCCGCACCCATTCTATGTTCGAGATGGTGACGACATCCGTTTCGAACTGCCGATTGCGCTTCGGGAATCCGTGCTCGGTGGCAAGGTGCGGGCGCCTACCCCAACCGGCCCGGTCAACCTCACCTTGCCTCCGCATTCGAACACTGGGAAAGTTTTGCGCCTGAAAGGAAAGGGCGTTCCGAAAAAAGGCGGAGGTGCCGGTGACATCTATATCTCACTGAAGATCATGCTGCCGGATTCACCCGACCAGCAACTGACGGATTTCATGAACAGCTGGACGGCGGGTGAAGCGCAGGATCCGAGAAAAGGCATGGGAGAATAGCCATGGATGATCTTGAATTCCGACGTTTCCTGAAGATCGACGTGACGGCACTTGAGGTCTGGGTCGAACAGGGATGGCTGCTGCCGCAGACCCGGGATGGTGCACGCAACTTTCGTGACACGGATGTCGCTCGGGGGCGCCTTATCCTCGACCTTACGCGGGATATGGGTGTCAACGAGGCGGGCGTCGACCTGATCATGGATCTCATCGACCAAATTCACGGCCTGCGCGGGACACTGCGAGATGTGCTGGCTGTCATGGACGAACAGGACGAGGACGTAAAACGGAGATTGCGCGGAAAGCTGGATGAGCTTTCCGGCACTGTCGGCCTTTGACAAGGCTACGAAACCATCCTGCCCAGCCGAATAAATATGTTTATTCATATGCTTACGCTGGTTATATGATTTACCTGATTCATACGATCGCTTGCTGGCGGCGCATGATCCCTCACCACAGGTGGATTGTTGGCGGCAGTTCCTTTGCGTGAAAAGCAAGTCGCTAGTCTAGGCTGCAAAGGGACACAAGGTTATCCGGCACACACCCTGCCAAGAGCCATCGCCGCGCACCTGAGGTGCCAGACCCACTCTTCTGAACGCAATCGACGCTTTCCCTCGACGACTGCATCCTCGCGGCGGCAGGCGGTTCACGGACGCAACAGCAAATGACAGCACAGCAGAGCAAGCAGTAGGGCGAGCAGAACGGTGCACGTTTCTTTCCCCCACCAGCCGCGCCGCACGCACCCAATCAAGCCCGCAGCGCTAACGTTGGGGGCTTTTGTTGCCAGAAAGAGTTATTTCTGGAGGCGGTTCCTTCGCTCCATAAGAAGCTCATGCTCGACCAGTTGCTTACCTGCCGGACTGAGACTAACTCCATCAACCACGTCCTCGGTGACGTCCGCTTCTTTGAATCTGCGGATCTGATCGTTCGGGATATCAGCGGTTTCGTGCCGATAGAGATGCAAGAGCAAGCTCCATTCTTCGTATGTGAAGTCCCTCCGAGCGATCATGCCAGTGTCCTCCGACCAGTGCTGACTAGACAGGAGCCGGGGCTCCCGACAAGCAAGCACTGTGCGCCGTCTTGGTCCCTTGCGTCAAATGGCATGCTACGACCTAACCTGCTTCTATTGTCTTTTGTCCGTTTGTTTCCGTAGGCTTTATCCTTCGCGAAAAAAACAAACTCAATAGCGTTGACTAATCAATTAGTGCGCACTAATTGCTATGGAATGTCTGAAGCTGAAACCATCACCGTTGTTATGCGCGCCCTCGCCGACCCGACCAGGCGCGCCGTGTTCGAACGGATCGCCAACTCAGACGAGATCACCGTCGTCGAATTGACCCGGGGAAGTAACGTTACACAGGGCGCCATCTCACAGCATCTCAAGTCCCTGAAGCAGGCCGGCCTTGTCAGTGAGCGACCGGAGGGACGTAATGTCTACTACCGTGCCCAGCGAGGTGGCCTCGAGCCACTGGCCGACTGGATGGACCATTACCGCGTTTTCTGGCGTGAACGCTTCACCGACCTCAGAGATCTCCTAAAGGAAATCGACCATGAATGAAAAGCTGAGACCGCAAACTCAAGCCATTGTTCTCGATGAGGTTTTCCCGCACGCCCCGGAGGTTATCTGGAAAGCTCTGACAACTGGGGACTTGATCAGCCGATGGCTAATGCCGCCAAAAGGCTTCGATCCTGTTATTGGCAACCGTTTCACGTTCCAAACGAACCCGTCCGGTGAATGGGACGGTGTCATCCGTTGCGAGGTTCTGGAAGTCCTGCCAAATGAACGGTTCTCCTTCGCCTGGAGGGGTGGGCACGACAGTAATGAAGGCTATGGATCGAAACTGGAGACGGTTGTCACTTTCAGTCTGTCCAAGGCCGGAGACGGCACCCGCCTCCACCTTGTTCATTCAGGTTTCATGCTTCCCATGAACGACACAGCCTATCGCAACATGAGCGATGGCTGGAAGAAGGTGGTCACAAGGCTCGACACTGTGGTCGCCGAAGAGACGTCTTCGCAAACATTGCATTAGAACGAGGAGATCGGCATGAGCAAATCCTACACCGGTGGCTGCGCCTGTGGCGCGATCCGCTATGACGTCGCCGGCGTGCCGGCGGTCATGGTTGACTGCCAGTGCCGTCAATGCCAGCGGGACAGCGGCACGGGCCACCAATCCCACCTGACATTCGTCGCCGCAGAGGTGAAACTCGAGGGAAATGCGTCTTACTGGCAGACAGTGGGTGACGGCGGCACCGTAAAAAGGCGTGGCTTCTGCCCGACGTGCGGTTCGTCTGTCTACCTTACTTTTCCTGACATGCCCGAAGTGTTCATCGTCACACCGGCGAGCCTGGACGATCCAAGTCGCTACAATCCACAACTCGTGTCCTGGACCAGAGCTGGACAAGCATGGGACTATCTCAATCCGGCCCTAGCGAAATTCGACAGGATGCCGACGACCTGACGTAAGCGACCTTTTGCAAGGTACGACCAGACAACATCGGGGCATCCATCGGTTTGGCTCTCGTCAGGCTGCGACCGATGGAGGTAATCCGTGATTGGTTCACATGGAGAGGATGCCGATCGCCTTGTTGGGGCGCCGTTTTCTCGCCCGGATCGCACAAAAGTGGTTTCCAAGATGGTGCGGAGAAGTGCCGCTCAGTCGTGCTTCCTGTTAGCATCTCAGAAAAAATCGAAAATTCTTCATAAGCACCCTTCCGGTTTGTCCGCGATCCGAATAGATCACGGTCACCGACGTGGCGCACCGAACCGGACCGATCTCGCGAGGGCGATTAGCTCAGTTGGTAGAGCGCCTCGTTTACACCGAGGATGTCGGGAGTTCGAGTCTCTCATCGCCCACCATTCTTCTCGCAACCCTTTGCTTACAAACGGTTTTGCCATTAACCGCGCCATGCATTTCGTGCACCCGCGACGCTTAGTGTGTCATGATCAGCTTTTTAATGCCCTTAGGGACGACCCTACACCAATCACACCTTTGACTGAGCGGCCGAACCCACCTGTGGAGCAATGTGTCAGGCTCCGCTCGAAGGATCCCAAATACGCGGGGTAACCAGCCCAAGGGAATTTGGATGAGTTGGCCATTGAAGATCGCCAATGCGGCCCTACTTCACTGTGTCGCGAAGGGAGGCGGCAAATGCAAGACACCGATCTTCTTATTCTCTCCAGGGCCGTGCAACAGTGGTACCGGTATTACGACGTAGATCCGGACGAGCAGGCCTCGACCTTTCTCAATCACGCAGCAATCAAGTTTTTCGATCAAGGCTATCGCTCGGTTGAGGGCATCGCCACGATGTTGATCGATAACTACGTCGGCGAATGGCCGATGAAAAGTAACGCGCCGGGCACGAATACGCTTCAGTAGCCCGTTCTCGAGCGGAAAAATCCTCTCGCTTCGTTCTTGGCCTCGCGCCCGAACTGTGTCCCGGAGTCAGTCTGACCCCGGGGCCATTCGTGGCGACAAGTATTGGACGACTAAGGTAGTTCGACATGGACGAGCGCGCCGACCAATGGCGCGGCGAAGGCTTCGATGGCAACGAACGAACCGGCGCCGTATCCGGCGAGGTGTTCGCGCTTTCCGCGACCGCCGCCCCGGTTATCACTGATCTGGCGGTACGCCGCTCGCAACAGTCGCGATCTCGAGAAATCGACGCCACGGGTTCGCGTCGTACCGCCACGAAGCGCCTGACCTACAGGGGCGACCGTTTTCGCCATTATTTTGGCGGTCACGAGACGTCCGGCACCCGGTTCTGTTTCCGAGCGGCTGGAACATTCCCGGTGACCTGAAGTTCGATGATCGCAGCATTAGCCCTCAACGCTGCGATGGCTGTTGCCCAATATACAGCAGTGATGGCCCGGCCCTGTCCGACACAGTACCGGCTTTCTCTTCCGAGCGAAGACATGCAGTCAACGTGCATTGGCAGTCATGGCCTCCTTCGCAGCCCGCACAACGGCATCGGTTGTGATGCCGAACTTTTTGTAGACGTCGCCAATCTTGCCTGATGCACCGAAGCCGTGCATGCCGACGAACCTGCCTTGAAGTCCTAAATAGCGGTCCCAGCTGTCTTGAACGGCCGCCTCGACTGCGACGCGCGCAGTGCCCTCCCTTAACACGTCGCGTTTGTATTCCTGCGACTGGGCCTCGAACAGTAGCCTGCATGGCATCGAAACGACCGCGGCCCGGACCCCCTCCGTTTGGAGTCTCTCCCGGGCTTCCACGGCAAGCTGCAATTCCGAACCCGTCGCCATAATGGTGAGCTGCCGATCCCCGCCCTCCGCTTCAATGAGGACATAACCACCCCTCCCCGAAAGGTTCTCCTGTCCGGGGATCCGACGTAACAGCGGCATCGGCTGGCGAGACAATGCAATCAGCGCAGCCTGCCTGGGAGCAGCGAGGATGGCTTCCCAGCACTCCGCTGTTTCGATCGGATCGCCGGGGCGAAAGACAGCAAGGCCTGGAATGGCTCGCAACGCTGTCAAATGCTCCACTGGCTGGTGGGTTGGGCCGTCCTCACCCAACCCGATGGAGTCGTGGGTCATGACGAAGATGGATCTTACCTGCATCATGGCTGCAAGCCGAATGGCTGGTCTTGCATAGTCGGAAAATGTAAGGAATGTCCCGCCATAAGGTATGAGGCCGCCATGGAGTGCGATGCCGTTCATTGCCGCAGCCATTCCATGTTCGCGAACGCCATAATGAATATATGACCCATCGAACTTGCCCGGTGCGATTTCGATTTGTGATTTTGCCTTGGTATTGTTCGACGGGGTGAGATCAGCCGAGCCCCCAAGCAGCTCCGGCATCGCCAACGCCAAGTGGTTCAGGACGACGCCACTGGCTTGCCTCGTCGCCAGATCCTTCTCGCTGGCGAGCAGATCCACCTTCGCTGCCTCGATCGCCTTCTTCCAGTCAGTCGGCAACTGCCCTTTCATCCGTCGTTCGAAATCGCCCCGAACGTCGTCCTTTGCGGTTTGGACGCGGACAGCCCAGGCCATGCGTTCGTTGCGTCCTCGCGCACCAATGTGGCGCCAGCTATCGAGCAGTTCTGAAGGGATCTCGAAGGGTGGCGCCGTCCACTCAAGCAGCTTTCGAGCTCCCGCGATTTCATCTTCCCCCGGAGCGTCACTATGAGCCTTCTGGGTTCCTGCCTTCGTCGGAAAGCCAAAACCGATGATTGTCTTGCAAGCTATCATCGAGGGGCGGTCGGTGGCCTTCTGCGCTTCGATGATGGCCGCCCTTATCGCGTCGGTGTCATGGCCATCAATTTCCTGAACATGCCAGTTGGCTGCGCGGAACCGGGCGGGCTGATCGTCGGATTCCGCAAGGCTTGTTGCACCGTCTATCGAGATGGAATTGTTGTCCCAGAACGCGATCAGCTTTCCGAGCTTCAAGTGACCGGCAAGCGTTATGGCCTCCTGGCTGATACCCTCCATGAGGCACCCGTCGCCGTTGAAGACATACGTGTAATGGCTCGACAAATTATCCCCGAACCTTGCATTCATGATGCGCTCAGCAAGAGCAAGACCGACCGCGTTGGCGATACCCTGCCCGAGCGGGCCGGTCGTCGTCTCGATGCCGGTCGCGTGGCGGTATTCCGGGTGTCCGGCGGTTCTGTTGTCGATCTGGCGGAAGTTCTTGATCTCTTCGATTGTCATGTCCTTATAGCCGGTCAGATACAACAGGCTGTAAAGCAGCATCGATCCATGGCCGTTCGAGATCACAAAGCGGTCGCGATCGAACCAATATGGATCGTCGGCGTCAAACTTCAGGAATTCGGAAAACAGAACGACGGCAATGTCGGCCATGCCCATTGGCATCCCGGGATGCCCACTATTGGCCTTCTGAACCGCATCCATGGCCAAGAAGCGAATGCAGTTGGCAAGCTTTCGTAGATGCCCGTCCTTCGCGGCTGAACCTGGTACTTGGGAGTTTGTCATCTGTATCTCCGACAAAATCGCTGAACGGCAAGGGCCGTCAGCTGTGCTGGCAGGCACGAAAGCCCTTTCCAAATGAAGCTTAACGGGCCTGATGGCGCGCGGAAGGTCCCATCTTTTCTCGGTCTTCAAGCCATCGACGGGGCGCCGTTGGTCCCATCGCACTAGCCAATAGGCCGACAAAAGATGACGGACGTCGCCGCTGCGCCGGTCTGCTTCTGGGAAGGGTTGCCTTTCTGAAACACCTCGAGCCAGTCGGAAGGTAGCGCTGGCCCTCGAAAAGCAAGCTATAAACTCTACAAGGCATCGACGGTCCGACGACCTACGGACATTTCGCCTTTTTGATAAGAATTCCCCGCTATCCAGCTGTTAATCAATTCATTTTCCTGCGGGGTGGAGATTCTGTACTATTGCCGATCTGCAACGGTCGGGTTCTATATGTCAGCAAATAAGCATTTTCTCATGTTCCCACGATTGCCAGTCCAATGTCGGATTTCATAGGGTCTGGCCTCGGAACGACGGGCCGATGAAATGGATTTTTGTCTATGACTGGTCTTAAATCGACGATTACAGAGCTGATTGATCGCGTCCTCAGAGATTGGTGCGCCGAACACGGGCACAAGAGAGGAAGCATTGAGGCAAGCCGAAGGGCGAAAAGCCTGACGCAGTGGATCGAATTCGGCGTGACCGATGAAACAGAGCTTTCAGACCTCATTCGCGACGATATCGTCATCAGCGTCAGGTAGGTGCGGTCATTCGACCGGACCGAGCGCCTTCAAGCGGTCCGACCAAGGGTGCGGGTCGCACATACATTATTACGGTTCGAGCATCGCTTCTTCTCACCCCTATCCTGCGGTGTCCCTGTCGCAACCTTACCCGGCGTCACCTACGATGCGAGGGACCTATCAAATTCAGCAGCGACAGGAAGGTGCGGAGGTGCCGGACGAATTTTGAGTGTCGCCCGACGGGAGCAGTATCGGCAATTTCCATCAAGTTGCGAACTCACGCCCCTAACGCTCTGAATTTATGCTACTGCCGTTAGCGTAAGTATTCCCCGCTTGATCCACAGTCGTTCGTCCTATCGCGCGGCCCTTTCGAACCGACATTCCCTTCATCCGGCAATCGGAACGCTCGTGGTTTCGCCACTGGTTGTCAGGTTGGCAAATGCGATCTCGCCGTCCGTAATGTAGTGGTTGACCTTTCCGGTCACCAAGCGCGAGCCTGCCTGGTGCAATGCGACCTCCCCGATAACGCACCTTTCCTTCAACTCGTTGACGATGTAGTCGCGCTCGGCATTCGTATCGGAATCGGTTGCGTGCGTGATCTGGAAGGTTAGCCGGGTCAGAGAAAGCCCGGTGTCCCTCGTACCCGCACCAACCCACAGGACTCGTTCGTCTGGCGATGGCCTCTCCGTGTTCAACCAAAAGCTCGGTTCGCCCATGTCGTCCTCGGAGTGAGTGAGACTGAGCGCCCAGAAACGGATGTGATGGCGTTTGCGCGGGCTACCGTCTATGGGCTCCTGAAATCCGATGTCCTGCCGCCTTCCAAACAGATAGAAAGTACTGAACGGAGCCGTCGGATAGGCAGAGTTCAACAGAAACGCTCGCGTCATTCGCAGGGAGCTTGCCATCCCCAAGCTGTCCGCCTTGTACCAACCCGCTGCTGCAAAGGCGTCCTTTAGTTGGTGGATGGTACCGATGAGGACGAAATTGATAGGGTCGCCGGGAAGCCCGTCAGCCGTTATCGTGTATCGCGGGATCAATCCGCGATGAAGCACCTTCAGACCCACGCGGACGACGTTCGGCAAAATGACATAGGCTGCCAAACCATAGGTGAGGCAAACCGCAAAGAGCCAAGGGAGCCTGTGATCGGCGGTGTCGAAGACAACAAAGACGATCAGCCAAACGCTGAGCGCGCCCAAGCAGAAAACGAGAAATCTCTGGAAAAAGCGCGTCAGCAATCTCACAACACTCTCCCTCATCGAGCGTCAGATGAACTCGCCGTTCGTTCTCGCTATTTTTACACCGAAAAACTCTAATTGGTAGCGCCGCCGCGCTTTCCGTTGATCGAACTTTTGCCGTGCCAACAGCGTGCCTGGCGGCCACGCGCCGGCGACCTGGCCAGAAGCTCCGGTTACACCCACGGCTTCCAAGGCGACGTCGTCCTGGCTCGTCGACAGCTTGGTCTTGTCCTTTGCTGGCTTCGAACTGCATTGCCCCTGTCGGATCAGGTGGTCACGCGTCCCAAAGCGCGTTTGAACTCTCGATCCGGCGGCTCGAAAACGTCCGGTATCGTACGCATCGTCTGAGGTATATTCATTTTTAGCATTTCTGATATCGTCCACGCCTGTTGTGGGGAGTAGACGTCATGTTTGTATCGAGTTTGGTGCCGGGCGCGTTTTATTGGGCAAGATCCACCGAAAACGTCGAGGGCAAAGCGACTGTCGTGCAGGTCTCCACAGTGTTCGGCGAAGATCCGGAGTATTGGACTTTCGCGGTGGTCGGCTCCGAACAGCACCACATGATCGGCGATTTCGAGATCATTTCCCTCGCCGAACCTCCAAGCATGCATCCACTGCGCCAGGCGGCCGAGTAGTGACTTTAGGGCACGTCACACGTCGGTGACAATTGCAAGGTGGAATTCAACCATCGGGCATGCCCGTCTGGGGCGCTCCGACTTGGGCAACGGGAAGAACCTATGGTTTCATCCTATCAAGGGTGAACACAACTCGCCCACCCGCAGGGACCGACTTCAAAGGCTCCCCCGCAGCACCGCCCTTCAGCGAATAAATGCCCAGTTTCGAGTTGATGACGACATATCCGACGTATCGCCTGATGGTGTCTCCAGGCGCGAGACGAAATTCCGCTACTGATCCCAATCTGCCGTCGTTTGACAGCATGATCCAGACCGTCGCCCCGTTCTCGTCACCGGCCAATTGCCGGCGCCCGCCATCAGGCCCTCTGCACAAAAGGCCATAGCCGTTCGCGACCCAATCCTCGTAGCGGTCCCCATCAAGATCCGCCCCTGTCACGAACCTGTCCGAAAGATCAACTTCAGAACCGTCGTTTCGGGCGTTGCACGTATCCTGCAGCCGGGCAAGTGTTTCGAGCATCGGCACGGGGAACAGTTCTTCCCATTTTCGGACGTATTCCTGAGAGTCGATCCTTCTCGGTTTCCCCCCCTTCACCACCCTGGGCGCCGTCGAGGTCGGCCGGTTCTCATTGGTCTTTGTCAGGAAAGCCTGTAGCCTCGAGCGCAGTTCAACCTCGTCGCCATCGGTGGGCTGCCTGAAAAAGAGGAGAAGCGAACGGGAAACAGCTTCAGGAAGGTAGATGGGACTGATCCTTTCGGGTTTCCTCTGGATCGTCACACAGCTGTCGCCGTCCTCGAGAAGATAGAGGACCTGAACTTCCAGTCGGTTTTCAGCATTCGTCTTGGTCCCGAACGCGGCCCATCCCTTACCGTCCCGGATCATTTGCTCAACCAGGCCCCTCGCCTTTTCCGGAACCCCGGCGAAAACTCCCTGCGTGTCGTCAGCCATCTGTCCGGCGAATACCGACCCATCGGAAGACATATGGAGTTGCGACGTAACCAGGTTCTCGAATGCCTCCGATCCCATTTGGAGACATTTTGGTGACGGTCGCTCCATCGAATGGGCACCGCCCGCCGCCAAGAAGCAAATCGCAGCCACGCAGCACCGGTACCCTGCCAGAGTCACGCTATCTCCCCTTCGCCTAAAAACGGCTCTATCGCCGCCAGACATCCTTGCAGAAGGTTTCACCGAACCAGGTAATTGCAATAAACATTATTGCAGAGATGGCCGATTGCAAAACCATGGATCGCATTCACCGAGCGATTGTCAAGTAGCGCTCATTTTGAAGGTATCTTCCCGCAACGTTTGACGGCGCTCGAGTTGCGCGCAGCAGCGTTCCAACCGACAAAGACATAGGAGAGGTTTCGCGTCGAATTGGTTTGGTGTTTTTTACCGGAACTTTTTTCAACGTAGGACATCAAATGCGTATGGAGGAGCCGATGCCGGTACACAAAGAAGACATAACCGCGCCTGAACCGATCCAATCCGATCCGGAGCTTCTTGCATTGGCTCGCGCAGGACAGCCGGTTGCATTTCGCCTGATCATGCGTCGGTACAACCGTCGGCTCTATCATATTGCCCGCGGTATCGTCCGTGACGATACGGCTGCGGAAGATGTGGTCCAGGAAGCCTATCTGCTGGCGTTTCGTCATCTCGACGACTTCAATGGAAAGAGTGCCTTCTCGACCTGGCTCACACGCATCGTCATGAACGAAGCGCTTGGACGTTTGCGCAAAGCAAGCCGGACACCCGAAGTCCATCTTGGCGCCAGCGGCTTGCCAGGCCGCGTCCTCGACTTTCCAGGCGGCGCTGCTCTCGACAATCCGGAAATTACGATGGCCCAGAGGCAGATTTTGAAATTGGTGGAAGCTGCAACCGATGAGCTTCCGGAGGAATTTCGCATAGTCTTCATTGCCCGCGTCATCGAGGAAATGACGGTCGAGGAGACTGCAGAACTTCTCTCATTGAAACCCGAGACGGTTCGGAGTCGCCTCCATCGTGCACGCGCTTTGATCAGGGGGAAGCTGAATCGGATGATCGGTCCGATTGCTGTCGACGCATTTCCCTTTGCCGGCTGGCAATGCGAACAGCTTGCCGAACGGGTCATGGCGCGGCTCTTCCCCCGTTAACTGCCCCGCCCTTCCCTTCACCAGCTATGGATCGAAGAATGTTGAACCAGATCTTCCGCAACCTCGACGCCACTCCCGTCGATCAGGATGAAACATTGCCTGTGACGCGCGAACAGGCTGAACAAGCCGTTCGCGTTCTCTTGCGGTGGGCAGGCGACAATCCCGACAGGGAGGGCCTTCGCGACACACCTGCTCGTGTGGCGCGGGCCTATAAGGAGATTTTCTCAGGATACCAAATTGATCCCGCCACGGAGCTCGCGCGGACGTTCAGCGAGGTCGGCGGGTATTCTGAGATGGTCTTGATCAGGGCGATCCCGTTTCACTCTCATTGCGAGCACCATCTTGTTCCGATCATTGGCCAGGCACATGTCGCTTACCTGCCCGATCAGAGGGTCGTTGGTCTGTCGAAAATCGCGCGCGTGGTTGATCTCTTTGCCAGGCGGCTGCAAACGCAAGAAACCATGACTGCTCAGATCGCCCAATCCATCATGGGCAGTCTCGCTCCGAAAGGAGTGGCCGTCCTTGTCGAAGCAGAGCATCTCTGCATGTCGATGAGAGGAATTCAGAAGCAAGGTGCGTTGACGACCACCATAACGTTCGAAGGCGATTTCAAGCTCGATGCGGGCAAGCAGACGCAATTCATGATGGTGGTGCGGGCATAGTGCCAAAGCCGCGGTTGCTACGGGTGCTCACCAGGGGTGGGCAGACCAGGTGTTCCAGCATCACTGCCGGCGGCAGTCTGGAACGGTGACCTTGCCGGACCAGATCTCTGGGTCGCCAGCAAGGTCGGATCACGGTAGCCCAACCACCTCGAATTGCGGAATGAAATAGACTCCAGACGTCGCGCTTCAATCGGCAGCAATTGCCATTAGCCGAGCAACCTGACTCTTTTGTACGGTATCGCACGGGACCTTAGTCCAGCTATCCCGGCATATGGCACAGGAGTTAACTTAAGAGTGTCCAAGCGTTAACGGACAGTGGGGGCCCGGGGGAGAGCGCGCCAATCAAGCCCCTCGGGACCTTCTACCTATCCATCAACCCCTCGGCCAACAGACAATCGCCGGTCACCCCCGGCGCTGGCTGGCCCTTCGATAACCCGTCTATTCATGGCTTCGAATGCAACGTTACCAGATTCATGAAATTGAGAATGGCATGTGGGCTGTCGTCGATCACGATACCGGCAAACCGCTCGTTGACAGGAACGGTTTGAGCGGGAGAACCAGGCTGGAGGTTCAGGCGTTGGCTGATTTCCGCAACGGGAGGTGGCATCCGTCTCGCGAACGGGTAACATCGCCGCTTCACCGGATACGCGGGGCCTGGATGCTGCTCAGCGTACGGAGCTGGGGTGGCGGCAGGTCAGACGGCTAGTGGTTCGCGTTTGACCACTCGGGCGAAACCGTAAGAAGCGATGTTGTGCGAAGCGCAGGCAGGAACTGCGCGGGAACACTCAAAGCTCAGACCCGACGGTTATTCCTGATCACTATGGAAATTCCTGTACGGCAAGTGGATGCGCTTTTAGCAGCGCCTGTTTGGCCATTTCATCCAACTCTGCCTCCCGTTTGTTCAGAGCTTCCTTTTGATCCTTCCGTTCACTGTGTACCTGGTCGACTATTGGGAGCGCTTGCTCGACAGGCTGGCTGCTCACCATTTGTGCCAGCGAACAAGTGAATGCAACGGTACAAAGCATCGTCTTCAGAGCAAGCTTCTCGCAGTCCGACATGCGCTCCCTCCATCGCCGTCGTTTTGTTAGTGCTATCACAGCATGAAATTTAAGTCGTCGCTAAAATAAAACTTCCCCTGTTTTTGTCCCAGCGGTCGTGCTTCGCGTAGGAATGCAGCTGATGTTTGCCCAATACGGTCTCGCCAATACGCACCTCGGCGTGATTATTGCCCATTCGGTTCTCGCGGTGCCTTTTGTCGTGGTCAACGAGACTGCTTCGCTTCAGGGGATCAATCATCGCTTGGAGCACGCCGCAGCGAGTATGGCTGCATGCCATTACCGCTTTACGCAGCCAACGCGCGCCAATCGATCGTCATCCTCAAGCTACGAAGCACCCTCGCTCCGCAAACGCTATCTTCGATTCTCATCAAGTCGAATTCAATATCCGCGACCTTTTCAAACAGATGAAGCAAACCTTCGCCAAGCGATTTGAACGCCAGGTCACATCGAGTCCATTTGTTGCTACCGTTCTGCTTGGCCCATTCGACACCGCAGTGTGTAAATGTCTTCCAGCAGCTTTACGAGCTGCTGGTCAAAACCTTCCCGGTCTGTATGTTGGCGTAGCCGTATCAGATCGCACTCCGCATCGCGCTCGAAGCCCGTGCCAGCCTGCCGCGCGTGACGGTCATCTGGACGATAGATCGCGTCTATGCGTTAGATGATCCAGCTCCTGTGAAATAAGTCTGTCATCTCATACCAAGCTTCTTGCGGAGTTCTGCATTTTCGGCACGGAGCTTATCCGACAGCGCCCTTCGAAGTGTCTTGTTTTCTTCTTCGAGCTTCCGGAAATCTGCAATGTCATCCGTAAATGGTGAAGTCGCCGCGTCTTTCCGCGGCCCACGCTTTGCCGATTGCAACTTCTTGATCGCTTTGGTCTGGCCCGTGTGCTTTGCCGAGACGGGCGTCGCGGTAGCGATTGCGTCACCCATTACTTTCTTTCGGCGACCGCGAGTCTTCTTCGCAGGTGCGCTTGCCGAAGTGGAGACGGCAACTTCAGCGGCTTCCAACTTCCGCGAGGCGCGGGGCTTCCTTTCCCTGGGCGCAATCCCCGGTGTGGGACCACTTGTATCGGTAGCATTGATTTCGTCAGCCATATGAACCTCCTGCGAAAGGGTCGCGAGCTTCGTAACGTCACATCAAGCATACGTTTTATTCTTTAAAACTTGTTAATTTCTATTTCTGCACAATTTGGAGCAACCTCGACGCTCTGCTTTACTCAATCACGAATTCTCCTTGCTGGAGTCGCGCTACTCGACTTCCCGCGCCACGGATCGCAATCCTCGGTCATCTGTCAAGGACCCTTGCGAGGTGCAGGAGCCCTCCCGATTGTCCCGCTCATAAAGCGAACGACGCCTGAATGAGGGCTGCCGGGGACGAGAGTCTCGGTCGTCGTCGATTGTGTTGCGGTGGTACCGTCACAATCGAGGTGGTTGGGTTTCGGGATTGGACTATGTTTCGGCGCTGACGCCCGGGCCCGGTGTTCAACTTTCACAAACGCCCGCATAGCAATAGACCCTCCCAATGACGGAGCGCATCGTTCTATCCCAACACTTCGTCGCCAGGCATAACGGCTGTAACGAACCGATAGGAGTGGTTCGCAAGGTAACGAGGATCGGCCTTTATCATCTGCATGAATTTCCGGTGGCCATCCTTTGTACGCCCAACCAAGCAGCCTGCGCTCGTACGACCAAGGTCGTCTTTCGGAGCGTCGTAGCCCCAGTGCTGATTGATGGCGAACAGTCCGGTATCCAGCTGATCTCGCGTTCGTTTGAAATCCTTGTTCAGGTCGCGACACACGGTAATCGGCTCAACCTGAACTAGGGCCTCGTGCGCAGAAGCCGAACTGGGATGATGCGTACCGACCACCCACGCCTTATATTGGTTGAAGGCAATCCTTGCGGCACCCTTAGGGTTCATTGGGTTCACCGTCCAAAACTTGCCAGGCTCCGTGGTCCCGTCCCATATCGCATTCTGGAGGTTTAGCCGCCCGTCCTCTCCTACCGAGAAAACGATACGGATATCGTTGAATTTGTTGGGGGCGTCATCGTTCAACGTACCGTCCGGGTTTGCGCCTTCCAGATACACAATGTTCTTGCAGTCGGGATGCCGACATATGAAATATTTCTTGCCTCGCATGTAGCTGATAACCGTGTCGAACCAGGTTCCGCTCGTAGCAATCTCGGGAAGCATATTTGATGGGGAGACCAGGCGATCCGCCACCGCTCGCGTGAACCCGTCCCTCAGTGACACATTGTTGCTTTGGCAGAACTCGGACAAAGCCCACGTTGATACCGGTCCGAAACTGCCGTCTGCGGGAGGATCGAGGTAGCCTAGCTCAGATAGCCGCCATTGGACCGCCTTTGCCAACGGGGTATTGCGGCTCATCTCAGAAAGATCGATGGGCGTGCCATCGAATTGGGCGAGCGCCTTCGAAGCGTCACTTCCTATTAGAGCCGCCGCCGCGACGTCAGCTGGCTTCCTGTAGCGCTCCGGTTGGATGTGCTCCTGGATGTAACTGTTGAGCCAGTTCCGGTAAGCTTGAGTTGCGTTCCCCCCGGCCGCGTCGATAAACCGCTGCGCCTTGGCCGCCCCTACTTGCGTCGCTAGGTCGCTAAATGTGTACCCCCTGCTTCCGCGCAAAAATGAACTAGCACCTCCCAAGCCTTCGTGGTGAGCGAGATAAATGAACTGAGCTTTCTCGTCGTCACCTGTTTCCTCGTCGACAAGTCCATCTGCAATTAGTGACTTCAGGTTCGCAGCGCCGTACTCCGCTGCAGCGACTATCGACATCTCGGGATCAAACCGTAGTCTCAGGAGATTGTCTTCATCGCCTGGGGAGACTGCGTTTCCGTTTGTGATAAAACCTTTGGCTCTCGCGCGTTCGTTCAAATAGGTCCCGTTCTTTTTGGCCTCGCCGAGCCATGTCGCGGCAAGGAATTGGGTCAACCCGGCTGCCGAGCTGGTCGACGCTTTGCTATTTCGGTCCCATTCACCATTTGACAGTTTGGCAGCCTCTGCGTTGATCACTGCCGCCAGGGCAGCTGCATCAATTTCGGTGCGTTCCTCTGCAAGAAGCAAGTGCGGCCGGTAAACGTCGTTCACTCCCAAGACAAGCTCCCCAACGGCTTCTGGCTTGGCTGGCGTTTCGATCTTGGGCCCCGTTGGCGCGGCCACGGTACTGGTGTCCACCCAGCCCGATTGCACTGTTCCGTCGTCGATCAGAACGTCCACTTTCTGCCATTGTGCTAGAGTCAGCTTCACCCTTGAGATGGAACCGGTGACAGTTTTCGATTGGCCCTCCGGTTCATCGAAAAGTACAATTGGTATCCCTTCCGACTTTTTCAGAACGTCAGAGTGAACCCATCCGAGAAATTGTCTGCCGTCACGAAGAAGAGCGATCTTCATCCACGGTCCTATTTCCCGGAGGCCTGAGACTTGCTCACCTTCGAGGAGTGAAGCGACATTGATCGACCCGTCATCAGGATCTGGTCGCAAATTCGTTGCTTGCGAAAGTGTATAGTCAACCATAGTCGCCTCCCCCGGGCGCCCATGCGGGACCCAAGTCGCGTCTATTCACACTCGATATGGTACTTTTTACAACTTACTCGCACTGGTTAATATTGTCATCCAGAATTAGTTTCCGTTACTTCATGATGTGCTTGCAACAACCGTGCGAAAAAGTAGTTTTCCGGCAGGTCCATAAATCGACAAGCTTATGATGATTTGCGCTATTCCCTTATCGGCGTCGGGAGAACGGATGGCAGGTCAAGCGCAACGCAGAAAAAGACTAGCGCCACCACGAAGGGGCGCAAGCCCATTTATTTTCTTTGTCCGCTTGACTGAGAGAGAGGGCATCGCGCTCCCATAAATGCATTCCCCATACGACGTATCGACGAGAATACCGCCAAGTGATGCCCGTGTGGGAGGCCTGTCTCCCGTCGGGTCAGTGAATGCGCCCCAGCTTCGAGTACCCGCTCTCGGTGGCTTTGACTTTCCACACTTCGCCGCTCGCTCTGTATGTTGCTGTACCAATCCCAGTTGCGTGCCCATTTTCAAAAAGACCCTCAAACTGTATGCCATCGTCTGTAGCCATTACACCTTTGCCGTCAATTTCGCAGTCTCGACCGACAAATTTACACTCGCCCACGTAGGTGAACTCACCCACCCTTGTCTTGCGAAGAATCCAGCCGCTACCTGACTTCAGCACTGTTAAGTGATTGCCCGTGTCGGGATCGTAAAAGGCCAAGTTGCGAAGTAACTTGGAGCTTAGTGCTGTCCCAAACAGCTCGACAACTCTGCACTCCTTTCCACGCTTGCCGACATAACAGGACGACAAGTATGAGGTTTTTGGCGTGTCATCTCGAATATCTGGAATGGTCGTACCCGCGCCAATCCCAATTTTCACTTCGCTGAACACGACCGCTGTCAGCAAATCACCATACATCACTTTCGGAGAAGCTCGTAAAACTACCTCGGCTTGGGAAGCACTGAGCCATTTAGCATCGAGAAGGCTCTTCCTAAATCCTTCGTCCAACTCAGTTGAGTAGTCGAGCGTTTGTTCAAGGTTGAGATGGTATCCCATCGATAGCACAACCCCCTTTGCCAGGATGACAAATAACGGGTCCGCGAATTTGAGACCCGGCATCGCCTCAACCCGCTTCAGTCGACCACCTATCTCCCCGCAATATAGTGCCATCTCGACTTTGGAAGCTGCTGCAGCAATTACCGAAGCCGAAACGTCCCTTTTGGGCGGATTTGCCATAGACCAGGCGGCTTCGCTAATCCCATACTCGATCACGCCCTGAACAGGAGACTTACCAATTGCCGACGTGGATTTAATGAGGCCACAAGTTTCGTTCCGATATACCGAAAAGCTTGAAACTAAGCTCTCGTAGCCAAGTGCGTGGCGAAAATCCATTTCCGATGGCAGCGCAGTGGAAACTGGGTGAGTATGGACATCAGCGATTTGTTTGCCGGTACAATTGACGGAATCCTGAATGAACGAGCTCGTTGTTTTGGAGCCTGCCAGCGCATGACCAGCTGTCCACACGCCTTTGGCCGCGTCGAAGCCCATACAGGCCGAAAACTCCCGGCGTTCACTTTTTGTCAGTGCAAACAATTCCCGCATACGTGTCGCCCATAGTTCTGGCAATTCGATGTAGTCGGGCAGGGCCGATATTTCTTCTACCGGCGTTTCATTCGAAAGTATCTCATCGGAAACGCCCGAAGACGAATCCTCCGCAACAACTTGCCCTGGAAGGAGCGTAATAAAAGGGATTATACCTATGAGAATTAGGTACAGCAGCGAGCGATGCATTGCTTTCACCCTGTGAAAATCGGCACCAATTAAGCATCTATCTTCGTTTTTTTCGATTTCAACGTTTGGCTTACTTAGTGTGGTAGGCGAAAAGGTATGGCAAACGCATCTTTGGACCGAACGAAGCTCCATCCTCGCTATCAATCTCAGCCATTCTCCGGTCGTACTCTGCAATGACAGCAGGCATGCCGTTCTTACGCTCTCGCAAAGGCTTGTCGATGGTTACATCCGATCATTGGACCCGTTCGGCACCGGCAACCGCACTGGTGAAAATACCGCATCGACATTGTTGATCCGCTTTGCCTTCCAACGCCGTTGTTCTATTCTACTTCAGTGGGGCACGCCCATTGCAGGCTTCGTCCACACCGGGTCCGGACCGTCAAGCGGACGGATGTGAAGTGAAGCCATTGCGGTCCCGGATTCGTCCGGACCCGGTTCAACGCCTTTTCCGCCCGTTATCGATGCTCATGCGACGGCCTGCGCACCCGTAATCTCCACCAGCGACCCGCACATGAAGGCCGCCTCGTCTGACGCGAGAAATGCTACAAGGGCAGCGACCTCCTCAGGCTTGCCGATACGACCAAATGGGACGAGCTTGTCGAGATCAGCGATCGTGCGGCCGGAGCGTTTGACGCCAGCTTCGAGCATCGGCGTATGAATTTCTCCAGGGCAGACTGCGTTCACGCGGATCTTCTCCGGCGCATAGTCGCGCGCCAGGTTCTGCGTGAAGGCTGCGACGGCTGCCTTGGTGGTATTGTAAGCGATATGGTTCGGGGCCGGATAAAGTCCCCACTGCGACGCGGTGTTGACGATCGCTCCGCCGCCCGCCGTGATCATGTGCGGAAGAGTTGCCCGGCACAGATGAAACATCGAGTCCAGATTGACCGTGAAGCTCAGTTTCCAGTCCTCGTCGGAGAGCGACAGCAGGTTGCCTCTCCGGTTGATGCCGGCGTTGTTCACAAGCACATCGATCCTGCCAGTCAGGGCGAAAGACCTGTCGATCAGTTCGAAGCAGGCCTCTTTGCGGGAAATGTCCGCGGCGATGACCGCGGCAGCTCCGCCATCCTTCTCGATCGCGCTCGCCACTTCCTCTGCCGAACCTTCGTTGACATCAGTCACAACCACCAGCGCGCCCTCGGCCGCAAGGCGCCGGGCGATGGCGGAGCCGATACCTCCCCCTGCCCCGGTGACGATAGCGACCTTCATCTCAAAGCGTTTCATGACTAGTTTGCTCCTATCTGATGTAACTTCCGCCGTTGACGTCCAGCGTGGCACCGTTAAGCGATGCCTGGCTCGTGCGCAGAACGAAGGCAACGAGTTCGGCGACTTCGCTTGGCTCGGCCATTTCGCCGATCGGGATGTCGGCCACAGCGGCGGTCTTGCCGTGAGCCGCGATGAAGTCTTCGGCCATGTCGGTTCGGACCCAGCCCGGCGCAATAGCGACCGCAGTCACCCCATCGGCCCCGAAGCTTCGAGCAATCGACTTCGTCAGATTGACGAGGGCTGCTTTCGTCGATCCATAGGGCATGGCGTCGGCTGCGTATCCGCGCTGACCTGCGCGGCTCGCCATGTTAACGATCCTGCCACCGCCGTTCGTTTTGAAATGCCGGATTGCCTCCTTGCATAGGTCGGCGGCGGCGAAGAAGTTGATCTGGAACTCGCGCTGCCAGGCCGCTTTCCAATCCGACGCAGTGGCATCGATCGAGATCTCTGTGCGGATCCCAGCATTGTTGACAAGGCCGTGGACGCGGCTAGCGACAGCTACGGCTTTCGCCCAAAGTTCGAACGGCCCTTCGGGCGTTGAAAGGTCCGCCTGAACGATCCAGCCCTCGCCACCGACCTCGGCGAGCAGCGCCTCGGCACCAGCCTTGTCGCGTCCATAGTGAATGACGGGTCGCGCACCTTCCATCGCGAGCTGCCTGACGATCGCCGCACCGATCCCGCCCGATGCGCCCGTGACCAGCACGACCTGTCCTTCAAGTACCTTCCTCATGTCCTTACCTCACTTCAGAAGGCCGACCTGCGGCCCCCAGGTGTCCGAAAGCGCGAACCCGCTTCTGAATGGATCGTCCCTTGCCACGCAAAGTTCAGTACGGCCGTAGATGTAGCCCCGGCCAGTAATGCGCGGCAGCACAGCCTTCCGGCCGGCGACCTCCGCCTCGCCAATAGCCTCTGCGCGAAACTCGCCGCCGATGATCGAGCGCGACGTCCTGGCGTCGCCGACCGAGACAAGGCCGCGTGCATGCAGCACAGCGAGATTGGCGGAGCTTCCGGTGCCGCAGGGAGATCGATCGACGCGTCCGGGCTGCAGCGTCGTGCATGTTCGCACGGTGCCATCAGGCTCACTGTCACGGAACATGACGTAGGCGATCTCGTCGACGCCGGCCAATGTCGGATGCGAGACCTTCACCTGGTCGGCAAGCAGGCGCTTCAGCTTGATGCCGGCTTCTGCAAGCTCGCGCGCGTTATCCGGCTTGATCGCCAGGCCCACCTGCCCGACGTCAACCAGCGCGTAGTAGACGCCGCCGAAGGCGATATCGACCTTGATCCGGCCCCAGTCAGGCGTGTCGATCTCATGATCAAGGAGCTCGGCGAAGCTCGGGACATTGTCGAGGCTGACGCCGACGCACCGGCCATTCTCGCAGCGAGCGAGCGCGACGATCAGCCCCGCCGGCGTGTCGAGCCGGACGGTCGTCTCCGGCTCGATCATCGGAACACGGCCACTTTCAAGGAGTGCTGTCACGACGCAGATGCAGTTGCTGCCCGACATCGGGTGCGCGCGGTCGGCTTGGAGAACGATGAAACCGGCGTCGGCGTCGGTACGCGTCGGCGGCAGGAGCAGGTTCACGGACATCGCCACGTTGGCACGCGGCTCGAACGTGACGAACCGGCGCAGGCTGTCGTCGACGTTGTTGATGTGGTTCATTTTGTCCAGCATTGTTGCGCCGGGGATCTCCGGAGCGCCACTGACAAGCACATGGCCTAGTTCGCCCTGGCAGTGGACCAACAGGAGCTCGAGGCTAGGTTCCGATCCCATGTCTGCGGACCTCACTTGATGTACCAGCCCCAGGGCTTGTCAGTGGTGTACTTGGTGATCTGCTTGGTCTCGAGATAGTTGTCGAGACCCCAGCGGCCGAGTTCACGACCAATGCCCGACTCCTTGTAACCACCCCAGGGCGCCTCCGTGAATGTCGGTTGCGAACAGTTGATCCAGACGATGCCGGCCCGGAAGGCCGCCGCAACGCGTTCTGCTCTCAGGTCGTCCTTCGACATGACGGCCGCAGCCAAACCGAAACGGGAGTCGTTTGCCAGTTCGATCGCCTCCGCTTCCGTCTTGAATTGCTTGATGCAGACGACCGGGCCGAAAATTTCCTCGACCCAAGCGTCGCTATCGAGAGGCACGTTGGTCAGCACTGTCGGCTGCAGATAGTAGCCCTTTTCGAAGCCCTCCGGGCGCTGTCCGCCACAGGCGACCGTCGCTCCTGCGGCTCTTGCAGCCTCGATGGCGGCCACGACCTGTTCGTGCTGGCGCCTGGAAACCAGCGGTCCAAGAAGGACGCCTTCGTCCAGACCGTTGCCGATCTTGATCTTCTTTGCTTCCTCGACGAGACGGGCGAGAAGCCGATCGTAGATCGCATCCTGCACGAGGACGCGCGATGTCGCCGAGCAGACTTGCCCCTGGTTCCAGAAGATGCCGAACATGATCCATTCGACCGCTTCCTCGATGTCGGCATCCTCGAAGACGACCAAGGGGGATTTGCCTCCGAGTTCAAGGCTGACGCGCTTGATGTCACGGGCGGCCGTGGCCATGATTTTCGATCCCACCGGACCAGAGCCGGTGAAGGCAAGTTTGTCGATGCCTTTGTGGTCGACGATCGCCTGGCCTGCGACCGAGCCGGAGCCCGTGAGCACATTAAGAACGCCAGCGGGAAGTCCAACGCCATCCGCGATCGCAGCAAGCTCCAGCGCCGTAAGTGACGTGAGCTCGGCGGGCTTCAGAACCACGGTACATCCGGCAGCGAGCGCCGGAGCAACTTTCCAGGCGGCCATAAGCAGCGGGTAATTCCATGGAATGATCGCGCCGGCGACGCCGATTGGCTCCTTGACTGCCTTGGAGGTAAAGCGGTCGTCAGGAAGCGAGATGATCTCCTCGGGATTGTTGTCGAGTTGCTCGGCAAGACCCGCGTAGAAGTCGAAGCATCCTGCCGCATCGGCAATGTCCCAGTCGGCTTCGGGAAATGGTTTTCCGTTGTCGACGACTTCCAGCCGGGCGATCTCCTTCTGGCGGGCGCGAATGCCATCAGCGATGGCACGTAGATACGTTGCGCGCTTTGCACCGGTGAGCTTCGGCCAGCCATCCTTGTCGAAGGCACGTCGAGCGGCCTTGACGGCGATGTCCACATCCTCTGCGGTGGCTGCGCCGATGGTCTGGATGACTTCCTCCGTCGCGGGGTTGGTCACGGTGCAGGTTCCCCCCTTCACCGGCTTCATCCACTTGCCGTCGATATAGAGTTCGCTTCGCATCTTCATTCACCTGCTCTCGTTCGACGCAACCGGCTCAGAACCGGTCGACGCGGTAAGGTTTCATGTCGACGGGCGGTTTTGCGCCCGTCATGAGATCGGCCATGAGACGGGCGGTCGTTGCGCCGTATGTCAGGCCGAGGTGGCCATGCCCGGTTGCGTACCAGACGTTCTTGCTTTTGACGGACGACCCCATGACCGGAACGGTGTCAGGCATCGCCGGGCGATGCCCCATCCATTCGGACGCCTCCTCGACCATGAGGTCCGGAAGTGCTTCCTTGGCACGCTTCACCAGAATCTTCGAGCGACGGAAGTCCGGTGCCGCATCAAGGCCTGCCATTTCGACCGTGCCGCCGACGCGAATACCGCCGGCGGTCGGCGTAACCATGAACGCGCGCGCCGGCCAGATGAGTGAGTGGCGCAACGACACGCCGGGCGCCATGATCTGCGTGTGATAGCCGCGTTCGGTCTCCAGCGGGATTGGCTCGCCAAGCAATGCCGAGAGACGCCCAGTGAAGGCGCCGGCTGCCAGAACGACGCTTGTCGCCTCGAGGCTGCGGCCGTCGCGGAGAAGCACGGCCTTCACCGCTGCATTCTCCCGTTCGAAGCCGACAACCTCGCCGGTCTCGATCGTCCCGCCCAGTTGCTGCAGCCTGTCGGCAAGCGCAAGCACCAGCTTGTAAGGGTCGGAGACCGACCGATTGTCCGGGAAGAGAACAGCCTTGCCGATCCTTGTTGTGATCGCAGGTTCCAGGTCACGGATTGCGTTGCCGCCCAAGACCTCGTAGCGGAACCCGAAGCGATCGAGGATGTCAATGTGCTCGTGATCAGCCCTGAACTCGGCTTCGTCTGCGTAGACGCTAAGGCATCCCTGCGAGGACAGCATGTTCTGAAGACCCGTCTCCGCAAGCAACGCGTCCAGGTCTTCGTAGACGCGACGGCACAGAATGGCGCCCGCGGCCTCGAGCTCGCGAAGCTTTGACGGGCGACTTGCTGCGATGAAGCGCAGGAACCAGGGGATAAGTCTTGGCACGTAAGAGGGGCGGATGCGAACCGGACCCTCCGGATCGAGAATCCAGCCGGGCATCTGCGCCCAGATCCCCGGGCGCGAGGCCGGCATGAATTCAGTGACAGCGATGCTCGCCATGTTGCCATAGGATGCGCCCCTTCCCGGGCCGGTCCGGTCGACAAGGACGACCGAAACCCCGCGGCGTTGCAGCTGGTAGGCGATGGCGGTGCCGATGATGCCGGCGCCGACGACGACGGTTTGGGCCACTTCAGTTCCTCAACGTTGCAAGGCGGACGGAGCTGGCGCCCCGACCACCAATCCAGTTTACCAGTTCAGGATCGGCTGCATTGCAGCCTTGAATGCAGCCTTCTCGTCTGCCGTCAATTCACCGAGCGGAGCGCGGCAATTGCCGACAGGCAGGCCTTGCAGTTCGCACCCATACTTGATCTTCTGAACGAACTTGCCGCTCTCGAGGATGTTCATTGCGCGGTAGAGCACGATCATCTTCTCGCGTGCCTTTGCGAGATCGCCGGAGCGGAAGGTACGATCAAGATCCACGCATGCTTTCGCCATGCAGTTGGCAGGACCACAGATCCAGGAATCGGCACCCCAGAACATGAAGTCGAGGGCAATGTCGTCCGAACCCGACACGAGATCAATGCGGCCCCTGTAGCGGGAATGGATATCGATGGCGCGCTGCAGCGACCCAGAGCTTTCCTTGATGCCGATGACGCGGGGATCCTCGGCAAGGGCGTCCATGATGTCGAATCCGATCTCGACCCCGTCCTTGTATGGATAGCTGTAGAGGACAAGGTTTACATCGGTCTCCTTGAGTACCCTCTGGAAATGGGCAAGCAGCTCCTGCTGCGTCGGGCGCGTGTAGAACGGCGTCGCCAACAGCACAGTGTCGTAGCCGAGTTCTTTCGCCTTTAGCGTGTTCTCGACGACCTCCCGGGTCGCGGGAGCGTTCGTGCCGGCAATCAGGATCTCGCCGTCGTTTGCGAAGTCCTTGATGAACTTCAGTACTTCGATGCGCTCATCATTGGACAGGGCGGAGTATTCGCCGGTGGATCCCATCGGAACCCATCCGGTCACACCCGCGGCCCGCATGGCCGTCAGGTGCCTTTCATAGGCCTTGAAGTCGATCTTGCCGTTCGCGTCGAAGGGGGTGATGAGCGCGGGCATGACGCCGGATAGTTTCATTTGTCCATTCTCCTGTATCAATTGGCCTAGATTGCGAGTTTCTTGAGGATCCGTGCCTCGACGAGCGTCACGCCGCGCGTCAGCGGGAAGGCGATGACGAAGTAGATCAGGGCGACGATCGTCAGGACTTCGACCGGTCGTGCCGTGTTGTTGGAGATGTTCTGTCCGACAAACATCAGGTCGGCCATGCCGACGGCCGAAACTAGGGCGCTCTCCTTGAACAGACTGACACAATTGGACAGCAGCGTCGGAACGGCACGAAGCACCGCCTGAGGAAGCACGACGCTCGTCACCTGGACCCTGCGAGGAAGCCCGAGTGCCACGCAGGCATCCACCTGCTCCGGCCCTATCGAATTGAGGCTCGCCCGGAATGTCTCGCTGGTGATCGCACCCATGTAGAGCGTCAGCGCAACGACACCCGAGACGAAATTCGTGAGCTCGACGCCAAGGATCAGCGGCAGGCAGAAGAAGATCCAGAAGAGCTGGATCAGCACGGGTGTGCCGCGGAAGAACTCCACATAGATCCCCGACACGAAACGAAGTGCCTTGCTGCGCGAGGTTCTTGCTAGACCAACGAGGAAGCCCAATGAACATCCAAGCAGGATGCAGACGGCGGTGAGCTGCAATGTGGTCATCAACCCGAGGAACAGGGCATGTTCGAACCGGGCAAGGACCGAGAAATCGAGCGACATGACGGCCTCCTAGCTTGCGAGCAGTTGACGGCCTCGTTCGAGCAATCCCACGATCTGGGTTACTGGAAACGACACTGCGAAATAGATGAGAGCGACGATTGTGAAGGTCTCGATCGGACGGTAGGTCTCCGTCGCAAGCGACTTTCCCTCATACATCAGGTCCGCAATGGCAACGATAGCAACGAGGGCGCTCTGCTGGAAAATGACAATCCCATTCGTCAACAAAACCGGAACCGAAGCACGAAAAGCGGTCGGAAACACGATGTAGAGAACGCGCTGCAAGGGATTGAGCCCCAAGGCAATTCCGGCGTCGAGCTGCTCCTTCGGAACGGCCTGGATCGACGCGCGATAGGCTTCGGCGTTAAACGCGGTCAGGTTCAGTCCAAGCGCCATGATGCCCACGGTGATCGGATCGAGAAAGACGTCGAACAGCATCGGCACGCAATAGAAGATCCAGACGATCTGGACGATGGCCGGCGTGCACCGGAAGAACTCGACGAACAGCATGAACGGCGTCCGGACAAGCCGGTACGGACTCATCAACAGCAGTGCCAGACCAAAGCCGGCAACGATGCCGATAATGTTGGCTGCCGCGGTCAGCTCGAGCGAGACGACCAACCCTCTTAAAAGAGGAGCGAAAGATACGGCATTGAAGTCGAACGTGTAGTTCATCACCGCCCCCTACTGCTTGATATGGAAGACGCGGTCGATAAATTCCCTGGTGCGCTCTTCTTTGGGAGAACCGAGCACCTGCTCCGGAGGACCGTCTTCGACGACCACGCCGCCTGCGCAGAAAATCACGCGAGAGGCGATGTTCTTTGCGAACCACATATCGTGTGTAACGATCATCATCGGCATGTTCTGCGAGGCAAGCTGCATGATCACCTGCTCGACCTCGCTAACCAGCTCCGGATCGAGCGCGGATGTGACCTCGTCAAATAGCATCAGCTTTGGATCCAGCATCAGGGCGCGGGCGATGGCGACGCGCTGCTTCTGCCCACCGGAAAGTTGCGCCGGATAGGCCTTCGCCTTGGCACCAAGGCCGAACCGTTCAAGCAACGTACGAGCCCGGTTTTCCGCCGTCGCCCTGGCTTCGCCGCGGACCTTGCATGGGGCAAGGATGAGGTTCTGGATGACGCTGAGATGTGGAAACAGCGTATAATGCTGAAATACCATGCCGATCGAACGGCGGACATTCGTGTCGATGACGGTCTTCCTTCCCCGTCCTTCCGACGAGATATAGGCTTTTCCGTCGAAGCTCACGCTGCCGCTGTCGATCTGCTCGAGCCCCATCATGACGCGCAGGAGCGTGCTCTTGCCGCCGCCGCTCGGTCCGATGACGACGACGCGATCGCCTGGCTTCATTTCGATGTCGATGCCCTTGAGCACCTGGACTGCGCCATCGCCGTAGCTTTTGTGCAGCGCCTGCATTTTCACGAGGGGTAGGCTGAAAGACATGGTCATGGCCGATCTCGGTTTGCAACGAGTGCGGGACGGCGCCGACGCCAGTGGCGTCAACGCCGGGGTGACGTCAGTTCGAGGTCTTGAGGACCTGATCGACGGCTTTCTTGATCAGCTCGTCGACGTGGCCGGTCGCGACTTTCTCTTCCAGGAAGATGTTGACGACTTCAACGTCAGAGGCCGCCATGTCGTGAGGCAAGCCGAAGGACACGCCCTGCTTGGCAAGTGCTGGCTTCGGGTTGAGCGCGACTGCCCAATCGGGATTGGCCTGGGTCAGAAGCTGGTTGGTATCGGAGGCGTCGACCAGGATGTCGGCGCGCTTGGATGTCAGGGCGAGACGGGTCTCGTCATTGCCGGGCAGACGCATGATGGTGGCGTTTTTCACGGCGGCGGAGATTGCCTTGTCCTGTGCGGTCCCCGACATGACCGCGAGCGTGACGCCGGCCTTGTCGATGTCAGCCACCGAACTCGCCCCCTGAGGAACCTTCGGGTTGTTCTTGTTGTAGGCGAGCGAGATCTGGTACTCCATCGCCGGGATCGAAAACTGAACCGCCATTGCACGCGCCGGAGTGCGGTTGAGGGCGAGCGAGACGTCCCACTTGCCGGCCTGGAGGCCCGCAACGATGTTGTCCCACGTCGTGTCGACGAATTCCGGCTCGACCTTGAGGGCGTCGGCGAACTCACGGCAGAGATCGGCATAGAATCCAGAATACTCACCGGTCGCCGGATCACGCATGATGTAAGGCGGGGCGACCGCTGCGCCGCACTTGAGGACACCCGACTTTTGAACCCCCTGCCAGTATCCGTCGGCGGCGTGAGCTGCAGTGGAATGAACGGCCAGTCCTGCCATGAGGGCGAGCGCCGGCATCGCCCGCAGTGCGGGCGTCAACAACTTCGACAACATTGATATTCCTCTCGTTTTCAAAAGCGCCGTTGGCGCAGTTCCTCCGCCGACCGGAGTTATTATGAAGCCGTTATTGTGTCGTCTCCGTGTCGACTGACAAATAAATGTCAACACCATGTCGACAAAGTCAAGCAGAAATTTTAGATTGTTCTTGGATGCATTTTCTGGCCCAATGGCGCGACTGCAATCGAAAGGGACGTAAGTGTCTGACGAAACTGAGGTGAAACGAGTCCGAGGGACTGGCTCGCGCAGCGTCTACGAAACGCTCCGAAACGAGATCCTCGCCCTAACCTTGCCGCCGGGGCAGCTTCTCGACGAGACGACGCTTGCCGAGCGCTTCGAAATGTCCCGCGCTCCCATTCGCGAGGCATTGATCCGCCTTGGAGCCGACGAACTCGTCGTCACGCTCCTGAATCGCAGCACGATCGTCGCGCCAATCGAGGTCGCGACGTTCCCGAAATATGTCGAAGCGCTCGATATCGCACAGCGGATGAACACCCGTCTCGCGGCCGCCCTTTGCAGCGATGCCGATCTCAAGACCATCGCCAAGCGCGAGAAAGCTTTCGCGCTCGCGGTCAAGACCGGCAACCATCTTGCAATGTCGGAGGCAAACAAGGAATTCCATATGGCGATCGCCCATGCGGGAAAGAACCCTTATCTGGCGAGCTTCTATGGAAAACTCCTGTCGCAAGGTCAGCGCATGCTCCACCTGCATTTCGAATATCTCGAGCGTACGCACGAAGGCTATCTGCTGACCGACGAACATAGCCAGATGGTGGAGGCGATCCGCGACAGGAACGTGGAATTGGCGGACGAGCTTGCGCATGCGCACACCCGCCAGTTCCAGAGCAATTTCATCGCCTTCATGCAGGAAAATTATACGACGGACGTTTCACTCGGACGCAGGAACGCGGCTGAATGAGGCTTGACGCGCCGGGGAGTCACCCTCACGCGCTTCGGATGGAGCCTGGATTGGCACGCCAGAGGTGTCTTGTGCCGCCAGGCACGTGGCTGCCCATGATGTGCCCAGGCGCTGGTCCGTGTCACGCCTCGGTCTGTGGAGCAAGAACACCATCGGCTTGCCCAACGATGGGCTCTCCTCAGGGCGTTTGCCGCATCGAGAAAGGTTCGTGCTCCTTGAGGTAGACAAAGTCGAGCGGTTCACCCCGCCCGGGCATCAAGACATCCGCCGCACGCTGCCACGGGGGCCACACCCTGAAAGTCTCGCGGAAGTTTCGTCAGGATACGGCCTGCGCCTGTCAATGTCCGGCAAATGGGATACAGAGTGCGGCCTCGTTTCGAAGGCCGCTAGCAACAATGCCGGCCCGCAAGGCTATTACGAGGTCGGCATGGCGCTCTGTGCGTTCATGAGGGACGATCTTCAAGCCGTGGAACTATAGTCCCGGATGTCCTATCTGAACTATAATCCGATGCATCGGCGATCAAGCGCGAAGTTTCGATGCGTCTGGCACGCGAGGAAGACAGAGAACGAATCCTCGCGGGATTGCGTGCTGCCGGCGCCCGAATTGACGGGGGCGAGCCGACCATGACCAATTAGCCAGCGCATGGCGCGACAGGCGTGGCAATTCCGCACCATGGTGGCTGCCACGTCGACAGATACTACGTGATGTTACACGCCTAGACATGCGCTAGCTGCTAGCCTCCAGCTGAAACGCCCCTCATCCGGGCGACAACTGGAACACGTGCATGCCAAAGCGTATCATTCCTCTCCTTCTCCTCCTCTCCTTGACGGGCTGTGGACATCCAGACGGCGTCATGACGCCGGTTCCCCTCACCGCCTCCTCGCCCCCGACCTCCAAGGTGGCAATGCTGGTCGCGACAACCCGCGAGCCATCCGGCGATCCTGCCACGCTGTTTAACGGCGAGCGCAGCTCCAAACCGCATCTGACCCAGATCACCGTCTCGCTCCCGCCAAAGCGTCAGCCTGGTACGGTGCAGTGGCCCAGGAGTCTGCCGCCGGACCCGGCAACGGATTTTGCCGTGACCGAAGTCCAGCAGATAGACACGATTGCGAAGGGACGAGCATGGTTCGCGCAGCATGTGAATGGGGGCCATGCGCTAGTGTTTATTCACGGCTTCAACAATACCTACGAGGATTCCGTCTTTCGCCTGGCCCAGATCGTGCACGACAGCAAGATGCAGGCAACACCCGTCCTGTTCACCTGGCCCTCACGCGCTGAGATCACGGCCTATCAGTATGACAAGGAAAGCACGAACTATTCGCGCACCGGGCTGGAACAGGCGCTCCGCACACTCGCCGCCGACCCGAATGTCAAGGATATCACCATCATGGCCCATTCGATGGGAACATGGCTCGCCATGGAATCCCTGCGTCAGATGGGCATACGAGACGGCCACGTGAATTCGAAGATCCACAACGTGATCCTCGCCTCTCCGGATATCGATATCCAGGTCTTTGCCAAACAGTTCGTGGAAATGGGAGAGCCGCGCCCGAAGTTCACGATCTTCGTCTCGCAGGATGACAAGGCGCTTGCCGTCTCGAGTTTCATCACCGGCCGGGTGTCTCGTCTCGGCGCGATAAATCCGGCAGAAGAGCCCTATCGGTCCAAGCTGGAAAAGGCCGGCATAACCGCAATTGACCTGACAAAAGTAAAGACCGAGGACGGACTTAATCACGGCAAGTTTGCCGAAAGCCCGGAGATCGTCCAGCTCATCGGCCAACGCCTGATGACTGGCCAGACACTGACCGATTCAAACGTCACCCTCGGACAGGGCATCACAGCCGTCATTGGCGGGACCGTCTCGAACATTGGTACGGTCGCGGCCACCGCTGTCGCGGCTCCGGCGATGATCATCGAGCAACCGCTTGCAAAACGAAGAAAGCCAGTGCCTGCCGACGAGACGCTTGGGGGTGACCTGAAGCCGCAGACGCTGACGCAATAGGAAGGGGTATCAGCATGAAATGGTTTTTGTCTCTCATCGCCGGCCTTTTCATCGCGTTCAACGCAATGGCGCAATCGCCCGCGCCCGCCCCCGTCCCGGAACAGAAGATCGACGAACTTGTGCGCCTGCTTCAGGATCCTGAGGTCCAGACCTGGCTGAAAAGCCGCAAAGATGCCGGCACGGAAGGTACAAAACCGACTTCCTCGCCACACACCTCCAGCCTGGCCCGCTGGGAGACAGCAGCGCGGACACGCGTTCATGAAATTGTCACGGCGATACCAGCCATTCCGTCAGAGATCGCTGCAGCGGCTGCCCGGACACGGCAGGATGCAACGAGCCGGGGCTATGCACCGGTGTTTTTCATTTTCGCCGGATTGATCCTTCTCGGGCTTCTCGCCGAGGGTTTTTACCGCAGATTTGTCGGGTCTCGCGACACGCTCGCCGGACGGCTGGCGCCAATCGGCATCTTCACGGGCGCGATGGCCATCGTGTTCTTCGCGGTGGAATGGCCACCGCTGGCCCGCATCACCCTGCTTGCCTATCTCTCGGCGTTCATCCTGTTTCGCCTGGCGATCACCTGTCTGTCAGCAGCCGATATTACGCGCTCACTGCGCACAAGGTTGGCGGTCCTCGTCGGGATCATCTGCCTGTCGGTTGCAACGGCGGCGGTCGGTGAGCCGCTTGGCGTCCCGCTCGCCGTCACCGACGCGATCAGCTACTGCTTCTCCTGCATCATATTGTTCCTTGCGATCGAGGCGGTGTGGGCCACCTCGCAGCGGCCTCGCGCATGGAAAGCGGCCGTTGCAGCTTTCATCGTCGCACTATGGCTCGTCTGGGGCCTCGACATGCGTGGTCTCTTCTGGATCGGGGTCTACGCGCTCATTCTTCCGCGTGTCCTTAATACAATCGGGCGTATCGCCGGCACCTTCGTAACCGACCCGGCCAGCCTTCGCGGCATCCTGATCGTACGAGGCGCAAGGGCAGCTGTCATCGCGCTCGCCGTCGCATGGCTGGCGCTGGTATGGCAATTCAATCCCGATACGCTGGGTCAGCGTGATCCGGTCATCGTTGCCCTGTTCTACGGTGGCCTTAAAAGCGTCCTGATCCTGGTCTGCGCCGATCTTCTCTGGCAACTGGCCAAGGGCTGGATCGACCGGACACTGCGCGTAGCAACGGATACGACCTCGCTTGCGCCGGCCGATGCGGCCCGCCGGGCCCGGTTTCGGACGCTACTTCCGATCTTTCGCAATGCCCTGGCCGTCATTGTTGCCGTCATGGCGGCCCTGATTGTTCTGGCCGAGCTCGGCGTGCAGATCGGGCCACTGATCGCGGGAGCCGGCATCTTCGGTGTCGCGATCGGCTTTGGTTCGCAAACCCTTGTCAAGGATATCATCAGCGGCGTGTTCTACATGCTCGACGACGCCTTCCGGGTCGGCGAATACATCCAGGCCAAGGATTACAAGGGAACCGTCGAAGGCTTCAGCCTGCGCTCCGTTCGGCTGCGGCATCATCGCGGACCAGTATTCACGGTGCCCTTCGGTGAACTCGGCGCTGTCGAGAACATGAGCCGCGATTGGGTCATCGACAAGTTCAGGATTACGGTCGGCTTCAACACCGATATCGAGAAGGCGCGAAAGTTGACCAAGAAAGTCGGAGCGGAGTTGAATGACGATCCGGAACTCGGAAAACTCTTCATCGAGCCGCTGAAGATGAAGGGCGTCGAGGAGTTTGCCGACTATGGCATTGTCCTTAGCTTCGCCATGACGACCGTTCCCGGCATGCAAACCTACATCCGCCGCAAGGCTTACGCCAAGATTCGGGAGGTCTTCCTGTCGAACGGGATCTCGTTCGCCCAGCCGACAGTGCAGGTCGGAGGCGACGACAAGGACGGCGGCGCTGCGGCCGCCCAGGCAATTCGCGCCCAGGCTGGCAGCGCGGCTTCCACGCCGTGACTGCTGACCTTGGTGCCCGCGTCCCTGCGACTCGGAGGCGCGGTCCCTGGGCTGGTCAGCCTCCAAACGAGCAATTCCACCCGGGTGATCGACCCGGTTCCCGGAATGGACCGCGAAATTCCCCGGCGAGACACACGTGGAAGTACACGGCATTCGGCCGACATGGTTTAACCCGTGAGATCATTGCGCGCTCCGGTAGAGACTTTTAATCTACCTCGGACGAAGGTCCTACACAATCATTAGACCTAGGTCTGCTAACAACAGTCTTTGGTCTGAACGCCATAGAATTGCTCCTTCGGCGCACCAGACTTTCCCCGTGATCAAAGAGGCAGGCAACTGACTCGCTTAATGGCATGTGGAGAAGGTCGATGAGCATGAACGGCGCCCTCGAAAGCAGCATCAGTTTCCTGATGCGCCGTGTCGGACTGGCCGGAGCCGAAATTGCCAACGCAGGCGTAAAGGGCGGTACCGGCCTTGGGGAATGAAACCGGCGCCACCGTCGGCGTCGTGGTGCCAATGTATAACGCCGAGCGAACGATCGGCGCGACATTGGCGAGCATCTGCCGGCAGACCCACCAGGCGCTGGACATCGTTGTTGTCGATGACGGCTCATCCGATGGCTCGGCAAAGATCGCAAACGCCTTTGCCAAGCGCGATCCTCGGATCCGGATTCTCCAGCAGCAAAACAGTGGCGTTGCGACGGCGCGCAACAACGGCGCTGCTGCGACCGATGCCGATTTTTTGGCGTTTGTCGATGCAGATGACCTGTGGGCTTCCACCAAGGTTGCGCTGCAGCTGGAAGCCCTTCAATCCGGCGGATCGTCTGCGGGACTGGCCTATTGCTGGTTCGCTCTCATTGACGAGAACAGTCGTGTGTTTTCGTTACACAACCAGCCGACAGCCGAAGGCGATGTTCTTCAACGCTTGTGCAGAAAGAACTTCGTCGGAAATGGCAGCTCGATGATGCTGCGTCGTTCCGCATTCGAAAAGGCCGGGCAGTTCGACTCCTCATTGAGGGCGCGCAAGGCACAGGGCTGCGAAGACCTGATGATTTGTCTCAGGGTCGCGGAGAACTACGAGTTCCGGGTCGTCCCGCAGCACCTCATCGGATACCGCATGACGAACACAAACATGTCTAGCGACGTCATGCAGATGCTCCGTTCGTGTGAAATAGTCCTCAACGAATTCCGCGCAAAATATCCGCACTACGCACCCGATCTCGACGCTCACCTGGTCGACATGATCCACTGGCTTGCGGTGCGAGGCTTTGTCGCCGGACGGCTTTCCGACGCGTGCGAGTTGGTGCGACGGTTCCTGGCCCTGGATACACGGCTTGCAATTTCAAGCTTGCCGAACATGCTGGATATCTACTTCCGTGCGAAGCTGGTGCCTCACTGGATCAAGGCCAGCGTGAAGCGGCTGCGAAACCACAATGCCAAGTTTCGGCCTCTCTACATGGAAATGACCCTTTGATCCTGGTCGGACCCATCATTACGCGATTGCGACAACTCTTTACGCTCGCGGCTGCCCCCGCCTGGGCCGGACCGACCATTGTGGGACTGGGGCTCGCCGGAGCGGTCCTCGAGGGTGCTGGTCTCTTTCTCTTCATTCCCCTCATTCAAAGCCTCGGCGCGCTCGCGCCGGAATCGGGCCGATTACAGCCGATTTCCGGTGGGCTTCTGGCGCCCGTCCCGGAACACTATCTGACCGCGTTCCTGGTCGTGGTTCTCTGCATCAGCATCCTGCTCAAGAATGGGGTCCACCTCATCAATACCTGGGTGACCCGGTATGTCGATGGTCTCGTCGCGCATAGATTGCGGGCGCGGGTCTTCGACCAGACCATCAGTTCGTGCATTGATTACCGGGCAGCAAGCAAGCGTTCGGACATTATCACGACGATTGCCAACAACACCTGGAAGGTCAGTCAGGGTCTCAGCCTCGCCTACCGACTGATGATCTGCTCTTGCACATTCGTGGTCTTTATCTTGTTAATGCTCTTGATTTCCGTCCAGCTGACCATCGTCTCGGTGCTGTTTCTTGGCTTTGCTGCGATGGCCATTCGCCTGGCGACACGCCGCGCCGACGAGACCGGCAAGGCCGTCGTTGAAGAAAACAAGCAGTTTGGTCTGAGGATGTGGGAAAGCATCAATGCGCTGCAGTTGATCCGAGCCTTCGCGCAGGAGGACTATGAGCGAAGTCGGTTCCAGCAAACATCAGACACGGTGCGCCGCCGTCTCCTGAAACTCGACATGCTGTGGGCAACACCGGCGCCTGTCTCGGAAATCTCGATCACGGTGCTGATCGGGACGCTCGTCCTCATTGCCCAGTCGTCAGGGATCGGCATTGCTGCATTGGCCGCCTTCCTATCGTTGCTCTATCGTCTTCAAGGTCCGACCCGGGAACTCATGCAGTCGAAGATTGCGCTCGACGGGCTCGCTGGCAGCATCGACGACGTTGACGATTTTCTGCGCTCGACAAGCAAGCCCTTTCTACTGGACGGGCATCTCAGGGCACCGTCCCCGGAGAGCGAGATCGAGTTTCGCAACGTCTCATTCCGCTACGGCTCCGACGAGCCGCTGGCGCTGCAGGACGTCTCCTTCTCGATCCCCGCGGGCAAGACGACGGCCATCGTCGGAGAATCCGGCGCGGGTAAATCGACGATCATGGCGCTGCTTTTCCGTTTCGTGGATCCAACCTCCGGTCAGGTCCTGGTCGACGGCGTGCCGCTTGCAGACGTCGCGCTCCGCGGCTGGCGCCGGCGCCTCTCCCTCATGTCACAGGAGGTCCATCTCTTTAACGACACGATCGCGGCCAATATCGCCTATGGCGACCTGGCTGCCAGCGAAGCGGACATAGCCAAGGCTGCCAGGGTCGCCAAGGCAGACGGCTTCATCCGCCTGCTCCCCGACGGCTACAAGACACGGGTCGGCGATCAGGGGATGCGCCTGTCGGGTGGACAAAGACAACGCATTGCCCTTGCCCGCACCATTCTTCGAAACCCCGATATTCTCCTGCTCGACGAGGCGACCAACGCTCTTGACGTAGAAACCGAACAGGCCTTCCAGCTGGCACTCGACGAGTATGCCCATAACCGCACCGTCGTCGTCATCGCCCATCGGCTTTCGACCATCCAGGCAGCCGACCAGATCATCGTAATGAAAAAAGGTCGCGTCCTGGAGGTTGGCTCGCCGGATGATCTGTTCCAGCGGAAGGGT
>Ga0209051_1000536_pt1 | contig 46753 bp, 52 predicted proteins | sample AraplaCvi_mMS_r2_2_FD_184286 | JGI IMG/M metagenome (GOLD analysis project Ga0209051, IMG submission 184286) | Arabidopsis root microbial communities from North Carolina, USA - plate scrape MF_Cvi_mMS_r2 (SPAdes) (version 2) | ecosystem: Host-associated > Plants > Roots > Endosphere | place...
TGCCCCACGGTGGCGTGTCCGAGCGGCCTAAGGAGCACGCCTCGAAAGCGTGTGACGGGTAACCCCCGTCCGAGGGTTCAAATCCCTCCGCCACCGCCACAGCCCCTGACCTGCTGATCCAGGTCAGGGGCTTTTTGCGCCCGGTAGAGCGATTACCGAAGTGCCGTCTGGACACTTTGTGGCCACATCCCTATGTGCGTATCGGTCGTGCATGGTGATGGCAACGGCATCCAGGTCGGCATCGAAGAGGTCTGCGTAGGTGTCGAGCGTGACTTTCGCGGACGTATGTCCGAGCATGCGCTGGAGCGCCAGAATGTTGACTCCTGCGGACACAGCGAGTGAGGCGCAGGTGTGGCGTAGGTCGTGAGGAGTGATCTGCTGGATTCCGGCTCTGTCAACGGCGGCCGCAAACCAACCTCGGGCTGTCTTTGGTCGCGGCAGATACCCCCCATGGGGGCTTGCGAAGACCAGCTCATCGGTGGTCTTTCCAATGCATTCGGATGACAGCGCCTCCAGCACGAAGCTCGGTACCGGAACCGACCGGGCCTTCCGGCCCTTGGTGGGTCCGACGGCGTGGTTGACGCTGATCTGAACTGCGTTCTCCGACACGACGAGTCGCTTCTTGAGGAACTCGATGTCGCGTACGCGGAGCGCAATCGCCTCACCCCATCGGAGGCCGCAGTAGGCCAGCACCAGGACCAAGGTGCGGTGTTCGCCCGCTAAGTCGGCGAGGCGGTGAACATCCGCGGAGGACAAGTAGATATGGCGCCGGGCCAGCTTGCGCGGGAGATTTTCCACTCCGCGGGCGGGGTTGGCCATGAGGCGCTTGGACTTCACCGCATCCGCCAGGACGCCGGCTAATACGCCGTAGGATCGTTGAACCGTTGTGGGGCCCGCCCCATCAGACACCAATTTGGAGATCCAAGCTTCGACGCTGAGAAGATCCACATCAACGACCGGCACCTTGGCCCAACTGGGCCGGACATGCACGCGGTAGGCGGACTCCAGCATGCGGTAGTGCGACGGGGCGGTTGCTTGCTCCTTGCGGGATAACCAAGCCGGAGCCAGCTCCCCGATCGTCACTCGTCCAAGCGACGGGGCTATGTACTCGCCACGCGCCTTCGCGACCTCAACAGTCGAGGCAAAGAGCTGAGCGTCGCGTTTAGTGGTGAACCCTCGCTTCGACGTCGGCTTGCGATCGGGGGTGCGATAGCGAACGCGGTAACGCTTGCCCTTGGCCGTCTGGTACGCCTCAACGGTCGCCATGGCCAAGCACTTCCTGCAGTTCCGCCTTCAGTCGCCGTGAAATCTGGCCAAGCGCCTGCGAGTTCGCGTCCGGATCGGCGCGATCTGCACGCTCCTTCGTGAACGTGTGACCCCAGAGCGCAGCCATGGCAGCTGCTCCCTTCACAGGGTCCATTCCAGCACCGATGTTCTTGCACATCCGTACATCGGACTCCTTGAAGTCGGCGAGGACTTCCGCCCTGAGATCCGGCGACACCGCGCGCAAACGCTGGGGCCATCCCGCCATGGACACGTTGCGAGCCAGCGCCTGGGCTGCCGTGCGCGTCGTAGACGCACTGACAGGAAGCCCTTGCACCCCCGTCGGGTCATTGGAAAGCGCCGCACGAAGCGCCCGTCGGTCCAGTTCTAGGTTCTCATTGACTCGGATTGGTTCTTGCCCTCCCGAGATCAACTCAACAATCGTCACTGGTCTGCCGAGGGTCCTGGCGAGCGCTGCGGTAAACGCGAGGAGTGTCGGGAGGGTTGGCGCTGCTCGACCGGCCTCGAAGTCGCCTACGCGCCCCGTAGACCACGGCAGGCCGAACTCGCGAGCGGCATGGGCGACCTCCTCCAGCGTCAAGCCGGCATCTCGGCGGAGTTCACGCGCACCCTTACCCAGAGCTTCGGCGACAGACAGAGCCATTTGCTTCATCCTACCTGACGTCAGGTGACGTCACTAGATGTGGACTGAATTGACTTCACCCCACCGTACTGATTGAATCGTTGGAGTCACTAGTATCTAGTGACGTCACATGAAATGAGGTGATTTGAAGTGCCGCAAGACGCAGAAGTTAACGCCCTGTGGTCGGAATTGCTGGCTGCCACCGGCATAGACCTTGCCGGGCTTTCGCCAGTCGTGACTGCCCAGGAACTTGCGCCGGTAATGAAGACGACCGAGGCGGCCCTCGCGCAGGACCGCTATCGGCGAGAGGGGATTCCGTATATCAAGTACGGCAAGCGAGTGCGTTACCTCCGCGTCGATGTCGCACGCTACCTAGCGGCCCACCGCAGCCTTGGTGACGACAAGTGCTGACGATCTCACGATGGGCCGCGAAGGAGGGGCCGTGGGTGTAAAACGAGCAGCGCCGTCGCTTTCCGGTCGACGCGCGACACGCCGTCCATGCTGGGAACCGTGGGTCCCAGAAGGCGCCAGTGCTCTGCACTACGCCCTTGCCTTCGCCGAGGCCGGCTATAAGGTGGCTCCCCTGCGAGGCTCAGAGACTCGGAGGCGCAACAAAAGTACTACGGCTAGCCGTGACCCCGAACAAATCGAAAAGTGGTTCTCAAACGGGCGATACCTCGGCGTCGCGCTCTTCATCGATCTCGAAGACACTTACACAGCCGCCCAACACCACTTGACGCCGGGACCGTTCACCACCAAGTACGCATCTGTGCTTGCTCGTCATGAGTCGGGCATGTGATCGGATGACTACGGATCCCATATTCTATGAGGCGCTGTTCGGAAATGCCGAAGGCTACGCACATTTCGCGGTTGGTCGCGGTGCGAAGACCAACGGATCGGGGCAGTACTCATTCCGGGCTTGGGAGAGCAAAGCATTTCTCTGGCCCGCATCTGCTGATCAGGCACTTGCCTACGCCAATAGTGTCCTAGCTTCACACCAGCCTGACGACCTCTACGTCTGTCCCAATCTGCTGCTGACCTCCGCGCGTAAGAAGGGCACGGCAGTGTGTCGTCGACTTCTTCACGTTGACGCTGACGACGGTGTGGATCCGTCGAGGCTCGCAGAGCTGCGTGGATTCGCCGTTAGCTCCGGCACCCCGAGTCACGCACACATTTTCGTACCGCTGTCGGAGGACGTACCACGCGGTCAGTACGACCTCCTGATGAACGGGGTTCGTAACCATTTTCGTGGTGACAATAAAATCTCTGACAACGACCTTCTCCGTCCGGTGGGTTCGAAGAACCATAAGGCAGCTGTACTTCACGGGCTGGACAAGCCGTATGTCGCGGAATGGCTGGTAAAACCGCCGACGAAGCCACTCGATCCCGAAGCCGTGGCCCGCCTGCTCGGTCTTTCGCTATCAAGGTCGGACGACTCGGCAGGTCTACACAGCGAGACCGGACAATGGGGGGCTGAAATGCCTCATCAGACGCCATTTGACCTTCTCTCGTTTCCAGCTGTCGCGGAGGCTCATGCCACGAAGACCGGTGATCGGAGCGCGGATACGCAGCGCATCGTGAGGGCAGGATTTGAGGCGGGACTGCAGATTTCGCAGATCCGGTCGGTGGTGTCGCAACGGGATGATCTCCAGGAACGCCTGGATCAACGTGAGGATGACGACGTCAGCCGAGTCTTTCTGAAGTTGGCTGATGAAGCACAACAGAAGAAGGCTGACTCTGAGGCGCATGTATCAAAGGATGATGCCTTCCGAGGAGACGTCGTCAAGGAGATACGCAGGCTAAGGGTTCGTGAAGCGGCTCGCTCGGAATTGGCCAACGAGCGTCGCGGCGGCGATCTGTCCTTCGACGCCGGACTGCTTGAGCAAGTTCTGGCTCGACCGCCAGAAGCTCCGTATCGCATCACCGGCCTCCTGCCAAGCGAGGGTGGAATGCTAGTTGTGGCACAACGCAAGACGGGCAAGACAACACTCACTCTCAATTTGGCCAGGAGCCTTATCGCCGGCGAGCTGTTCCTAGGTCGGTTTCCTGTGCGCCAAGTCGCCGGTCGGGTAGGAGTGCTCAACTACGAGGTGTCGGGCGGTCAGTTCGGTATGTGGGCCGAGCAAGCTTTGGTGCCGGTCGACCGACTGTTCTTGGTAAATCTACGGGGTTGCCGCAATCCATTGACGGATCCCGACGACCGCAAGCGGTTGGCCGGCTTACTTCGTGAGCACGCGGTGGAGTCGCTCATCGTCGATCCGTTTAGCCGCGCGTTCGGCGGCAGCAGTCAGAACGACTCAGGTGAGGTTGGCGCTTGGCTGATGGACCTAGACAGATTCGCGCGAACGGAGGTAGGCGTATCAGACCTCATCCTTACAACGCACGCCGGCTGGAATGGTGAAAGAACCAGAGGGTCTTCGTCGCTTGAGGACTGGGCGGACTCGGTCATGCTGATGACGCGCGATCCGAAGGACGAAGAGACGCGGTATCTGCGTGCGTTTGGGCGTGACGTGTACGTCGAAGAGGACCGCCTTACATTCGACCAACCGACGCGCACACTGACCATGACCGGCAGCGGATCGCGGAAACAGAACCTCAAAGATGCGAAGGCTGGCGACCTACTTCCCCATGTGGTTGGACATGTCGCGGCTCATCCAGGTGCCTCAAGAGCCGACGTTCTCAGCGCCATGCAGATGAAGCGAGGTAGAGGGGAGCTGTTCGCGTTCCAAAGCAACGACGTGACCCAGGCGTGCCGTCTGGCCGAGAAGCAGGGGCAGCTACGCATCGAAGCTGGCGGACCCGGAAAAGCCATCCGTCATTTCGTAATAGATCTGCCACCCACTTCCGATGGTGACCCCATGAGCGGGGATAGGGAGGCTAACTGACCATGATCGGTGAACCCCGTCCAACCCCGTCCAAACCCCTGTTTGGATCCGGTTCAGACACCCCGTCCAGCCCCTATATAGGACGGGGTCGGAGTGGACGGGGTTCTGGCACAACACAACACCCTGTGCAAATACTCAAAGGTACCGGCCCGTTCGATTCGATACGGCCACAGATTTGAGGCGCATTAAGTCCGCGCAGACTGGCTCGTGGTGAAGGAGATGGAAATGAGTGACGTAGAGAACGATGAGCTGTTCGAGGCTGCCTATGAATATGTTCGAGGTGTAGGCGGTGATTATCTGGTCAGCCTCTCTGAGGTGTTAGACCATCTGACCGAGCGGTTCGAAGGCCGTTTCGTGGTCTCACCTGAGACCAACGAGGTGCTCAGCTCGATCTACGCCTTTTGGGCAGATCCTCAGATTCACGACCCGGGGGACGGCTCGATCGAGTTTGCATGGAGCGAAGGACTGGCCGAGCGGCAGTCCACCAGGGAGGGCAGTTTCTTCGCGCCGCTGAAGCAGAGCATGCAGACCTCACCAGAAAATGGTTGACCGTCCGGCCACGGGCCCCATTTCCGCTATCGGAAACGAAAGATGAGTCTGTCGGTCCGTTCGAGGGCAGGCTCGCCCCCGGCCTCTACAGCGCCATTCAGCGCCCGTTACGGGGGCGTCTGCCAACGTTGCGGACGTATGGTTCAAATTAGGCAGCAGGTCCGGTTCCACCGCGATTTTCGCGGCCGTCGTGCACGACGGTTGCCGTGCGCCAAAAGTGACCGTCTCCGTTGTCGTCCCGGCCGCCACGCGCACGCGCAAACGTCGAGCCTCAGGTGGGTCATGAGTGCAATCTGGTCCAAGCAGGCGACTGCTGGTGACGAGACATCCAGACGAAGATCATCTCACAGGTGACCCTATAGAAATGACCAAATGTTAAGCACAAAGCCGTAAATGCGCTTGCACACCGGCGTGGGCCTTGGGAACGTCGGCCAGTTGTCCACTCTCTCGGCCCAATTCCTGCTGCAGCGGTGGGGATCTCACTGGTCAGGGGCGATTTGGGGATTGTCGGTACCCTTCTGCGTTTGCCTCCCGGTTGGCCTCGACGACGCTGATGTGGCTCGGTTACGTCTGGCGAAATACCGTGTGAGTAATCGTTTTTAGGGCATGTGCCTGTAGATCGACTAAAATAAATCCGACGCGGTTCCCGCCGAGGCTCACGGCATCGTCAATGCCGGCAAATGGGGTTGTGGAGCGCAAAACTTTCAGCGACGCTGTAGTCCAACGGGTTACGGGCCGGAGTGCCCTGCCTAGGGCGCGCGGTTATACGACACTGGAACTGTAAGTCCCGTGTGGTCGAACCCTAGGGTGTGAGGGGTCGCACCCTTTATCGTTTGTGACTCAATAGTTGTCGTAAAGGTGTGCATGCCGGGGACAGAGGTAACTCGCGGAGTACAGCATCATCATGTCACCGTCCATAGTGATCGACCCATAAACGTCATTGCCCTGGGGATAAATAGCGCGTGTAGCTTGCTGTGGGTCGTTCGGGTACTCGTCCAAAGCGGCACACGCCTTATAGCCTTGGGCGATCAGGCCAGCGTCACCGCCATAGCGGTCGAGTCGGACGTACATCGGAAGAGTCCGCGCGGCTTTGAGAAAGCCCGCCTCGTCGGCAGGTTCGTCGGCGACCGTAGTGCTTGTTGGCGTGGCTGGCGGGGGCGACGGCAGAGGAACCTGCGACATCGTCGAGCTACTTGTCGCTGGCGCAGGTAGGGCTGGGTTCGTCGTCGTGGGTGTGGTGGTGGTTGCCGGGCCTTGAGGGGCTTCCGCAGCAGCGCTACTCGTCGTCTCAGTTGGGGTTGGTTCGAGCCGGTGCAATGACCGCCCGCCAAATACGCCGAGACCTAACAGAATGACACTCGCCGCCGCGATGATGCTGGCGACTCGGTATCGCCGTCTTGAATTCACTGCCGCACGCAATTGCGGCTTCTGACTTCTTAGAGCAGCCACGGTCGGCGCGTGCGGTGATGTCGCGGCTTCGCTACCCATTCCCCCTTCAAGTGCCCTCGCGAATGCGGCGCATGTCGGGAAGCGGTCAGCTGGATCTTTCGCGAGGGCCATCTGCAGAGCTGAGTCGAGTCCGACGAGGTCCATTCGCGCATCCGCCAACGTTGGTGGCGGAGTGTTGAGGTGGCGGCCAATGACTACCGCAGGGTTAGAGTGTGGGAAGAGTTGGGCGCCAGTGAGAAGATGAAAGGCCGTCGCTGCGAGCGCGTATTGGTCGGCGCGACTGTCGATCTCCTCGCCCAATAGCTGTTCGGGCGCCGCGTACGCGACCGTTCCAAGCGTCATGTTGGTCTGGGTCAATCCGCTGATGTCGTTGACATTGAGGTGAGCCCGTCGTAGTGGTCCAGTCGTTGTGGGACTCTGTTGCCCGAGTGTTCGGGCAGGAAGAATCGACGACGACATGGCATCGAACAAGCGCCGGCGGCATACGCCGGATCAGATCATCCGCAAGCTCGCCGAGGGCAACAAGCTCCTCGGAGCTGGCCAGGAGCTGGGCGAGGTGTGTCGACACCTGCAGATTGCGGAGTCGACGTGGCATCGCTGGTTGGCCCAGTACGGCGGCATGAAGGCCAACGAAGCCAAGCGGCTCAAAGAGCTCGAAGCCGAGAACGCCCGGCTCAAGAAGTTGGTGGCCAACCAAGCCCTCGACATCGACATGCTCAAGGAGATTTCGGCGGGAAACTTCTGACCCCGAACCGCAAGCGCAGCGCGGTCAATGCGCTGCGCGACCGGTTCGGGGTGTCTGAGCGCCGTGCCTGCGCGGTGGTGGGCCTGCACCGTTCCACGATGCGTCTGGAGCGACCTGCGGTGGCCACCGAGGAGGTGGAGCTGCGGGCCTGGTTGCGCCGGTTCTCGGTTGACCGGCCGCGGTGGGGGTGGCGCCGGGCGGCGAAGATGGCCCGCCGAGCGGGTTGGCAGGTCAACGACAAACGCATCCGGCGGCTGTGGCGTGAGGAGGGCCTGCGGGTCCCGCAGCGACGCCGCAAGAAGCGGTTGACCGGAATTGGTGTGGCCGTGGGGGCGATGTCGCCGATTCGTCCGAATGTCATCTGGGCGATGGACTTTCAGTTCGACACCACCGCCGACGGCCGCACCATGAAGATGCTCAACGTCATCGACGAGTTCACCCGCGAAGCACTCGCGATCGACGTTGCCCGGTCCCTCGACGCCGACGGCGTCGTCGAGGTGCTGGATCGCCTGGCCCTCGCTCATGGGGCGCCGCATTACGTGCGGTTCGACAACGGTCCCGAGTTCGTGGCGCGTGCGGTGGCTGATTGGTGTCGATTCAACAGTGCTGGTTCACTTTTCATCGATCCTGGCTCGCCGTGGCAGAACGCTTGGGTCGAGTCGTTCAACGGCCGCCTGCGTGATGAACTGCTCAACTCATGGCGGTTCGATTCCCTGCTGGAAGCCCGCGTGATCATCGAGGACTGGCGGGCCGATTACAACGCCAACAGGCCTCACTCCGCCCACGGCGAACTCACCCCAACCGAGTTCGCTCTACAGTGGACCACGACCCACCAACCCCAAGCCGCATAGCGACTGGACCACCAAACGGGTCCCCCTCAACATCGCGTGCGATCCCGAAGTCGGCGAGAAGCACCCGCTGGTCGCCGTCGTCGTCGAGGTGAGTCAGCATGATGTTCTGCGGCTTCACGTCTCGATGCAACAAGCCCTGTTTGTGGGCGTAATCGAGTGCCGACGCCACCGCGGAAACAATCTTTACTACATCGCCGGAGGGCATACCCGCCGGGTAGCGTTGGCCAAGAAGGCGGGCGGCATCGACACCGTCCACGAAGTCCATCGAGATCCAGAGCTGGTCGTCGGCTTCCCCGCGGTCATGTATGCCGACGATGTGCGGATGCCACAAGGTGGAGGCGAGATCTGCCTCGCGGATGAATCTTGCTCGATATTCGTCGTCGGCCGACCACTCACGCGGCAGTAGCTTTAGTGCATCCTGGCGGGGTAGGCGTGGATGCTGTGCAAGGTAGACCTCGCCCATCCCGCCGGAGCCCAGAAGACGAACTATCCGGTAGCCGGCGAAGGATGCTCCATTGGCTAGAGGCATGGGCGGATCGTAGCTGCGGGCTGTCGAGATCACGCCTTCTTCGCCACAGACAGGCGTGCCAGGCGTCCGTAGAACCTAGCTGCGGATCGTGTTGACGGTCCTGCAGGCCGCAGCCGTGGCAGCTGGACCGGATTGAGGGAGGCCCGCAAGACGGCCCCGCCGATAGAGCGGAGTTCGCGGGCGTGGAGGAACTCCGGGGTCCGTCGCAGTTCCCGTGCAAACTCACTGCGTGGTCAAGGCCCGGGTCCTCAAATCTTGGCTCGCATACCGTTTGGCAAGATTCAGATGTGTAAGTGTCCTGAGCTGTTTGGCGCGCCTTTGCGAGCGCAGGTCCGCGCCCATCATCCCGAGCGCACTTGTCTCCTCGGCTGGTCCGTGCCAGACCCACAGCTCGAAGCCGGACGGGGTGTCGAATATTCGATAGCGCGTCGCGTCGCTGGTTTCGCTAGTGTCCTCACGGTCACCGACTTCAGCGATCCAGCAGGCCGAGACCTTCTGCCACTTGAGGCGGGGCGATGGCGGGAAGATGTCTGCTGGCTTGGAGTGTGGATGACGGTCGATGGCCTCGACGATCGCGTGTACTTCCGGATGAGCCGTCAGTAGCGGCTGATAGCCGCCGCTCCAGCCATATTCCCTGGCAATGAAGAAGGCCCATGCCCGCAACATGTCGAGGCCGACCCAATCCGGGATGAGACCCGAATGGTCGAATGCACTCCGTATCGGTCGAAGCAGCTCGGCGAGGTGCTCAGGATCTGCGGCGATACGTCGGTAGCCGTCGTACTTATAGGCCCACTTCAACAGATCAAGTTCGTCCTCTGCTCCAAGCACGTAGCCATGGTCCTGCATGACATGTCCAATCAGCGAGCAGTTTCCATGAAAAGCCTTCGGGCCAAAGCCCGCGGCGGTCCGCGAAGGACTTCAAATAGAACAGTGTCCTGAAGGACGAAGTGCGTTTCAACGAGCGAATGCTCAAGCTCAAGGTCCGGTAGACACGACAACTTCAGGGGCCGGCGAGGACGGCTGGTACTGGGATGTCGTCCCTGGCTAGGTTGCCTGGGTAGCAGGGCGAGACCCCGGTGATAGTGGGGGGGTACCCCGGCGGGTTGGACGCGACAACCTGGAGGGCGTAGCCGTCGGGACCGTACCCGAACTGGTTCGGCTTGCGGAACCCGTCGCGCTCGACCACGTGCCACCCCCATGACGACCAGATCTGACCCATCTTGGCGATCATTTCCTCGGCGTTCGTGCCGGGCGGGAAGACTGCTTGACGTTTGTCGGCGTATTCGTTGGGGGGGGTGCCGGTGGGCTCGTCCGTGCAGGGGGTGTTACCAGAGCCGGGGTAGCGCGAGTTGTCGAACACCGTGCCCGGGGGTAGCTCCTTTAGCGTCTTGGCCAGATAGCCGAGCACCGTGTCCTGAGCCTGCTGCTGACTGGTCGGGGTGGCATCGACGACATGGAAGTCGGGCGGCAAGGCGGGGTTCGTGGACATGGCGGTTCCTCCGGTGTCAGGTGCACTGGTGCTGGTGGGCCGACCGTCGGTGTGGCTGCTGCACGCGGCGACGGCGACGGCGAGCAGAAGCACCGTCGTCGCCGTGGCGACCCGGCCTGCGTTTCTGCGCAGAGTGTCGTTCACGATGTCCCGGGTCCTCCTGGCATGGCTGGCGGGGTGACGCCGGCAATGACGGCGCCCATGTTGGCGAGCGCTTCGTTGCCCGCGTTCCAGTAGCTGCTGTGGGCGTCGACGCTGGGGGTGAGGCCGAGCGGGTCGGAGCTGGGTCCGGCGTCGGCGTACAGCCGAGTGGCTCCGAAGTCCTTGTCGACGGGGTCGGGTCCGAGGGTGGTGTCGGTCGCCAGGCTGATGATGTCGTTGCGTGCCTGCATGGCGTAGACGTCGGCCCCTTGGTCGAGGCTGAGGTCCCCGGCGTGGTTGACCAGCATGCCGGGGCTGCCGACGGCGATGACGTTGTCCACCGCGAGGTGATGCCCGTCGGACGCCGCTGCCCCGACGAGGGTGGAGCCGTAACTGTGGCCGATGACCGTGTCCACCGACGGCGGCCCGACATGAGAGGCGCGCATACCGTTCTCGTAGGCGTCAAGACCGCTTGCGCCGTTGGTTGCCGGGGCGGTGTCGGCGGCTTGGGGGACGTCCATGGGTCTGTCATAACCCATCCAGGTGGTCACGGACACGTCTCCGGTCTGCAGGCGGCTGTCGGCGTCGAGTGCTGCGCCGTACATCGCGATGGCCTTCTCGTTGCTGAACTGTAGGCGTGCCAGGTCCTGACCGGTGCCGGGGACGAAGGTGGCGTTGCGGGTGGCGGTGTCCGGGTTGCCGCCGACCGCGACCGCGGCGTGTCCTTGCTCGTCGAGCATCCCGAGGTAGCGGTGGATTTGGGCGTCCTTGTTGGGTTTACCGTCGATGGTCTTGGGTGGGTCCACCGCGTCGTGGACCTGCCTGTACCCGTCGAGCTGGTGTTTGGCGGCCTGCAGCTGCGGTCCGAGGGTCGACGCGGCGGCGGCGGCGTTGTGGTCGCCCATGTATGCCTTGCGGGCCAGCTCGTCGAACTGCTGTTGCATCTGGTCGACCTTGGCTTGCTGCTGGGGGATCAGTTCGTCGAGGTGTCTCCGGTTGTAGTGGTCCTTGCCGAGGTGATCGGCTGGGTCGAATGGCATTCCGGGGTGGTTGCCGAGGTTGTGGTCGCGGCTGTAGAGCCAGTCCTTCTCTTCCGGGGTGAGCTTGTTCCAGAGGTCGCTGAACTGTTTGGGGTCCTCGGGCAGTGGCTGCGACAGGGCGGCTCGGACGTCAGGGCGGTCTTCAGCTGGTCCGGTGGTGTCGTTGCCTGCCGCAGTGATGGCGCGGGCGAGGTCGGCGTCAGCGGTGTTGGCTTCCGTAAGGACCTTGGCGATGCGGTTGACGAGGTCCTGTTCCTCGAGGAAGTAGGCGGGGTCGTTCTTGGCCCGCTCGTGATCCAGGGGTGTCACGGTACCCGTGGCGGGGTCGATGCTGAATCCCTCACTGCGGGCGTCGCGGTAGATGGCTTGCAGTTTGTCCTTGACGGCTTGGATTTCGTCGGCTGACTTGCTCGTCGCCGCTGAAACGGCGGCCATCTCGTCGGCGTGGGCTGCCAGGTGACCGCTCAGCTTGTCCAGGGCGGCGCGGGCGGCGTCACCGCCGGTGCCTTGCCAGGTTGCGATCATGGGCAGCTTCGAAAGGCCGGCCTTGACCTCGTCTGCACTGGCTCCACGCTTCCCGAGCGCCCGGGACACGTCCTGGACTGCGGAGGCGTCCCAGCGTTCGATGTCGGCGAGAGTGATCGGCATCAGAGCTGGCGGTCGAGCGCTTCTGCTGCGAGCGAGTCGTTCTGGGCGTAACCGGTTGCGGCTGCCCTATAGGCATCGCGGTGGGCGGCGATGTCTCCGCGCAGTTTGGTTGTGGTGGCTTGCCACTCGGTCATCTTCGACTGCAGCGCCGCTGCCGATGCGCCGACCCAGCCAGACTGAGCCCCCTCGACCTCACCGTCGGCGGCGGCGTGCGCAGCGGTTAAGTCAGCGTGGTGAACGTCCATGTGCTCCGACGACATGTGGAGGTCGACGGGATCTACCTTTAAGGAATCGCCCATCCCGTCGCCCCCTTATTAACTGCCGACCGTCCTACCCCCTGTCGGGGGTGATACAAGGATACGAGCGCCGGGTCGATGAAGACCGCACCAATCCGACTCCGCCCCCGACGGGGGCCTACAACAAGGTGACCCCCGACGGGGGTAAGCGACTTGATCAACCCCCGACGGGGGTAAGCGACTTGATCAACCCCCGACGGGGGTAAGCGACTTGATCAACCCCCGACGGGGGTAAGCGAGTGACACCGCTAGCGGGGTAACACCACAACGCGAGTATTTACTGATGCTTGGCCGGGGGCATCCGGGAGATGTTGCGCCATTGCAGTGATCTTGGACCATGCGTGTCATCATGCCCTCATGGGAGATCTCGTTAGATTTGCTGGCGTGATGGGTGTTGGAGCCCTTCTGTTTGGGGGAGTGGTGAGTCCAGCGATTGCAACGGCGGATGGACGTTGCACAAACCAGATCGACTACACGGGCGACCCCAGGTCGAACGCCGAGATCAATTCCATTGGAGCGACGACTGGAAGCTGCCCGACGCCGCTCACCGGCAACTCTGGTGCCTCCAACACCATCCCGGGCATCACGCTGGGCGTCGTAACCGGTCAACCGTGCAGCAACACCGAGTCCTTCATCTTCGGCATGAGTCCAACCGGCCAACCGATGGCTTGCGGCCACGCACTCAACGGTGGCGGGTTATGGGGACCTGCCATACCTCTTGTGGGAGTTCGTCCGGCCAGCTCGCCGTGTACCGAGGCGGGCCTCGCGGCGCAATCTCCCGAGGGACTTCCGCTCGTCTGTGGTGACGGCCGGTGGGTCGTCAACGCTGCGTAATCGGGGTCCTGGCTGGCATCGAACCAAGCCGGTCCGTCTTCACTGCGCGGGATTGGGACTCACTGGCACGAATAGTCTCAGATGAATGATCCCGCAGTGACAGTTGCGACGACGCGCCGTGACTGCAATCGAGGGGACGAATGCTGCACCATCAGTCCCGCTACGAGGAGAAGCAGGGATGAGTGAACGTCCGCCGGCAATGGACCTGGCCCGCCTGTGCGACACGCTTGCACGCGCCACCGGAATGTCCGCGAGAATTCTCGACGGCGGTGGCGTCATCTTCCCGCGAGGTGATCCCGTCCAGCCGCAGGCTTGCGTCATACTTCCTGAGCAGCAAGTAGTCGCCGTTGAGCGAGTGAGTATGTGGTTAGACGGCGGTGACGTTTGTCTGGGAATGTGGCCCGCCGAGCTCAAGGCGCAGTTCGCCAGCGTCTATGCCCACCCTGAGAAGGTGCGGGCTCTCGTCGCCCTTGCTGGGGATCCCGATTGGGACGTCGAGGCTAATCTGCACATTGCCTACCGTTTCGCGAGACCCGCGCAGCGGTGGTATCCGGCAAGACACCTCTCTGGGGTGGAGTACCTCCACCAGTGGATCAAGGACTGCAAGGATGGCCGCGCACGGGGCAGGTCACGTGAAGAATTGGCTGACAGCCACTTTCGGCATTGGCTAACGGGGCGGCATTACGCCGACCAGAACGATCTGGCAGCCCTCGACGGATGGCTGGAGGAGCGCTCGCCGAATCAAAGGTTTCATATTCGCCCCGGCATCGAGATCCGGCGAAATTGGCCAGCGGCAGAATGGCTTCGGCGAACTGGCGAGGGTCAGCTAGGAACAGATGTCCGCCAGGCCATCGACCGTGTCCTTGCGGCGTTAGGCGAACCGACCGTCGGGGATCTGAACGCGGCTCCTTCCCCGGGAACCATGCTGAAGCGTATAGCCGCACAAGTGCAAAACACGACTTGTCCGGCCTGTCACCTTCAGCACGCCGGCGAATGTTGGTAGATCGACGACGTACGCGATCTCCAGAACTCCAACGGGTCGTCGAAGAGGAGACGCCCTAGAGGAAATCCACACGTGGAGTTTCTGCTGTCGATCAAGACATGCTGCATACCGCCCTCAGAGTGGGCTCTATTTCGGTGACGATGTTGCACTAGGCGCTGGAGGATTGCGAGTGCTCTGCTCAGGTCGCCGTATTACTGTCGTGGGTTTCCGAGGAGGTCGGCCATCTGATTCTTGTGGGCGATGTAGTGGTGCCACGCCTGCGCCTTCGACCGTCCGCGGTACAACTCGACGGTGTCACCGTCCAAATCGGTGAAGTTCGACCAGAAGTCGGGCTCACCGTGAATGTGGATGGTGTAAGTCCCGTAGGGACAGTTGGTTGTCTCTTGAATGACACCTCGGCCGGGCGGATGCCAGCGGACCTTGGGCGGTATGTTGACTCCCTCGAGCATCGGCATCAAGTTGTATCCGTATTCGGGGATGTTCGTGCGATGCGCGGTGATCAGCGCGTACTCACGCGCCAGAAGGGTGTCGTCGGGTTCGCCCTGCCACAAGATCTCGCGCCGCCGCTCAATCGGCAGCCCGACTCGAGCATGGTCGTCTCGTATCCGGGCGCTGCCGGTTGGGGACATGCTGCCCCAATAGTCGGGGTCTGCGCCTAACGACGACCCGATGTAAGCCTTGCCCACGTTGTCGTAGTGAATCTTGTAGATGATGGCCATGGGGGACCTCCCTCCACCGTCCGCTTTCAGTGCAATCGTAGGTCGTCGCTCTGCGCCGCAGCTCACGCCAGCCGTGCGGTTCTCCCCAGCGGACTGCCGCTTCAATCATGCGTCTTCAGGACTGCGGTGGGCCGTCGAGCAGCTGACCTGGGGGCACCTCGAGCACCTCGGCAATGTCGTAGAGCCGCTCGTAGAGGAGGCCCCGCTTGCCTTGCTCCACATCGATCAGCACGTTCCGCGTGACGCCCGACTTCAGAGCCAGTGCTTCTTGGGTCAAGCTACGGTCCAGACGAAGGGCGCGGATTCGTGAACCGACCTGTTGCCGTCGTCGCTGCCAATCAGAGACACGGTCAGGATCGTTCTGACTGGGTCGCGTTGGCACGTGTCCTAGTAGTTGGACGACGGTTACACAAGTCTGCCCTACTAGTAGTGCTTCGCACCGTTAAGCGGACTAATCTCTAGTGGGCGCGCGCCTGTTGGCCCGGTGGCAGCGTCAGTCCGTTGGTAGGGGGCATTGTGGCGAATTGTCCGAACGGGCACCACGTCCCACACGGCCAACAGTTTTGCGGTCGCTGCGGTGCGCCCGTGCCCGCGCCGCTTCAAACTCCGACCGGTGCCATGTCGTCTCAACCGTTTTCCGATACCACCAGAGGCTCGCCGCCCGGCATCTCAGGACGGGCCACCGAGCCGCAGCTCAGAATGCGGCCGGCTCTTCGACGGTGGGTGTGGGCCGTGGCGGCGGCAGCCGTCATCGCTGCGGTGTGCACGCTGGTCGCCTATGAGGTGATCGGATCGAGCGGAGGCGACGATCACATCTGGTCGGCGTTGCCGCACTCATGGGGTTGTGCTGATGTTTCGGGCCAGAATGACGACGCGGTAGAGCCACCTCCGCAACTCCGTGTTCTAGAGGTCACGATGACCCATCTCAGCGGAACGAGGGTCGAGTTAGCTCTCCGCTTCGGGCAACCACCGCCACCCCCGCCCGCCTACGTGGAAGTCACCCCGTCTTCGCCCGGCTTCGGTAGCCAGCGGATGACGCCAGGCAGCACTGCCTACACCATCGCTCTTGCACCCAAGGGCGCGCTCGATGTGCTCATCGATTCCCCCGTCGGCAGCAAGGGTTGGCAGGCGAGCATCCGGGTTTCCGAGGACACGACTCGCCAAATACCCGTCGCAGCTGATATTTCGGGCCCTACCGTCACCCTCGACTTAGATCTCGAAGAGGCACTGAAAGTGTGGGGGCCCGCGCAGCTCATGCCTGACGTCCAGGTCTCGGGAGCAGGTCAGGGGTCATTCAGTGGCTCGCTGGACGGCGTAGTCAGCTACCGACCCGAGACCTGCGCCTGGGGAACCCCCGCCACGTCGGCCCCGACTTCAGCAGCACCGATCTCACCGAGCTCATCGGTGACCGCTTCAGCGCCGGGCGGTGAATGGGGTCTACCCTCGCAGGCTGGAAGCCTGCCCGCTTCCACTGCTGGCGCAGTCCAGTTTCAGTCGCCGACAGGGAACATCGCGTGCCACCTCAGCCCGACTGGAGCAGCGTGCGAAATCCGCGACCATGAGTACGCACCTCCCGTCGCGCCGACGAACTGCGACATCTTCGGCAATCGCCTCGCGCTGGATCTTGGTGGTGCGAGTGGCTACCTAGCTTGCTATTCCACGAGCTTCTTCGGGCCGCCTCTGCCAACGCAGCCCTACGACACTCCGCTCTCGGCAGGCTCGATGAGCTGCGTATTCAACGAACAGTCCGGGGTCACATGCCGAGACACCCCGACTGGCCACTTCTTCCGGCTCTCGAGGCAGTCCTATGACGCCGGTTGACGTCGAGACGCTTTGCAGCGTCCGTGATGGAAGGAGGGATGGCATGTCAGCTTGTCCGAGTGGGCACCAAAACCCGCCCGACTACCGCTTCTGCGGACAATGCGGGGCTTCGGTTGGTGGAACAAGTTGGCCCAATGTCCCTCTGCCACAAGAATCGTCATCGCCACTGTTGGGCTTAGAAGCGACGACGCCCTCTACCGAGGCAGCGTCCACGCCTGGCATGTGGCCCTCGCACGGGAAACGCCGCAGGTGGTCAAGCTGGTCACGGGGTGCTCGAGTAGCAGCAACGGCAGGATTCGCCTTCATCGTGGTCGTTCTGGTCGTCGCAGCGGTTTCGATCGCGGTAGGTGGCGAAGATGGTCGTTCGGCCACCCCTTCGGCTCCTGTCAACGCCTCGACGTTGGACGACTGGGAACGGGCTGTCTGCCGTCCCGGCACGCTGCAAGACGGAGCCGCTGCTGAGTACCTTCCCCACGCCGGCGGTACAGCACGGTGCTTCTCACGCCCTCCCCAGATGCCCCTGCTAATTGGCGCGTACCCAGCAAGTTCTGCCCTAGAGAGCGACATGGCGGCTCTACGTGCCGTCTACGCTACGACCACAACGGATGGAGGCAAGACGGTGGTCTTCCTCGCCTATGCGATCTCAAATGACAGCGCAGCGCAGACGGCGCGTGCCGCGTTGTCTCCCCTGACCCAGTTTGGGTTTGCGATCCATGACAAGACGTAACCTGTACCGGGGCGAGCGGTGGTTGCATTTCGAGCGCTCGAACGCTCTAAGTCGCACCAGATTTCACTTCGCCCCCGTCGGGGGCAACCACCGTGGGCCCCCGTTGGGGAACCATTCAAGGCACCCCTGAGAAGCGAACTCGACTGACCCGCGGTCGACGCCGCCTAACCGCGCCTGGGGTTGATTCATTTACGCTTGCTCGCGGCGATGCGCCGGTCAAGGGGGGACACTCCCGCATAGACAGTTCGGTGGTTACAACGACGAGGCCCACCACCGGGCGACGGGCCGAAATGGGGCCTGCGGCTGGCCCCGCCAGCGCCGGCCTGGTGGTGTCAACCGCTGGATTTCTTCCCCCTTCCGTCCATGGGAGACCGTCACACGCTCGCCGTTCAGCTGCATCGGTGGGACATAGAGCGCCGTCGTGAGCTGCTTTGAAGGGAGCTCGAAACCGTACATATAACTGTTTCCCATGATGCATTGGTTTAGCGCCATAACTTCATCGAAGGTAAGGCACTCATAAGCGCCCAGACGAACCGGAAAGTCACGGCGAAACAGAGCGAGCACCATGTCAGGTGCCAGGGGATACGCAATCACCGGCGCGTTCTTCACTCCGAACTGACCGACACTCGCGCTCATGTCTTCGTCGAGTGCGACCACCGGCTCATCGCAAGTAAGGAGACGCCTCGGTGTTCGATAGATGACTGGCAGGCGGGCCGCCAGGTATGGATAAATCTTCTTGGCGGTGTCGGCTGACTGTTGAACCTTCATCGCCGTCAGCATTGGCAATCTTTGAGGGTCGATACACATCGCATCCAACTGGTCACGGATACGGGCGACGTTCTCAGCACTGATCTCATGGCCTGCGTCGGCCAATCGCGTTCGCAGGGCGTTCTCGCCGTTGAGCTCGTATCCGACAAGATGGCCCTGCACTACATGCCACATCAGCCCGCGACGGAAGCTCATGCCTCGGGTGTGTTGAGTTGCCAGGAACCACACCAGTTCATCGCGTTCCAAGATGGATAGATCATCGAAAGTAGACGATCCATCGACGAGGGCATCGGTTGTCACAGACACCCGCCCTTCGAGAACACTCAAGAACGCCTCCCACGCAACTGGCGACCCCGATTGAAATGTTCCATCTTCGAGGCGGTAGAAATCAGTTCGCCGAGCTGCATTTTCGGGAGACGGAGTGAAGCTACGCTTTTTATCGAGGTCCGTCACCCGGACCTTTCCGTCCTCTGCCCATCGATTCAGGTAAAAGCGGGGGACCAGGTGGTGCTTTCTTGGCTCTTGTCCGCTCGCGGACATGCCATCTGCCAACTGGTCGATGTAGCGCACCATCGGATGAAATTTCGCCTGCCATTGCTTGGTACGTCTGGGCACAAGCCGAACCTAACGCTGACCACCGACGTGATGCGCCAGGGCCGTAACTACCTCCTCTATTGCGCAAGCCTGAGGATCTCGGAACCGTGCGTTGGACTGCTTGTCTCGAAACTCAAACCACGTGCGATTCATGACAATATCTTTCGAGATGACTTGTGAGACAGTGCCACCGGCGAGAACGGCGTGGTGATACGGCGCCGTGATGGGGTCTCAAATGTGGTCGTATTTGAGACGTCGCCACGCAGCAAAGTGGTGAGAGATGTTGAGGTTTCCCGCGCCACTCAACGCTCGGCGGCAGTGGAGATCACCCCGGTTGGCTAGTCCCCACGCCTTCGAACCTTCGGAAGATGCCGCTTGAGATCGCGGTTGTGCCTCCTCGCGACTGCAAGGACGACGAACTCGGGTACAACGACTGATATCGGACCCAACGTGGCCAGTACTCGGAGGCAGGTCCAGTCGACACTGCTCAAACTGGGGTCGGCAAGGACGATGTTGGTGTCGATTACATACATGGCAACGACGTGCGAGGCTCCGTCGGAGATACCAAACCTTCGTAACAGCTCCCAAAGTGCGTGGCGCTGTTCGTGCGACTCGACCGTCGGGAGTGCTAACGCGCCGAAATGCTTCCCGAGGAACATACTGTCGGTTCCGACCCGGCTCGGAGGGACTGCCGATTGAGTTGGGTCGGATACATGAAGGGCATCGGTGTCCTTCGTCAGCCTTCCGGCATCCCACGGTGCGCTGTCCTCCCCCGCGCGGACAATGTGCGCCATGTGGTCCAGGTCCATTCTTTGCTACGGCTGTAGTCGGTCATATGCTCGGTCGCGCGCATCGCTGAGGCGTTGAGCGATGTTTGACAGCGCATCTTCGGGGTTTACGGGCGTCGGGCGTCGGGCGTAAGCACGAGCTTGCTCGACCTCGTGGACAAAATGCATGAATGCGTCTTCGAGGTTGGGCTGACCAGCGGGGGAGTCCTGCTCGAGGTCGTAAATAGCGCATAGCTGTGCTAGCCGGCGAACCTCGCTGCGCAGTTTGTCCTTTTCTTGGTTGAAGAGGAGCCGACAGCCCGTACTGCAGTACTCCGGTGGTCTGCCGCGTGCAGGGCGTGACACCAAGTTCGAGCACTCCGGTCGCTTGCAGATGTGCGTGGGACCATCCCGCTGCTCATCAACTATGGAGACAATATCGCCCATGAAAACCGCCTCATTAATCAGGCCTGAACCTGACTGTCGGTGTGTTGATCGCGGATGTTTATCCTGTTCGCATACTATGCAAGCAAGGGGGTGTGGGGCGGATGTACGCTGCATGTGGGTGATGAAATAGCGATGAAACCATAGTAGAAGGCGGCATCGTCGAGAAGACTCTTCCAGCGGGGGCTTCAAGACGGAATGATAGGCGTCGTACCCCCACGCTAGGATCTAGAATCGCAACTTTGTTCGAACGGAGAGGTGCTTCAGTGGACCCCAGAATGCCGGAGATCACCGAAGATGACTTCATGTCGGGTTTGCTGGCAGCGTTCACCGAACGAAAACTGCGGTCCGTTGCGATCCGTGGTGACGAGTTCTATCAGGCCATGGTGGACAGCTTCGAAAAGCTCGATGCGATGAGTGACGAGCTAGGGGTGGACGTCCGCTTCTTTGTAGCGCTGGATCCGCTCTACGGCGATAGTCCCGTAGTTCGTGAAGCGATCAGCACCGCGGTGCAGAAAAACATGATCAGCCTCGACAATCCGGAGTATCAGGACATGCGCATCAAGTTGAACGCTGAACAGGCAACGTCGATCCTCAATAGGCTGCCGGGTGGAGGCGACCTGTACCGGAAACTTGCCGATGCGTTCTTGGCCGACTACAGCGCCGTATCGATCTGATCCGCTGTCCGGAAACGTCGGCCAAGCATGGGCCTTCGAGATCGTCTTCGAGCTCTGACGAAACGCGCCGACGCAACCCCATCGGTAAGCGCGGTGACAACACCGGCGGACTTAAGGACGGCGAAGTTGGGGATACTCGATGAATACAAGTCCGCGATCGACGGCTTTGTCGAAGGCATGCTCGACGACTACATCGACCGCGTATCGACAGGGCCCGTAAGTACACGACCGAAAGAGTTCAACGACCCCGTTTGGGGGACGTTGGTGCTCACGCCCGAAGAAGTAGTCATACTCGACAGTCCGATCATTCAGCGGCTGCGGCGAATTAAGCAACTCGGTGTAGCGCACTACGTGTACCCGGCGGCTGTACACACACGTCTGGAGCACTCCATAGGTGTAGTACACCAAGTCGACGAGATGGTGAATGGACTGCAGGGCTCCGGGTTGGAGCTGATAGATGAGTCGCGCCTTCGGCAGACGCGACGGATGCTGCGTTTGGCTGCTCTGTGTCACGACATCGGGCACGGGGCGATGTCGCATGTGTCCGAGTACGCGTTGGAGAACAACCGTCGGTGCGATGACGTCCGCGGCGCATTCCAGCGGATCAACCGTCGCTCCAACAAGAATCAGCTATCCGAGATAGCGGCGCACTACATGGTCGGGTCCGCATCCTTTCGTAGGCTGTTGAAAGTTGCAGCCGAAAAGGCAGCGCTTCCGCCGTTTCCAGACGCCTGTGACCTAATACAGAAGCTATTGGTGGGTACCAGCGTCGATAACGAACTGGTGCTCATTCACGAGTTCATTTCGGGACCGTACGATGCAGACAAGCTCGACTACCTCACACGCGACGCGGTCATGTGTGGCGTCCCCAAGGTCACCGATGTTCCGCGGTTAATTCGAAAGCTTCGTGCGACGCACGTCGATAGTGAGCGTCTGACGGACACGCTTCGTAGACGCGTCAAGGACTCCCCCCGCGGGTATGTCATCACGGGTATAGCGAGGTCCGGAGGTCGAACGCTCGACGAACTCGCTCTTGCGCGAATACTGATGTTCGACAAGGTATATCGGCACCAAAAGGTGCGGGCCGCCGAAGCGATGGTGTTCGCATTGATTGATCGCTTGGCAGATGTACTTCCTGGCCACCCTGCACTGATCCCGTACCAGTTCTCGGACGACGAACTTATCGCGCTCGACGACGCCGCCATCGAAAACATGGTCCGCAGTGCTGGCGGAACCGTGGGTGACGAGGAGCGGGTCAACATCCGCGTGGCGTCCGATCTTGCCCGGCGGCTACGCGAGCGGCGCTTGTTCGGTCGAGCCCTTGCGTTCTCCGCAGTGATGACGGACGACTCGTACCGGCTGGAAGCGGATCACAGTTCCGGGCTGACCGAACTCCTCGACGATGCTAAGAAGCCTGCCAAACGAGGCAAGCTCGTAGATGAGATTGCCGTGGCAACCGTCGATATCGCTGCAGCTGTAGGGCGGTCGCATCAACTTGAGGGCTACGGCGACATCTCGGCGTACCTGTGGTTGAGCCCGCCGAAGCCAGCGCCGAAAGGGACCAGTAGCGATACCGGCCACGCTCACCTCGTCGATGATGACGGATCCATACTGCAAGTGGAAAGGGATGCGGCGGAAACGACTGCCTGGACGGACGCGTACGTCGCGACACGAGATCTGGGCTATCTCTACTGTCCCCAGGAGATCAGGGACATCGCCTACATCGCGGCAGAGTACGCAATCTTCTTGCGTTATCGAGTACGGATGCCGAACTCGATGTTGTCCTACGCCAAGCAGGACCTGGACCACATCCTCGACCTGAAGTACGCGTTGGCAACCTACGGGTGGTACGACGGGAAGCCGCGCGAGATCGCACCACCGCCAAGACTGTTTTCGACTCCCGCGATCGGACGGATGACTGCGACGATAGTCGAAAACCTCGCGGGATACTCAGGCCCCTCGCAAGCGAAGGATCTCTCGAAAGCTGCGCCTACCAGTACGATCCACCGCGAACAGGTGTTGCAGTTTGTTGCACAGTTCGACACCGAAGACAATATCGAGCTTGCACTGCAGATGCTCCAAAAGATTCGCGTGCTTGGAAGAACGGAGGCTCGGGCGGCGGTCACCTCCTTCATGAACACCCACTCCGAATTTGAAGGCGCGAGCTACTGCACCCTAGGAGAGGCGCGAGATTCTTCCAGCGTCCTCACGTACTTCGTCGGTGACGTCGCCGAAGAGTACGACATGACTCAACGCTCACTCGTCGAGGCGCTCTCCATCCCCGACAAGCCCGTCCTCTTCATCGATGACTTCGCTGGAACGGGCCGGCAAACGGTTGATATCGTTCAGGCCTTTTTAGGCGTGGAGCGCACTGAGAACCTTGATGAGCGCCGAGAGTCGCTCAACTCCGGCAACGCCGATCTGCTACTCCACCGCAAGATAGGGTTGGTTCACGTGGCCGGATTTGACGAAGCCGCCCGAAACATCGACGAGAAACTGAGGCAAGCCGTCGGTCTCGACCTAACGTCATACGTCCACATCGGTGAAACTGAATTACCGTTCCTCAGCACTTTGGAGGCCGAACCGGAAGCCCTGCAGTCCTTTACAGACAGATGCAGATGGATTGGCGGGAACATTCTTCAGGAGCATAACGGAAAGGAGCGTCCTGAAGATTGGATCCGCGGAAAGGAATTGGGATACGGCAATAGGGGCCTCCTGTTGACCAGTACGTTCAACACACCAACTGCAACGGTCACCTGTTTGTGGAAATCGCGGGCCTCTGATGTCTCTCCTTGGCGTGCACTGCTCACGCGTCGAACCAAGCACTAGTCACCGATCCAACCTGCACGCGCAGAAGATGTCTGACCGCGTGTTTCGTATGCAGCTGGTGAAGTTCACTCGACCTTAGTTGGCGAGCTACGGCTGCGTGCCCCTCTCAAAACAGAGGACTTTCGACAGTCTCAGTAGCCAGTCGCATATATGTGGGCAAGACCGTTCCCCTGCGCAACACGCACCCCCCTGCGTTGCTGTTTCGAAGCTTGTCCGCGCTGGCTCGGGGGACGACGGTCCTCGCCATCCCCGCTGTGCTCTATGAGTTGCTGTCGAAATCGGGGCGTGGTCGTCCCGTCTTCCATGGCTTGCCACGAACGAGCGTCTTAAGTGCTGCGATGACGCTCGGCGATAAACAAGGGTTTTCCCCGTATCTACCATTCGAACTTGCTGTCAGGCTCGCAGAGAAAACCTGACCGTTGGTGTCGGGTCGGGCGAGGGTGGGTCTTGTGGGGTCGTCGAAGTACATCGGTCGGGTCGGAGCATTGGCGGTTGCGCTGGGAATCGGGACAGCGTGGGTCACCACCCCGGGGATTGCCTGGGCGGATGAGAACGCTTCGTCCAACACCGACGGTCCCTCGCAAGACACCTCAGGGGGTGATGCGCCAGGCACGACCAATGATGTGAACCCTCCGACCTCGACCACCGGTCAGGACGCCGGTGACCACGACAACACGCTTCCGACGATGGGGGCCACGACCACCACGACTACACAGGGGTCTAGCACGATCACCACTGTGGGCGGAAACGGTCCGACGGTCACCGTCGCTGGCTCCACCAACACCGGCGCCATCGGCGCACACGACGACGCCCCTGCCCAGTCGCCGACCACCACCGCGGAAGTGTCGGGGGAAACGATCTCGACCACCACTGGGGCGGCTGAGGCCATCGCAGGCACCCCGCAGATGACCCCCACCGCGACGGCAATCGCGACGGCGCAGCAGGCCACTCCGACGACCATGGTGACCACGCCGACCCCGTCGGGTTCAGATACCGCGCTCACCCTTGGGGACCCGACCACCGGCACGGCGGCGCTGCCAGCGGTCACCGGCACACCGCGGGTATTCGCCGCCCGCCTAGCACCCACCGACACAAACACCGTCGGCGATACCACCATGACGTTGCGGTCGGCCCTGGTGGCCCCACCGTTGCCAGTACCGATGGTGACCCCACCGACGGCGTTGGAGACGGTGCTGGCGATCCCCGGCACCAACGTCTCTACGCTGCTGAACCTGTTCACCCAAGCCTTGGCCCCGCTGATCGGTCCGGGCGCGCCAGCGGACAACCCCATCTTGTGGGGACTGGTGGCGTTCGTGCGCCGCCAGTTCAACGAGCAGTTCGCCAACTCCAGCCCGGTGCTCGCACCCCGGCAGACCAGCCAGGACCTCGACGACGCCCAGGTGCACGGCACCTTCGGCGGCACCGACGCCGACGGCGACACCTTGGCCTACAACGTGCCCACCACCGGACTTGGCGCCCCGGGGCACGGCACGGTCGCCATGGACCAAGCGACCGGGACTTGGACCTATTCGCCCACGGCCGGGTACGTCGGCGCGGACTACTTCTTCGTCACTGCGACAGACGACACGGCGGGTCCGCACGTACACGCCCAGGGCCAGACCCATACCGCAGCGGCCCGGGTCGACGTAACCGTCGCCGCAGTCACGGCGCCGACCAACACTGCACCGGTGTCGAAGGACGATGACTTCAGCACCGCCGAGGACACCGCGCTCAACACGGGCAACGTGCTGACCAATGACACCGACGCCGACGGCAACCACCTGACCGCAACGATCGTCTCCGGTCCGGCCCATGCTGCCAACTTCGCCTTGAACTCAGACGGCACGTTCGCCTACACCCCGGCCGCGAACTACAACGGCCCAGACTCGTTCAGCTACAAGGCATCCGACGGGACCGCCACCGGCAACACCGCGACCGCGGTCATCACAGTTGGACCAGTTAACGATGCGCCGACGTTGTCGGTGACGACCGAGGAAACCGGTCTTCCCAGTGGGGCAATCAAGGTCACCATTACGTTCGCCGACGCGGACGGCGAGATTCTCACCTCGACCATCGGCCCCCTCGAACACGGCGGCCTCTTCTCGGCGCCGACCGGGGGTATCCCAATTCCCGCCAGCACCGTGACCGGCACAACGCCAGCGCCCACCGTGGGCACCCCGACGACTGCCTACTACATCCCAGACCCGACCCGTCCAGGCACCGAAACTCTGTCGTTCACCCTGACCGATCCGGCCGGTGGCACGGTTACCAAGACCGCGCAGATCGTCGTGAACGGGCCGACGCCAGCGGGAAACCATGCCCCCACGCTCACATTGGGCACCGAGCCAACCGGCCTGCCCAACGGCGCGGTCAAGGTCACCATCACCTTCGGCGACGCCGATGCGGACATCCTCACAGCGACCGTCGGCGACCTCGCACACGGGAGCCTCTACGCGGATCCGACCGGGGGCACCCCATCGCTGACCGGCACCACCACCAGTCCCGGTCCGGTGGATCCCGCCGGCACCACCATCGTCGGCTACTACATTCCCGACCCCGCCCGTCCCGGGGTCGACACGCTGTCCGTGACGTTGTCCGACGCTTACGGCGGCACAGTAACAAGAACGAAGACCCTCACCGTGACCACGCCCGTGAACCAAGACCCGACCGGCGTCGTCGAGGCCGGCGAACCCGACGATAACGGTGTCGTTCTGATCTCGGTGAAGGTCAAGGACCCCGAGGGCGACCCCGTCACCGTGTTCTACCCCGAACCAGAAACTGGCACACTGGAATACCTCGACCAGGAAGACAACGACGACGGTTCGTTCACCCAGCTCTACCGGTACACCCCATATGCGCAGTCCCGCATCGACGCCTCCCACACCCCAGGAAACGACACCGAAACCCTCGCGTTCGACATCAGCGACACCGACGACGACACAAGCGACTTCGTTACCATCACCACCGACGTCACCATCAGCCCCGTCGCCGCGACCACCGTCAATCACGCACCCACGGCGACACTGACGACCACGCCCACCGGGGCGGCCGACGGATCGTTACACGTCACCGTCAGCGTGGGCGAACAAGACGCCGACATCGACACCTTGACGCTATCGGACCCCGTGCACGGCACCTACGTCATCGACGGGCAGACGCAAACCACGGGATTCACCAGTCATGCAGTCGACTTCGGGCCCACAGAGCAATCGTTCACCTTCGTCTACGTCCCTGACCACACCCGCCCGGGCACCGAAACCATCACCTTCACCATCACCGACGCCGCTGGCGAAACCGCCACCGCCAGCCAGCAGGTCGTCGTCACACCCGCCCCACCCTCATTCACGGTCACCAACCACGACACGACCACCGGCGTCGTAACGGGAACCGCCACGGTGACCGATCCGCAGGGCCGACCTCTCACCTACACGGTGGGCACCACACAAGCCAACGGATCTTTCACCGTCAACGCCACCACCGGCGCCTGGACCTACACCCCCACCGCAACAGCACTGGCCCAGTCATACGCCGTCGGCGGCACCGGCACAGCATCATTCGTCATCACCGCCACCAACACGACCGGCGATGCCGTCACCGTCACCGTCACCGTGCCGGTCAATGTCACCACCGCCAGCCTGGCGTCGATGCTGCAACGCCAGGGCAGCACCCCGTCAGCGGTCGCCGTCGGACCCACCGGCGTCTTGTACGTCACCAACTCCGGCGCGAACACCCTGTCGGTCGTCGATCCGACCACCAACGCGATCACGAGCACGGTTCACGTAGGCGCGTCGCCCACTGCGGTGAGCGTCGGCGCCGACGGCCGGGTCTGGGTGACCAACGGGGCCGACGACACCTTAACCGTCCTGAGCGACACCGGCACGACCACCGACACCACCATCGGCGTCGGATCCTCCCCGACGGGTCTAGCCTTCGGCGCCGACGGATCGGTATACGTCGCCAACGCCGGCGACGGCACCATCAGCGTCATCAACGCGACCACCACCACCCTTGATCGCACAATCACTCTCGGTGGCACACCGATTGGCATCGCCGCCGGAGCTGACGGCCGCATCTACGTCACCGACTTCACCGGTAACGCCATCAAGGTCATCGACCCCACCCGCGGCGATGCTCTCACCACAATCGACAACGCGGGCCCGAACCCCTTCGGCATCGCCGTCAGCTCCGCGGGCACCGTCTACGTCACCCATCCCCTCAACAACACCGTGAGCGTCCTGACACCCGCGGCCGGCAACTACATCGGTCGCACCGTCGCCGTCGGGGCTAGTCCGACTGCAATCGCCCTGGGCGCCAACGGATCGATCTACGTGACCGACTCTGGCGCCGGCACCGTGACCGTCGTCGATCCTCACACGTTCACCACCGCAACCATCGCTACCGGAACCAACCCGAACAGCATCACGGTCGGACCCGAGGGGAACCTCTACGTCACCAACGGCGAATCCGACAGCCTAGCGTTTATTAACAGTCAAAATGGTTCGGTCACAAACATTTCCGTCGGTGTCGATCCCAATACGGTCATCATCGACGCTTACGGCAACGTCGGCGTTACGAGTAACTACGACAACAGCGTGTCGGTAATTACCCACCCCGCTACCGGCACGGTCAGTACTGGAGATGTTCTCGGCGGCACAATCATGACCGGCACCGTCTCCGGCGGTACAGCAATTGCGGGCACCGCTACTGCCACTGGCTCGACCTTCCAAGCCGGTGATAACCCCTACGTGGTGCTGAGTCCGGACGGCAACTACGCCTACGCGATCGAGTCCGCCACTTACGACGACACAACCAACAGGTACGTCAGTGACGGCACCGTGACGGTTATCAACCCCGCGACCGGTACTGCCACCACGTTCCACACTGGCAGCGGGGTTACCAGACTGGTGGTCAGCCCCGACAGTCGCGTCGCGTACGCCTACAACGACGACGGCACCGTGACGACCATCAACCCCACCACGGGTAGTGCCACCACGATTCATACCGGCGCCGGGGTGAACAGCATCGTGGTTAGCCCCGATAGTCGCTACGCCTATGCCTACACCTACCAGGGCGGCGGCAGCGTAATTGTTATTAACTCCGCGACCGGTACTGCCACCACGATTCAGACCGGAACCGGAGTGAGCAGCGTGGTGGTAAGCCCCGATAGCCGTTACGCCTACGCCTATGGCGACGACGGCACGGTGGCAATCATCAACCCCACCACGGGCACCGCCACCGCCATCCACACCGGCGTTGGCGCCTACACCCACCTCCTGGTCAGCCCCGACAGTGCTTACGTCTACGCCTATAACAGTTTCACGCAATATGACTACGCCACGCGCAGCTACTACTTCAATGTGTCGATCATCAACCCTGCCGATGGCACCGCCACCACCATCCGCACTGCCAACCCTGACGGCGGTTGGCAAAACTTGGTAGTCGGTCCGAACGGTCGTTACGCCTACGCCGCCACCTTTGAGAGTTATTCCTACGTCACCAAGAGCAACCACAACACTGTGTCGGTCATCAACCCCGCAGCGGGCACGTCTACCGTCATCGCTGGCGGCACTGGCACCGGTGTCGGAGGAATCGGAATCGGCACCATTGATAACTCTTTCCTGAGTAGGACAGGACTGGTGGTTAGTCCCGACGGCCGCTATGTCTACGCCAATTACGGCGGTGGAACAGTGGCAATCATCAGGACCGACAGCAATACCGTCAGCGCCGTCAACCATCCGAATGTAGAGACCTACAGCAACCTGGTAGTCAGCCCGGATGGCCGCTACGCCTACCTCTTCAACTCTTCCAACACCACCGCCCACCACTACGACGACTCGGTCGTGGTCATCAATCCGGCCACCGGTGCCGCCACCACCATCCGCACCGGTGCAGACGTGGAGGTTGTGAAAGTCAGCGCTGACGGCAGGTACGCGTACGCGTACGGCAACGGCACCGCAGTCACGGTCATCAACCCCGTCACCGGCACCGCCACCACGACCACCGCGACCGCGACCTCGCAGTACCTAGTGGTCAGCCCGGACAGCCGCTACGCCTACGTCATACCAAAGGACAACTACCCCAACGGCGACACCGTGGCGATCATTAACCCAGCCGATGGCACCGTCACCACCGTCCACACCGGCATGAGAACCCATTACCCGACATCGGACGGCTCCTCGGTGGCAACCGTGCAGGCAGCTCCCGACGGCGGCTATGTGTACGCCTACCAACCGGACGGCCACGTGGCGATCATCAACCCGCATACTGGTACCGCGACCGTCGTCCGGGCCGGCTTTAGCGACCTATCGGGTCTCAAGGTGAGCCCCGATAGTCGCTACGCCCTCGCGATCTCCCAAGACCGTTGGGGGGTATTGAAGGGTGTGACTGCTATCAACCCCGCCACCGGCACAACGACTACCTTGGCCACCGCCGCCGCCGATTCGGTGATGATCAGCCCCGGCGGGCGGTACGCCTACGTGATCGACGACGTCGCCAACGGCGGTTATGTATCGGTGGTCGACACGACGAAGCTCGCGTTCCCGTCGGGCAGTACCGCGCCCGACTATTCGACGAGCACCTACGAGGACACCCCGGTGGTTTTCGACCCGACAGCCAACCCATTCGTCCCTCCCACTGGCGCGACGGTCACCGGCGTTTCAGCACCCACCAACGGCATCGCCGTCCTCAACGGTTCGCGAATCACCTACACGCCCAACTCCGGTTATACCGGCACCGATACCTTCACCTACACCGCCACCAACGGTGTCGGCACTGCCACAGGAACCATTTCCGTGCAGGTCGACACGGTGCACGTGTCGGTGCCGTACCAGGCCGGACCGAGCGGAACGCAGGATCTTTTCAGCACACTGGCAGACGCCATGGACAGGAAAGACCTTCAGCACGGCGTCTTCACGCAACATGTCCTGGCAAACGGCCGCGAATCCCTCATCGTGTACATCGCCGGAACAATGGAAGGGTTTATCGGCGGCGACCAAGCCAAGATCAAGAACATTCCGGCAGCGTCGGGAATCGTGGACGAGAATCAGGTTGCCGTCATCAAGGCCGCAATGCGCGACTCGAGCGAGCCGATTCTGTTGGTCGGCTATAGCCAGGGCGGCTTGGACGCCCAGAACATTGCAGCCAACGCAGCGCAATACGGACTCCAAGGTCAGATCAAGGGTGTAGTCACATACGGGTCACCACTGGTCCAGCCTGACAAGTATCCGACGGTGCACTTGGAAGACCGAGCGGATACTGTTCCAAAGGTCAATTTGTTCACTCCCACGAACTGGATCGCCGGGATCATCAATACGGTTGTCAACAAGAACGTGTTCTACGCGTCGAGCCCCAACGACTTCGACACCGGCATACTCACCAACTTCAACACGTGGGGTGTTCACGGCGTCCGCTCGACGTATGAGGACGTCGGGTTGTATTTCGATGTTGATACCTCGTCGCACTGGGATACCGTGCGTGACGCGATGGCCGGGTTCCTCAACGGGCGGGTGGTTCCGACGGGTTACATCGTTGTGGGCGGCCAGATCGTTCAAGACGGCACTCCGGACCCCTCGACACAGTTCTGAACAGGACGAAGGTTCCGAAACTCTGCGCGCATCGCACCAGTCGGCCCGTGGCTTGATGCGTGGTCTCAAATATGAGCACATACGAGACACTCTCAGAAAGACTGACGCACAGAGCCTTTCGCCTGGTCGCGGTGTCCCAGAAGTCCGTCTCAGAAATACCTGTCTCACGCCGAGCGTTGAACCTGTTACGAGACAGGGGGTTCGATCATGAGCACACAATCGGCTGCAGGAGCACGTGTCGGGTACACGCGAGTGAGCACGCTCGCTCAGACTCTTGACCAACAGAACGCGGCGCTGGCGAAAGCCGGAGTGGTGAAGACGTTCTCCGACACGATGTCCGGTGCGCGAGACGACCGACCGGGCCTAGCCGCATTGATGGAGTACGTCCGAGACGGCGATACCGTCGTCGTGTGGAAGCTCGACCGACTCGGCAGGAACATGCTGCACATCCTGGAGACCGTGAAGACACTCGCCGAACGCGGCGTGACGCTGATATCCGTCACAGACGGAGTTGACTCGTCTACCGCCGCAGGTCGAATGATGATCGGCGTGTTGGGGTCCCTGGCCGAGTACGAGCGCGAGTTGGTGAAGGAGCGGACCGCTCTCAAGCTCCAGTCATCCAAGGCGAATGGCACGAAGTTCGGTCGTCCACGCAAGGTCGCTGACGCCGCGCACATTGCTACTGCCCGGAGGATGCGGAATGACGGGCACACCGCGAAGGACATTGCGAAGTTTCTCGGCGTCAGCCGTGCGACGCTCTACCGCTACCTCGACGGCGACATCGCGGCGTAGTTCACTGATGCGAGATGGCGGTGGGTGTCAGTTCCGTGCGTCATGATCGCCTAGTGGATCTCAACGGAGTGGATGTCGACTGGGTCAGATCGAAGCTCACTGAGTTCGTCGCTGAGACAAAGCCCGTAAATCAGTCGAGAAAGAATGTGATTACCTACAGGACGGCACCAGCTTGCGGACGGCCCGCGGCGATTGAACTGGTCGAAGCCGTTCGTCCGATCCTGCGGCGGCTCTACCCGGAGTGGCAGTCTGAGAACACCGGCGACCCGCATGACGAGTTCCTGTCGGAACGAGACGCCTCCCGTCGGCTACTGGCCCGCCTCGACAATCAGGACGAAGTGAATGCCCGTCTCGGAGGCGCAGACACCTCACCCAGGATCGCGGCGTCGTCCCTGCACCACCTGATCTGGAGTGCGGCGGAGACGCAGTGGACCTTGGGGCAGCGGCACGAAGCCGTGCTCGCAGCAGCCAAGGCAGTGAACTCGCAGCTACAGGCGAAGGTATCTCGCCGCGATGTGTCTGAGGCCGACCTAGTCAAGCAGGCGTTCAGCGAAAAAGCGCCGGAGCCAGGCAAGCCGCGACTCCGGTTCAACTCGATAGAGGACGAGAAGACACGGGAGTCCATGCGCGGGGGAACCCTGGAGTTCGGCTCTGGTTGCTTCCGTGCCATCCGCAACCCTGTCGGGCACCTTCCGAACATCGAGATCGAGATGACGGAGCAGGAAGCGCTTGAACGACTCGCCGCGCTAAGTCTCCTTGCGCGGTTCATCGACGACGCAGACCTCCAGATCTGAATCCTGAAAGGAATGGTTCCTCAGCAGCGAACTCCGCGCCTACCCTTCGAATTGATGGACGCCGTTCACATCGCAACCGCCAGGCAGTCATGAGGGATCTCGGGCGCGCTGGTTGTCGAAATGATCTACGCCAGAAAAGAAAGTTACAGACGCCGAACGCCGATATGGGCCGTTGATAACCGCACCCGCGTTATGACTACCTGCCGCAGGCGGAGAGGCCGACTTTTGCCGGCCTCTCCTATGTACAGCTCAGCGCAGGACGCGCGTGAGGAGCTCGCCATGTAGTGGGGCGACGGCGGCGGTGACTTCAGTTTCCCCGTTGATCCAGTGAAGATCGCCCGGCAGATGGGTGCCGAGGTGTTCATCGCCGACCTCGACAATCCTTCCCCATGACGGTAACCCTAGTCAGCGGGGCCGACTCTCAGTGTCAACTATCGCCGGGCCAGTATCCCGCTGGGCGGTCACCAGGCATCTGGTATTGGTAGAGGACACTCTCCCATTTCTCCGCTATCCGCTTAACCTCATCCGGCGTGCGCGCCCAGCCCCTGGATACGGCTGCGCTTCCTCCGGCGGTCAGGGTCACGAAGTATTTATCGCCAGCCTTGAACAAGCGGTAGGTGCGCTGAAAGCCCTGTGCCTTTTCTAGGCCGCCGTCAGTCGCTTGAGTCCACTCAAGGCCAGCACTCATACGCATAATTAAACGCCTGCAGAGACGGTTCGGCCCCGCCCCGGGGAGCTGAGGCACCGCCGAACACTAGGTAGGACAAGCGGTCAGGTCAGCCGTTCCGTCGGCCTTCGAAGCGGGCCCGCATGGCTCTAACTGACGCGCCATCACCCCAATACCCGGCAACGGCAACAGCCCTGGCATCACCGGATGGCTGGACGGCATCGGCATCGCTGTAGGCCCCATGCGAGCCAAGCGAGACGGCATCCGGCCCATCCGCCCCAGCCGATAACTCCTCACCGTCGCCGACAACAGCCCATGGGTAGCCGGCCTCAACGAGGGCCGCGTTGCCCGGTCGCTGGCCCTGTACTTAGGGTTTCAGTCATGGGGAGAAAGTCTTGGCTGATCGCATCGATTGCGATTGGGTTGGTTCTCGTTGCGTCAATCTGTTTTTGGCATGTTCGCGAATGGCCATCTGGGGAGTTAGCCGGATGGGTAAGCGGTATCGGCGCATTAGTGGCCGCAGTGATTGCGCTCAAAATTGCAGACGACAGTGCAAAGCAGGGCGATGCGGAACGCACTGCGAACGAGCTTGATCGCAAAGTACGGGCGGTCCGTCGCGCGCGCCGTATCAGGGTTCAGACCTTGAATATTGGTACGGGGAATCAACTTAGCCGCAAGGTGATCGTCCGCAATGCGGGTAGTGGTCCGATCTACAACCTGACCTGGCATGCGCCAGTAGTTCGCTATCTCAACCCGGATGGAACCGAGAAATTGGTCGCGCGGGTGCCAGAACTACTCGATAACCTCACGTTACAGGTGTTGCCGAATGAGCCAGTAGTGGCTCTCAATGCAGACGAGCAACACGAATACCACATTCAGTTCACGGATGTGCAGGTGCCGCCAGCCGGAGGTCAAGGAGCTCCTGTCTCGGCGTCAAATGACCTCTATCTTTTGCTCAGCTTCGAGGATGAGGACGGTTTTTTAATAGGTAGGGGACTCAACGCGACTGCGTCGAAGGCTGAGCAGGAATGGATCGAGACCACCTCGCCTTATCCCGACAGTTTGGAAGGTCTGCTTAGTGATTTGATCGCGCGGGCGGAACCTCGGCCACCTACGGTCTGATGCAATATCCATTTCATCGTCCTAGGAGAGGATCTTTTCGTTACTGCCGTTTGGCGATACGGCGGGCTCTACAGCGATATCCGAGAATCTACTTATGTGGAGCCGCGGCGCCGGTTGGTGTCAGTTCCGGTCGAAAAGTGAGCAGGTGATTCCGGTCGAAAAGTGAGCACCCTTCTGATTGGAGAGTGATCACTGTGGAGGACTGGGCCGAGATCCGCCGGTTGTATCGGTCGGAGAAGTTGTCGCAGGCTGAGATCGCGCGGCGGCTGAAGCTGTCGCGCAACACCGTGGCCAACGCGGTGCATTCGGAGTCGCCGCCACGGTATGAACGGGCGCCGGTGGCGTCATCTGGGTGGTTGGCGGCCGAGCCGGCGGTGCGGGTACTGCTGCGGGAGTATCCGACGATGGCGGCCTCGGTGATCGCCCAGCGGGTGGGCTGGACCGGTGGGCACTCGTGGTTCGCGGAGAACGTCGCACGGATCCGCCCGGAGTACGCCCCAGCCGATCCGTGTGACCGGTTGGTCCATCTGCCCGGTGAGCAGGTGCAGTGCGACCTGTGGTTTCCCGGTGCGGTGGTGCCCGATCACGCCGGGGTGTTGCGGTCGTTTCCGGTATTGGTGATGGTCGCGGCCTATTCGCGGTTCATCGCCGCGGTGATGCTGCCGTCGCGGATCACTGGGGACCTGTTGGCCGGGATGTGGCAGCTGCTCTCCCGTGACATCGGTGCGGTTCCTCGAACACTGCTGTGGGACAACGAGTCCGGTATCGGCCAACGCGGTCGCCTCGCGCAGGGCGTGTCCGGGTTCTGCGGGGTGCTGGGCACCCGGCTGATCCAGGCCCGGCCCTATGACCCTGAAACCAAGGGCGTGGTGGAGCGGGCGAACGGTTACCTCGGGACGTCGTTTCTTCCCGGCCGCACGTTCTGCTCGCCGGTGGACTTCAACACCCAACTCGTCGACTGGCTGTCCTCGGTGGCCAACGTGCGCCGCCACGCCAGCACCCGACTGATCCCGGCCGAAGCGCTGATCGTCGACCGGGCGGCGATGGCCACGCTGCCGCCGGTCGCCCCGGCGACCGGAACCACGGTGAGCACCCGGTTGGGCCGCGACTACTACGTGGCGATCGCCTCGAGTGCGTATTCGGTGCATCCCGAGGCGATCGGGCGGATGATCACCGTGACCGCCGGACTGGACCGCGTCCGCGCCCACTGCGGCGACCGGATGGTCGCCGATCATGAAAGGCTCTGGGGCGCGCACGGATTGGCCTCTGACCCGGCACACGTCGCGGCGGCGTCGATCCTGCGCCAACAGTATCTGCACCGCCGAAGGTCACCCGATGACCATCTGCAGGTCGACGTGGAAGTCGCCGATCTGAGTGCCTATGACGCGGTGTTCGGGACCGGGGAGGTCGCCTGATGGCCACCAAACGGACCCCGGTTCCCGGTGAGGTCGACAAGCTGATCGCCCATCAGTCTCGGTTGTTGAAGGCACCGCGGATCGCCGGGCACTACGCCCGCTTGGCCGAGCAGGGCCGCGCGGCGGCGTGGTCGTTGGAGGACTACTTGGCCGCGGTGTTGGCGGTGGAATCCAATGCCCGCGCCGAATCCGGAGCGCGGCAACGGATTCGGTATGCCGGGTTCCCGGCGATCAAGACGATCACCGACTTCGACTTCACCGCCCAACCCGCCCTGGACCGGGCCCAGATCGCCCGTCTCGAAGGCGGCGGATGGCTCGCCGAGGCCCGCAACGTCGTGCTGCTCGGCCCACCGGGCACCGGCAAGACCCACCTCGCGACCGCGTTGGCGATTGCCGCCGCCCAAGCCGGACACCGGGTCGCGTTCGCCCCCGCGACCGGGTGGATCAGCCGCCTCGCCGAAGCGCACAGCATCGGCCGGCTCGAGGCCGAGCTGCGCAAGATCTCCCGCTACGGGCTGATCGTGATCGACGAGGTCGGTTACATCCCGTTCGACACCGAAGCGGCCAACCTGTTCTTCCAACTGGTTTCCACCCGATACGAGAAATCGTCGATCATCTTGACCTCCAACCTGCCGTTCTCCCGCTGGGGCCAAGTGTTCGGCGAAGCCACCATCGCCTCGGCGATGATCGACCGGATCGTGCACCACGCCGACGTCATCGCCCTCAAAGGGGCCAGCTACCGCATCAAACACACCACGATCGAGACACTGCCCTCCGTGGAAGTCGACCGTCAGGCAGACTCAACCCCGTAAGCACACCTGCTCACTTTTCGACCGGAACAGCCTGCTCACAATTCAACCGGAGCTGACAGGTTGGTCGAATCACTACCTATATGACGACCCCGAGAACACGGCGCGGGCCTAGCTTGTGGCCGCACACGTAGATAGTCAGCCCCCGTCAAGTGCGCGGAGAGCTTCCGCAAGCTGTGTCAGCCCCTCGGCTAGCAATTTTGTGGTCGGGTTCTCCGTGGTCCTCGCGACTTCGCGGAATGTGTTCGCGGCGCCGGTCGCCCAGATGGCCGCGTTATTGGCTGAGGTAGTCACGTCGGGGACGTTAGCCGTGAGCACCGACAGGATTTGAACGCGCGACACGTGGGCACAGACTTTTGCGGGTCAGTCCTACGTCGTCAGCGTGTCAGGGGGAGCTTTGTACTTCGGGTTCACGCTCGGTTTCACCATTCTGTGGGTCATCGCAACTCTGAGTGTCTTCGGAGCAATCGGGGCGCTCATAGCCGAGAGCAAGCATCAGTCGCGGTTTGTGGGCTTCTGCCTCGGTTTCTTGCTGGGGTTCATCGGCCTGGCGATTGCGGCGCTGCTACCCAAGAGCCTTCCCAAGCCTCCGCCCGGTCGGTGGGTGCTTGAGTGCCCGCGATGTAACGCGGTGCAGAACCTTCGCGACGAGGCCGAGACTTTCTCCTGCTGGCAGTGCAAGCACCAGGAGCCTGTCGACGACTTGCTGGCCCGCTAGAACCACGCCTGACTCGACAGACCCTCAGGCGCTGAATACTAGTTGAAAAAGACCCTGCTGACATTTTGATGCGTTACTTGTCTGGTGTCCGGGGTGCGGTGCCGCTTGTCCATGACCGTCCGTCGTGAAACCGCATCAGGTCGGGGTCGTTCTGATCGGGATACCACCCGGGCGCAAGCGTTCCGGGCGGCGTCGCAGTTGTTGTTGACGTTGGCGTCGATCGCTGTGCGAGAACTACGATTCCAGAGATAAGGACACCGATTAGGCAGAAGAAGACCGCCCAACCCAAGATGGGTCCAAGGGGCGTGATGATGTCCAGGCTGTACTTCAGCACCAGATTGACAACCATGAGCACGACACCAACAGCTGCGACGAGCGCAAATCCTCTAAGTACGGACTTTGCGCCCGAGTTGGGGGAACCACTGTAAGGCATTAGGTCAACTTAGCTGAATGTTCGAAATCCGTTGGCGTCAAGCGGTGGCCTTAATTGCTGTGTTGTTGGCTGAGGTGGTCATGCCGGGGACGGTAGCGACGCGCACCGACAACGGTTTGACCGGTCAGCCGGGCCGTACCGAGCGATTTCCACCGCTTTACTGCAACCTCATGTCTTTGGCATCCCGAGAGGGGCGCCGGGCGCCTGATTGCATGTCCAGCCCATCGCGACGCTGTACAAAGCAAGTATCTGCGATCGAGTCGGTGATACGCCCGCCCCAACCATGCGGTTAATCATCTTGTCGTAGTCGGCACCGTCCCACATCTCATGACACATGTCGAACGCGGTTTCATTGACGAACTGAAGGCATAACTGACCCAGTCCGCCCACCGATTCGACTCGACGCAGCCAGTCTGTCGGGTGTTCGGCGTACGCCTGGTCAACGGTCCTGCAGCTCGGCTCTGGTGGCGGAGCGGCAATCGCCGACGAGTAGCTCGCCAAAACTAGGAGGGCCGACGAAGCGGCTGCAATGGCAATCAGACGCGAGCTCCGCTGCCGCGCTGACGAAGCCATCAACATCCGAGGCCGGCTGTTGCCGCGCCGTAGATGCTCCCGGCGCCTGATGACGACACCGACAGGTCCGATTGGATCATTGAGAGCACGTCTGAAAATTCGTAGCCCTGAGAAACGGCGCTGCACACCTTGTAACCCTCCTTGAGCAGCGTCTGCGGGCCGAGCGTGTTGTAGATGTAGGACCCTTCAAGAACCTGTAGATACAGGTCATCGTCCGCCGTTGCTGCTGGTGCGTTGACCAGTAATGCAACTGTGGCGACCGCGGTGCACATCAAAACCTTCATTTATCCCCCTGAACTCTGGCTATGCAGCACCGGCTGCATAGCTCAATGGCAGCATAAGGTCTTCTCACTGCTGCGGGGGCGGCATTGCTAGAAAGGTTGGGCCCCGCCTCGGAGAGGGGAGACGGATCGCAACTCTTAGAGGGGTTATCCGCCCGATACCTCTGCTGCCGCAAACTCCGACCTGCAGTACGGACACCAAGCGGATGCTGCGTCGATAGGTATCTTCTTGGTGTTCTGGCAAGTCGGACACCGCACCGATCGTTTAGGTCCAGGCGAGGGCGGCGGTGGCGGGACATGCCCTGACCCGTTGGCCGTTCCTTCCCGGGCCGCCGACGCCGAGTTAATTAGATGGCACTGCCAACATTCGTACGATTCATCCGTTTGCGGGATATTCTGAACCGCGTTACAACGGAGACATTTCTGCGCCGACATGCCTTGAGGCGGTGGTGGCGAGCCAGTTGGTAGCAGGGCTACGATGATCACGCCGAATACGCCGAGAAACAAGCCCCAACAAAACGATCCAAACGCGTCACGGTTCTTCTCCTTGCCGACGCCGGACGCGGCGAATCCGCAGATTATCCATACGATCAACAAGCCGATAAGGATTTGATCCTGCGACTGCATGTTTGCCCCCTAGCAATCTCCGTCTCCGCGAACCTACCTGTTGGAGGCTCCCGCAGTCGCCCCTAACACGGTTCGGCCCGCCCCGGCGAGATAGGGCGTGTCGAACACTAGGTATGACGCGCGATGGGCACCGGCCGGTCCCCCTTCCATCCACGTTGTGCACACTGATTCGTTACGCTGTCGACTCGCGTCGTCACTATCATCGTGGGGGGTGCGGTGAGCAAGTTTGAGGACGCTGCCAAGCGTGCAGAGGCTGCTGTGCGTGGTAGCGCGGAGGAGGCCAATCGGCTGAAACGGGCAGACCTGGACCTCGCCGCGTCTCTGGTCGTGGAACTCCGGAGTCAGCTTGTAGAGTTTGTAAATTACGTGAGTAGACAGATTCCTTTGCGCGCCTACAAGGTGCCAAGCACACGCATGTTTAAGGAGAAGTCCCCCGTAGGTGTCATCGTCAACATGTCGACGGACACCTATTACGTTCCGCCGAGGCCGACGGGCTTCTCGATGGTCACGTCGGACGGCAGGCTTTGGTCGAGCGGGCGCGATGCGGGCTACGCGGACACGTCCGCCAGCGCACTAGTAGCTAACCGAATCTACATACCAAGGCTCGGGACCGTCGAGGTCCGGGACGGTGAACTTATAGTTAGGTCGGCCTACGCTGATTCGGGGGACCCCCTGCACGAAGGGATTGCAGCGCTGGCGGCCAACCTTCTTTCGACACCCTATGAGGGAAGCTATGCGGCAATCTTCGGTTAGTCGGCCGATAACTTAGGTATGACACGCGGTCAGGTCAGTCGGTTCCCCTCGCTTGAGATCAGCCTGATGACGGGGGCCGGCGTAGCTTGAGGGTTGGCTTGATGGTGGAGGTCCATGACGGCGATCATGGCGCGAATTAGGTTTTCGTCCCAGGACATCACCGGATGCTCGTCCCACTGATCGGCTAGGCGTTCACGCGCCGAAAAGTGAGCGGATTCAATTCCTCTTAAGGCGTCAACCGCCTTAGTGCGTCAACCGCCAGTTGGTGATTGCTGGTTGTCGAGCCGCTTCAGCGCCGCACGGAATGCCGGGTTGGGATAGCCGCAGGGCAGCGCCGTGAGGACATCGGCTATCGCTTCGTCGATGCTGACGCCGCGCAGACGCGCTCCGTACAAGGAGGCCACCGTCGGGGTGCGACTGACCGCGCCCACGCAGTGCAGGAGAACAGTTCGCCCCTCCTGACGGAGCTGCGCGACGACGTTCGCTGCGTCGGAAAGCACGTAGTCGAGATGGGGGTTGTCGAAGCGGTTCACGCTGTCGATGAGTCGGATCTCTACGTGTGGCACGCCCTGGGGCACATCATCGTCTCCGACTCGGCAAAGGGACACGACTGCGTCGACACCTTCGGGCAGGTCCCACAGCGCACTAACTCCGCCGAGCCAAAGGCCGTCATCGTAGGGATGCCGTACGAGCGCATCAGTCGCGTGGTCCGGGTAATCGGGATCGAAACCCTCGTCTTCGTCTCCGAGCACGATCCTTGCGAGCTTCACAAGGCCCCGAGTCGTTAACCCCGGCCACCCGTGCAGAACTCGTCGCCATTCGGCTGGGACTGCACTGGCACCCCATGATGCGCCGAGTAGACCGCCGGCGATGGCCGCGACCGTATCGGTATCGTTCCCCGCTCGGACTGCAGCATCGAGTGCGAGGCGGAAGTGGTTAGCCCGAAACGTCCCAGACGACGGATCTTCCGCGGGGATCGGCGTAGTGGAGATGGCCGACCACGCGGCTTGGAGGGCTGACACCACCCAGCCGTTGTTTGGGAAGTCTGATGGGCGGGATGTCTCTGCGGCGTCTATGCGGTCGATCCACGCTTGGCGGCGACCATCCTCGAGATGGCGGAGACCGCTGCGGATGTTGAGGTCACCGGTGATGACCGCATGCCGAATGGCGCAGCACCAGAGCACACAGGCATCTCCGGCGTCGGGGTCGAAGTGCGTCAGCTCACTGAGGGCACGGGCTGCAACGACCAAGCCCTCTTCGTCGTCGAGATACGCCAATGCAATTGGGGCAGTTCGCATCAGCGATCCGTTACCCGCAGAAAGGCCGGTGCGCTCATGAAGCGCCCGAGCCGCGTTTCGTGCCGTGAGCACCCCCAAACCCAGCCAGCCCGCAGAGCGGAGCACGGTGCCGGTCTGGGCGCCCACGTCTTTCGCATCCTTCATCCAGCCGTGCCACCGCTTGAGCACTGCCATCTGGCTTTCCTCGTCGAGAAGATCTCCGGTGTACGCGGCAACCTCAGCGATGGCGATGGCCATCGAGGTGTCGTCGGTCCACTCCCCGGGTTCCCAGCCGAAGGTTCCGCCGCCCACCATGGCGACTTCTTTCTCCGGTCCACGGGCGGGCTGGAACTCGTACGGTGCACCGAGGGCGTCCCCTGCTGCCGTTCCCAGTAGAACGCCTTCGGCCCGGTCCAGCTGTGTGTTCGTGAGGTCCATGGCGCTCCACCTCTCGTTTCGGCAGGATGCGTTGTGCTCCTCGGCCTTTCGCCTTAACAACGTGGGACAGAGTTCGAAATATTCCTTCAAAGTAGTACTTCTGTGGAGGAGTATTCGTGCCACTTCATGGAGGCGGGTATTTCGGCCTGCCTTCGAAGCCCAACGGGCACCTCGGACCGTCGATCCTCAAGCAGGTGCCAGATCCACTTCTGATCGCCATCGTTTTGCCGGCGGCGTAGTCGACTCGGCGTACTAGGCGATGGGCATGATCGGCGGCATCGGTTAGCTGTTTGCGGGACGGGCCAACTCGCTGTCAAGCGGAGGTCGCTCACGTTTATGTCAGACTGCGGGGAATGGTGCCCATACGTGCCGCGCTGGTCGTCCACGTTTCGCATGTAAGCCTTATTATGGCGCTCTACCTCGGCTGCGAGCGGGGCATTTCGATCTTGAACCTGCTGTCGCTGCTGGCGTTTCGTGTCCGACCGTTGGGCACTCAGACGCAGGCAAGTAGCGGCAGAACGACTAAATGGAGAACACAACCATGCCGGGCTTCGTGTCGGAATGTTTCGAAGTAGCCATGCGCAGAATGAAGAGAGCCGGGATGACGACGACGAAAATCCATCCTGCGGTGGGAAGCTTGCGTGCTCGAAACTCAACGTCGGCGTAAACGCTGGCTGGTATCCAGAGACCTGCGACGGCCCGCTAGCTTGGAAACGGGCCTCAGCTGACTCGCCCCCGTGGTGCATTCGTATAGGCACCCGTGGTGCGGCGTGTCGCAGTGCTGACGATTTTGCCCGCAAAGACAGCGAGACCGAGAACGCGGAAACCACAAGGGGCTGAGCGGCCGCGCCAAAGCCCGCGTCCCCGTGTCCCGCGCGGCCACGCGCACCATGTCAGAGTGCAGGGCTACGCTCCCGCTCGGGTATCAACCGAGAGGACAAGCCGATGGGCAAGCGCGGTGACGCGAAGGCGCGCAAGGAGCTTGCGCTCGCAAAAGAGCGGCGGCGTCGGGTGCCGACAAGCGGCAGTGAGCCCGGTCCCGAACAATATGGAATCAAGCTGCCGCCTGAGCCTCCACCAGGCGGCCGCCCTCCGCGGCCTGATATGTCCGGCGTCGATTGGGACGCACTACGCGCTGACTACCCTGAGGGCGCACACGGCGCGCGACGGGCGATGTTCATAGCCAACATCGCTGACCGGACGACGCGGGCGATCGAGTTCATGCCTTGGGGTTTGAATCCGAATCCCGTTCATCCCGATTCTCGTTTCGCCCGAGACGACTCCGCGGTGACGCTGGACGACGAACCTAACTTGGTCAGTTCGACGGCGCTCTATCCGACGATGAACGCGAGCGAGAACCTTGTGGCAGCCGCGCACGTGATCTCGTTCGCAATTACCAAGGGTCAACTTCGCACCTCGGCCACAACCGCGCTGTGCCGGATCGCGATGGAGTCCTCGGCGAAGACGATTTGGCTGATCAGCGAGACCGACACCGAGGAGCGGCTACGTCGGTGTTATGGGTTCGTGAAGGGCGAACACGGACGGCAGGCGGAGTTCGAGAAGTTCTCGACCGAGGCATTCGAGACACGCACGGACCCCTTGCTTGACGGTGATCGAGCGGAGTTCGAGCGGGCCAGAGAGGGGGCTTCGGCGCGCCGAGCGCGAATCGGCGATCTCCCGACAAGCGCTCTTCAGGCACCCCCGAAAAACGTCCTGACGCTAGTTATGGAGTCTGCGCAATGGATGGACGAGAATGTGCCACGCACGCCAGATCCCGAGTTGGACAACGTCATTCATCCCCGCGACCCCAAGAGCTTCTACTCGCTGAGTTCGGGGTTCGTGCACGGTTTCAAGTGGCTCACGCCCTACGTGAACTCGATGGATGACTCGGGCCTGTTGCAGATCACGCTCGACGCGCTCGAAAACGCACTGCGCATGACCGAATGCGCGGTCGCGCTGTACGAGGCGCAGGCGATTGGACCGCGGCCTGACCCGCGGCGGCGGCGCAACTATCCGGTTGGACTCGCTGCGACGGTCGAGGAGTTGGCCCCGCGCTATCGGTAATCGGATAGTCGCCACACATCGGAGAGGTGGCCCAATGCCAGAGCTGACGAGAGAGGCCGTCGCGGCGGCCGTAGCGGGCACGCACGGCGTCGAAGTGGGCCAGGCGGCGCCCGACACCGCCGGGTATGCCACGCACCGATGCAGGACCAACATGGACGCGACCCTGGCCAGCGCGGCAGGCGTGCTGGTTCATGCCTAGTACCGCCCGGCGAGTGCTGGCGGTATGGCCGGCCCCGCCGGGCACGAAGATTCGGCAAGGTCACACCATGTCGACCGAATGTGGACGCTGCGCGGTTCGGCGCGCCGACGCCCGGATCGGTGCACTTCGGGAGGCGTCACAGCGTTGCGGGCGTCAGTTCACGTTTAGTTCACGGACGCACGAAAGCACCGGTAAAGCCGGGCTTGACCTGCAAATCAACTGGTGCGCGATACTGGATTGAACCAGCGGACATCGAGTCCTTGCGCGCGGCACGCGCGGGGAATTTTCCTGCCAGATATTCCTTGAAGGTAGTATCGACAAATGATCGGTCTCGCTGCGATTCGGAGAAAAACCGGTGTCACGCAGGTCGAGTTGGCGGCGAAGCTGGGTGTGGGTCAGGCGCAGATCAGCAAGATCGAGCGCCAGGAAGACATGCTGCTCAGCACCCTGGCGTCCTACATCGCAGCACTGGGCGCAACCGCCGAGATTGCCGTGACGGTGGGCGAGCAGACGGTGACGTTCGACCTCACTGCAGGAAGGAGACGGGCATGACGACTCAGGCCGAGAGCGCGCAGCATAATCACCGCCGTGCCGTTCGGTTTTTCTGGGCCTTTCTGATTGGCGCGAGCACGATCAGCTTGATTGGCAACGTCGCGCACGCGGTGTTGCCCTACATCTCGCACGTGGCGATCCAGATTGGTGCTGCCGCTGTGCCGCCCATTGCCCTACTTGCCGCCGTGCACGGCATCGCGCTGGGTGTCCGTGCTGGAACATCTGGTCGAATCTATGCCTGGGCAGTGGTCGCTGTGAGCGCCATCGGCGTCGGTGCCTTCACTGTCAGTTTTCTGGCGCTGCGCGACTTGATGCACTCCATCGGATACAGCGCTGCAACCGCTTGGGTCTTCCCCGCCATCATTGATACGACAGTTGCGGTCAGCACGATGATGCTGGTTGCGTTGGGGGACAAGCCCGTGCGCCGCACGTTTGCCGCTGCGCCCGCACCTCGTGCCAGGTTGCGGGGCCCTGAGCTTAAGGCGTCGCCCACTGTCGCCAGCGGAAAGTTAATGGTGAACGTCGCCGGCCTACTTGAGGAACGCATCGGTGCAAGTGCAGCACACGTCGATGAGGGCGCCTCCGATACAGACCTTGCGCTGAAACTCATCGCATCGCGGATCACGACCCAGCCTCCCGCCACCGTCACTGCTGTGCTCGCTGCACATCGCGATGGGGCCTCGATCAATGCTGCGGCGAAGAGCGCAGGCGTCAACTATCGGACGGCTCAGCGGATCATTGGTGGTGCCAATTCGCTTCGGCGAACATGCGTGGACGCCGGCTGATTCAGTGCGAACACGCGATCGGCTGGAGGCTGCTTAACTGCAGCTATGGACGAGCATCAATTCGTCGACTGTTACCCGCAGCTGTTCCACATGGCTGAGGAAGACGCTTGGCAGTCGATCCGGAGGCACGGTCTGTTGAGTACGACTGCCATTGTCGATCTCTTTGAGCCGCCGCAGGAGACTCGAGACGCGATTCTCAACGGACGCCGACTCACTTCGTTTGAACTCAAGCACGACGAGCTCGGATCGGTGACCGTCCGCGACCAGCTGCCGCTTAAGTTCCTCAAAGATTCCCTCAATGATGGGGTTGACCCGCAGGAGTTTCTCGACGCTTTAAATAGCCGCGTGTTCTTTTGGCTGTCTGAGGATCGGCTCGAGCGACTGCTCAACGCGCGGGCGTACCGCAATCAACGGCACCTGATCCTGCACATTGACACAGAGGCGCTGCTCGCCGTCCACGGCCGCGAGGTGGAATTGGCTCCGTACAACACGGGCAGCGCACACGTTCCCACGGTCCCCAAACGTGGCCCTGACGTTTTCACCCCCTTGGCTACATATCCGTTCGACGAGTGGCGGCGGAAGCGGGGTAAGCGCGGTGAGCCGGTGGTCGAACTGACGGTCCCAGGTCGAGTGCCTGCCGTCGCGCAGTACGTCCGTCGTGCCGAGTTGCGCCAAGGCGACGCTCCGCCGGTCGCGGTGGATCTGGGCGGCTAAACCCGATGCAGTTCGGCAATGTGTGGCCACTTTTTGGCCACAATCTTTTGAGAATTGCCGTTAACTCAGGTGATGCACGGTGATGAGTTTTCGCAGCTAAAGACGTCCAGTGAGCGATAGCCAGGTAGCTGAATAGGGTTCAAATCCCTCCGCCACCGCCATGAACCGCCCTCCTGCTCACGCAGGCAAGGGCGGTTCGTCGTCGGTGGACGCTCTCACTGTTTGCGCCAGCCCTTTGGAGACGGTGCGCGCAACCGACGCAACGGGTTGCACTCGCACACGAACAAACGCTCCTAGCCAGGGCATTGACGGCCGAGCCAATAGGGTTTCCCCCGATTCCCCGATAGCTCGCTGGAGGTTAGCTTCATTCTCACCGTAAGCGTCGGCGAAGGCGCCGACCGCGGTCTCTGGGGGGAGACGTCGTGGGTTGTTCGAAGTATGTCGGT
>Ga0209051_1000539_pt1 | contig 46616 bp, 51 predicted proteins | sample AraplaCvi_mMS_r2_2_FD_184286 | JGI IMG/M metagenome (GOLD analysis project Ga0209051, IMG submission 184286) | Arabidopsis root microbial communities from North Carolina, USA - plate scrape MF_Cvi_mMS_r2 (SPAdes) (version 2) | ecosystem: Host-associated > Plants > Roots > Endosphere | place...
ATACGAGGCCAGGCCCGACCGCGCCATCGGGCACATCCACGTCGACGGGGCGTACAAGCCGCTCTACGTCCGCGACGCGCAGGCCGAGTCCCCGGCGGGTGGGGTCAGTTCGACGGCGAACGACATGGCCAAGTGGCTGACGATGGTGCTGGCCAACGGCATCGTCGACGGCAAGACGATCGTCGACCCGAAGCAGTTACTGGCCGCCGTCACGCCGCAGATCGTGGCTAGCCCGCCGTCCGAACCAGCTGCCCGGCCCGGCTTCTACGGTTACGGCTTCAACGTGGGGACGACGGCGGCGGCCCGCACTCAATTCAGCCACTCCGGCGCGTTCGAACTGGGAGCGGGCACCAACTTCGTGGTCATCCCGTCGGCGGACGTCGCCATCGTCGCGTTGACCAACGCCACGCCGTCGGGTGTGCCGGAGACGCTCACCGCGGAGTTCGCCGACCTGGTTCAGTTCGGCGAGGTGCGTCAGGATTGGCGAGCGCTGTACGGCCAGGCCTTCGCCGCGATGGAGCAGCCGGAGGGATCACTGGCCGGGCAGAAGCCGCCCGCGGCGCCGGCGCCTGCGCCGCCGACTCCGACGATCGTCGGCACGTACGACAATGCGTACTGGGGACCAGCGACCGTCACCGATGCCGACGGCAAGCTCACCCTCGCGCTCGGTCCGCGCGAGAAGCTGGAGCTGACTCACTGGGACGGCAACGTGTTCACCTTCGTACCGCAGGGGGAGAACGCGCCGCCCGGGTCGATCTCCAAGGCGACCTTCTACGGCGACAAGCTGAATCTCGAGTTCTACGACGAAGAGAAGATGGGCACCTTCACGCGATGAGCGCTTGCGCGAAGAGCATCAGGCCGCGATGAGTGCGGTGGGGCTCTCCGAGGCCGAGGTGGCGCAACGCGTCGCCGACGGTTCGACCAACGACGTACCGGCGAGGGCGGGGCGCACCGTCGAGGAGATCGTCCGGGCCAACGTGTTCACCCGGATCAACGCCATCCTGGGCGTACTGCTGGTCATCGTGTCGTCGACGGGGTCGGTCGTCAACGGGCTGTTCGGCATCCTGATCGTCGCCAACAGCGCGATCGGCATCATCCAGGAGGTGCGCGCCAAGCGCACCCTGGACGCGCTGGCCATCGTCGGTCAGGCAAAGCCGTTGGTGCGCAGGCAATCCGGGACGGCACCGCGGGCACCCTCGGACGTGGTGCTCGACGACGTCATCGAGATCGGCCCCGGCGACCAAATCGTGGTCGACGGCGAGGTGCTCGAGGAGTCGAACCTGGAGGTCGACGAGTCGCTGCTGACCGGAGAAGCCGACCCGATGGCCAAGGACGTCGGCGACGAGGTCAAGTCCGGCAGCTTCGTCGTCGCGGGTAGCGGAGCCTATCGCGCGACGAAGGTGGGCCGCGAGGCATACGCCGCCAAGCTCGCGGAGGAAGCCAGCAAGTTCACCCTGGTGAAGTCCGAGTTGCGCAGCGGCATCGACCAGATCCTGCGGTTCATCACCTACCTCCTGATTCCCGCGGGTCTGCTGACCATCTACACACAGCTGTTCACGACCGACGCCGGATGGCGAGAGTCGGTGCTGCGCATGGTGGGTGCCCTGGTGCCGATGGTCCCCGAAGGCCTGGTGCTCATGACGTCGATCGCCTTCGCCGTCGGGGTGGTGCGGCTGGGCCGTCGTCAATGCCTGGTGCAGGAGTTGCCCGCCATCGAGGGGCTGGCCCGGGTGGACGTGGTGTGCGCCGACAAGACCGGAACGCTGACCGAGAACGGCATGCGGCTGGCCGACCTGACGACGTTCACCGAGGACGACTGCCGGGCTGCGCTGGCGGCACTCGCCGCCGACGACGACCGTCCCAACGCCAGCATGCAGGCGATCGCGGAGGTGTACGACCAGCCGCCCGGCTGGACGGCCACCGCCCGAGCGCCGTTCAAGTCGGCGACCAAGTGGAGCGGCACCTCCTATGAGCACCATGGCAATTGGGTGATCGGCGCACCCGACGTGCTGCTCGACCCGTCGTCGCGCCATGCCGACGAAGCCGAACGGATCGGGGCACGCGGTCTGCGTGTGCTGCTCTTGGGCTCGTCGGACCGACCGGTCGACGCGCTCGACGCACCGGGGGTCGTCACGCCGGTGGCCTTGGTGGTCCTCGAACAACGCGTGCGCCCCGACGCCCACGACACCCTCGAGTACTTCGCCGCGCAACGGGTCACGGTGAAGGTGATCTCCGGCGACAACGCCGTCTCGGTCGGCGCGGTGGCCGACGGCCTCGGCCTGCACGGCGAGACGATCGACGCCAGGAACCTGCCCGAGGAGCCGGAGGCGTTGGCGGACACCGTCGCCGAGTACACCACCTTCGGCAGGGTGCGACCGGACCAGAAGCGGGCGATGGTGCACGCCCTGCAATCCCGCGGTCACACCGTCGCGATGACCGGTGACGGCGTCAACGACGTGCTCGCGCTCAAGGACGCCGACATCGGCGTCGCGATGGGCTCGGGAAGCCCGGCCTCCCGTGCCGTGGCGCAGATCGTGTTGCTGGACGACAGGTTCGCCACCCTGCCCCACGTGGTGGGCGAGGGCAGACGGGTCATCGGCAACATCGAGCGCGTGTCCAACCTGTTCCTGACCAAGACGGTGTACTCGGTGCTGCTGGCCGTGCTGGTGGGGGTGGCGGGCTTGTCGGCCAAGATCTTCGGCACCGACCCGCTGCTGTTTCCGTTCCAGCCGATCCACGTCACGATCGCCGCCTGGTTCACCATCGGGATCCCCGCGTTCGTGCTGTCGCTGGCGCCCAACCGCGAGCGTGCGCACACGGGCTTCGTCCGCCGCGTCATGACCTCCGCGCTGCCCAGTGGGCTCGTCATCGGAATCGCGACGTTCGTCAGCTACCTGCTGGCCTACGAGGGTCGGGCGGCCACCGCGGTGGAGCAGACGCAGGCCTCCACGGCGGCGTTGATCACGCTCCTGGTGGGTGCTCTGTGGGTGCTGGCCGTGGTGGCTCGACCGTACGAGTGGTGGCGGATCGGACTCGTCGCCGTCTCTGCGCTGGCCTACGTGGTGATCTTTGCACTGCCGCTGGCACGGAAGGTCTTCATGCTGGACCCATCCAACGTGGCGGCGACCACGACCGCCCTCGGCATCGGGGTGGCGGCCGCCGTGCTCGTCGAGGCGTCGTGGTGGGTGCGGGGCCGCGTCTTGGGGGAACCGCGACAGCTGTGGCGCTCGACCTGATCGACGGACGGCTTATGGTGGCGTCATGGGATTTCTTGACAAGGTGAAGGACCTGGCGTCGAAGAACGCCGACAAGGTCGACAAGGTGATCGACAAGGCCGGCGACCTGGTCGACAAGAAGACGCAGGGCAAGTACGCCGGCCAGGTGGACAAGGTGCAGGAGGCCGCGAAGAAGGCGGCCAGGGACAACGCCGGCACCCACCAGCCGCCCACCCAGCAGCCACCCGACGCCACCCCGCCCGCGACGCCGGCTGGGCCCCCGCCGACCTCCTAAGCCATGGCGAAGCTCTCGGTCTCCGTCGACGTGCCACTGCCACCGGAGAAGGCCTGGGAGGCCGCCTCGGACCTGTCGCGGTACAAGGAGTGGCTCACCATTCACCGGGTCTGGCGCAGCACGCTGCCCGACACCCTGGAGAAGGGCACCAAGCTCGCCTCGGTCGTCGAGGTCAAGGGAATGATGAACCTGGTCCGGTGGACCATCGTCAGCTACAAGCCGCCGCAGTCGCTCACCCTCGACGGCGACGGCAAGGGCGGCGTCAAGGTCAAGCTGATCGGTCGGGTCAAACCGGCTGACGAGGACGCGACGCGCTCGACGGTGACCTTCGACGTGCATCTCGGTGGGCCCGCCCTGTTCGGCCCGATCGGGATGATCGTCGCGGGCTCGCTGAAGAGTGACATCCGCGAATCGCTGGACAGGTTCAAGTCCGTCTTCGCGTAAGCGTCGCCGCCGAATCGGCCTGCCCGTCGCGCAACGTCTCCAGGAGTTCGCGGTGCGGGCCGACGAGATACGCCGTGTCACCGGCACTCAACCTGGTGTCCCGGCGGGGATGCAACTGGACCTCGCCCGGGCCGCGCGAGATGGCGATCACGCGCGTCTGGGTGGACATGTCGGCCATCCGCAGCCCGTCGAGCTTGCTCCCCGGCGCTACCTCGACGCCCCCGACCATGAACGACTGCTGGCCCACCGAGAACGTGCCGAGCACCTCGAGTCCCATTGCGGCGCCGATGAACCACGGCGCAGCGAGTTCGACCGTCGACCGGACGTTCTCGAAGCCGAAGCGGCGGGCGACGGCCGCACCCAGGGTCCTGTCGTAGACCCGCAGCACGACCGGAACACCGGCGTGGTCGGCCGATCTGAGCCACCGGGTGCCGAGTCGTTCGCGAAGCACGATGCCGGTCTCGATGTTCACCATGTCGTCCTGCGTGAGCACGGCCACGGCCCTGGCGTCGTCGATGCGCGCGGAGTCGAGCGTCTGCGGCAGCGTGGCGTCACCGAAGATCACCGGGACGTCGAGCTGCGCCGCCGAGGAGAGGTACCGGTTGTCGCGGCTCTGTTCGACGACCACGACGTCGTGTCCGGCCGCCTTCAGGTCGGCCACCACGCGAATGCCGAACGAGCCGAGCCCCACGACGACGACGTGATCGGTCAGGTCCCGTACCTTGCGTCGACCGGCGTTCTGCCCGATGCGCCGGGACAGCAGTAGATCGGCGACGAACGCCATCAACACGGCGGTGGTCGTGACTCCGGCGAACATCAACGCAATACCGAACAGCCGCAACCAGGTCGGCTGGTCGACGAAGCTGAAGTCGCCGTAGCCGACGGTGGCGATGGTCTCGGTCGAGAAGTACAGCGCGTCGACGACGCTCATTCCGGGTCGGTGGTACGCAAAGCGCAAGAGGGCCGTGGCGCCGAGCAACAGGGACATCGACACGGCCAGCGCCTTGAAGAAGTTGGGGTTGACGTCGTCCCGGAACGCACGCACGGCGTCGGCCACCGGTTTCCACGGCGGCCGCCGCGGGGGTGCGTCGGCGATTCGGCCCGCGGCCACGGCGATGCCCTGCGCGGCGAGATCGTCGGCGGTGCCGATCATCGCCGTCCAGTCCCCGGGTGCCACGCGCTCGTCGCGGCCGGGGCAGGGCACCACCGTCCCCGGTCGGGGGGACTGGTCACCGCGCAGCACGGCCACCGGAGCCAGATCGCCGAAGATCTCGCGCAACGTGGTTGCCCGTGGCGCCGTCGTGCCGGAGACCACGAACTCGACACCCGCGACGGTGATCGAGTGGGTGGTACGCGACAGGCAGGCTTCGACGACCGACGGCGCGGCCACGTCGGCGACGTCGAGGATGGCGCCTGGACCGTTGCCGATGGCAACGGCTTCCCGGAGGACGCCGTTGGCCAGCCGGGCGACGACCCGCACGTTGGCGTTCAACTGCCGTGCCAGCAAGGCGATTTCGAGATTGAGGGCGTCGTCGTCAGCTGCACAGATCAACGCGGCCGCCTCGGCGACACCGGCGTCGACCAAACCGTCGGAGGACTCGACGATCGCGATCCGTCGACCGGCGCCGCGGAGCTGTTCGATGATCCGCAACCCCAGCGGATCATCGCCGCAGACGATGATGTGCCCCTCCATGAGGAGACGGTACTTCGGAAACTCCGACGGCGAAGGGCGAAGATGGACCCATGCCCAACCCGAAGATCTACGTCAAGGCCTGCATCAACGGCGCTCGCACCCCCGATCAGCATCCGAATCTGCCCGTCACCCCCGAGCAGTTGGCCGCCGCGGCGGTCTCGGCCCACGAGGCGGGTGCTCAGGCGGTGCACATGCACCCGAAGACGCCGGACGGCAAGGATTCCCTCGAACCCGACGTCGTCGCCGCCGCGGTGACCGCCGTCCGAGCCGCCGTCCCCGGGCTGCCGCTGGGCGTCACCACGGGGTTCTGGGCACTGCCCGACCCCGACGCGCGGCGCCGGGCGGTGGAGGCCTGGACCGTCCTGCCCGACTTCGCGTCGCTCAACTGGCACGAGCCCGGTTCACCGGAACTCGCCGACGTCCTGCTCGGCAAGGGGCTCGGCGTCGAGATCGGACTGTTCCACCTCGAGGCCGCCGCGTCGTGGGCGGAGTCGAAGATGGTCGCGCACTGCATGCGGGTGATGGTCGAACTGCAGGGGCACGAGGACGTCGCCGTCGCGGACGCGATGCTCGAGAGGATCGCCGCGGCGAACTCGCCTGCGCCGGTGCTGTTGCACGGCCTCGACGACAGCTGCTGGCCGCTGCTGGAACACGCCGGAGTCTGCGGTGTGCAGACGCGCATCGGCATGGAGGACACCCTGAACCTGCCCGACGGCTCCGTCACCCCCGACAACGCCGCGCTGGTGGCGGCCGCGGTCGAGCTGCTCAGTCGGTAGGTGGGCCAAGGGCGAAGTCGGCGAAGTCGAAACCGGGTACGACGACGCAGCTGACCAGCGTGGGCTCGGCGTCCCTTGGCATCGCCCGCTGCCAGCGTCCGGGTGGCACCAGCACCTGTGGATGCTCGCCCGCGGCGATCTCGCCGCCGAGCAAATGCGTTGTCGCGCTCTGCCTTTCGGCACCGATTTCGAGCAGCAGCGGACTGCCGCGATGGTGGAACCACAGCTCGGCGCTGCGCACGGTGTGCCACGCCGAGCGTTGTCCGGGCATCAGCAGGAACAGGATGGCGGTTCCGGCGCTGCGAGGGCCGGTGTACTCGGGCGGCAGAGCGGGTTGACCCAAGGTCAGATCGCTGCGCCAGGTCTCCCGATACCAGCCTCCCTCGGGGTGCGGTGCCAGGTCGAGTTTCCTGGCCCACTCCGGCAGTTCGCTCATGCCGTAAGCCTACGTCGCGGTGGGCGACCGACCCGATACGCTCGTCCCATGGCTCGCCTGCGCCCGGGATGGTTCGTCGTGTTCTGCTCGGCGGTGCTCCTGGTCAGCGCGTGGCTGCCGTGGTTGGTCACCAGTGCCGACGGCGGGGGCCGCGCGAACGCGATCGGCGGACGGTACGGGGCCATCGGCGTGCCACCGAACGGGTTCGGCGTCGGCCAGCTGATCGTCGTGCTGAGTTCGGTGTTGGTCGTCGCGGCGGCCATGTCCGCGCGAAGTCTGCGCCCCAAGACTGCTTCCACTGCCGCCCTTGGTATTTCGGTGATCTTGGTGGTGCTGGTGCTGTGGTACTACCGCTTGTACGTCGGAAACCCGATCGCCGCGGGCTACGGCCTCTACGTCGGCGGCGGTGCCGTGGTGGCAGCCGCGGTGCTGTCGGTGTTCGCCATGGTGGCGGCATGGGCCGAGATGGGCCGCAGGGATGGGGCGAGCCGATGACCGGATTCGTCGAACCCGTGCGCCTGACCGGGGACCGCTGGGTGAGCTTGGAGCCCCTGACCCCGGCGCACGCACCGGAGATCGCCGCGGCCTCGGCCGACGTGCGACCCCTGTGGTTCACCAGCGCTCCGACGCCGGACTCCGCCCAGGAGTGGATCGACGGCCGTCTGGCGGTGCAACACCCCGAGACCGGTCTGACGTTCGTCGTCCGCGCGCAGGGTGGCGAGGTGGTCGGTTCGTCGAGCTACTGCCACGTCGACCCGCCCAACCGGCGACTGGAGATCGGGTACACGTGGTACCGCCAGGACGTCCGGCGCTCCGGCGTCAACACGGAGTGCAAGCTGTTGATGCTCGGGCACGCCTTCGAGCAGTTGGGTTGTGTCGCAGTCGAATTCCGAACGCACTTCTTCAACTCGACCAGCCGGGCCGCCATCGAGCGGTTGGGCGCGAAGCGCGACGGCATCCTGCGCAGCCATCAACTGCTGCCCGACGGCTCGAGGCGCGACACGGTGGTCTATTCGATTCTGGACGGCGAATGGCCGTCGGTGCGCAACAACCTCCGGTTCCGGCTAGACCGGTGACGGCGCTGCGTGGGCGCCGGCACCGGTCGGCCGTCGGTCGCTAACCGGCGTCGACGGTGTTCGCCTCGATGGGCGTCTGCGACGTGCCCGCCGTGATCTGGACCTTGCGTGGCTTGGCCCTCTCGGCGAGCGGGATCACGACCGTGAGCACGCCGTTCTCGTAGGTTGCGCTGATCGCCGAGGAGTCGACGCCCTCGCCAAGCGACAACTGCCTGCGATAGGTGCCGAAGAACCTCTCGTTGGTCAGCCACTGGACGGAGTCCTCGCTGCGAGCGGTCCGGTGCGCCGAGATCGTCAGCGTGCCACCGTCGACGTCGAGGTCGACCGATCCCGGGTCGACGCCCGGCAGATCGGCGGTCAGCAGGTAATGGTCGTCGACCTTGCACAGGTCCATCGGCATGAACCGAGGACTGCGATTCGATCCGGACTGGCCGTTGAGCAGGCCGCGGGTCAACAGGTCGAGGTCACCGAACGGATCAAAACGAAGCACAGCAATCCACCTCCCTTTGTCGACTCGATGCCCGCCACCTCGGCGGGCAGTCAATCACTGTGCACCTCCAAAATTAGCACTCGAGGAGCGAGAGTGCCAAGCACTTCTTCGAAGAATTTCTTCACCAGTGTTGGAGTGCCGCAACGACATCGGGGTCGGTCGTGCTCACCGCCGGTCTGCCACGTCGGAGCCGCGCAGCGGCCCGGCGCACTGGTCGCAGCCGAGCAACGCGTCGAAGGCGTTGCCGCAGGACTCGTGCCGCAGGATTACCGCGGGGCCCTCTGGTGCGGCGAACCAGCGCTGCGCCCATTGCAGGGCGGTGATCAGAATGGGAAAGGTCGCCCGGCCCTTCTCGGTGAGTAGGTAGCGACCACCCGTGGCGTCGAGAACGTCACTGGCGGTGAAGATCTGCAGCCGGTCGGTCAGCGAGCTCGGCGGAGCCCCGAGTTGCCCGGCGAAGTCGTTGAACCGGGTGGTGCCGACGAAGGCGGCGACCAGAAGGGCGAACGACCACCGGTTGCCGAGGATGTTCATCGTCTCGGGAAACAGGCCCGGCCGTCCGGCCGCCTGGGACGCCGACCGGCGGCGCGTCGACTCGGCCGGGATCGACCGCGGCCACGATCCGCTCGGACCCCAGGTGGCGGTCAGCTCCTTCTCCGTCACGACCTGTTCGCAGGCGCGACAGGTGACCTGGGGTGAGAAGTCGGCGTCGCAGCCGACGTGGTGCATGGCGGGCAGGCCCTCGGCGTGGACGGGCACCCAGCGGCGTTCCCACTCCCAGATCGTCGCCAACACCGGCCACAGCGAACGACTTTGGGGTGTCAGCACGTATTCGTACCGTGCCGGGCGCTCCTGGTAGAGGGTGCGCTCGAGCAATCCGTCGGCCGTCATGGCCGACAACCGCCTCGTGAGCACGGCGTGGGAGATCGGGAGGCGGGCGGCGAAGTCGCCGTACCGGGTCACTCCGAGGAGGGCCTGCTGCACGAGCAGCAGCGTCCACTCGTCGCCGAGGAGGCCCAGCATCCGGCCGACGGCGTTGACGCCCTTCGGTTCCACTACAGGCCGATCGCCTCTGCGGCGGTGTCGGTCTGCTGCCACCGGCGCAGCTCGGCCCCGGCCGCCCACGTCGAGTGCGTCCCACTCGACACACGTTCCGGCAGGGCCAGTGTGCACACCGGACCGTCGGCCACCCTGGCGGCGTCGAACACCAGGCAGTACGAAGCGTCGGCGTTCATGTCGGTGGTGATGGTGACGAGGTAGCCGTCGTCCTCACCCGTGCTCCCGACGCGGGGCGCCATCGCGGTCTCACTGCCGTAGACGCCGTCGGCGAAAGTGAAGCGTTCCTCGGCGCCGGTCGTCAGGTCGTGCTTGACCAGGCCGTCGAAGAGGAACCAGCCGGGCTTTCCCGTGGCGGCGTAGGCATAGCGGTATCGGCCGCCGGCGTACCCGGGATTGATCATCCCGAACTCGGTGATGGAGTCCGACAGCTGCTCCTCGCGCACCCCGCCGGTGACGAGGTTGAACCGCCATCGGTGCAGCCGCGCCTGCATGCGGTCCAGGGCGAGGAAGCGAAAGGCGCGCTGCCACTTGTCGCCCAGTCCGTTGTCGCTCGGTTCCGGATCCCCTTGATAGAAGCCGTCGAGGACGATCTCGTCGCCGTCCTCGAAGGCGTTGGTGAAGTGCAGGACGTAGGTCGGGTCGGCCTCGAACCATTGGATCTGTGAGCTCTGGCCGCGCCGCGGAATGACGGCGAACCGGGACGGCATGTCGCGGTGAAAGCGCGCGACGTGGGCGTTGCGTTCCAGGTACTCGGGCTCCCAGAAGAGCGGAAAGTCGTTGAGGATGGCGTAGTTCTCGGTGAACGCCATGTCGTGGGGCAGCCGCGGACCGGGGAGCGGCACGTCGACGTAGTGCACCAGTCGATCGTCGGCGTCGACGACGCCGTAGTGCATGAACGGGTCCTGCTTGGAGTAGTTGAAGAACAGCATCTCGCCGGTCTTGTCGTCGACCTTCGGGTGCGCCGAGACCCCCCAGTCGACCGGGAACGCCCCGTTCCATGCGGACTTGCCGAGGGTGTCACCGGTGAACGGGTCGACCCGGTACAGGTCGCCGCACTGGTAGAAGCTGGTCAGCGCGGTGCCGCGGTGCACGATCACGTCGGTGCTCGACGCGTCCTTCATCAACGTCCTTGCGCCCCAGCCGTAGTCGCGCTTGGCCAGCCCGACCGGCTCCGCGAGCCCCGGCCACAGGGGGCCGCCGGCGTCGTTCTCCTCGGCGAACCCGTCGGTGCGGACGAACCTGTTGCGGTAGAAGGCCTTCCCGTCGCGGAAGCCGACGACGTGCACCATGCCGTCACCGTCGAAGGGATGGTAGGCCTTCATCGCGGGATGCAGCGGGTTCTCCGTGTTGCGGAGGTAGACGCCGTCGAGGTCGCGCGGAAGCTTCCCGGCGACGACGGTGAGGTCGTCGGCGTCCCACTCCGTCGACTGCGGTCGCCACGGCCCGGTGCGGTAGGGATGGTCGTCGTCCTCGGGCAGGGTGGACAGGAACTTGCCGACCACTTCTACGTTCACTGCACTACTCCTTGACCGAACCGACGACGAAACTGACCGTGGTGGCCGTGCTGCCACCAAAGTTGAGGGTGCCGAAGGTGTTCGCACCGTCGACCTGGTAGGCGCCCGCGGTGCCGCTCACCTGTTTGGCCGCGTCGAGGAGCATGCGTATCCCGGACGCCCCGACGGGATGCCCGCCCCCGATCAGGCCGCCACTGGGATTGATCGGCAACCGTCCGCCAATCTCGATCTCGCCGTTCTCGATGGCCTTCCACGACTCGCCAGGGCCGGTCAGGCCGAGATGGTCGATCGCCATGTACTCGCTGGGGGTGAAGCAGTCGTGCACCTCCATGCCGTGCAGGTCGTCGAGGGTGACGCGGGCGCGGCGGAACGCGTCGAGCACGGCGCCGCGCACGTGGGGCATCACGTAGGGGTCCTCGGCGGAGCGGTCGAGCTTTTGGCGCAGGCCCAGGCCCACCGTGCGATGCCCCCAGCCCTCGATGCGGGCCAGTGGCCGCGCGTCGGGGTGCTCGCGCAGGTAGCGATCGGTGACCAGGACGACGCCGGACCCGCCGTCGGTCATCTGGCTGCAGTCGAAGCGCCGGATCCGGCCCTCCACGACGGGGTTGGCGACGTCGTCGTCGGTCAGTGGCGTCGGCACCACCCAGTCGCGGGTCTGCGCGTTCGGGTTGCGGCGCGCGTTGGCGAGGTTGAGCGAGGCGATGGACCGGAGGTGGGCCTCGTCGAGGCCGTACCGGCGGTCGTACTCGTCGGCCACCTGGGAGAACATCGAGGGCCACATGAAGCGTGCGTCCTGGCCCTCGTGGCCGGTCCAGGCGGCGGCCCCGAGGTACGTCGCCGCGGTGTCACCCGCGACGGTCTTCTCCAGCTCCACCCCAAGTACCAGGGCCGTCTCGTAGGCGCCGGAGCGTAGGTCGGCGATCGCCGCAAGCGCTGCGACGCTGCCGGACGCGCACGCCGCCTCGTGCCGCGTGGCGGGGGTGTCCCACAGCCCGTCGACTACGGTGGCCGGCATCGCGCCGAGGTGCCCCTGCGCGGCGAACATCTCGCCGAACGCGTTGCCGAGGTGCACCACGCCGATGTCGGTGACGTCGACCCTGGCGGCCTGCAGCGTCGACGTGACGACCTCGGCGGTCAGGCCGGCGAAGTCGACGCCCTCGCGGGTGAGATTGCGCGCGAAATCGCTCTGGTGGCCCCCGAGGATCCAGACGTTCGAGTCGGACATCCTGCGGACGTTACTACAACTAGCAGAGTGACTTCAGTAACCCGATAACCAAAACGGCCCCGCCGGCTCTAGTCTGAACCGGCGGGACCTAGGTTTGCTTCAGTGTCGACACTCAAGCACACCTGCCTGGCCGGGTTCCCGTGCTCGGCGGTGACAAACGTGCTCGGCGATGGAGACAGCGTGCAAAATGCAGTCATGAAGTTGCAGAACCACGACCTCGCCATGCGTATGGCGGAGTTGGCGCGGGTCACCGCGCTGCGCAAGGTCGACGACGTCCTTGCCGACGTGACCGCCACCGCCAAGGAATTGATCCCCGGCGTGGACGTCGCCGGCGTGCTGCTCATCGGCAAGGCCGGAAGTTTCGAAACCCTCGCACCGACCAGCGAACTGATGTTCAAGCTCGACGAGTTGCAGATGCGCTACAACGAAGGCCCTTGCGTCGAGGCGGCGCTCGACGAGATCGTGGTGCGCACCGACGACTTCCGCGACGAACCCCGCTTTCCGCACTATGCCCCCGAAGTCGCGAAGCTCGGGGTGCTCAGTGCGTTGTCCTTCAAGCTGTACACCGCCGATCGCACCGCGGGCGCCCTCAACCTGTTCGGGCACGAGCCCAAGCTGTGGGACAGCGAAGCCGAGTCCATCGGCATGATCCTGGCGGCCCACGCCGCCGCGGCCATCCTCGCGAGCCGGGAAGGCGAGCAGCTGCAGTCGGCGCTGTCCACCCGCGACCGCATCGGCCAGGCCAAGGGCATCATCATGGAGCGCTTCAAGATCGACGACGTGCGGGCGTTCTCGATGCTTCGTCAGCTGTCGCAGGACACCAACACCAAGCTGCTCGACGTCGCCCAGCGCGTGATCGACACCCGCGGGGAGTAGCGGGACGCTTGACTTTCCCATCAGGAAAGTGGGACTCTACTTTCCTGGTTGGAAAGTGAGGATTTCGTGGACCACGTCACCCGCGCGGACGCCCGCGCCGCTCTCGAGGCCGTCGACCACGCCCAGGCGCACGTCGCCGACGAGGTAGGGCTGCCGCGCTGGTACTGGTGGTTGCTGGCCGCGGGGTGGTTGCTTCTCGGGGTCGTCGGCGACCTCGGCCCGCAGTGGCTCGCCATCGTCGCCACCGTCGGATTCGGTCTCGTGCACGCCACGGTGGCCTCCCGCCGCCTCAACGGTCGGCGTCGGACCGATCGACTCCAGGTCAGCGCCGCCGTCGCGGGGCGCCGCGTGCCGGCGGTGGTCGTCGGCATGTCGCTCGCCCTGGTCGCCGTGACGATCGGTGCGGGGTTCGCGCTGCATGCCGACGGAGCCGGCCATGCCGGGATCGGTGCCGCCGTGTTGGTCGCCGCCGTGGTCGGGCTGGGTGGACCCGAGATCCTTCGGGTCCTGCGCCGCTGGGTCCGGGCGTGACGGCGGAGAGGTTCGACGAACTGATTCACCCGAGTACGCGGCTCTCGTTGGTCGCGACGTTGGCCGCCGCGGACTGGGTTGACTTCACCTATCTCAAAGAGGTTCTGGCGCTGTCGGATTCGGCCTTGTCGAAGCAGCTGTCGATTCTGGAGGAGGCCGGGTACGTCAGCACCGAACGCCGTCTGGACGCCGGGCGCCGCAAGTTGCACGCGGTTCTGACCGCCGCGGGACGCGAGGCCTTCGACGGTCACGTCGCGGCGCTGCGGGCCATCGTCGCCGGGGCGACGCCGTCGAGCGCCACGCAGTCCCCGTCGACGTCGGCCTGATCTCGACCCCGGCGGTGAGTGCCGCCGCGCCCGTCACGTCCGGGCGTCCCCATCCCTGCGCCGTCGCACCGCCGTCAGCACGTCGTCGTGGGCGCGGAACGTCAGCCGGTGAACCCGGCCGTCGCGGACGACGAAGTCGAAGGCGACCTTGACCTGCCCCCGATGGAGCCAGGCGGCGCCGGGGCGATCGTCGACGAAGACCGGATGCGCGGCAGCAGCGGCACCGTTGAAGAAGCGGGCAACCTCGTCGCGGCCCTCCATTCGTGCCGGCGTACCGAGCGCGATCGCCGCCGCGTCGGCGGAGACCACCACGTCCGGGGCCAGTAGCTCCAGCAGCCGCGTGAAGTCACCCTCGCGGGCCGCGGCCATGAAGGCGTCCACGATCTCCCAGTCCGCCAGAGCGTCCGCCGACGACGGCGTGGGGCTGGGGCGCACCTTGGCGCGCGCCCGAGAGGCCAACTTGCGTGCCGCGGCCGGGGTGGTGTCCAGCATCGCGGCGATGGAGTCGAATTCGACCCCGAAGCTGTCGTGCAGCACGAAGGACACCCGCTCGGCGGGACTGAGACGGTCGAGCACCACCTGCAACGCGATGCCCACGGTGTCGGCGAGCACCACGTCCTCGGCCGGATCCGCTGCCGTTGCCGTCGCCTCGTCGAGCTCGGCGGACTCCACCGGTACCGGCGTCCGCATCCGGAGGTGGTCGAGACACAGCCTCGACGTCACCGTGGTCAGCCAGCCGGCCAGGTTGTCGACGGGCTCCTCGGTGGCGTGCAACCGCAACCAGGCCTGCTGGGTGACGTCCTGGGCGGCTTGGGCATCGCCGAGAATCCTCGCGGCGATGCGCTGCAGACGGGGACGCTCGGCTTCGAAGCCGTCGCCGAGTGAATCCTCGCTCACCATGGTGGTCACACTTCCGTCGTCGGATACGTCATCACCTTGACGCATCGGGGCTGCCCGGTGTGACCGCGTGACCGGAGACGAAGGGAACACCATCGTGAAGACCATGACGTGCCAAGACCTCGGCGGGCCCTGCGACCTCGCACACCGCGGGGACAGCGCCGACGACATCATCAACGCCCAGGACCGGCACCTCAAACGGCTGGAGAAGGACGGAGACGCCGCCCACCAGCCTGCCCGCGACGACATGAAGGGCCGTTGGCGCCATCCGAAGAAGTCGCTGAACTGGTACAACGACGTCAAGAAGCGATTCGCCGAGCTGCCGGAGACGTGAGGGCGGCCCTTCAGGGAGAAAACGTGGCGCCCCGGCCCGATTCGACCGTCCGGGCTACCCCAGCCTGGGGGTTCGATTCCGTTGCAGCTGTTGCGCTTCGGGGGTCACCGGCGTGTAGAGGTTGATCAGTACCCCGTCGGGGTCGCGAATCAGGATCGACACGTTGCCCCACGGCATCATCGTCGGGGCTTGCACGACGTCGAGCTCGTCGCCAAAGGTCGCCTGCAGAGTGGCGAACAGTGCCTCGGCGTCGTCGACCCAGAACTCCACGATGGACGTGTCGTTGACCGCGGTGTCGCCGGCGATGAGCGGGACCCGGCTGGCATGGCTGACGGCGAGTGTCGCCGAGGGCGTCACCAGCTCCACGAAGTCCTCGGTCAGGTAGTTCGGCGTGGCCCCGGTGAGCAGCTCGTAGAAGGCCACCGCACGGGGGACGTCGTGGGTGATCACGCGGACGGAAGCGAGTCGAATGGTGTTGGTCTCGGTCATGAAGCAGACGATAACTGCGATACCGGGCGATTTCCGCCCGGTATCGCCGACTAGGATTCGTCGTCGTGGCACGGCCTACCGCGCGGGTGTTGACGCTTCTGGAGTTGCTTCAGGGCGGTGGGACGCGCACCGTCGCCGACCTCGCGCAGCGGTTGAGCGTCGACGAGCGCACCGTGCGCCGTTACGTCGAACACCTTCGCGAGCTCGACATCGCGGTGGATTCGGTACGCGGGCGGTACGGCGGCTACCGGTTGGCACGCCACTCGCGCATGCCACCGCTGATGCTGGGCGACGAGGAGGCCGTCGCCGTCATCTGGGGGCTGCTGCTCACGGGCCACTCGGGGACTGGTCCGGTGTCGCCGCTGGCGGTGCAGACGGCCACGGCCAAGGTGCGCCGGGTGCTGCCCGCGGCGCTGGCGCAGCGCATCGATGCCGTGATGGACATCGTGGACTTCCTCCCGTCCGGTGGCGAGGACGGCCAGGGCACGGATCGCCATGACGACGCCGGCGCCGCGGGGCGCGTGCTGCTCGAATTGGCCGAGGCGGTGCGGGGTCGGCGTCCGGTCGCCTTCGGTTACACCTCCCGACAAGGGCGGGTCCGGGAACGCTCCGTGGAGCCACACGGCGTGGTCGCCCACCGCGGCCTGCTCTACCTCACCGGATTCGACCTGACGCGCCAGGCGGCGCGGACGTTTCGCGTCGACCGAATCGCAGATCTGCGGATGCTCGACGGCACCTTTCAACGGCCCGCCGACGCGGACCCGGTGAACCAACTCCGCGGCCCGCTGTCAGCGGCACCGCACCGACACCCCGTGTCGGTGCGCATCCGTGCCGACGTCTCGCACGTGCGCACCCTCATTCCCGAGATGTATGCCTCGGTGACACCGATATCCGGGGCTGACGACGGGGAGGGATGGGTCCGGGTGTTCCTCCACGCCGAAGGCCTCGACTGGGTCGCGGGCAGGCTAGCGGCCATCGACCGCCCATTCGTCATCGACTACCCACAAGCGTTGCGGGACAACGTATTCGAGTTGGGTCAGCGGTTGGTCACGGCGTCTCGGCACGAACCGGGCACGTGATGATTCAACGACGGATCGCTCCATCTGGGCACGCCAAAGACGGCGTCTGACCGTGCCCCCGGCATGATTCGAACATGCGACACCGGCTTTAGGAGAGCCGTGCTCTATCCCCTGAGCTACGGGGGCGGACCGGATCGCAGCATACCGAAGTCGCCGCCCACTTCGTGTTTCCCCAGGTCATGCAATGGCTACCCGGTGCCATGAGCACTTCCAAGAAGGCCAAGAACTCCGTCGACGAGCTGGCGGGCCGCGTCAAGGAGAACTTCGGCGAGATCACCGGAAACAACCGCCTCCGCAACCAGGGCAAGGTCGACCAGGTGAAGGCGCGCGTGAAGCAGTCCGGGGAGCGGTTCAAGGACGCGATCCGCGGCCGCTGATCAGCGCAGCAGCTCGATCACCTTCGCGAACGCCTCGGCGTGCGGCTGCTGCACGGTGACGTAGGTGACCCCGTAGGTGTCGCGATAGCGGCGGATCTCGTCGGCGATCTCGCTCGGCGAGCCCACTAGCACGCCCGGGGTGCGCAGCAATTCCTCGTCGCTGAGCTGCGGCAGGAAGCGCCGGGTGATCGACAGGTCGGGCATCCCGGTGTCGTCGATCGGCATGGCGGTGACGGCGATGTTGAGTTCCAGGTCGTCGAAGCGCTCGCCGGCCGCGGCTCGCACGAACGCGATCCGCTCGGCGAGCGGATCCCCGTCGGGACCCTCCGGATCGCCTCCCGTCAACCCGATGACGTGCGCCCGCCGAGCGGCGATCGTCAGGACCCGGTTCCCGTTGCCCGCGATCAGGATTGGGACGTCGGGGGCGTGCTCGCCGAGGTACTCCACGACGTGGCGCAGATGGTCGACCCGCTCCTTGGCGCTCGGAAACGGAATCTCGGCGGCCGCGAACTCCGCCTCGACGTACCCGGTGCCGAGCCCGAGTTCGAGCCGACCGCCGGTGAGGTCGTGCATCGCCATCACGTCACGTGCCAGCAGGGCAGCCTTGTAGAACCCCGCGTTGAGCACGAACGTCCCCACGTGCAGCTTCTCGGTGGCCGCGGCCGCGGTCATCAACGTCGGGAACGGCGCGGGGGCACCGAGATGGTCGGGCACGTGCAGCACGTCGTAGCCCATGTCCTCCGCGCGATGCGCCCAGTCCTGCACCGACGACTGCCGTGGGGCGGCGTGGAGGCCGAACCCGAAACGAAGATCTCGCGCCATGACCCGAGCTTAGGTGTCGGTTCGAAAACGAATGTTTGGCCGCGCGGTCGGCCGGGCAATCGAATCCTCGAGCCGCACACCTCACCTCGTGCGGCAGTAGGAGTGACACCCTGATCCGGCCCGTTGTGAACGATCCGATGGGCCGGGTCAACACTCCCGAACCCCCGACATATGGCGTCGAGGAAGAGTTCCTACTCGTCGACCCCGACACCGGGGAACCCGCACCGCTCAACGCCGCCGTGGCCGACTACGCCCGCCGCCGCGGAGTCGAACTCGAGCTCGAACTGACGAGCTGCCAGGTCGAGACGACGTCGGAGGTGGCGAGCTCGAGTGCGGACCTGCGGCGAGAACTGACCCGGTCGCGTCGCGTCACGTCCGAGGCGGCGACCGAGGCGGGCGCCCGTCTGCTCGCGGTCGCGTTGCCTCCCACCCGGCCCCTGCACTTCCCCGTCACGGACAAGCCGCGCTACGGCAAGATCGCCGAACGCTTCGGGATGATCGCCCACGAACAGGGCATCTCGGGTTGCCACGTGCACGTCGAGGTGGCCGACCGCGAGGTCGCCGTTCAGGTTGGCAACCGGCTGCGTCCCTGGCTGCCACTGCTTCTCGCGCTCACCGCCAATTCGGCGGTCTACCGAAGCGCCGACACCGGCCACGCGAGCTGGCGCAGTGTCCTGTGGGCGCGGTGGCCGAGTGCCGGCCCACCGCCGCACTTCGAGTCCGCCGAGGACTACGACGCGGCCGTTCAGGAGATGCTGGCGTCGGGGGCGATGCTCGACGACGGCATGGTCTATTGGGACGTGCGCCCGTCGGCCAACTTCCCGACCGTGGAGGTGCGCGTCGCCGACGTACCGGCCACCGTGGCCGACACCGTCTTGTTCGCCACCCTCGTCAGAGCGCTGGTCATGACCGTCCTCGCCGAAGGTGAGCGCGGTGAGCCGGTGCCACCGCTCGCCCCGCACGTGCTCAAGGCCGCGTACTGGACGGCCGCCCGCTACGGGGTCGAGGGCCAGTTGGTCGACCTTCCTGGTGACCGCGCACTCCGACCGGCCGCGGACCTGCTGCACGCCCTGGTCGAACGCCTCGAGCCGGCACTGACCGTGCTCGGCGACCTCGACATGGTGCGCACGGAGATCGAGCGCGTGCTGACCACCGGCAACGGTGCCATCAGGCAACGACGCGCGTGGCAGCGACGCGAGGACGTCGCCGACGTGACGGACGAGGCGGCCGCCGCCACGGTGGAGGGGTTGTGACTCAGAAAAGCGGAAGCTCGGCGAACGCCGGAGTCGTCGGTGCGGCCGAGCCGCCGCTGGGTTCCACCGTGAAGGCGAGGGTCGTCGACCCGTCCAAGTCCGGCAACACTGCGGTGGTCGACGGGGCGACGGCGGCGGAGTCCATGGTGCCGGCCGACTCCGGGCCCTTCGCGCCGACCAACCACATTTGGTAGACGGTGCCGGGCTTGGGCGGTTCCACGTTGTTCATCACGAGGACCGCGGCGTTGCGCTCGCGGGAGAACACCACGGTGGCGGTGCCGCCCGTCGGGATCGCACCGGACACCGTGCGGACGTCCGGGGCGGCGAAGATCTGTTCGGCCGCGGACGGCTTGGGTGCGGGCCGGACGGCGATGCCGACCCCGACTGCGCCAAGCCCGATCGCCACCGCGGCGGCGGCCGCGAACGTGGCGGTGCGCCAGCGCGTCGACTGGGGGCGCATCTCGATGACCTGGCCCGCACCGCCCACGGCGGCCAGCAGACGGTCCCGCAGCTGGCTCGGGGGCTCCTGGGCGGTCGAGGCCGACATCCGTGCCATGGTCTCGCGAACCGCCCGCACCTCGTCGGCGAAGGCAATGGCGACCGGCGGCGAGACGTGGGTCAGTTGTCTGTCGATGTCGTCCAGTTCGGACTGTGGCATCGCGTGGAGCGCATAGGGCGTAGCGAGAACGAGCAGGTCGTTCGAGGAGAAGTCATTGTCGTTTGGTTCGGTCACGAGACCCCCAGACACTTCCGCAAACCACGAATGCCGTCGCGCATCCGTGACTTAATGGTCGCAAGGTTCGCCGACAAACGCTCGGATACCTGCACATAGGTCAGGCCTTCGTAATACGCCAACTGAATGCACTCCCGCTGGGGATCGGTCAGCGAGGCGAGGCATTCGGTGACTTGGCGCTGTTCGTCGAGCTGGATGACGGCTTCGGCGACCCGGTCGGCGGGCAGTTCCACGTTGGCGGCGCCGTACCGGGAGTCCCGCTGGGTGGCCGACTGTTCGGACCGCACCCGGTCGACGGCGCGGCGGTGCGCCAGCGTCATGAGCCAGGCCAGGGGCGTTCCCGCGGCGGGGTTGTACGTCGCCGCGTTTCGCCATACCTGCAGGTAGACGTCCTGAGTGGTTTCCTCGCTGTACCCGGGATCGCGGAGTACCCGCAACACCAGGCCGAACACCCGCGCGCGGGTGAGGTCGTAGAACGCGGCGAATGCCTCGACGTCCTCTTCGGCCACCCGGCGCAGCAATGCGTCGAGGTCGGCTGTCACGCCGGGAAGTGTACTGGCCTGCGCGATCGTAGTCACGATAACCACGATGTGGCGGGCGCTCGCGTGAAAGGGAATGTGCGAGCACGACATTCGCGAGAGCTTGGCCGCCTCACAGTTGGCCGACCTTCTCCCGCTCTCGCACGGGGGCGGGCGCAACGGTGGGGACCCGTTGCGTCCACAGCGTCACCCCTTGCAGGCGAATCCACATTTCCCCCACCATCGGGGCCAGGGGGGCCACCAGCTGAAGCCGCACGACGTTGGCGACCGACGCCTTGCGTCGGGTGCCGTCGAGGGTCGCCACGAACGCCGGCTTGTTGTCGCGGTGCAGGGAGATGGTCACGTCGAGGTCGTCGCCGGGCAGCGGGGCCCGCACCAGGTAGTAGCCGTCGGCCTCGTCGGCGGGTGAGACGTACAGCGCCTTCTTCACTGCCGCCGGCCGCGCGCCGGTGGGCGGCAAGAGATAGGCGTGGCGGTCGCCGGAGGTGGTGTGCACCTCCGCGACGACGTGGCGAAGTACCCCCTGGGCGTCGTGGCACCAGAAGATGGTCAACGGGTTGAACACGTAACCGAGCACCCTCGCCTGCGTCAGCGCGGTGACGGTGCCGCCCGGTAGTTCGACGCCGCGGTCGGCGAGGTATTGGTCGACCCGGGCGCGCAGCGTGTCCGGCCCCTCGTTGGGCGGCGAAAGATGGTCGGCTGCTTCGAATTTGGCGAAGGGCTGCAGCCACCGGGGGAGCTGGGGCAGGTCGTCGAGGTCGACGTACCAGCTGTAGCCGCCCTGTTCGAAGTAGTGGTGCACGGAGGCACGGCTCAGGTGCGTGATCCGCGTCCGGTAGAGAGCGGTCAGCACGGCGTCGACACCCACGGCTCGAGGGCCGGGGCAACCAACCGCGCTGCACCACCGATGGGGTCTCTACGTTGCACAACTAATATTCGAGGCCGGACACGCGACGGATGGGCGCCGTTCCACATTGCGAAAGCGCCGCCGCCGCGTAGTGTGCCGATCCGTGGCGAAAACGCTGTTTCACAACGGAACCGTATGGACAGGCACCACCGGACCGACGATTACGGCATTGCTGATCGACGACGGCACGATTGCCGCCCTCGGCGACGCGGCCGTCGCCACCGCGGCCGAGCACTCCGACGTCGTCCAGGTCGACCTCGACGGCGGTTTCCTGATGCCGTCCTTCGGGGACGGTCACGCCCACCCGATGCTCGGCGGCCTCGAATTCGTCGGGCCCGCCGTGCGGCCATGCGACTCGGTGGAGGAAATCGTCGCCGAGGTGCGCAAGTACGCCGAAGCCAATCCCGACGAGGAGTGGATCGTCGGCGCCTCGTACAACGGCAGCCTCGCCGAGGGCAGTCTCTTCGACGCCCGCTGGCTCGACGAGGCGGTGCCCGACCGCCCGGTCGCGCTGCGCGCCTGGGACTACCACACCATGTGGGTCAATTCCGTTGCGCTGCAACGCGCCGGCATCACACCGGACACGCCGGACCCGGCCATCGGCGAGATCCCGCACCGGGAGGACGGCTCCGTCCTGGGGACCCTGCGCGAGTGGGGCGCCGTCGACCTGGTCAACGCCGTCATGCCGGCGCGCGACGAGGACGTGCGGGTCGCCGCGCTCGGTACGGCGGCGGACTACTACCTCGCCAAGGGCGTCACCTGGGTGCAGGACGCGTGGGTCGAACCCGGCGACGTCGAGACCTACGTCGCAGCCGCTCGACGCGACGCCCTTCGGATCCGGTTCAACCTGGCGTTCTACGCCGACCCCCGCCACTTCGACACCCAGCTCGACGGCTTCGCCGACGGCCGCCGCCGTGTCGAAGAGGTCGACTCGCCCTTCTTGACCGCGCACACGGTGAAGTTCTTCGCCGACGGCGTAGTGGAGAACGAGACCGGCGCACTGCTGGCGCCGTACTGCAGTGGGCTCCATGAGCATCCCAGGGGGCAGGAGCGAAGCGACTCGGGGGAAGGTCACGGCATGACGGTGTGGGAGGGCGACAGCCTGGCCCAAGCCGCGCGCCGCGTCGACGAGCTCGGATTCCAGATCCACATCCACGCCATCGGCGACGCCGCGGTACGTCAGGCGCTCGACGCCATCGAGTACGCGATCGACACCAACGGCCCGCGCGACCGGCGCCCGGTCATCGCCCACGTCCAGCTGGTCGACGACGCCGACCTACAACGGTTCGCCGACCTCGGGGTCATTCCGTGCATGCAACCCCTATGGGCGCAGATGGATGCACTGATGACGGTGCTGACGGTGCCGCGTCTCGGCGCGGAGCGGGCCGACAAGCAGTACCGGATGCGCAGCCTCGACGAGTCCGGCGCGCCGCTCGCACTGGGCTCGGACTGGCCCGTCTCCTCGGGTGCGCCGCTGGACGGCATCGCCGTCGGCATCTCGCGTCGCACGTCCGACGGAGAGCCGGAGGGCGGCTGGACGCCGCAGGAGGCCCTCACGATCGAGCGCGCCCTCGGTGCCTACACCGCGGGCGTCGCCGAACAAGCCTTCGCCGAGACGACCTGGGGCCGCCTCGTCGAGGGCGCCAGCGCGGATCTCGTCTGGCTGGATCGCGATCCCCGCGAGACCCCGGCCCTGCAGCTGCCCGAGATCGTCGTCCGGGCCACCTACCTCCGAGGCGAACTCGGTTACTCAGTCAGCTCTGGAAGGGATTAGCAATGTCGGCAGAAACTCCCGTCGCAGTCGAGACCGAGGGCCATCTCAAGCGCGCGCTAGGCGTGCCCGCGCTGGTGCTCTTCGGCATGGTCTACATGGTGCCGCTGACGGTGTACACCACCTACGGCATCGTCACCCAGCTGACCGGTGGCCGGCTGTCGGTCGCCTACCTGGTGACGTTGGCGGCGATGGTCTTCACGGCCAGGTCCTATGCCCGCATGTCGGCGGCGTTCCCGGTGGCGGGCTCGACCTACGCCTACACCCAGCGGACCTTCGGCGCGCCCGTGGGGTTCCTGGCCGGCTGGTCGCTGCTGCTGGACTATCTGTTCCTGCCGATGCTGAACTACCTGGTGATCGGCATCTATCTGGAGGCCGCCATCCCCGCGGTGCCCGCCTGGGTCTTCGTGCTGGGGTCGATCATCCTCGTGACGGTGTTGAACATCGTCGGCATCGTGTCGGTGGCGCGGGCCAACTTCGTGCTGCTGGCCGTGCAGGGCATCTTCATCGTCGTGTTCGTCGTCATGTCCTTCATGACGATCACCAAGCTGGGCAACGTGGACTTCATGGCGCCGTTCACCGGTGACGGCAGCGTGGGCGGGGCGAGCCCCATCTTCGCCGGCGCCGCGATCCTGTGCCTGTCGTTCCTCGGATTCGACGCGGTCTCGACCCTGTCCGAGGAGGCCAAGGATCCGACTCGCAGCGTGCCGAAGGCAATCATGATCGCCACCGTGACGTGTGGCGTCATCTTCGTCGCCCTGTCCTACGTGTCGCAGCTGGCGTTCCCGTCCAACCAATTCGTCGACGTCGACTCGGGTTCGCTCGACGTCATGACGGCCGCCGGTGGCCAGTTCCTGAACACCTTCTTCACCGCGGCCTACATCGCGGGCGCCTTCGGTTCGGCGTTGACCTCGCAGGCGTCGGTGGCCAGGATCCTCTACGCCATGGGCCGCGACGGCATCATGCCGCGCAAGGTCTTCGGGCACGTCTCCGCCAAGTTCTCCACGCCGACGTTCGCGATCCTGGTCGTGTCGGTGATCTCGCTGGCGGCCATCTGGATCTCGCTCGACTTCCTCGCCTCGATCGTCAGCTTCGGCGCACTGATCGCGTTCTCGGCCGTGAACCTGACCGTGATCAAGCACTACTTCGTCGACGAGGGCGAAAAGAACGTCCTCAACAACCTGGTGTTGCCGGGCATCGGCTTCGTGCTCACGGTGTGGTTGTGGACCAGCCTGTCCTGGTTGACCCTCGAGGTCGGACTCATCTGGCTGGTGATCGGCGTCGGCTGGCTGCTCGTCGTGACCCGCGGGTTCCAGCGGCCGACGCCGGTGTTGGCCATCGAGGAGTAGCTACGGAATCCGTCGTGGCGTGCCTCTCCGCACGTCACGACGGGCCTCGTCGGGCGCGTCAATTAGGCCCGGGGTTTGCTCTTCGGCATGCTGGCAACGGATTGCGTCGACGATGCCGGGCATCGCGGTCGAAACCGCCCGATTACGGACTTTTGCGCTGATTGCGAATGTCGACACCAACTGCGGAATTCGTTGTACGTTCCCCCTACGTCGAGCTCACGGCGCCCCCATCGCCCGTTCTCAAGATCAGGGGGTCCACCATGGCACCCATCGGAACATGTCGGGTCTACCGCCCCGATCCGCAGTCGATCGGCGTCGGCGAACAGTGGGGCAGGGCCAGCGCGTCGGTGGTTCTGGAACCCGCCGCCGTCGTCGTCACGATCCGCGGCGACGTGGACGCGAGCAACGCGGGCCGGTTGGCCGGCTACCTCGAGCGGCACGTCGCTATCGCTCAAGCCCTCGTCGTCGACGCCCTTGCCGTCGACTTCTACGGCGCACCCGCCATGGCCGCTCTGCACGGCGTCGACCGGTGCTGTGCGGCATTGGGCATCGGCTGGCGGCTGGTGGCGGGTCCTGCCGTGCGGCGGGTGATGCGGGTCTGCGAGTCGACGGATCTGCCCCGAGCCGAGTCGGTGGACCTGGCGCTGCGCGAACTCGGCGTGTTCACGCCGTCAGTCCTCGGCTAGCGGCCAGGCGGTCGCCGCCGACGTCAGCCCGGTGACGAGAGCCGCCGTCGGAGCGCACAGGCCGTCCTCGCCGGCCGGTCCACTACGCGGGCTGAGGCCGCGCACCCGCGGCGTCAGCTCGAGCTGTGCCCCGCCCCCGCGGGGACGGTTCACCGGGTTCGCCGGGTTCAGGCCGCGCAGTTCGCGGGGGATGGCCGCCAGATCGGTGACCACCTCGAAGCCGGGAACCAACACGCAGGCGGCCAGATGCGCGGCCAACGTCCGGTTGCCGCCGCCGGCCAACAGGTCCATGGTGCGTCCGATCCGGCCGTACCCGTGCAGCGACACCACCACGTCGACGTGGGCGAGGAAGGCGTCCAAGAGGGCGGACTCGCCTTCGCGGTATGCCGACGACGACAGGTGGTGAGGGTAGTTCTCCGGATGACGGACGACGTACACCGACGCGTCGGCGGCGACCGCCGCCCGTTCGGCGATGACGTCGGTCATCCTCTCCAGCCCACCGCCGTGGATGGCGAGGAACCCGAACCGCGACCGCAGCGTGCTGGACTCGACGACGTCCGGGTCGGTGAGCAGTTCCGAAAGACTCTGCGGCGCAGGCAGATCGGTCGGTGGAAGCCGACGGGGCCAGTTGACCGGGTCCCACCGGTGCAGGTACTCGACCCAGCGTGTGGGTAGTCCGTGGTGGGTGGCGCCGTCGATGATGCGCTCCAGATAGCCGGGGCGGGGGGCGCCCGGCTCGACCCGGGGGTCGACGTAGACCCATGCCTCGGCGGGTCCGTCGTCGGTGTCCACCGTCATCCGGTCGCGGCGGTATCGCACCGGGACGCCCTCCGCGCTGTCGAGCACCGTCAGGTCGCGATCGCTGACCTGCCACAGCACGCCGTGCACCGCCGCCCCGGGCAGCGGTTCCACGGTGGCGACGCCGCGCTCGTTGATGAGCCAGTCGTGGTCGGCGAGCGTCGCGCGTCGCGGATGGGTCGCGTCGGGGCAACGCCGCGTCATCTGCGTCACGTCCAGGTTGGACCCGTACGCGAAGTAGGGCTGCATTCAGCCGGTAACCGTCAGATAGATCAGGACCACGTTGAGCACACTAATGACTCCGGCGACCGTCCAGCCCAGCGCGGTCGTGACGCGGTGGTTGACGTCGCCGCCCATCAGCGTCGGGCTGCTCGTCAGCCGAATCAGCGGCACGAGCGCGAACGGGATGCCGAAGGACAGCACCACTTGCGACAGCACCAGCGCCCGGCTCGGGTCGACGCCCATCGCCAGCACGACGAGCGCCGGGATCAGGGTGACGACCCTGCGCAGGAGCAGGGGATAGGACCGTCGCAGCAGGCCCTGCATGATCATCGCCCCGGCGTAGGCGCCAACCGACGTCGACGCGAGCCCGGAGGCCAGCAGGCCGATCGCGAAGAACAGCGCAACGGTGTGGCCGAGCGAGTTCTGCACCGCGGCGTATGCGCCTTCGATCGAATCGGTGTCGTCCACGCCCTGCAGGTTGGTGGCGGCAACGAGCAGCATCGCCAGGTTCACCGCGCCCGCGACGAGCATGGCCAGGCCGACGTCGTAGCGGGTGGCCCGCAGCAGATGGCGCCGCGGCGCGCCCTCGTCGGGTCGACCGTGCCGATCGCGGGCCAGCGCGGAGTGCAGGTAGACGGCGTGCGGCATGACGGTCGCACCCAGCATCGCAGTGGCGAGCAGAATGCTCTCGGCGCCGTCGAAGCGTGGGACGAGGCCGCCGATCACCGAGCTCGGGGCGGGTGGCGCGACGAAGAGGCTCGTCAGGAAGCCGACGGCGATGACGAGGAGCAGCCCGGAGATGACGCGCTCGAACACGCGCTGACCGCGGCGGTTCTGCACTGCGAGCAGGAACAGCGACACGGCCCCGGTGATGACGCCGCCGAGCAGCAACGGTAGGTCGAACAACAGGTACAGCGCGATCGCACCGCCCACCACCTCGGCGAGATCGGTTGCCATGGCGACCAATTCGGCCTGCAGCCAGTAGGCGATCCGTGTTCGGGTGCGCGAGTGGTCGGCCACTGCCTCGGGCAGCGTACGTCCGGTGACGAGGCCGAGCTTGGCGGACAGGTACTGCACCAGCCCCGCCATCACGTTTGCGACCAGGATCACCCACACCAACAGGAAGCCGTACTGGGCGCCCGCGCTGACGTTGGCGGCGACGTTGCCGGGGTCGACGTAGGCAATGGCGGCCACGAACGCGGGCCCGAGCAGCATCACGATGGCGCGCTGCGGCACCTTGTCCGCGATCGACAACTCAACCCCTTCCTATCCGGCAGTTCGAATAGAAAAGTTAGGGTAGCCGAAAATATTGGCGGAGTGCTACCAGGGGAAGCCGACGACGATGCCGCCGTACGGCCACCAGGCGTTCTCGTTCATCGCCGGGGGAGACGTGGTGATCTGCGAATGACCGGGGGTCTCGCACTGCGTGGTCGTCGGGCCCGTGTCGACGCATCGCGGTGCGGCGGCCGCAGCCGGGGCAAACGCCAGTGTCACCGCGGTCGCGGCGATCACCGAAGCGCCTGCCAGAGAACGCATTTAACCGCCGCCGCCGATGACCAGCGCCGGACCGTAGAAGTCGTCGTCCCAGGGGTAGCTCCAGGTGGGTACGTCGGGTGCCGCGGCGGAGATCTCGACGTTGCCGGGCGTCTGGCACTCGGTGGTGCTGGTGCCGGTCTCCCCGACCTGTCCGGTGGACGTGCAGGCGGGCTGGTTGGAGACCTCGGTGGGGTCGGCCGCGGCGGCGGGGGCGACGACGACCGCGGCCGCGGCGCCCGCGGATGCGATCAAACCGATGAGATAGCGCGTCCGCATGGCAGGCCCTTCGTTAGTCCTTCGACGGCAGATGCCCAGCGTACAACCCTCTTCCGGTCACCAGGGGCAAGTCGAGCGTCGTCCGAATGCCCGGCTCCGCGGCCACGACCTCGGGGATCGCGTTGACCACCCGCGCCGCCGTCGCCACGCAACCGGCGTGGTTGTGGTCGCCGTTCGGGCTGCTCAGGCACAGGTCGACGGAATAGCTTGGCTCCCCGGTGATCTCGATGCGGTAGGAACCGCCCTCCTGGGCCGGTTGGGGCCAGTCCGGGCACAGGTCGTCCCTGGTGCGGGTGACGTGTTCGAGCACGACGGCGGGCTTGCCGTCGACCATGCCCCGCACCTCGAAGCGAAGGGCGGCCGCCGTGCCCTTGGCGATGCGCCCGGAAGCGATGTCGTAGTCCTCCGGCGCCGGCTCGCGGACGTAGGTCTCCGTCACCTCGTCGAGGGTGACGCCGAGGCCGGCCGCGAGCTGCCGCACCACCGAGCCCCAGGCGAGGCTCAGCACGCCCGGCTGCAGCAGCATCGGGGTCTCGTCGAGCGGCTTGCCGAAGCCCATCACGTCGAACATGACGGTGGCGCTGTCGTAGGTGTCGTAGTTGATGATCTCCATGCAGCGGATCTGCTCGACGCTCTGACAGGTGCCCGCCAGTGCCATCGGGACGAGGTCGTTGGCGAAGCCGGGGTCGATGCCGTTGACGAAGATGCTGGAGCTGCCCGCCTCGGCGGCGTCGGCGATGGGCGCGATCATCTCGTCGGGCAATGTGCCCCAGGGGTATTGGAGGAACACCGCGGCGCTGGCGACCACGTTCACACCGGCGGCCAGGATGCGCCGGTAGTCCTCGAGCGCCTCGACGAGCCGGTTGTCGGCCATCGCCGTGTAGACCACGCACTCGGGCTTGGCGGCCAGGATGGCCTCCAGGTCGGTGGTGGCGACGACGCCCGTCGAACCGTCGATTCCGGCGAGCTCGGCGGCGTCCTTGCCCGCCTTCGCGTCCGAGGACACCCACACCCCGGTGAGCTCGAACCGGGCGTCGGTGATGAGTTGTACGAGCGCGTGCCTGCCGACGTTGCCCGTGCCGATGGCGGCGACCTTGATGGCCATGTCGTCCTCTACAGATCGGGGATGGGGAAGGTGAAGTTGGGGAACGTGATGCCGCCGTCGACCTCGAGGGTCTTGCCGGTCAGATAGCTGCCCGCGGGTGAGGCGAGATACACCGCTGCCGCGGCGATGTCGGTCGGATCGCCCAATCGGCGCAGGGGCGTGGCGTCCTCCATCGGCTTGCGCAGCTCGTCGTTGCTGGCCAGCACGTCCAGCGCGGAGGTCAGGATCGACCCCGGCGCGATCGCGTTGACGCGGATGCGCGGCGCGAGGTCGAGTGCGGACAGTCGGGTGTAGTGCGCCAGCGCGGCCTTGGCGGTGCCGTAGGCGGCGAACCCTCGGCCGGAGACCCGGCTCATCGTCGAGGTGATGTTGACGATGCTGCCGCCGCCGGAGTGCTCGAGCATCAGCGGGACGGCCGCAAGGGTCAGCGCGTGGGCCGTCGTCACGTTGAAGGTGAAGGCGTCGCGCAGGTCCTTGGTCGAGGTGTCCAACAATGGCGCCGGCATGGTGCCGCCGACGTTGTTGACGACGATGTCTAGTCGCCCGAACGCGTCGACCGCGTGGCGCGCGAGGGACGCCGTGTCCTCCGGATGGGCCAGGTCGGCGACCACGACGTGCGCGCGGCGTCCGGTGGCTTCGATCTGCTTGGCTACCTCGTCGAGCTGGGACTGCGTGCGCGCCGCAATCACCACGTCGGCGCCCGCCTCGGCGAATGCCAGGGCCATCGCGGCGCCGAGCCCGCGGCCGGCCCCGGTGACGATGGCCACCTGACCGTCGAGTTTGAACATGTCGAGTATCACGTCCGCCGACGGTACTAGAACACGTTCTAGTTCGTGGTCGTTTCTCCACTCGGGCCGAACGGGACACCGGCCCGGCACAGGACGTTGGCGAAGAAGGTGTCCTCACCGGTGCGGACGGCGAACGCGACGTCGAGCACGGCGGCCTTGAACTGGTCGTGGTCGACGGGCTCGGGTTCCAGGCCCAGGTCGAGCAGGTGTCGATGGACGTGCGGGCTCACGGTCAGCACGTCGCGCGACACCCAACTGTGCTCGACGGTGACCTCGCCCAAGACCGTTGCGCTGACGTCGGCGAACGTCGCCTGCCCGTAGCGGTAGCCGAGGTCGACGCACGGCGTACCCGGGGCCAGGGGCAGCCCCGCGTCGCAGACGACGAAGGTGTCGGTGTGCCTCAAGGCGGCCACGCGAGCGGCCAGTTCGGCGTGAATGATGCCGGTGCGCTTCATGAATTCATCTCTCGGACGGCATGGGACAGCGTGGACTGATCGGCGTAGGAATCCTGCGCACCCGCGCCGCGGACGGCCAGGGAACCGGCGACGACGCCCCAGCGGCACGCGTCGACCAGGCCGTCCCCGACGGCCAACCGAGCGGCGAGCGCGCCGACGAATGCGTCTCCTGCGCCCGTCGTGTCGACGACCGTGGACGCCGGGGCGGCCAGTGCGGTGGTGACGCCGTCGCCGTCGGTCACGACGGCCCCGGCGGCGCCGCGGGTGGTGATCACTGCGGTGGTGCCGCGATCACGGAGCTTCTGGTGCGCCGCGGCGATGGCCTCGGGATCGGTCACGGCGTCGGCGCCGATCTCTGCCACCACGGCCAGCTCGTGTTCGTTGACGACCAGCACGTCGCAGCGGGCCAGCAGGTCGTCGGGCAGCGCCGCCGCGGGCGCGGCGTTCAGAATGAACGACCCGTGTGCCCGCCGAGCTGCCGCTCGTACCACCTCGAGCGGTATCTCCAACTGGCACAACACCACTGCGGCAGAACCCACGATGGCCGGCAGGTCGTCGGGGATCCAGCGTTCGTTCGCCCCGGCGATCACGATGATCGTGTTGTCCTGTTCGGCGACGGTGATCCACGCCGTGCCCGTCACCTCGGCCGGCAATACCGCGACGTGTTCGATTTGCACGCCCCGCTCGGCGAGCCGCCGCCTGGCCGTCGCCCCGTTGGCGTCGTCGCCGGTGCTGGCCACCATTGCGACACCGGCACCGGCCAACGCCGCGGCGACCGCCTGGTTGGCGCCCTTGCCGCCGACCGACGACGCCATCGAGGTACCGATGATCGTCTCGCCGGGACTGGGAAACCTTGGTGCCGTGATGATCTGGTCGACGTTGACCGAACCGACCACGACGACCGAGGGGTCGGAGTCAGGCACTGGAGTCACCCGCGATGGCGCCGGTGATGAGCCCGACCAGTTCGTCTCCGGTGGTGTCCGCCATCGTGCGATTCGCGGCGGTCTTCCCGCGGCGCAGCACCCACGCACTGTCGGCGACCCGCATCACCTGGTCCATGTCGTGGCTGACGAGCAGCACCGTGACACCGTTGGATCGCAGCCGGCCGATCAGCTTCTCCACCGCTGCGGTCTCCCGCACGCCGAGCGCCGCGGTGGGCTCGTCCATGATCACCAGGGTGGTGCCCCAGTTCGCGGCCCGCGCGATCGCGACGCTCTGTCGCTGCCCACCGGACATCCGGCGCACGGTGGCGCGGACGTTGGGGACGTTGACGTCCAGGTCGGCGAGAATCGTCGAGCTGTTGGCGATCATCTGCTTCTTGTCCAGGACGCGCAGCGGCACGACGCCCCGGGTCAGCTCGCGATTGAGGTACAGGTTCTGCCACACCTGCAGGTCTTCGATGAGCCCCAGATCCTGGAAGACCGTCTCGATGCCCAGATGGCGGGCGTCGTCGGGAGACCCGAGCTTGATGGGCTCCCCGCGAAACAGGATCTCGCCGTCGTCGGGGGAGTGCACGCCCGTCAGGCAGCGCACCAGCGTCGACTTGCCCGCACCGTTGTCGCCGAGGAGTGCGGTGACGGTGCCTTCCTCGATTGTCAGGTCGACGCCCTGAAGGGCCCGCACCGCGTCGAACGACTTCGTGACACCCCGGATTTCGACCAGTGGCGCCTTGCCTGCCATGTCTGAACCCCTCACTTCTGGAACCTGGAGATGAACGCGGCGCCGAGCACCACGACACCGACGGCCACCGGCTGATAGTTCTGCGAGATGCCGATCAGCGTGAAGCCGTTGATGAGACTGGTGAGCAACACCGCGCCCACTGCCGAACCGAGCACCGACGCCCGGCCGCCGAACAGGCTGGAGCCGCCCAGCACCACCGCGGCGATCGAGGACAGCAACAGGTCGGTCTGCAGGCTGGGATCCGCGCCGCCGGTGCGGGCGACCAGCAGGATGCCCGCGACGCCGCACGCGAGACCGGACAGCACGTAGGCCAGCATTCGGGTCCGCGCGACGTTGATGCCCGTGCCCCGAGCGGCTTCCAGATTGCCTCCCGTGGCCAGCAGGTGCGTACCGGTCTTCGTCTTGAACAGCAGGAACGCCGTCAGCAGGGCGGCGATGATCGCCACCAACCAGAACCACCGCACGGGCCCGACGCCGTCGAGCGCAAGACCCTGAAGGAAGGGCGACGACACCGCGACGGTGTTGCCGCCCGTCAGCAGCAGGGTGGCTCCGCTGACCACCGACAGGCTGCCCAGCGTCACGATGAAGTCGGTCATCCCGAGCCGCGCGACCAGCAGGCCGTTGAGCAGACCGACGACGCCGCCGGCGACCAAAGCGAGCAACATGGCCACGGCCAGGTTGGCGCCGTGGGTGTAGGCGAACCCGAGAGTTGCTGCGGCCCATGGCAAATTGGATCCCACCGACAGGTCGATGCCGGCGACGGAGATGACCAGCTGCTGTCCCATTGCCAGCACCATCAGAATCGACGCGGAGACCAGCAGGTCGGTGAGGTTGGCGACGGTGAGGAAGTTCGGCGTCGCGATGAAGAAGATGACGAAGACGACGACGAGGCCGATCGGGGCGGCGAAACGCGCCGCCGACCCGATCGACAGGCCCGGGCGGCCGGTGTCCCGTTCCGCCGTGGCCTCGGTGGTGACTGCCATTACTTCTGGCCGGTGATCGGGTTGTCGAACGGCTCGAAGGGCTGCGGGAAGCTGGCGATGGCCTTGTCCACGTTGCCCTTGTCGATGAGCTTGATGGGCGCGACGACGCGCTCTGGAACGGACTTCTTGGTCACCAGGTTCACGCAGGCCTGGACGGCCATCTGCCCTTCGGCGTAAGGGTATTGGCTGATGGTGCCCGACAGGGTGCCGTCCTTGACGGCCTGCAGCGCCGCGGTGATCCCGTCGACCGAGATGATGGAGATCGTGCCCGTCTTGCCCGCGTTCTTGACGGCCTGGGCGGCGCCGAGACCCATGGTGTCGTTCGCGGCGAAGATGCCGGTGATGTTCGGGTGCGCCCGCAGCAAGTCGCCGGTGACGGTGAGGGCCAGATTCTGGTCGTAGTCGGCGGGCTGGGTGGCGACGATCTGCAGCTTGCCCTGTGTCTCGTCGGTGAAGCCCTTGAGCCGGTTGATGCCGTTCTGCTCACCCGCAATGCCCTGCAGGACCGCAATTTCGCCCTTGCCGCCCATGTCGGCCATCAGGGCCTGACCGGCCTGCTGGCCGGCCGACAGGTTGTCCGAACCGATGAACGACGCATACGACACGCCTGCGGCCTTCGAGGCGTCCGCGTCGATCTGGGTGTCCAAGTTGAGGATCGGAATGTTCTTCTTGGCGACGGGGACCAGCGGGGTGATGACGTTGGTGGCGTTGACGGGAACCACGCCGAAGCAGTTGTAGTCCTGGGCCGCCATCGTGGAGATCTTGGTGTTCTCACCGGTGGAGTCGGTCTCGGAGCCGCCGGCCTGCACGGTGACGTCGACGCCCAGCTTCTTGCCCTCGGCCTCGGCACCGTCCCGCAGCGCCGCCCAGTACGGATTGGTGAAGTCGCGGGTCACGATCGCGATCTTCGCCGCCCCGGTGGAACTGTTTCCGGCGGGCTCGCGATTGCAACCCGCCGCCGTCAGCGCCAGGGTTCCACAGAGGAGTGCGGTGAGGACGACGCGACCCTGCGCCACCCCGAGGGGATTGATCATCGTGATTCCTTTCTCGTGACAGTCACCGCGGTGGTGACGGCCGGGGCGTGTCCTGGTGCGGCGCCGCAAGAGCCGCGTCGTACCAGGTGGCAGGGCGGGTAGGCGCTCTGGGCTGAGCGTCCCGCCAGGAGGTCGAGCATCGCGTCCACGGCGGCCGCCGCGAGGGCGGCGATCGGCTGGGCGATGGACGTCAGCGGTGGGTCGAACAGGTCGAACCAGGGGGCGTCGTCGAAGCCGACGAGCGAAACGTCCTGCGGTACGCGGACGTCGGCCGCGCGCAGACCCTTCAGTGCACCCACCGCCATCAGCCCGTCGGCGGCGAAGACCGCCGTCGGGGGCTGCCGTCGGGAGAGCAGCCGGCGTACGGCCCGCGCGCCACTGTCCTCACGGAAGTCGCCTTCCACCACGGTGATTCCCCGCGGCGGCACCCCGCGCTGTACGAGGGCTTCGCCCAGAACGTCCCTGCGTTCACGACCGACCTGGGTCTGCAGCGGCGGTGCGATGATGCCGACGCGTTCGTGTCCGAGGGTGGTCAGCAACTCGGCCACCTCGTCGAGGGCCGCCCTGGCGTCGCTGCGCACGATCGGGGACCGTCCGAGGTGGCGGGCGGCGGCCCCGCGGCCGGTGACCTCGACGGGGCGATCCAGCAGCACCATTCGCGCGCCGTCGGTGCCAGCCTGGCGAAGCCCCGGCGTCATCGCCGACGTTGGCACGACGATCACGCCGTCGACCTGGCGTCCGGCGAGCAGACTCGACAAATAGTCGTCTTGGCGGTCGGCGTCCTCGTCGCTGTTGCACAGCACCAACGAGTAGTCGCGGCGGGCGGCGGCCCGTTGAATGGCGCCGGCCAGCTCGGCGAAGAACGGGTTGGCCACGTCGCTGACCACCAGGCCGATGGTGCGCGTCGAATCGGTCCGCAGGGCGCGAGCGCCGACGTGTGGCCGGTAGCCCATCTGACGTGCCGCTTGTTCCACCTTGGCGCGGGTCGTCGGGGAGATTCGGGGGCTGCCGGACAGCGCGAGCGACACGGTGGCGGCCGAAACCCCCACCTGCACTGCGACGTCCTGCATGGTGACCGCCACCCAACCTCCGTTGTTTAATCGATTAACTCGGACTGTGACACACATCTCACGACAGGTCAAGGAGGTCGGATCCGAGCTCGCCTCCCGAGCGGATTTCCGGCGCGATCGGCAAACCCGCCGACGAGGACACCAGCGGTGGTACCTTCCGCTGATCGACCGCCGAACGACGGCGCACGGAGGGGGACTGTCATGCGATTGACGACGTCGACGGTGGCGGGGCTCTTCGTCGCCGCATGTGCCGCCGCGGCCATCGGCGCGGCTCCGGCCGCTCTCGCCGACGAGAGTTGTGACCCGGCCGTCGTGGACTGCGACGCCCCCGGCAACGTCGACAGCCCCGGCAACGTCCAGATCAACGATTCCCCGCCACCGTCGGATGACGCGAGCTACCCGTTCGACAACGACTGGTACTTCAACCCGGCTGGCGGCGCCACGGCACTGCAGCCCAACGACGCGTCCCACTCCGGCGGCGGTGGTGGCGCCAGCGGTGGCGGTGGTGGACATCGTTAGCGCCGACGGTCAGCGGAAACCCATTCACCCTCAAGGAGACTCAGTCATGTCGATTTCCACGCGAGCCACGCGACGCCTGCTGGCCACCGCCATCGGCACCGGCGCCATCGCCGGCGCCGTCGTGTGTGGTGCGGCCCCGGCGCTGGCCGATCCACCCCCGCCGCCCGCCCCCGGCTGCTCGGCTGCCGACTTCGAGCAGCTCAAGGGCGTGGTTTCAACGGCCACCGCGGACTACTTCTTCACCCACCCCGACGCCAACGCGTTCTTCTCGACGCTCAAGGGTCAACCCCGCGACCAGGTCAAGCAGCAGGTCGACGACTACTTCGCCGCCAATCCTCAGATCAAGTCGGACCTCGACGGCATCCGCCAACCCATCAGGGACATGAAGGCGCGCTGCAGCTAGTCCTTCGCGGCGGCCTTCTTCGCGGGTGCCTTCTTCGCGGCCGTCTTCTTGGCTGGCGTCTTCTTGGCTGCCGCCTTCTTCGCCGGCGCCTTCTCGGCGGTCTTCTTCTCCGGAGTCGACGCCTTCTTGGCACCCGCCCGCGCCTGGACGCTGGCCTCCAGCTTGGCCAGTAGATCCGAGACGTCGTCGGTCTCGTCGAGATTCTCGGCGGGTTGGTCCTCGGCCGTGAACGCCTCGCCGCCTTCGAGTTTCGCCTGAACCAGCTCGTGCAGCTGTTCCTGGTAGTCGTCGCGGAACTGGTCGGGATGGAAGTCGTCGGTCATCGACTCGACCACCTGGCCCGCCATCTTCAGCTCGGCGGGTTTGATCTCGACTTCCTTGTCCAGCACCGGGAAGTCGGGATCGCGGATCTCGTCGGGCCACAGCAGCGTGTGGATCACCATGACGTCGCGCTTGCTGAAGTCCTTGACCCGCAACGCCGCCAACCGGGTCTTGTTCCGAAGGGCGAAGTGCACGATGGCCACCCGATCGGTCTCGGCGAGCGTCTTGGCAAGCAGCACATAGGACTTCGACGATTTCGAGTCGGGTTCCAGGAAGTAGCTCTTGTCGTACATCAGGGGGTCGAGCTGATCGGCGGGGATGAACTCGACGACCTCGATCTCGCGGCTGCGCTCCTCGGGCAGGGTGGCGATGTCCTCGTCGGTGATGATCACCGTCTGGCCGTCGTCGGAATCGAAGGCCTTGGCGATGTCGCGATACTCGACGACCTCGCCGCACACCTCGCACACCCGCTTGTAGCGGATGCGCCCATTGTCCTTGGCGTGCACCTGGTGGAACTTGATGTCGTGGTCTTCGGTGGCGCTGTAGACCTTGACCGGCACGTTGACCAGCCCGAAGGCTATCGATCCCTTCCAGATGGAACGCATGACCCAGTATGGCCTACGGCCTCACCCCAATTGAAGAGCCGCGCGGTCGGGCAGGTCGGCCCCGGCCCGCGAGACGGTGAGCGCGGAGGCGAGGGCGGCGTGCCGCAGGACGCCCTCCAGTGCCTCGGCGTCGATGCGGGCCAACTCGGCACGTCGGTCGCCGCCCAGCAGGTTCAACGACCACAGGGCGTCGACGAGCCCGGTCATGAACGAGTCGCCGGCCCCCACGGTGTCGACGACCTCGACCGGGCGGGCCGCCACGCGCACGGTGCCGGCCGCGCAGACCGCGAACGCTCCCTCCCCGCCCATGGTCACCGCCACGATGGCCGGGCCGAGGGACTGCCACGCCGCCGCCACCTGTTCGGGCGTGCGGTCCGGGTCGATCCAGCGCAGGTCCTCGTCGCTGGCCTTGACGAGGTCAGCCTTCTCGACGAGTCGTTCGATGCGGCTCACCGCCTGCTCGTGATCGGTGATCAGGGCGGGGCGCACGTTCGGGTCGTAGGAGATGGTCGCCGACAACCGGTAGGCGTCCAGCAGTGCGGCCACCGCCAGGCAACCGGGATCGAGGAATCCTGCGATGGACCCGGTGTGGATCACCAACGGGGGCGGCACCTCGGGTGTGCCGTCCAACCGCCAGTCGATGTCGAACGTGTACTGGGCCGCGCCGGAGTCGTCGAGCCGGGCGGCGGCCGTCGGCGTGCGGTCCGCGCTGAGGCTGCCGGGCACCAGTCGAACGCCGGACGCCTCGACGTGCTCGACGATGCGGCGGCCTCGCTCGTCGTCGGCGATGTGGGTGAGGAAGTCGACGTCGCGGTCGAGCCGGCCCAGCCCGACCGCGACGTTGAGGGGGCTGCCGCCGACGTGCTCGCCGAGCACCTCCCCGTCACGCTCGACGATGTCGATCAGCGCCTCACCGATGACCAGCGCTCGGCTCATCGGTCATCCGGCTTCACGAGCTCTTCCAGCGTGGCCCGCGCGCCGACCTCGTGCAACGAGTCCAACGCCCACAGGTAGGCCTCGACGAAGCGCGGCTCCTTGGCGAGGTCGCCGAACAGCGCGGTGTTCTCGATGAACGCCGTCGGATTCTTCAGCTGCGACTTGGCAAGTGGCACCAGGGTTTCCGCGAGGTTGTCTTGAACGTCGATCGGCTCGCCCTGCTCATCGACGCCCTCGGCGTAGCGGGCCCAGCTTGCGACGGTCGCGGCGGACAACCTGACCGGCTTTCCCGAACGCAGGTTCTCCTTGATGACCGGCACCAGCCACTGCGGGATGCGATCGGAGGAGCCGAAGCACAGCCGCACGATGGTGTCGCGCACCGCGGGATTGGCGAAGCGGTCGATGGCGGTCTTCTTGAAGTCGGGCAGGTCGATGCCGGGCACCGGCTTGAGCGTCGGCGTCGCCTCCGAATCCATGTAGTCCAGAAGGAACTTCGCGAACAGCGGGTCGCCTGCGGCGTCGGCCACCAGCCGGTAGCCGGCCAGATACGCGAAGTAGCAGAGGGCTTGATGCCCCGCGTTCAGCAGCCGTAGCTTCATCAGCTCATAGGGCGTGACGTCGTCGACCAGAAGGACGCCGACGTCTTCGTAGGGTGGGCGTCCGTCGGAGAAGTGGTCGTCGAGCACCCAGGCGGTGAACGGCTCGGCGGCCACCGGCCACTGGTCGTCGATACCGTGATCGGCCGCGAGGTTCTCGATCACGTCGGGTGTCGTGACCGGTGTGATGCGGTCGACCATCGAATTGGGGAAGCGGGTGTTGGCCGTCATCCACTCGACGAGCTCGGGCTGCGTGCGCTCCGCGTATGCGCTGAACGCTTGCCGGGCCACGTCGCCGTTGCCCTCGATGTTGTCGCAGGACACGATCGTCGGCGACGGTATTCCCCGTTCCTTGCGGCGGGCCAGCGCCGCGGTCACGAGGCCGAAGACGCTGTCGGGGCCGGCGTCGTCGGTGGCATAGCCGCCCTCGGTGATCGTCAGTTCGACGATGCGCGTGGTGGGTGCGGCGATCAGTTCGATGACGGCTTCCGGGTCGTCGGGCGCGAACTTGTAGTCGACGATCGACCCGATGACCCGCGCGTCGCGGCTGCCGTCGGGGTTCATCAAGATCAGCGTGTAGAGCCCGTCCTGCTCGGCCATGACCGTCGCCATCTTGCGATCGCCTGGCAGCACGCCGACGCCGCAGATGCCCCACTCCTTGGCCTTGCCGTCGGCGAGCAGTCGGTCGACGTACATCGCCTGATGGGCTCGGTGAAACCCGCCCACTCCGAAATGCACTATGCCGACGCCGATCTCACCTCGGTCATAGGACGGCTTCGCGACGTCGAGGTCGGACAGGGACGCGTTGTTGAGCTTCATGACTCGGTCACCACTTTCTGGACGCTACCCCGCGCGGGGTAGGGGTCGGCGTGAATTCGGACGGTCTGAACCGCCATTCCGCCTCGAAACGGCGACTGCACTGAAAGTGTTGTGTAGGTCACATACGCATGTTAGCGTGATGAGCATCTACACGCGACCCCGAGCATCTGCTCACGAACTGGCGGGAAGGGGACCCCGAGATCGTGGCGACACCGACGTCGAACGCCAACGTGGCTCAGCGGGCAGTCCACGCAAGCGCGGCTCCAGCGGAGCGACTCGGTGAGTCGATCCAGCCGCCCGCCGATGCGGCACCCAGCGGCGGCGCGACGCCGGAGGATCTGCGCCTCGCGCTTCGGGCGGCGACGCTCTACTACCTCGACGGACTCACGCAGGCGGAGATCGCGGCCAAGCTCGGCGTGTCACGCCCCACCGCGGGCAGGCTGATCGCCAGGGCCAAGGCCAGGGGCCTGGTGCGCATCGAGGTCGTCGTGCCGCCGACCATGAAGGACGACCTGCACGCCGACGAGGAACGACTGCTCGAGCAGCGCTACGGTCTGACCGAAGCGGTGGTCACCGGGCACCTTGGCCGGGCGGCGGGCGCCCTGCTGATGCGGCGGCTGTCGGAGAACGACGTGCTGGGCTTCACCTGGGGGCCCGAGCAAGTCGCCGCCGTCAGCGCCTTGGCGCCTGGCGTGGCGAGTTGCCGGGTGGTCGTGCAACTGGACGGCGCGATGTCGACCGCCGCCTATCAGACCGGCATGGAATTCATCCTCAGTCGCGGCGCGGACATGTTGCGCGCGAGCGCCATGCGTCTGCCCGCACCGCTGTACGCCGACCCGTCGACCGTGGTGTCCATGCACAGCGACTCGGTGATCTCGCGGACGCTGGAGACCGGTCGGCGTGCCGACACGATGCTGTTCGGCGTGGGGTCGGTGAGCACGTCGACCACGTTGTTCGAGGGCAGCTTCCTGGACACCCGGATGCTCGACGAACTGGTGTCGCTCGGAGCCGTCGGCGAGATCGGCGGCCGCTTCTTCGACGCCGACGGCGCACCGGTCATCACCGAGTTGGCGCACCGCGCAGTGTCCGTGCCGCTCGAGGACATCCGGACCTGCGCGAAGACCATCCTGGTGTGCAGCGGGCCACCCAAGCACGAGGCGACGCGGGCCGCGCTACGCGGTGGATTGGGGAAGCTGCTGGTATGCGACATCGAATGCGCACGTTGGCTTTTGGACCGCTAGGACGCACGTGAACACATGCAGTAGTACTCGACGAGGAGTGAGGTGAAGATGAAAGCGACACGAGCATTGCGAAAGCTCTCGGTGTGCGCGGTGGCCCTGGGGCTGACGTTGACCGCGGGCTGTTCGGGCGCGGGAAGCCTGGGGGCGTCGGACAACGAGGTGACCATCGCCCTGGTGTCCAACTCGCAGATGACGGATGCCCAGAAGCTGTCGCCCGAGTTCGAAAAGGCGAACCCGGGCATCAAGTTGAAGTTCATCTCGCTGTCGGAGAACCAGGCTCGGGCGAAGATCACCATGTCGACCGCCATGGGCGGCAGTCAGTTCGACGTGGCGATGATCAGCAACTTCGAGACGCCGCAGTGGGCGAAAGACGGTTGGCTGCTGCCGCTCTCGGACTACGCGAAGAACACGCCGGGCTACGACGAGGCCGACTTCATCCCGTCGCTGCGCGATTCGCTGTCATATGAGGGCAGCATGTACTCGGTGCCGTTCTACGGCGAGTCCTCGTTCCTCATGTACCGCAAGGACATGTTCGAAAAGGCCGGCATCACGGTCAACCAGGACCCGGGTTACCAGCCCACGTGGCAGGAAGTCGCGGACTGGGCCAAGACCATCAAGGCCAAGCAGGTCTCGGATGCGGGCATCTGCCTTCGCGGCAAGCCCGGCTGGGGTGAGGTGCTGGCGCCGCTGGACACCGTCATCAACACCTTCGGCGGCCGTTGGTTCGACGAGAACTGGAACGCGCAGCTCAACAGCCCCGAGGTCAAGAAGGCCGTCAACTTCTACGTCAACACCATCAAGGAATCCGGCGAGTTGGGAGCCTCTTCAACGGGTTTCCAGGAGTGCGCGAATCTCTTCGGCCAGGGCCAGACGGCGATGTGGTACGACGCCACGTCGGCGGTCTCGGTCCTCGAGGATCCCAAGACCTACCCCGACCTGGTCGGCAAGATCGGCTACCTGCCGGCGCCGATCGTGGAGAAGCCCAACTCGGGTTGGCTCTACACCTGGGCGCTGGGCATTCCGAAGGCCGCCAAGAACCCCGACGGTGCCTGGAAGTTCATCTCCTGGATGACCAGCAAGGACTACATGAAGCTGGTGGGGGAGAAGCTGGGCTGGGCGCGGGTACCACCCGGCAGCCGCACCTCGACGTACACGCAGCTCCCGGAGTATGAGGCGATCTCGAAGTCGTACGGTCCGTTGACGCTGCAGTCGATCACCAACGCGACGCCGAACAAGCCGACCGTGCAACCGGTTCCGTACACCGGAGTGCAGTTCGTCGGGATCCCCGAGTTCCAGGATCTGGGCACCCGGGTGAGTCAGCAGATCAGTGCGGCGATCGCCGGGCAGCAGTCCGTCGACGCAGCGATGGAACAAGCGCAGAAATACGCCGAGGTCGTCGGCAAGAGCTACCAGGAGAAGTGATGACTCTTACCGCTGAAACCGAGTCGGACCCCGGTCAGTGGGCAGTGGCCGAACGGGTTCGCAAGATCCGAGAGGCCCAGGACACCGGGGTGAGCCGGGCCGAGGGCTGGCGTAGGCGCGGCCCGCTGTTGCCGGCGCTGATCTTCATGATCGCCGTCACGCAGGTGCCGTTCCTGTTCACGCTGTATTACTCGACGCTGTCATGGAACCTGGTGCGGCCCGGCTCGCGGCAGTTCGTCGGGATCAACAACTACATCGCCGTGGTCCAGGACAGCCAGTTCTGGTCGGTCGCCGGCAACACCGTCATCCTCATCGTCGGCGTGGTGCTGATCTCGGCGCTGCTCGGTCTGGGCATCGCGTTGCTACTCGATCGCGCCTTCCTGGGTCGCGGCGTCGTCCGCACCCTGTTGATCACGCCCTTCCTGATCACCCCGGTCGCCGGGGCCCTGATCTGGAAGACGACGATCCTCGATCCCAACAACGGCATTCTGAACTGGGTGCTCTCGCTGGTGGGCCTCGGGCCGGTGGACTGGATCGGTCAGTTCCCGCTGGCGATGGTGATGGTCGAATTGATCTGGCAGTGGACGCCGTTCATGATGCTGCTGATCCTGGCCGGCCTGACGTCGATGCCACGCGACCAGCTCGAAGCGGGCCGGGTCGACGGTGCGACCGCGATCCAGCTCTTCCGCGAGCTGACGTTGCCGCACCTTCGCCGGTTCATCGAATTGGGCGTCGTCCTCGGCGCCATCTACCTGGTCAACACGTTCGACGCCATCTTCATGATGACCCAGGGCGGACCGGGTGTCGCCAGTGCGAACCTGCCCTTCTACATCTACCAGCGTGCGTTCCTGGGCTTCGACATGGGCCAGGCGGCGGCCATGGGCGTGGTGGTCGTCATCTTCACGATGATCATTGCCAGCTTCGCGCTTCGGTTGATCTTCAAATCATTCTCCGGCAAGGAAGAGGCGGCCTAAGACATGACTACTACAGCCGAAAAGTCAACGGCGACGAGCGATACGGCTCCCGTCCACAAGAAGAAGTCGAAGAAGTTCAGCCCGTGGGGAATCGTTGCCTGGCTCGTCGGGCTCGGCTTCTTCTTCCCGGTCTTCTGGATGGTGCTGACGTCGTTCAAGCAGGAGAGCGACGCGGCGACCAATCCGCCGAAGCTGTTCTTCGTGCCGACGTTGGACCAGTACTCGGCGGTGTTCGACCAGGGCATCGGGCCCGCGATGCTGAACTCGGTCTTTGCCACGGCGATGTCGACCATTCTGGTTCTGCTGCTCGGTGTTCCGGCGGCCTTCGCGCTGTCGTTGCGCCCGGTCCGCAAGACGTCGGACGCACTGTTCTTCTTCATGAGCACCAAGATGCTGCCCGTCGTCGCGGCGATCCTGCCGCTGTACGTGATCGTGTCCAATCTCGGTCTGCTGGACAACATCTGGGCGCTCGTCGTCCTCTACACCTCGATGAATCTGCCCATCGCGATCTGGATGATGCGCTCGTTCTTCCTCGAAGTGCCCGGTGAGCTGCTCGAGGCCGCCAGCCTCGACGGCGCCAGCCTGTGGCGTTCGGTGCGCGAGGTGATCCTGCCGCTGGTCTCACCCGGGATCGCGGCGACGGCACTCATCTGCGTGATCTTCGCCTGGAACGAGTTCTTCCTCGCGGTGAACCTCACCGCGGTGAACGCCCAGACGATGCCCGTGTACCTCGTCGGCTTCATCGCCGGTGAGGGTCAGTACTGGGCCGTGTTGTCGGCTGCGGCGACGATGGCCGCACTACCGGTGATCCTGTGCGGCTGGTTCGCGCAAAACAAGCTCGTTCGTGGTCTTTCCTTCGGCGCCATCAAGTAGAGGAGTAAACACAATGGCTGCAATCACTTACAAGAACGCGTCCTGCATCTACGAGGGGTCCGACAAGCTCGCCGTCGACAACCTCAACCTCGACATCCAGGACGGTGAGTTCGTCGTCCTGGTCGGTCCGTCCGGTTCCGGCAAGAGCACCGCGCTGCGCATGCTCGCCGGGCTCGAGGACATCGACGAGGGCAGCATCGAAATCGGCGGCAAGGACATGACGGGCGTGCCGTCCAAGGACCGCGACATCGCAATGGTGTTCCAGAACTACGCGCTCTACCCCAACAAGACCGTCGCCGAGAACATGGGCTTCGCGCTCAAACTTCGCGGTGTCTCGGCCGAGGAGCGGCGCAAGAAGGTCGAGGAGGCCGCCAAGGTCCTCGATCTGACCGAGCATCTGGATCGCAAGCCGGCCAAGCTGTCTGGTGGTCAGCGTCAGCGCGTGGCGATGGGTCGCGCCATCGTGCGCGAGCCGCAGGTGTTCTGCATGGACGAGCCGCTGTCCAACCTCGACGCCAAGCTGCGGGTGCAGACCCGTACGCAGATCGCGGCGTTGCAACGCCGGCTCGGCACCACCACCGTCTACGTCACGCACGACCAGGTCGAGGCGATGACCATGGGCGACCGGGTGGCGGTCCTGCGCTTCGGCAAGCTGCAGCAGTTCGCTTCTCCCAACGAGCTCTACGATCGTCCGGCGAATGCCTTCGTCGCGGGCTTCATCGGATCGCCTGCGATGAACCTGTTCACGGCTCCCGTCGCGTCCGACGGTGTGAAGCTTGGTGATTCGACGTTCGAACTGGAGCGCGGCGACCTGACGAAGATCAGCGAGGCGGGTCTGTCCGAGGTCACCGTCGGCATCCGGCCCGAGCAGCTCGAGATCACCGACACCGGCGGGGTAGAGGTGGTCGTCGACCTGGTCGAGGATCTGGGCGCCGAGGCCTACGTGTACACCCATGCCGGCTCGGGCAGCGGCGGTACCGAGTTGGTGGCGCGCTGTAACCCGCGTACGGCACCACGGCTGGCCGACACGGTGCGCCTGCGCAGGCATCCGGAGGGGGCGGTGCACCTGTTCCACCCGACCTCGGGCGAACGTCTCAACTAACCGTGCACGCGCCGTCCGGCGGGCAGGAGCGGAGCGACCCGGGGCAGCTGGCGGAGTTGCGGCTCCGGGCACCAACCCCGGACCTTCTCGGGTTGCCCTGGGACCGGCCACTTTCGGACTGGGTGGCGCCCGACGTCCCACTGCGCGACATCGCAGTGGGGATGAGCCGGCACCTGGTGAAGTTCGTCGACGCCGACGGGCAACTGTGGGCGGTCAAGGACATGCCGCCGCGGATTGCCGTCAAGGAGTACGACGTCCTGCGGCGGCTGGAGGAGATGGGCCTGCCCGCGGTACATCCCGCGGGGCTGGTGCTGCAGCCGGAGTTCGAGACCGCCATCCTGGTGACCCGGTATCTCGAAGGCTCCTGGCAGTACCGCCGGCTGTTCATGCGGTTGCCGCCGGATCAGCCCAGGCACCGGGCCCGCCTGCTGGATGCGATGGCGGGGCTCCTGGTCGAACTGCACCGGCACGGGGTGTTCTGGGGTGACTGCTCGCTGGCGAACACGCTGTTCTCGCGCGACGGACAGCTCCTCCAGGCCTGGTTGGTCGACGCCGAGACCTCCGAGGTGCACCCGCGGTTGAGCCGTGGTCAACGGCGGCACGATCTCGAGATCCTGGTGGAGAACGTGGCGGAGGGCCTGGTGGACCTGGCCGAGCGGCTCGGCCTCCCCGAGGAGATGCACCAGACGCTGATCGCCGAGGCCGAACAGGTTCAGGTGCGGTACAACACGCTCTGGGACCTGCTCCACGCCGAGCCCGTGTTCGGCTTCGCCGACCGGTACCGGGTCGAGGGCACGATCCGTCGGCTCAACGATCTCGGGTTCGCCGTCGACGAATTGTCCTTGCAGCCAGACGGATCGGACCCGAGCCGCATGCGGGTGCGAGTGGCGGTCGGTGACCGTAGGTACCACGCGCAGCACCTCCGGGAACTCACCGGACTGGACGTCGGAGAGGGGCAGGCGGCCATTCTGCTTGGCGACCTGCATGCGTACCAGGCGCAGTTGGCCCGCGAAGCGGGTCACGACGTGGACGAGTCGACGGCCGCGCGGCTCTGGGTGATCGAGATACTGACCCCGTACGAGCAGCTGGCCCACGACGTCGTCGGCCACCGGGGTACCGCGATCCAGGCGTACTGCGACCTGCTCGAGGTGCGATGGCTGTTGAGCGAGAAGGCGGGTCGCGACGTCGGCACCAACAAAGCGCTAGCGGCGTTGGCCGGCGACGTCATCCCCACCGACTCCGCGGCGAAGATGTCAGTCGCCGAGGTGCCAACGGCGCCCTTCGCGGTGTTGGAGATGGACGACTAGCTTTAGGCGCCACGGCGGGTTAGTGAACGGCGGGGCTTCGGTGTCAATGCGATCCATGACCTTCTCGCTGACATCGAGTAACGCTATTTTCCAACATGTTTCGGTGCCACCCGTATTGGCGTTGGCCGCTGATCACCCATCGAACGCACCGTCTCGCACCCTGCCCGGCGAGGACGCGTAGATCTCAAGATTTTCTCACGAAAAACGTCAGAGAATTCTCAATGTTCGAACGTATGTGCGGCTCCTCACCTTCTTGTGGGTAGCTGCGGGTGTAGTCCGCCGAGGCAGAGGTAGATCATTGAGGTCAGCGTTTGGGCGGAGTGGTGGCCGTAGCCGCGGGCGTTGATCAACCGGATTTT
>Ga0209051_1000540_pt1 | contig 46615 bp, 41 predicted proteins | sample AraplaCvi_mMS_r2_2_FD_184286 | JGI IMG/M metagenome (GOLD analysis project Ga0209051, IMG submission 184286) | Arabidopsis root microbial communities from North Carolina, USA - plate scrape MF_Cvi_mMS_r2 (SPAdes) (version 2) | ecosystem: Host-associated > Plants > Roots > Endosphere | place...
ATCCCGTCACCGTCGATCTCGGCGACGATCTCCACCAACCGGGCGTCGATCGCGTTGCGCTGCCCCGCCAACTCGGCCATCTCCTCGAACAACACCGCCAGACGCTCCTTGGAGCTCAAAGACGTTGCCGCCGTGGACATGACCCCATCATGGCAGGGGGGTCCGACACATACGTCGACCCGCTAGCGGTCCTCGAGCTTGGCCAGCTTCGCCAGCATGTTGTTGTACGCGGCGAGGTCGGCGTCGTCGTCACGATCGGCGGCGCGGTCGAGGCGCACGGCGGTCCGTTGATCGCTGCGGCGCCACTGGACGAACAGGGCGATCAGTACGAGCACCAGTGGGACTTCGCCTGCCGACCAAGCGATTCCACCACCCAGTCGTTGATCGGCCAGCAGATCGGTGTGCCACGGCAATTGCAGCGACTTGTAGAAGTCGCCGGCCAACACGGCCTTGGTTCCCATCAGCACGACGCCGAAGAACGCGTGCAGGGGCAGCGATGCGAAGACCACGGCCAGCTTGGCAATGGGCGGTATCGGCCTCGGCGTCGGGTCGACGCCGATGACCACCCAGTAGAACAGGTAGCCGGTGACCAGGAAGTGCACGTTCATGGCGACGTGGGCGGCATGGCTGGTGACCGCCACGTCGAAGATCCCACCGAAGTAGAGGCCGTAGAAACCCGAGACGAAGATCACCGTGGCGACGATCGGGTTGGTCAGCACCCGCGACACCCGGCTGTGCAACGCCGCGAGCAGCCACTCCCGTGGGCCGGGTGGACCGTCGGAGCCGGCCGCCGGCAGTGCGCGCAACGCCAGCGTGACCGGCGCGCCGAGGACCAACAGCACCGGCACCAGCATCGACAGCAGCATGTGGGCAGCCATGTGCATGCTGAACATCGCGGGCATGTAGCGACCGATCCCCGACGACGACGCGAACAGCAGCAGCGCACACCCGCACACCCAGGCGACGATCCGCCCCGTCGGCCAGGCGTCGCCGCGCTTGCGCAGCCGCCACACCCCGGCCAGGTACAGACCGGCGACGGCAAGGGCCGCGGTGCCGAGGATCAGGTCGAAGCGCCAGTCGAACAGAATCCGCGCCACCGTCGGCGGTCCTGCGAGGTCGTAGCCGATCTCCACCGCCGTCACCGACGGGTTGAAGATCGCCGGTGGCGGTGGCGGGGTGCGGCCCAAGGCGACGGCGATGCCGAACGTCAGGCCGAAGACCCCGGCCTCGATCAGCGACAGCCTGATCAGGGCACCCCGCGCGTCCGGGTTGGCGTTCAGCGACGCCACACCTCGACGGCGCTGCTGCCAGCCGAGTAGGCCCAGCACGACCAACGCCGTGGCCTTGCCGACCAGCAACCAGCCGTAGGTGGTGGTGAACACATCCTCGAGGCGGACCCGCACCAGCGCGTTGACCACCCCGGAGACGCCCATCGCGACGAAGCAGCACAGGGCGACGATCGAGAATCGCCGGGCGGCGAGGTCGGCGTGCTCGCCCCCGCGGAGGGCGTGCACGAGCAGCGCGAGGAGACCGCCTGCCCACAGCGCCCCGGCCATCAGGTGGATGAACAGGCTGTTGGTGCCGAGGTCGTGGGATCCACCCGCCGAGGAGTGTCCCGTCAACGCCAGTGGCAGCAGGGTCACCAACGCGCCCGCGCACAGCAGCGGCGTCCACGACCAGCGCAGCACCGGGATGCTGAGGACCGTCACGATCGCGGCGAGCAGAGCGGTCCACCGCCACGCCCCGGCGACGTCGATGAGGCTGGCCACCGACCAGATCGCCGACGGGTCGAGGCGGCTCGACAGCGGTTGGCCGGTGACGTCGGAGACGGTCAGCGGCACCAGCAACACCGCGCAGACGGTCCAGACACCCGACGCCACGGCGCCCGTGCGCAACGCCCGGTACCCCGAGGCGTCGAGGACGCCGTTGCGCTGCGGCGGGACCAGGAACGCGGCCAGCAGGAACGACCCCACCGCGACGACGGCGGCAATCTCACCCGCGGCCCTGACGAACGGCAGCCCGTAGTTCGTGACGGGCCCGGGATTGGGCAGACCGGTGGCGGTCAAGGCATCCGCCAGCGACAGCGCGGCGAGGCAGGCGGCGGTCGTGCCGGCCAGCAGCCCGACGCCGAGCAGGATCGGCCACACCGCACCGGTACGAGTCTGGGCCCGCGCGTCGGTGGTGGTCATGCCAACAGCGTATGGCGCGTGGCCGACGTCCCTCCAACCGCAGCCGTCAGCCACTCTCCTTGCGCTTGACCAACTCGCGGACGAAGAACTGTTCTCGAGAGAACTCCTCGACCTTGCTCATGTCGCCGAGGACGTCGCGCAGCTCACGCAGGAACGCCGCACGACGCTCCTCGAGGTCGGCCGCCGGCGTGAGCAGGTTCTGGTCGGCGATCACCTGTCGTGCAGTCGCGAAGAGCAAGGCCGAGACCGACTCGTTGCTGCGGACCCGGTGCTGTGCGATGTACTGGCTGCCGACGCCGAGGGCAAGGGTGGTGAGGTCCTTCTCCCCGATCTCCGGCGGCGTGCCGCGAAGGACGTCGGCCACGATCTCGTAGGCCTCGATGAAGGGCCGCAGGATCGCACCGGCGACCAGCGGCCGCTTGGCCCGAAGGATCGCGTCGGTCTCCTCACCGCCGACGGCGACGTGCTGCTCCCAGTTCTCGTGCCAGGACATCTCCTCGGCGATGTGACTGCGGAAGGCCGCGGAGTCGGCGAAGTAGAACTCGAACTTCAGCAGGTCGCGCAGTCGCATCGCCTGAGACCAGAAGGCCTCGAGCCGATCACCGTCGGCTCGCGCCGAGAAGGCCAGGGCGAGTTCCACGATGGCCGTCTCGAGGAAGGCGTGGCTGAGCGTGTTGCGGTAGAAGGCGGCCTCGTGTTCGTCCTCGGGGGCGATGCGCCAGACCGGCTCCCGGCCGCCGTCGATGCGAGTCACCGGATGCCCGCCGGACAGCGCGTCGACCGCCGCCCGGATGCCCTCGTTGGTGCGCAATCGCAACGCGCTGTTGGTCATCGGCGTCTTGCTGCGCTCGAGGTAGTCCAACGAGTCGCGCAGCGTGTGGTGGAGCTGGCCAAGCGTGAGCGCGACGCCGTTGGTGGCGAGCAACACCGCAGACACCAGGCCGGTCGCGTTGATGGGGGTGACGCGCAGGATTCGCCACGCGACCTCGAACGCCATCTTCTGCATCGCGAGTCGCTTGGCGGCTTCGTCCTCGGCCATCGCACCGTGGGGCTCGCCGAGGTACTCGCGCATCGACACGGCCTCGGGGAAGCGGACGTAGATCTTGCCGTAGTTGCGGTCGCCCTGGGCCTTGATGAAGTTGTAGAGCCAGGACAGGCTTTCGGGCGTCTTCTCCCCGCCACGGGCGTAGGCCGCGTACTCGGCGGTCTCGTGAAGCTGGTCGAAGCTGATGGACACGGGCTGCAACAAGATGTCGTCACTGCGGCCGGCGAGGTAGGCGTCGGCGACGTACGCGAGCAGACCGAGCTTGGGCGGCAACATCTTTCCGGTTCTCGACCGGGTGCCCTCGATGGACCAGTTGAGGTTGAATCGCTTCTCGACGATGTAGCCGACGAACTCCTTGAGCACGTACTTGTAGGTGGGGTCGTCGAGCTTGCGCCGGATGAAGATGACCCCCGAGCGGCGCATCAGCGGGCCCATGAGACCAAAGGAGAGGTTGATGCCGGCGAAGGTGAAGACCGGCGGCAACCGATTCTCCTGCATTGCCACTGGCACGATCGCGCCGTCGAGGTAGGAGCGGTGGGAGAACAGCAACACCGCCGGATGGGTTTCCAGCGCCACGCGCATCGTCTCGATCTCGGCGCGGTCGTAGTCGATGTTCGAGTCGAAGCCGCGGCTGAAGATCGCCCTGCCGAGTGTGGGAATCAGGTCGACGGAGAACCTGCTCCAGCCCGTCGAGAGTTCGTCGAGCATGTCGCCCGCCGACTCGAGTGTGGCGCCGGGAATCTTCGACAGCCCCTCCCGGAAGCGCGACGACGCCAGCATCTCGGGCTTGATCAGCCGAGGCGACTTGTACTCGGGGCCGAGGAGCCGCAATTCGACGCGGTCGATCGCCAGCTCCGCGCGCCGCATGACGAAGTGCGCGAAGTCGCGCGGGTTCTCGGCGACGGTGGTGTCACTCCAGTGCTGCCGAAGCTCCGACACCTTGGCGGGTTCGCCCGCCACCACCCGGGCCCGCGCCGGATCTTTGTGAAGGATGCTGCGCTGCAACAACTTCGGTGGACGATAGGTGTCGCGACCGCTGATCAACGCGACCACCTTGGACCGGGTGGGCAACCCACCGGGAATCCAGAACACGCGCACGGGGAACACCGACCGGTCCTCGTCGACGTCGAGCAGTTCGACGAGGCGAGCGAGGGTGGCTGGCGGCGGGTCGCCGTCGGCCGGCAGCTGCAGTACTTCGATGCGGGCCTCGGGATGTGCCTTGCGCTGCTCGGCCAGCCACGCGTCGAGCATCTCGACCTCGGCGGGGGTGTCCACCGCCGCGAGAACGAGGGCGTCGTCCGTCGGGGTGAAGCTGTGCAGGGCGTCGGCGGTTACCTTCACGGCCGCCCCTTCTTCGCCGGAACCGCCTTGGCGGCAGCCTTCTTCGCGGGCACCTTCTTCGCAGCCGCCTTCTTGGGCGGGGCTGCGGTCCGTTCGTAGAGTGGCGCGCTGGGCAGGACGTCCACCGGCCAGTCCTTGAGCGTGTCGAGGTAGAGCTGCCGAACCTCGGCGATGCGCTCGGAGAGGTTGTCGGTGGTCCAATCGTCGACGGAGATCGGCGGGAACACCGCGACGTCGACCGAACCGGCGTTGAACGTGCTCGAGTTGCGCTCGGCGATCACCTCCGCGTTGCGGATGACGATCGGCACCAGCGGCACGCCGGCCGCCATCGCGATCCGGAACGGACCCTTCTTGAACTCCCCCACCTCGGTGGTGTCCAACCGGGTGCCCTCGGGCGCAATGAGCACCGAAATACCCTTGCGCGCAAGATCTTCGATCTTCGCCAGGCTCTCCACCGCGGCCTTCGGATCGTCGCGGTCGATGAAGGCGGCGTCCAGCACCCGGCCGACGGTGCCCATCAGCGGATCCTTCTCGAGCTCCTTCTTGCCGACGGAGGTGAAGTTGTCGCTGATCAGTCGGCCCGCGATGAACGGGTCGGCCTGGTTGCGGTGGTTGAACAGGAACACCGCGGGTCGCTTGGCCGTCAGGTTTTCCTCACCGAGAACGTTGAGGTCGATGCCGATCGAGGTCATCAGCAGCCGAGTCCACGCCGCGGTGAAGAAGTTGACCCCGGTCCGGCGGTTGCGCGTCAGGAGCCCGAGCCCGAGGCCGCCGGCAGCGGCGGGCAGCAGCGAGGCGATCCCGGCGACGGTGCGAAGCTGCGCAACCGGGCTGCTTCCGCTGCGGCTGGTGAACTTGAGGATCGGCCAGCCCCGCTTGACGGCCACCGCCTGCAGCTTGCCCGCGGGATTGGTCGGCCGCGGGTTGCCGACCAGGTACATCAGCGCGACGTCCTCGTCACCGTCGGCGTAGAAGTAACTCTTGGTGAGGTCGACGCCGTTCTTGGCCGAGAACGCCTGCACCGCACGGGCCTTGCCCGGGCCCCAGATGACGGGGGTGCGCACCTCGCCGGTGATCAGGCCGTCGTCGTCGGTCTCGAACTGATTGCTCAACACGTTGTCGATGCCGAGGAATCTGGCCACCGGCTCGACCTGCACGGTCAGCGCCGACGAGCTGAGGACGACGGTGTGGCCGCGGGCCTGGTGGGCACGCACCAGCGCGCGCATCTCCGGATAGATGCGCCCCTGCACGTGTTGGACGAACAGCCGCTCGCCAAGCTCGTCGAGGTCGCTGATGGAGTTGCCGTGCAACATCCGAGCGCCCTTGCCGATCAGGTCCTCGAACTCCGAGCGCCCCAGTTGGTGGTTGAGCCCGGCCTGCACCATGCCGATGAACTCGCCGACGCTCATCTGGCCGCGCCGCAGCCGGTCCTGGGTCATCATCACCCCGGTGAAGCCGGCCACCAGCGTGCCGTCGAGGTCGAAGAACGCACCGACCTCGGGGCCCTCGGGGCTGGCCTCGATCTCCGCGACCGAGCCGGGCAGCCGGAGGATTACGTTGTCGCCCTTGCGCTCGGGCTGTCCGTTCTGCGAACTCATTGCGGGGCACTCCCATTGGCCGAGGTGGAGACGGACGTGGCGGGCCCGGACGTGGGTGGGTCCGGACTGAACGAGGCGGGTGTCGACCGACCCTCGCCGCCGAGGGCGAGCACTTCGTCGAAGCCGGCCAGCAGGCATCTGGCCCACAACGCCTCGTCGGCGACGGCGGCGCGATCGTAGCGGGTGGTGATGGTGCAGTACCCCGCGCGGGACACCAGCACCACCATCATGGCGACCCCCGGCAGCGGTCCAATGCCGTAGTGCCGCAATATCTTCGCACCCGCGATGAAGGTGTCACCCGGGTAGATGGGAACGTTGCTCGCCTGTACGTCGGAGTTGACCACCGAGCCGGCCACGGATTCGAGGATGGCGTCGGGCAGCAGGCTGATCAGTGGCGCCATGGCCCCGACCATGTCGATGGCCCGTTCCTCGCGCTTGCGCATCATCTGGGCGCGCACCTTGGCGATGCGCTTCGCCGGGTCGACGACGCCAACGGGAGCGGCGAGATTGACTCCGGCGAAACGATTTCCGCCCGCGGGGTCGTCGTCGGAGCGCAGGTTGACGGGCACCGCCATGGGCAGCGAACCGATCGGGATGCCCTTGGCTTCGTGGTACAGCCGCAGCGCGCCGCAGAGGCCGGCCAGGTACGCGTCGTTGATCGATCCGCCCGCCGCCTTCGACGCCTTGTGCAGGTCGCTGAACTTGACGTCGATCGCCTCGGTTCGCGAGGACATGCTTCGGCGCCGTAGCAGGGGCGACGGATCCGCCACCGGGCCCATCACGCGCGCACTCGATCGGGCGTAGTTGACGACGCCGCCCACCGAGGACACCGGATCGCGGACCACCCTGCCCACCAGCGACGCCGCTCCCCCGAGAGCGCCGACGATGCCGCCGGCGATCGAGCCGGGAAGCTTGGCGATGCCCTCCCTCATCAGGTCGTTGGGCGAGAGGTCCTCGGGGATCGGCAGTGGCGCAACCTTGGCCGGTGGCGGGTCGCGCTCGACGTCGTAGATGTTGGCGAACATCTCGATGGCGCCGACGCCGTCGGTGACCGCGTGGCTCAGGTGCAGCATGGTCGCCGCCGTGCCGTCGGCGAGGCCCTCCACCAACGTGGCCGTCCAGAGCGGACGCGAGATGTCCATCGGCGACTGCAGGGCGACCTCGGCCAGATCCATCACCTCGCGCAGCGTGCCCGGGGCGGGCACGCGAACCCGTCGCACGTGGAAGTCCAAGTTGAAGTCGGGGTCGACCACCCATCGCGCTGCCGCCGTCGGCAGGGTTGGCATGACGACCTTTTGACGCAGGCGCAACACCTTCCGGGAGGCATTCTCGAAGCGGTCCCGGAAGCGCTCCCAGTCGGGCGTCGTGTCGAGCAGCTCGACGCCCATCAGCCCCGACCGCGTGCGAGGGTTCGCCTCACCGCGGTGCAACAGCTGGTCGACCGCGCTCAGCTCCTCGGGAAGCCCCTTCGCGGCGTTGTCCGGCACGTCGCTCATCGTCTGTCGATCTCCTGCCGTCGTCACCCCGAGTGCGGGGTCCACGGTAGTCCGCCACCCGATACCGCGGGTCGCAATACCGGTGTTGTGCGGCGGTCGCCAGATCCGGCGGGATATACACTCTTCGGGCGCTGCCTCCGTAGCTCAGTTGGATAGAGCAAGGGCCTTCTAATCCCTAGGTCGCAGGTTCGATTCCTGCCGGGGGCGCCAGGTCAGGCCAAGCTCGCTAGTCGGCCACGCCGTCGACCAGCCCGGCGAGCAGCCCGCGTAGCTCGTCGGCATAGGCGAGGTGCTTGCGCAGCTTGACCGCGCTCTCCTCGGCGGCGGCATGGCACTCCCGCAACTTCTCGGCAGCCACCCGCCGCCGCTCGTCGGACGCGTCGCTCTCGGCGAGGACGTCGACCGCCTCGAGCAGGTCGCGCATCTGGGTCAGGCTGAAGCCCAGCGGCTTCATCCGACGGATCACCAGGAGTCGTTCGACGTCGGCCTCGGTGTACAGCCGGAACCCGCCCGCCGACCGCGCCGACGGCGTGACCAGACCGACCTCGTCGTAGTGCCGCACCGTGACGATCGACAACTCCGTCTTGGCGGCCACCTGACCGATCTGCATCTGCACCCTCGTCGCCTAGTGTCCGGCGCCCAGGTTCCCGGAGAGTCGGTCGTGCCGGTCGGCGGAGTCGTCGTCGAGACCGACGATCTCGACGTGCTTTCCCTTGGCACGGTACTTCGTGGTCACCGCATCGAGGGCGGCGACGGTGGAGGCGTCCCAGATGTGCGACTCGGACAGGTCGACGACGACGTTGACGGGATCGTCGGCGTAGTCGAACTGGTAGACGAGGTCGTTGCTGGAGGCGAAGAACAACTCACCGGTCACGCGGTAGACCACCGTGTCGTCGGGTTCGTTTGCGCCGGTGACCTTTTCGACGGTGACGAGGTGCGCGACCCGGCGCGCGAAGAGCACCATTGCGGTCAGTGCGCCGACGATGACGCCGTAGGCGAGGTTGCTGGTCGCGACCGTGACGGCCACGGTGGCGACCATCACCAGCGTCTCGCTGCGCGGCATTCTGCGCAGCGTCGACGGGGTGATGCTGTGCCAGTCCATCGTGCCGACCGACACCATGATCATGACGGCGACCAGAGCGGCCATGGGGATCAGGCCGACGACGTCGCCCAGTCCGACGACCAGGCCGAGGAGGAACAGTCCCGCGAGGAAGGTCGAGATTCGGGTGCGGGCCCCGGACACCTTGACGTTGATCATGGTCTGGCCGATCATCGCGCAGCCGCCCATGCCGCCGAACAGACCGGTGACGACGTTGGCGACGCCCTGGCCCCAGCTCTCCCGGGTCTTGTCGCTGTGGGTGTCGGTGACGTCGTCGACCAGCTTGGCCGTCAGCAGCGACTCCAGCAGTCCGACCAGGGCCACCGCCAACGCGTAGGGCGCGACGACCGCCAGCGTGTGCCACGCCCACGGCACCTGCGGGACGACGAGCGTCGGCAGGCTCGTCGGCAGTTCACCCTCGTCGCCCACGTTGGGGATGTGCACGGAGAACGCCAGCACGGCCGCGGTGAGCACCACGATCGCGATCAGTGGCGCAGGGATCACGGTGGTCCACCTCGGGAGCAGCACCATGATCAGCAGGCCGACGGCGACGAACGGGTAGACCAGCGCCGGCACCCCGATGAGGTAGGGCAGTTGCGACAGGAAGATCAGAATGGCCAGGGCGTTGACGAAGCCGACCATCACGCTGCGGGGGACGAACCGCATGAGGCGGGCGACCCCGAGTGCGGCGAGCACCACCTGCAGTACCCCGCCCAGCAGGACCGCGACGATGAGGTAGTCGAGGCCGTGCTCGCGTACCAAGGGTGCGATGACCAGGGCGATCGAGCCGGTCGCCGCGGAGATCATGGCGGGCCTGCCGCCGGTGACGGCGATGGTTACGGCCATGGTGAAGGACGCGAAGAGGCCTACCCGTGGGTCGACGCCCGCGATGATGGAGAACGAGATCGCCTCTGGGATCAGCGCCAGCGCCACCACCAGTCCGGCGAGCACCTCGGTCTTCAGTCGCCGAGGTGATCGCAGCGCCTCTCTGACCGACGAGCTTCGACTGCCCGCCTGCGTGACGTTCGGCGTGGACGGGGTCGGTCGAGACGTCACGGGGCGATCCGTTCGGGTGGGAGGTGCGAGTCGTCGCAGACTCTACTCTCACCTCACATGAGAGTTGGCCTGCCCGGTGCCGCCCCTACTTACCGCCGTCACCGCCATTCGACGGGGGCGTGGCCGTGCCGCCGTCCTCGGGCTGCAACTCCGCCGAACCGTCGTCCTCCGACGCGTCGAGGTGTTCCTCGCGCCGTCCTTGACCGGGCTCCGTCATGTCGGTCCCCTCTCCTGCCGTCCGTCGTGTGTCGTGCAGATACCCGGGCACCCGTTCCCGAAACCGTCGGCGTCTAAGGGGTTTCAAGGCCCCGACGACCGAGCACTCGACGAAAAGCATTGTCCCAATTAAAGGAAGCACCACATGTCATCACGCAACACCGTCGTCAGATCTCTCCACGATCTCGGAGCAGCCGCCTGGTTCGGCGGATCGCTCATGGGCGCGGTCGGCGTCAACGGAGCCGCAGCCGCCGTCCAGGACCCGAAGGAGCGCGCGAAGATCGCCGCTGTCGGATGGGCGAAGTGGGCACCCGTGAGCTTTGCCGCCATGGGGGCGCACCTGATCGGAGGCGCCGGGATTCTCAACGCCAACAAGGAGCGCGCCAAGCATCAGGAAGGCGTCACCGCGAACACGGTCACCAAGCTGATCCTCACCGCCGCCGCGGTGGGTGCAACCTTCTACAGCGGCGCCCTCGGCGCGAAGACCGCTCAGGGCGACGGACATTCGGTCGAAGGCGCGACCGAGCCGTCCGCTTCGACCCCGGACGACGTCGCCGCGGCCCAGCGGCAGCTCAAGTACCTGCAGTGGGCGCTGCCCGTCCTCACCGGCGCCATCATCGTCCTGGGCTCCCAGCAGGGCGAGCAGCAGCGGTCCTCGCAGGTGCTCGCCGGTCTGGGCTCCAAGCTGCTCAGCCGCGCGGGCGACTGACCCGTGCGCCTCACCAGGCCAGCGACGTGTCCGGCGAGCCCTGCCGTAGCCCCAGTTCGGCAGCGGTGAACCGCACGGTGTCGTAGAGGCCGCGCACCGCGTCGGGCTCGGCGGCGGGATCGGGTCCGGTGCTCCAGCGCCGGGCCCGGTTCAGTGCCCACGACGACCGGCACACGATGGCGAGGCCGTCGTCCTCGACGACGACCTCGCCGACGCCTGGCGCGCCGGACGCCTCGACGAGGCGGCTGACCGCGGTCTGCGGGAGCACCGGCCGGCCGCGCGTCGAGAGGACGACACGGCACCTCGAGCCGACGTCGGCTGGCGTGGTGCCGACGCGGATGCGGGGATCGTCGTCCCGCAGTTCACCGCGGAGACGCTCGGCGGAGGAGCCGGACAACCAGATCCCCACGTCCAGGTGCAGGAAGCAGCCAAGGGTAGCCACGAGGGACCCGGCGGTGTGATCGGTCGTGTCGACCTCGACGGCGACCTCGGGAATCGCATACCGCAGCCCGTGGCGACGGGCGTCGGGGTCGGTGACCAATCTGGCCACGGCGAGGGCCTCGTGGTTCTTGGCCGCGGTCCGCTCGGCGACGTCGCGGCCCGCCCAGTCGGGACCCGAATGCCAGGCCACCGCCAGCGGCTCGTGGTGCAGTACCGCGCCGCTGCTCACCGCACGGTGAGCCAGCTCCCAGTCCTCCCCGCCGTAACGCGTGAAGGATTCGTCGAAGCCACCGATGTCATCGAACAGCGCACGGCTGCAACACATCACCGAGCTGATGACGTAGCGGTAGGACCGATGGTCGACGTCGAGGAGCTGCCGCGACCGCGCGTACTCCTCGCGTAGCCACTGTGGTTCCTCGAGGATCTCGGGACCGGCACCGCCCGTGTGCCACGACCGCCACCGGTCGGGCGTCCACTCGTCGAGCGCGGCGTGCCTGCGACGGCCGACCACCAGCGCGTCGGGCAGCACCGACGGCAACCGCGCGATCCGGCGGACGTAGTCGGGCTCGGGGTGGGTGTCGGCGTCGAGGAAGCACAGGACCGGGGCGACGCTCGCCCGCGCTCCGAGGTTGCGCGCCGCCGCGGCTCGGAAACCGTTGCGCCCCTGGCTGACCACGGAGACGTTCAGGGTCGACTCGGGCCGCGGAGCGGCGGCGGAGCCGTCGTCGGCGACGACCACTTCGATGAGCTCGTGGGGGTAGGTCTGCTGCTCGAGCGCCGCCAACGTCAGGGCCAGCTCGTCATGTTGCTCGTAGAACGGGATGACCACGGCGACCCGTGACGGCAGTCCGGGATGGTCGTCGAGGAGGTCCCACCGGTTGCCTGGCACCGCAAATCGGCCGCCGGACAACGGAATCGCCGTTGCGGGTTGGTCAGTCATGCCATCGCGCCAATGCTCTGACGTACCGCTGCGCCGTGGCACGCGACGACGATCCACTGGTCACTCCCGCCGCGACCCAGGTGGAGTCCGGGTGGGCCAGCGCGTATTCGAGCGCCGTCCGCAGTCCACGGGCGGTGTCGGGGTACGGCGTCAGGGTGCCGGGGTGCCGCTCGGCGTGTTCGACGGTGTAGCGGTTGACCGGGACCAGGGGGCGCCGTGCGGCGGCGATCCACGTGTTGATCGACCCCGAGGCCGACACGTGCCGATGGTGTGCCACCGGCACCGTGACGCCCTGCAGGACGCCGGCGAGCGCGTCGTCCGGCACGTACCCCGTGACGGTGAACCGGCGCCCCGCACGCTCGGCCGTCGCGGCCAGGCCCCGCACGAGGTCGTCGTGTCCCGACGACGGCTCGCCGACGGCCAGGAACCCCACCTCCGCCGGCAGGCCCGCCATCCCCGCGAGGACCTCGTCGTGACCCTTCCCGGGATAGACGAACCCGAACACCCCGACGCTGCGGTCACGGGGCGCCGGTCGAGTCGGCGGAACGTCTCCCACGTCGAGCGGAAGCGGGATGACGACGACGTCGGCGGGGGCGGCGATACCGGACTCGTCGAGCAGCGATCGTTCGTGCTCGCTGTTGGTGACCAGGCCGTACGCCGCCGCGCAGACCGCCCGGTAGGCGTCCACCCGCTGCGGGTAGTTGCCACCGTCGGCCCGTTGCGGCACGTCGTGCAGCGTCACCGTCACCCGCGACCCCGCCGCCTCGACCCGGCGGACGAGGGTCACCACCCGGTGGGCGGCGTCCGCTGGACTCGCGCCGAACAATCTGTCGGTGAAGTTCAGGTGCACCCCGTCGGACCCTTGCGTCGAGGCGCCGAGATCGTGCCAATGCTGGACTCGGACGACACCGGTGGGGCCGTCGACGCACCGCAGCGACGCCGCGAGGTCGAGGGCGAAGGACACCACCCCGTGGCGTGCCGGCCCGACCACGAGGTGCGACGCCGTCACGACGGCGACGCCGTTCCCAGACCCAGCAGGTCCAGCGTGCGGGCGTGACGCTCGACGGCCAGGCCGACGAAGTCGGGATTGTGGTAGTACCACTGCAATTGGGCTCGATGCACGTCACCCGGCTCGATCTCGGTGCCGTCGAACCACCAGTCGACCCGACCGGGGGCGACGATGTCGCGCGCCCTGAGCACCCGGGGATCCAGCGGCGCGATCACCGAGCCCAGCAGGGTCCGCACCGGCGTCGGAACCGACCGCGCCACGCCCGTCGCGGAGAGGATCCGTCGCCCCAGCTCCGCGAGCACCCCGTTGCCGGGATGATTGATGGTGTGTGCGGCGCCAACACCGCTGGGCCCCAACACATCCGACACCCCGACGTCGCACTGAAGGTTCTCCCGACGCGCCAGCTCGGCCTGACTCGCCTCGGCGACCGCGACGAATCCCGCGTCGTCCACCTCGACGTCCCATTCGTCGTCGACGGTCTTGCCGTCCCGCGCGGCGACGACGGTGCGCAGGTCGTGGTACGGAACCACCGGCGGCACCACGCTGCGGTCGGCGGGGTGTCGCACGATCGCCTGAAACGGATGCAGACCGGCGTAGCGGATCACCGGCCACCGGATCAGCTGCGCGGTCCGGGGCAGTTGGGCGGCGAGTTCGGCGGTACCGAGCGGCAGATCTCGGTACCCGTCCCTGATGGGCTGGCAGAGCAACACCGCCGCGCGGCCGAGCAGCGCCCGCAGGGGTTCGAGGTCGGCGCGCTCCAGTTCGTGCACCGGCGGCATCCGGACCGTCGCGAACGGCCGATCGTCGACCCCGTCGAGCACCAGCCGAAGCGCCTCGGCCTGGCAGTTTCCGACCACCAGCCACAGTGGCCGGGACTCGTCGAGGCGGGACGGGTCGACGCGATAGAAGTCACCGTAGTGCCGCGTCCTCGGTGACGGTTGGTGCACGACGTCACGTTATCGGTCGGCATGAGTCGACGCCGACGGGGTAAGACTTGGTCGTGCTGACTGTGGCTTCGGTTCCCGCTGGCCACCCCTACGTCGAGTCGGTGGTCGACACGTCCCGCGTCACCCTGCTGCCCGACCCGGTACCGCCTAGCGCCACTCTGCCCGGCCAGTGGTGGCCACCTCCGCTACTGGACCCCGGGTATCTCCGGGGCCACGTCGACGGGTTCGACGTGCTGCACGTGCACTTCGGCTTCGAGGCCAGTTCGGTCGACGCCCTGCGGGAGGTGGTCGCGATCGTGCGCGACGCCCAGGTGCCGCTGGTGCTCACGGTGCACGACCTGCACAACCCACACTTCGCCGATCCCACGCTGCATCTGGCTCAGCTGGACGTGCTCGTGCCCGCGGCGGCCGTGGTCGTCACCCTCACCCCCGGGGCGGCGGCGGAGATCCGCCGACGGTGGGCTCGCGAGGCCGTCGTGCTCCCCCATCCCCACGTCCTGCCGATCGGGGCCGTCGGCGCGCCGCGCGCGCGACGTCACCAACCCGTCATCGCCGTCCACGCAAAGGCGTTGCGCGCCAACATTCAGCCGTGGCCCGTCCTCGACGCACTGGTCGACGGCGGGGTCGAGGGCCTCCGACTCGACCTGGACGACGGGGCCATGGCCTCGACCGAGGCCCGAACGCGGGCCGAACGATGTCGACGCGCCGGGGTGGACGTTCGCGTTCATCCGCGCTTCACGGACGACGAAATGACCGCCTACCTGACCGAGGTCGACGTCGTCGTGCTGCCCTACCGCTTTGGCACGCACTCGGGATGGGTCGAGGCCTGCCACGACGCGGGAACGGCCGTCGTGGTCCCCAACTGCGGGTTCTTCGCCGAACAGCATCCGGGCCACGAGTACGGCTACGGCCCCGACGGGCTCGACACCGCGAGCTTGCTCGCGGCGGTGGCCTCGGCCGCGGCGACGCAGACATCCGACCGCGGGGACGACCCGGGCCTGCGTGATCTGCGCCGGCGGCAGGCCGACGAGGTCAGGAACGCCATGGTGGAGCTCTACGAGCGTTCGCTGGCCGCCTCGCCCGCGGGGTGAGTGTGTCGATTGCCTGAACCGTCGGTGAGAGGCCGCTGGGAACCGCCCCGACTCGTTTGCGTCTCACCTCGGTGGGTGGCATGGTCAGTCGCAACCCGCAGACGGGTGACCTCCGCGACGGCATTCTGCCTGTCGAAATGCATGCTGATAGGTGGGAGCACCGGCGAGTGACGGAGTACGTCTACGACATGTCGGATCCCGAGCGCGACGCACTGACCGAGCACTTCCTGCGCACCAAGAGACTGGGCTGCAGCCGCTTCGCGTGCTTCGCGCTCGAGGGCACCGATCCGTTCGCCAACATTGCGCGACAACTCGAGCGCGAAGTCTTCGAGGACTCGTGGGGGAACGACTCCGCCACCATGCAGCGCGAGTACGGCCCGTACGACGAGAGCAGCCTGTTCTTCTTGGTCGTCGACACCTACGACGAGGTGCCCGCTGCGGCACTGAGGATGATCCGCAACTCACCGGCCGGTCTCAAGACGATCGTCGACCTGGACGACTGCCGGAAGTCCCCCATCGCACCGACGGTGATTCCCGTCGACGAAGTCATGCGCCACCACGGGATCGACGACCTCGACCGGTGCTGGGACGGCGCCACCGCGGCCATCCCGCGCCGCTACCGTCGCCGGTTGGTGGCCACCCACGTGCAACTGATGCGCATCATGGCGCTGGCCGCGATGCGGGAGAACATCCAACACTTCGTCGCCGTCCTGGACGCGCCCGTCGTCAAGATGGCTCGCGACGTGCTCCGGCTCCCGCTGACCCCGCTTGCCGGCACACCCCCGTTCACTCACATGGACGCCCCGGACAACCAGGCGGTCTACGCCCACGTGCCGTCGGTGCTCGGACTGGGTGGGCGTCGCAACCGCAGGGTGGGACAGAAGATCAAGGACTGCCTTGGCGAGAAGTCGGTGCTCGTCCCGGAACAGTTCGCCGCGCGGTGACCTGACGTGGCGTTGACCGTCGACCTGACGAATGTGGTACGCGAGTACCGCACCGGCGGCCATACCGTCCGCGCCCTCGACCGGGTGACGTTGCGGATCAACGGCGGGGAGTTCACGTCCATCGTCGGCCCCTCCGGCGCCGGCAAGAGCACGCTGCTGCAGCTCCTCGGCGCCCTGGACTCACCCGACTCCGGCTCGATTCAGTTCAACGGCACCGAGATCGCCACGATGACCGACGACCAGCAGTCGACGTTCCGACGTCACCAAGTCGGATTCGTCTTCCAGTTCTTCAACCTCCTGCCGACGCTGACCGCATGGGAGAACGTCGCCCTGCCAATGCTTCTCGACGGCAAGCGGCTGCGCCAGGTGCGCGCCGACGCGGTGGCGCTGCTCGACCGCGTGGGGCTCGGCGACCGGATCGACCATCGCCCGGCCGAGCTGTCCGGCGGTCAGATGCAGCGGGTGGCCGTGGCCCGCGCGCTGATGATGGATCCGCCGCTCATCCTCGCCGACGAACCCACCGGCAACCTCGACTCGTCGACCGGCGCCGCGATCATGGAACTCCTGCGGGACGTCTCGCGCACCGACGGCGCCGGGCGCGCGGTCATCATGGTCACCCACGACCTCGCGGCCGCGGCGCAAACCGATCGCGTCATCACGGTGCAGGACGGCGCGGTGCGCTCCGACGTCATGGGCCGTGGCGGTGGCGCACCCGGGCGACCACCGGACGGCGGCGGCCGCCACTCGGTCGGCATGCGTGACCAGCCGACCGAGGTCATCCCCACGGTGCGCAACGGCGAGTTCACCTCTCACGTCCTGCTCTCGGACCCACCACGGCAACGCGGCAAGCACTCCGCACGCCGCCGGTAGCCCGGTGCTTCTCGCCGCCTTCAGCAGACTGAAGGTCCTCAACGTTCGTGAACTGCGCACCCACTGGGGCCGCGCGGTCGCCTCCGTCGTCGTCGTCGCGGTGTCGGCTGCCTTGCTCGTCGCCGTCCTCGGCGTCTCGGGGTCGATCACCGGGTCGATCGACCGCCTCGCCACCAGCATCGGCGGTGACGCGGACCTCGAGGTATCCGGCATCACCGGCGAGGGCGTCGACGAGTCGATGCTCGGCACGGTCGCCGGCACCCGGGACGTCCGTGCCGCAGTGCCCCTGATCCGCACGCGCACCCTCGCCGACGGTCGACCAGCGCTGCTGATCGGGCTCGGTCAGAACGCCTCCGAGCTGCACTCGGACCTGCAGACCGCCATCCAACGCCAACTCGAGCAGGGTTCCCCCGTGACGTCGGCGCCCGACGGGGTCATCGTCGGCGCCGGCCTCGGAGTGGCCAAGGGCCAACGGTTCGAGGTGACGGGCTCCTCGCCGCTCACCGCGATGGCGGTCGTGGACGGACCCGCAGCCCGGCGCCTGAACGACGCGCACTTCGTGATCGCGCCGCTGGCTCTCGCGCAACGCCTTTCGGGTCAAGAGGGCCGCCTCGACTCGATCCTCGTCTTCACCTCCCCCGGTGCGGATGCGACCACGGTCCGGGCGGCGCTGAGGACCGCCGTCGAGGGCAAAGCAGTGGTGGCGACGCCGAGTTTCCGTGCCGCACAGGCGAGCAGCTCGTTCGCCATCCTGCAGGCCATGACGTTGCTGGCCGCCTCGGTGTCGCTGGTGGTGGCCGCCTTCCTCAGCTACAACGCCATGAGCATCGCGATCGCCCAGCGACGGCCCGTCATCTCCACGATGCGCGCGCTGGGCGGACGACGGCGAACGATCATGTCCGACATGCTGGCCGAGGCCGCTCTGGTCGGCTTCCTCGGCGGCCTGCTCGGATCGGCGTTCGGAATCGCGATCGGTTACCTCGCCATTGGGAGACTGCCGTCCACGATGGTGCAGACGCTGGACGCCCGCCTCGAGTACGTCCTGCCCACCTGGGTGGTGCCGCTGACCGTCGCGGCGTGCGTCGTCGCCAGCGTCAGCGCCTCGGCACTGGCCGCCCGACAGGTCCACGCCGTCGCGCCCATCGAGGCGTTGGCCCCCAACGGTGCGTCGGCCACGGAGCAAGGTTCACGACGGCTCAGGATCGCCTCGGGAATCGCCGGGGCCGCACTGCTCGCCGTCACCGTCGGCGTCGTCACCGCCGGCCTCGGTCAGATCGCCATCGCCTCGATTGCGTTGTCCTTCGTCGGGTTCAGCGCGCTGTGCTTCGCGTTCTCGGGGGTCATCATCGCCGCCGCCGCCGCGGTGGCCCGCCGGTTCGGACCGGCCGGAGTCCTCGGCGCGGCGACCATCGAACGTGCCCCGAGGCGCATGTGGGTCGCGATGATGACGGTGTTGACGGCCGTCGTCACCACCGTGGCGGTCACCGGAGCCACCGCCAACGCCGTCGACTCCACGGTCGCGTCCTTCGCCTCGATCGCCCAAGCCGACGTCTGGGTGAGTTCGGCTGCCGCCACCGACTATTCGTCGACGCTGCTCCCACCGAACACCGCGGCCGACGTCGCCGCCGTGCCCGGCGTCGCGGGCGTCGTGCCGGATCAGATGGCCTTCGCCACCGTGGACGAGTCGCGCGTGATGCTGCTGGGCATCGCGGCGAACTCCCATCGCGACATCTACACCGCCCTGACGCCGGGCGACCGTCAGGCGCTGCTCGACGGCCGGGGCGTGGCCCTGTCGCGCGACCTCGGGACGTCGATGAAGGTGGCTGCGGGCGACCAGATTACGTTGCAAACCCCCACCGGTCCACGCACCGTTCGGGTGCTCGCGCTGGTGCCGTACTTCTCGGGGATGACGGGTACCGTCGCGATGAGCCTGGACGCCATGCAGGGCTGGTTCGACCGCGCGGGCGCCAGCGACCTGGAGGTCACGGTCGCTCCCGGCGCCGACCCGGACGCGGTCCGGGCCGCGATCCGCAAGGTCGTCTCCCCAGAGACCTTCGTCTATTCCGGCGACGAGGCCCTCGACGGCGTGGCCAGCGCGCTGGACCAGGTGATCGCCGTCATCACGATCATCGCGTGGATCGTGGTCGTGGTGTCGGCCGTGACGCTGCTGAACACGCTGATGTTGTCGGTGCTGGACCGCCGCCGCGAGATCGGAGTGCTGCGGGCGATCGGCGCCACCCGGGCGTTCACCCTCAAGGCCATCCTCGCCGAGGCCGCGGGCATCGGAATCGTCGGTGCGGTGCTCGGACTCGTCCTCGGCGCCGCGATCCAATACCTGACGTCCATCGCGCTCACGAACGTCCTGAGCATCGACGTCGCGTGGCAGCCCAGTCCGTCGATGATCGGCATCGGCCTTGCGGCCCTGGCCATTTGCCTGCTGGGCTCGGTACCGCCAGCCGTGCGGGCAGCGCGGCTCGACATCGTCGACGCGGTCAGCGCCGACTGATCGTCACCGGGTGAACCAGGCGAACCAGTCGCGCGAGGACGCCTGCAGGTAGTGCTGCGGCGAGACCAACTCGGCGGGGAACAGCTTGAAGCCGCGTGGTGGCCCGCCGCCCTGCGGGTGGAAGTAGGCCCCGCTCACCCAGTCCGGGTTGATGTCGAGTTCCATGCCACGAACCACGCCGGCGTCCTGCAGGATGCGGCCCAACGTGCAGACCGACAGCGCCGGTCCTGCCGCGTAGACCTCGACACCGCTTGCGGTGACGCCGAATCCGGATCGATGGATGAACGCGGTCTGCCCGATCGTGGTGCCCCACTCCTTGGTGCCGCCGGTGGCGCACGTCGGGTTGAGCGCTCCGTCGTCGACCAGTGGCACCAGGTTCTGCCGGACACTGAGAACGCCGGGGCCCATCCGCACCTCCTGGTTCCAGCGCCCGACGTCCGCGGTGCCGTCGGCCCGTAGGACGAGGCTGGCCTCACCGTCGACCAACCGGGCGACGGTGCGCCCCTGGCTGTAGTAGCCGGGACGGCTGGGATCGGTCAGCCGGAAGCCGCCGTTGAAGGCAACCGCGACGTCGTTCCGCTCGGCGGCGGTCAGCGAGGACGACGCCGACCACCTTCCGCCGGGATCGGTGGTGCCGGGCCGCAATTCCCCGCGCACCAAGGTGGGGTCCATCCGCAGCACCCCGACCACGAACGAGGTGTGCTGGTCGTCGGGACGCAACGCCGCCACCTGTACGGCGGGCTTGCCGTGCGAGGTGACGACGGTCTGCCAGCTGCCCTCACCGGGCAGCGCCGCCTCGCCACTCAGCGGCGCCATGGGCGTCGACGGCAGCGCCGCGGAGCCCACCACCTGCGGCACCGTCCCCGCCGCCGCGGGAATGCCGCCGGACGGCTCACCACCGAGGGCGGGCTGGTTGCGGAGGTACAGCTGCTTCTCGAGCCAGGTGACCTCGACGTTGAGGCCGTGGCTGCGACCCCACTCCGCGATCTTGGCCGCGACGCCGTCGGTGCCGGGAACCCGCAGCGCGTCGAGGACGCAGCCGCCGACGACCAGCGCCGCGACGGTGACGACGGCGAGCGCCAGACGAGACACGATGACCACCGCTATGAGGTTGCCAGGGCTACCTGTCAGTTCGCCGTAGAAGGGCTGTGGGCGACGAACTCCGCCACGATGCGGCCGAGTTCCTCGCCGCGCTGCTCTTGCACGAAGTGACCCGCACCGGTGATCGTCACGTGCTTCTGCCCCCGCGCTCCGGGCACGCGTCGCTGAAACACCCGGTCCCAGCCGCGGGTCGCGGGATCGCCGTCGGAGTAGGCGGTGAGGAACGGCTTCTGCCACCGCTCGAGGACCGCCATGGTGTTGCGACCGATCGCGGCGCCGGGATCGTTGCGCGTCAACGGGATCAGTGCGATCAGCTGGCGGAGGCCCGCCGTGTAGGACCCGTCTGGAAAGGGTGCGTCGTAGGCGGCCAGCACGTCCGCCGGTAGCGGCCCGGCCACCGCGTCGAGAAAGACGCTTGGCACGATCTTCGGCGCGCGCTGGTAGAACGCCACGTAGTCGAGCAGCGTCTCCTGCAACATCATTCGGCCATCCCCGACCCCGTGATGGGCCCACTCGAGCTCGCCATCCAATCCGGGGTCGCACGTGTGCAGGATGGTGTTGGTGGCGACCACGCGCGCGAAGCGGCTCTCGTCGCGGGCCAGCACGCTCAGTCCGAGCGGCCCACCCCAGTCCTGGGCGACGAGGGTGATGCCGCGCAGGTCCAGTCCGTCGACGAGGCCGTGCAGCCAGTCGACGTGCCTGGCGAACGTGTAATCCGTTGCGTCGGTGAGCTTGTCCGATCGACCGTAGCCGATGTTGTCGGGCGCGACGACCCGCAATCCGGCGTTGACGAGGACCGGGATCATGTGGCGGTACAGGTAGGACCACGTCGGTTGGCCGTGCATCAGCAGCACCACTTGGCCGTCCCTGGGGCCGGCGTCCACGTAGTGCATCCGGACCGGGTCGACCTTCCTGGTCTGCACCTGCACGTAGTTGGGCGGGTACGGGTAGCCGGGCAGGTCGGCGAAGCGGTCGTCCGGGGTTCTGCGGACGCCCATCACCCGAGCTGCGGATAGAGGCTCGCGACCCCGCCGGCGAACCCGGCTCGCACGCTCCTGCTGGTCTCGTCGGCGAGCACTTCGTAGTCACCGGCCTCGACAGCGCCGATCGCGAGGGCGGCGACGTCGGCGGGGTCGCTTCGTGGCCCCTCGAGACCCTCGGCCATGTCGGTGTCCATCAGGCCGACGTGCAGACCGGTGACCACGATTCCCTTGTCGGCCAGTGCGACGCGGACCGCGTTGGTCATCGACCAGGCCGCCGCCTTCGAGGCGCAATACCCGCTGATGTCGGGATAGCTCACCCAGGACAGCACCGACAGCACGTTGAGGATTCCGCCACCACCGTTGCCCTCGATCACCGGCGCGAACGCCCGAATCATCGACAGCGTGCCGTAGTAGTTCGTCGCCATCTCCCGGTGGGCACCGTCGAGGTCGCCGGTCAGGAGATTCACGTTGGCGGCGATCCCGGCATTGTTGACCAGCAGCGTCACGTCACCGGCCGCTTGCGCCGCCGCCGCGACCGACGCCGGATCCGTGACGTCGACGGCAAGGGGAGTGACACCGTCGAGGTCGATCGAGTCCGGATTGCGGGCCCCGGCGTAGACCGTGGCGCCGCGGGCGACCAGCTGGGCGGCGAAGTGTCGACCGAGACCACGGTTGGCACCGGTGACGAGGGCTGTGCACGTTGAGACGTCCATGGCTCCATGGTGCGCCACGACGGCCCCGCGCGTGGATGATCTTCCGGACTAGGTCGTCGCCAGTCGGGTGATCAAGCCTCGGTCGCCGTCCACCCTGACCCGGTCACCGGTCTTGAGCACCTGCGTGGCCACCAGGGTGTTGACCACGCAGGGCAGGCCGTACTCCCGCGCGACGACGGCGCCGTGCGACACCGAGCTGCCGATGTCGGTGACCAGCGCGGCGATCACGGTGAAGTACGGCGTCCAGCCCACGTCGGTCACGGGGGCGACGAGGATCTCACCGCGCTGTACGTCGCGGGCATCCTGAATCGACTTCGCTACCCGGACAACGCCTTCCACGACACCGCGACTTGCGGGCCGCCCCAGGATCTCGTCGTCGGTGACGGCGCTGGGCGCTCGAGACAGGATCGGGGCGGGTCGTCCGACGGAGACGTCGTCGAACTCCAACGCCTGCTGAAATGCCAGCGCTTCCCGGCGCCGGCGCGCCTGGTCGACCAGCTCGGTGAGGTCGGCGTCACCCACGACGCGGCGCAGCTCGGCGCGGTCGAAGAAGAAGACCAGGTCGGCGTCGGGCAGGCGCCCCGAGGAGGCCAGCACCTCCCCCAGATGGTGGTAGCCGAGTTTGAGACGGTGCGCCATCGATGCCATCTTCGACTTGGTCTCCTCGCGTCCGCGGGCGCCGCCCCGAGCCAGCCGGGCGAGCAGCCTGACCGTCCGGGAGGCGGGCACGTCGGCCGGTTGGCGAGGGGGTGGCCGGCCGGTGACGTCGCGGGTCGACTGCACCATCGCCTGCATCATCGAGCCGAGCCCCTCGGCGTCCTGCGCCCATGCGGGGTCTCGCATGCACAGTTCGCGGTACCCGCGGTGCCCGTGCCGACTCAGGAACGCGCGCAACGCATCTCCAGCAGCCCCGGGTGCGCGCCGCAGCTGCGTCACGGCATCCGCCGGCTCCGCTTCAAGGAACCAGTCGGTGGCGGCGTCGTCGGCCGCGACTCGCCGCACCACCTCGTGCAGTTCCTCGACCATCAGCGCACTCTCGACGTCGGCCGCACCGGCCATCAGACGGGCGGCCTCGGCCTGCCCCTCGCTCTCGTCGCGACCGTCCTTCACGGCGTTGCGCACCAGGTAGCTCTCGAGGACGTTCGCGCCGACCGCCGCGCGCGACGAGGACCGGACGTGGACCAGGGTGACGTGACAGTACAGCTCGACACCCGACTCCAGTTGTCGCAGAACGTCTTCGGCGTCGCGGCCGGTGGGAATGGCGAACGCGGCAATCTGCTGGCCGAGCCGCCGGATCGCCGGTCCGGCGGACAACGCGTGCGACACGAGCAGTACCGTGTTGACCAGCTTGTCGCGGAACGGCTTTGGCGGCTTGGGCTCGAGTTCGTCGACCACCCGGCCGCAGATCGACATGGAGAACTGCTCGAGGGAGTTGCCCAGAATGCCCGAACTGAGGCCCGTGCCCTCGGTCATGTTGAGGAACATGTGTCCGTAGAAGTACCCGACCTGGCGCCACGGCGTGTCGTAGCGCGGCTGCGCCCGGGCCACCACCTGGGTCATCTGCATCGCGTAGTCGATTGCGTGACCCGACACCGACGCGGTGAGCGGGCAGAACGCGCCCGGCATCATCTCGCCGATGTTGCACCGCGTGTAGACGTCGGTGGCGCCCGTGACGGGGGTGTCCATCTCGTTGAGGTCACCGGGCAGGGTGGTGATGGGCCTGGCCTGCAGCCACCACAGTCGGCCGGCCTGGTCGACCGCCCACTCCAGATCCATCGGCCGGCCCCAGTGCCGAGCGGCATGCAGTGCACCGGAACGGATCTGGGCGACCTCGTCGTCGCTCAGCACGGGTACGTCACCGACGTCGCGCACCGCCTGCGTGCCGTCCGAGGTCAGCACGAGGTGATCGGAGACGGCCGATCCGTCGACGAGCGCCTCCCCCAACCCGGCGATTGCGTCGATCACCAAGAGTTCGCGCCGACCGGTCGTCGGGTCGGCGGTGAACACCACACCGGCCGCGCGTGCGTCGACCATGTGCTGGACGACGACGTGCATCTCGACGGGGTCGGGACCGCCGTAGGCGGCGGCGCGGTCGGACCCGACCGAGGCGGCGCACTGGCGGACGGCGGCGCCGAAGTCCTCCAGCGTCCGCACGCCGAGCACGGTGTCGTACTGCCCGGCGAACGAGTGCTCGGCGCCGTCCTCCCCGGTCGCCGACGACCGGACGGCCACCGGCGCTTGCATCTGGGCGAAGCGGTCCGTCACCGCGGCCGGAAGGGGTGATCGGGAGACACCCGCAACGACGAAACCCGTTGGGACCGGCAGCCCGATCCGGGTGAGCTCGGCCAGTCCCCATGCCTTCCCGCCGAAGCGGTCGTCGTCGACGTCGGCGAACTCGACGGTGGTGGTCTGCATCCGTCAGCCCAGCGCGTCGACGATCTCGGCCAACGCGTCGGCGGCGATGGGACCGGGCTGATAAAGGCAGATGCGGTCCGAGATGCCGGCGACGCGGTCCCGGACGTGCGCGGCCACCTCCGCCGGGGTGCCGCACGCGGCGATGGTGTGGAGCACCTCGTCGTCGATCAGCGTGGACATCTCCTGCCACCGGCCCTGCTTGGACATCGCGTTGAGTTCGGGTTGCAGGTCGCCCCAGCCGTGTGCGTCGAGCACCGGTCGATAGGCGGGCGTCGAACCGTAGAACGCCAACAGCATTCGCGTCGACGTGTGGTCTTCCCCGACCGAGACGATGATCTCGGGTACCACCGCGAGGTCGTCGGCGCTGCGACCCGCCGCCGCCAATCCCTCGCGAACGGCGGGCATGGTCACCTCGTGCAGGAACCGCTTCGACCCGAACGGCATCACCAGCAGGCCGTCGGCCACCTCGGCCGTGGCCCTGGTCATGCGGGGCCCCAGTGCGCCGAGGTAGATCGGTGGCGGTCCGAACGGGTTGGGGCCGGGATTGAAGGTCGGCGTCATCAACGTGTGCTGGAAGTAGTCACCGCGAAAGTCGAGGCGCTCCCCGTCGTTCCAGGTGGCGAAGATCGCCCGCAGCGCGCCGACCATCTCCTTGATGCGGGCCACCGGATGGTCGAACTCGGCGCCGTACCGCTTCTCGATCTGCGCGCGGATCTGGGTGCCTAGCCCGAGGATGAACCGTCCCTCGGAGATCTCCTGGAGGTCGTTGGCCTGATGGGCCAGCTGAATCGGGTTGCGTGGCAACGCGATCGCCACGTTGGTCATCAGGTCGAGCCCCTTGACCGTCGAGGCCAGCACTAGTGGGGTGAAGACTTCGCGCGGGCCTTCGAAGGTGAACACGCCCGACGCGCCGGCCTCCCGTAGCAGGGCCGCTCGTTCGACGACGTCCGTCGGGCCGAAGAGCGCCGTCATGACCTTCACGACGGGACCCCGGTCGTGACGTCGGTCTGCTGAGTCGGGTCTTCGTCGCTCGGGCTCGGGAACACGTCACTCCAATAACGATACGATGCGAGTTATATTGAAATCATGAGAACAGATCGCCCCGACGATGACAAGGACTCGGTCCGGTCGTCCGCGGGACGGCCGCGAGACGGCCGGATCGACGCCGCGGTCGTCGAGGCCACCCGCGATCTGCTGCTCGAGACCGGTTACTCCGCGCTGTCCCTGTCGGCGATCGCGGCACGTGCCGGCACCACCACCGCCGCCATCTACCGCCGCTGGTCGGGCAAGGCGCAGCTGGTGCACGAGGCGATACTGCCCGCCGAGGTCACCGCCCTGCCGAGCGCTTCCGGTGACGTCGACGGCGATATCAGAGCGCTCGTCGAGGCCACCCGCGCCATGTTCGACCGTCCGGAGGTCCGACTCGCCCTACCGGCGTTGATCGCCGACACCGTCGCCGACCCGGACGTGCACAGCAGGATGATCTCGCGCTTCGCCGACAGCCTGGCCACCTATCGCAGCAGGATCGGCGAGGACGCCGATCCGACCCGCGACGACGGCGAACTGCCCCTGCTCGCCGAAGTCGTGGTCGGCAGCGCGATCTTCCGGATCATCGTGCGTCACGACGCCCCCCTCGACGCGGCCTGGGTGGACGACCTCACCGCCCTGGTCACCTCCGGCTGGAGGAACACGGGACACGGTCCCGCGGCTCGCTAGGCGCCGCCCGATCACCCACGGAGAAGATGCCAAGCGCCCCATCACCGTTTGGTCACTGTGCGGCGCGGCGCGTGTCGTCGTGGTCGGGCGCTGGCAGACCATGGGCGCGCGGCGATGACGTCGCGCTCCCCCGCCGACCAGAAATCAGCCGCAATGTGACGATTAGCGCAGATAGCCGCGAACGCGCACCTCGAGGTGACGGCGAGGCGTCGATCGGCCTCCGATTGATGCGCCAAACCTCGATTTCGAGGTCCGGTCTGTACAGTCAGTGCGTCCGACCAGTGCTGAGGAGTTCACGCTTTCCCCACCATCCGTGCCCCCGATGGCCGATGATGGACACATCCGTGCTGCTCATGCGGCAATGGCGCCTAGTCCCCGCGCTACCTCTTGAAGGTGCTCGACAGAGGGACGAATGCACGACGATCGAAGAAGCATCGCCGCCAACGCGCCAGAGCCAAAGGGACTTTCGTGAGTAGATTCACCGAGACGATGTTCGCCAACGCGCACACCAGTCGTAACGGAATGACGACCGGCGACCCCCATGCCCCGGTTCGGCACACCTGGAAAGAGGTGTACGAACGGGCGCGGCGCATCTCCGGTGGACTCGCCGCCGCCGGCATCGGACACGGCGACGCCGTGGCCGTGCTCGCAGGCGCCCCCGTCGAGATCGCACCCGTCGCCCAGGGCATCTGGATGCGCGGGGCCAGCCTGACCATGTTGCATCAGCCCACCCCCCGCACCGACCTGCAGCGTTGGGCGTTGGAGACGATGGACGTGATCGGCATGATCGAGGCGAAGGTGGTCATCGTCTCCGATCCGTTCACCCCCGCAGCGCCGGTCTTGACCGAGCGCGGGATCCGCGTGCTCACCGTCACCGAACTGCTGGCCAGTGACCCGGTCGACCCCGTGGAGACCCACGAGGACGACCTGGCGCTGATGCAGTTGACCTCGGGTTCCACCGGTTTCCCGAAGGCCGTCTGCATCTCCCACGCCAACGTCGTGGCCAACGCCGAGGCGATGTTCGTCGGCGCCCACTTCGACACCGACACCGACGTGATCGTCAGCTGGTTGCCCTGCTTCCACGACATGGGCATGACCGGCTTCCTGACGGTGCCGATGTACTTCGGCGCCGAACTGGTCAAGGTCACCCCGATGGACTTCCTCGGCGACATCCTGCTGTGGGCAAAGCTGATCGACAAGTACAAGGGCACCATGACCGCGGCGCCCAACTTCGCCTACAACCTCTTCGCCAAGCGCCTGCGCAGGCAGGCAGAAGAGGGCCAGTTCGACCTGTCGTCGCTGCGCTGGGCGCTTTCGGGCGCCGAGCAGGTCGACCCGGCCGACGTCGAGGACCTGTGCGAGGCCGGGGCCCCCTTCGGTCTTCGCCGCGAGGCGATCGTGCCCGCCTACGGCATGGCCGAGACCACGGTGGCGGTGTCCTTCACCGAATGCGGCGCCGGCATGGTCGTCGACGAGGTCGACGCCGACCTGATGGCCGTGCTGCACCGCGCCGTGCCCGCCACCAAGGGCAACACCCGCCGCCTCGTCGCCCTCGGCAAGCCGATCGACGGACTCGAGGTACGCGTGGTCGACGAGGACGACAGCGTCCTGCCCGAGCGCGCGGTCGGCGTGATCCAGGTGCGCGGCAAGCCGGTCACCAAGGGCTACATCACCATGGCCGGGTTCATCGGGGCGCAGGACAAGGCCGGCTGGTACGACACCGGCGACATGGGATACCTCACCGAGGTCGGCGACATCGTCGTCTGCGGCAGGGTCAAGGACGTCATCATCATGGCGGGCAAGAACATCTACCCCACCGACATCGAACGCGCGGCGACCCGGGTGGCCGGCGTGCGTGCCGGTTGCTCGGTCGCAGTACGCCTCAACGCGGGCCTGTCGCGTGAAACCTTCGCCGTGGCAGTCGAATCCAACGACTACGACAAGCCCGACGAGGTCCGCAGGATCGAGCGCCAGGTGGCCCACGAGGTGTTCGGCGACGTCGACGTCCGGCCCCGCAACGTGGTGGTACTCCAACCCGGCGTCATCCCCAAGACCCCGTCGGGCAAACTTCGGCGCGCCCACGCGCTGTCCCTCGTCGACTAGGTTCGCGAACCCCGACGGCGGTCCTTCGGCGCGACGGCCGGCACCTTGAGAGCCCCCGCGCCCTTGGCCGCGTCGACGATCTCGGCCGCGGTGCGAAACAGCGGGGTGTCCTGATGGGCCTCGGTCAGCGGTAGACCCGCCGCGATCCGCAGCAGCAGCCCCGCCAGCGTGCTCGGCGTCAGGCTGGGAACGACCAGCAGGTTGGCGGTGGCCTCGCGGCCCGTGATGGCCATCAGGTGCTGGTGCTTGTTCTGCCAGTGACGCGAATTAAGGTCCGGCAGGTTCTCCGAGAGCGACCAGTTGACCGAGATGTCGACCACCTCGCCGAGACGCCCACGCAGCACGCCCACCAACTCCGGAAGCTCGGTGGCCAGTCGATTCGTGTGCGGCCACCACGCACCGTCGACCCGCTGACCGAGCTTGTCGCACAGAGTGAGACGGACCGGACTCGCGGTGCGGCGCGCCGTGGTCACGCCACGGCTGACGGCGTCGACGCGCGAGTGGTTCGGGCCATCCGGGATTCCTTGCGATGGTAGAGAACGCCAAGCGTACGCATGCCCCCTGAGACCGCGCCGATCCACTACTGTCGAGCCGTGACCGATCTCGTACTGACGCAGGTCGAGGACCGCGTGGCCATCATCACGGTCAACGACCCGGATCGCCGCAACGCGGTCACCGCCGAGATGTCCGCGGCGCTGCGCAACGCCGTCGAGGAGGCGGAGGACGACCCCGACGTCCATGCGCTGATCGTGACCGGCGCAGGGAAGGCGTTCTGCGCCGGCGCCGACCTCACCGCGCTGGGCGAGGCCACCGAGGACGGCCTCCGGGTCATCTACGACGGCTTCCTCGCCGTGGCGGACTGTTCACTGCCGACCATCGCCGCCGTGAACGGGCCGGCCGTCGGGGCCGGGCTGAACCTGGCGCTGGCCGCCGACGTGCGCATCGCCGGCCCCGCGGCGCTGTTCGATCCCCGCTTTCAGAAGCTCGGCATCCACCCCGGCGGCGGCGCCACGTGGATGCTCCAGCGTGCGGTCGGTCCTCAGGTGGCTCGCGCGTCGCTGCTGTTCGGAATGCGCTTCGACGCGCAGGCATCCGTGGACTACGGACTGGCGCTGCGGATCGCCGACGATCCCGTGGCCTCGGCCCGCGAGCTGGCAGCCGGACCGGCGTCGGCGCCCCGCAGTGTCGTGCTCGCGACCAAGGCGTCGATGCGGGCGACCGCCAGCCCCGGCACCGTCGACGTCGACCAGCACCGCACCGCGGTCGACGTCGAGATTGGGCCTCAGGCGGTGTCCATCGAATCACCGGAATTCGCAGCACGATTGGCTGCCGCGCAGCGTAGGTAGCGCGTTCAGTCGCCGGCAAGCCCGACGATGCGCTGGGCCCGCCTCAGCACCGGCATGTCGACCATCTGACCCTCGAACCGGAAGACGCCACGCTCCGAACGGGCGGCGTCGAGTACCGCGCGCGCCCATCGCAATTGGGCCTCGGTCGGGGCGTAGGCCGCCCTGATGACCGCGACCTGCGTCGGATGGATCGCGACCTTCGCGTCGAAGCCGACCGCGACGGCGTCGTCGCTCTCGACTCGCAGTCCGTCGAGGTCGCCGATGTCGAGGTAGACCGAATCCAGCGCCGTCTTCGCGTACGCCTTGGCAGCCAGAAGGCATTGCGAGCGAACGTGTGTGGCGACGTCGCGGTAGCGGCCGTCGGGGTGACGGTTAGCCGTTCCGCCGGTCGCGGCGAACAGGTCCTCGGCACCCCACATCACGGCGACCGTGTTGTCGACGCGCGCGGTCTCACCGACCGCAAGCGCGCCCAGCGGGGTCTCGACGAGCACGACGACGTCCAACGGCGCCAGGGAGCGCACCTGTTCGGATGTCTCGGTCTTGGCGAGCATCACCGTGGTGTAGTCGCTCTGGGCCAGGACCGCCAGGTCGAGGGCGTGGTCCGGCGTGCCGACCGGGTTGACGCGAATCACCGTTCTGGCCGGGTCCAGGCGCGTCTGGAGCAGGGCCGTGCGCGCCGACCCGCGGTCGGGGCCTGCCACCCCGTCCTCGAGGTCGAGGATCACGACGTCGGCCGCGGCGGCGGCATTCTCGAAGCGCTCCGGGCGATCGGCCGGGCAGAAGAGCCATCCGGGCCCGTTGGCGTCGAGCGCCATCAGGACTGCCCCGCAGGACGCTTGCGCACCATGGTCTTTCGCGACGCGGTGGCGACGACGTCACCATGCTGGTTGCGCCCGACGTGGGAGAAGGTCACGATGCCGTCGGTCGGCCTGCTCGCGGACTCCCGCTTGTCGGTCACCTCGGTCTCGGCGTAGAGCGTGTCACCGTGGAACAGCGGTTTGGGGAACGCGACCTCGCCAAAGCCAAGGTTGCCGACGATGGTGCCCTGCGTCAGCTGCGCAACGGACAGCCCGACGAGCGTGGAGAGCGTGAACATCGAGTTGACCAGCCGTTGGTGGAACGGCGGCAGGGCATCCGAGAAGGCGGCGTCGAGATGCAGCGCCTGGGTGTTCATCGTGAGCGTGGTGAAGAAGACGTTGTCGGCCTCGGTGATCGTCCGCCCGGGGCGGTGCTGGTAGAGCACACCAGGCTCGAATTCCTCGAACCACAGCCCGCGCTGGACGACGATCCTCGTCGGCGTCTCATCCGTCATCACAGGCCGGCCTCGCGCGCGATCAGCATGAGCTGCACCTCCGTCGTCCCCTCCCCGATCTCGAGGATCTTGCTGTCGCGGTAGTGCCGTGCGACGGGGTATTCGTTCATGAAGCCGTAGCCGCCGAACACCTGGGTGGCGTCCCGGGCGTTGTCCATGGCGGCCTCGCTGGCCACCAACTTGGCCATCGCGGCGGCCTTCTTGAAGGGCTTGCCGGACAACATGAGTGCCGCCGCGTCGTAGTAGGCGGTGCGGGCCACGTGCGCGCGCACCTCCATGCGCGCAATCTTGAACGCGATGGCCTGGTTGGTGCCGATCGCGGCGCCGAACGCCTGCCGCTCCTTGGCGTAGGTGACGCATTCGTCGACGCAGCCCTGCGCGACGCCCACCGACAGCGCGGCGATCGCGATGCGGCCCTCGTCGAGGATGCGCAGGAAGTTCGCGTACCCGCGGCCCTGCTCCCCTAGCAGGTTCTCCTGCGGGACGCGGACGTCGTCGAAGCTCAACGGATGGGTGTCGGAGGCGTTCCAGCCCACCTTGTCGTAGGCGGGCTCGGCGGTGAAGCCCTTGGTCGGGACGGGCACCAGGATCGACGAGATCTGCTTGCGGCCCAGCCCACCTCCCGAGTCGCTTCGCTCCTGCCCTCCGGAACCGACGTCGCCGGTAACCGCGGTGACCGTGACCAGCCTGGTGATGTCGGTGCCCGAGTTGGTGATGAACTGCTTGGTGCCGTTGATCACCCAGTGGCCGTCGTCGAGCTTGGCGGTGGTCTTGGTGGCGCCCGCGTCGGTGCCACCGCCGGCCTCGGTGAGGCCGAACGCGCCGAGCGCCTTGCCCGACGTCAGCAGCGGCAGCCACTCCTGCTTCTGCGCGTCGGTGCCGAAGCGGTACACCGGCATTGCGCCCAGCGAGACACCGGCTTCGAGGGTGATCGCGACGCTCTGGTCGACCTTGCCGAGTTCCTCCAGCGCCAGGCACAGCGCGAAGTAGTCCCCGCCCATGCCGCCGTACTCCTCCGGGAACGGCAGCCCGAACAGACCCATGTCGGCCATGCCGGCGACGACCTCGTACGGGAAGGAGTGCTCCCGGTCGTGCTTCGCCGAGACCGGCGCGACGACACTGCGGGCGAAGTCGCGGACCGTCTTGGCCAGCTGCTCGTAGTGATCGGGAAGCGTTCCGGTGGAGAGGAATTCACTCACGGCTGGGACTCCTTGATCGTTGCGATGATCCGGGCCATCGGCTGACCCACCTTGACCTGGTCGCCCACGGCGACGAGTAGTTCGACCACGCCGTCGACGGGTGCCGCCAGCGCGTGTTCCATCTTCATGGCCTCGACGGTGACGACGACGTCTCCGGCCGCGACCTGGGCGCCGTCCCCGACGCCGACCGCGACCACCGAACCGGGCATGGGACTGACGAGTTCGGCGTCACCGGCGTGTGCGTCGTCCGCCCGTACCGGTGCCTCGCGCACCTCCTCGACCGCGACGGTGCGCCCGCCGCCGGCGAGCCAGAGGACCTCACCGTCGGAGGCGACGACGTACCGCGAGCGCACGCCGTCGAGAGTGACGGTGAGCGTGCGACCGTCGAGAGTAGCCGTCAGGGAACGGTTCTGGCCGTCCTCGATGCGCACCGACGCGTTCTGCGGCGTGCCGCAGACGTGGACGTGCTCGGTGCGCTCGCCCGCCCTGAGCCGGATCGTCGTCGGCGCATGGGTGCCGGTACGCCAGCCCGTCGGGATCGCCCAGAGGTCGCCCGGCGTGACGGGCCATCGGACGAGCCAGCGGTAGGCCGCGGCGGCGGCCAGGTCGTCGTCGCTGGCGTGGATTCCGACGTACTCGGGCGTCCGGCGGTCGAGCAGGCCCGTGTCGAGCCGGCCCGCCACCACGTCGGGGTCGGCGAGCAGGAATCGCAGGAAGTCCACGTTGGTGGTCACCCCGAGCACCGCGGTGTCGGCGAGGGCGGCATCCAGGGCGGCTAGCGCCGCGGGGCGGTCGGCGGCGTGCGTGATCACCTTCGCCAGCATCGGGTCGTAGTCACTGCCGACGACCGTGCCCGCTCGGATTCCCGAGTCGACCCGCGCCGCAGCGGGTTCGACGACGTCGACGACGGTGCCGCCCGTTGGCAAGAAGTCGCGGGCCGGATCCTCGGCGTACACGCGGGCCTCGACGGCATGCCCGGTGAGCACCACGTCGTCCTGGCCGAGCGGCAGCGTCCCGCCCGCGGCGATCAGCACCTGCAGCTCGACGAGGTCGAGGCCGGTGACGAGTTCGGTGACGGGGTGCTCGACCTGCAACCGGGTGTTCATCTCCATGAAGAAGAACTCGTCGGGCCGGTCGGCGGAGACGATGAACTCGACGGTGCCCGCCCCCGTGTAGTCGACGCTGCGGGCGGTGTCGCACGCCGCCGCACCGATGCGGGCGCGGGTCGAGGCGTCCAGCAGTGGCGAGGGCGCCTCCTCGATCACCTTCTGGTGGCGCCGCTGCAGGCTGCACTCGCGCTCGCCGAGGTGCACGACGTTGCCGTGCCCGTCGGCGACGACCTGCACCTCGATGTGGCGGGGATTCAACACGAACCGCTCGAGGAAGAGGGTGTCGTCACCGAAGGCCGACGCCGCCTCCCGTCGCGCGGACGCCAGCGCGGCGGGCAGCTCGGCCGCCTCGTGCACCACCCGCATGCCCTTGCCGCCACCACCCGCGGACGGCTTCACCAACACCGGGTACCCGACCTCGGCGGCACCGCCGATCAGGTCGTCGTCGGTGAGGCCCGGCCGTGACACGCCGGGCACCACGGGGACGCCGAACTCCGAGACCGCCGCCTTCGCCGCGATCTTGTCACCCATCGTCGCGATGGCGCCCACCGGCGGCCCGATGAACACGATGCCCGCCGCCGCGAGGGCGGCGGCGAATTCGGCGTTCTCGGAGAGGAAGCCGTAACCGGGGTGGACGGCCTGGGCGCCGGTCCGCAGGGCGGCTCGCACCACCGCGTCGACGTCGAGGTAGCTCTGCCGGGCCGGCGCCGGGCCGATCCGTACCGCGGTGTCGGCCTCCGCGACGTGACGCGCCCCCGCGTCGGCGTCGCTGTACACCGCGACCGAACGAATACCCAAGGCGCGCAACGTGCGAATGACCCGGACGGCAATCTCGCCACGATTGGCGACCACGACGGTGTCGAAGCTCTTCGAAGTCATCACGTCACATCCTGAAGACGCCGTAGGACACGGGCTCCAGCGGAGCCTGCGCGACGACCGACAGTGCCAGTCCGACCACGGTTCTGGTGTCGGCGGGATCGATGACGCCGTCGTCCCACAACCGGGCGGTCGAGTAGTAGGGGTTGCCCTGCCGTTCGTATTGCTCGCGGATGGGGGCCTTGAAGGCCTCTTCCTCCTCTGCGGTCATGTCGCCTCGCACGGTCGCCAGCACCGACGCGGCCTGCTCGCCGCCCATCACCGAGATTCGCGCGTTCGGCCACATCCACAGGAAGCGCGGCGAATACGCCCGGCCGCACATGGAGTAGTTGCCCGCTCCGTAGGAGCCACCGATCACGACGGTCAGCTTGGGCACCCGCGCGCACGCGACGGCCGTCACCATCTTGGCGCCGTGCTTGGCGATGCCGCCCGCCTCGTAGTCACGTCCCACCATGAAGCCCGCGATGTTCTGCAGGAACAACAGCGGCACGGAGCGCTTGTCGCAGAGCTCGATGAAATGTGCTCCCTTGACCGCGGATTCGCCGAACAGCACGCCGTTGTTGGCGACGATGCCGACGGGGTGACCGTGGATGCGGGCGAAGCCGGTGACGAGCGTGCTGCCGTATTCGGCCTTGAACTCGGTGAACTCGCCACCGTCGACGATCCGGGTGATCACCTCGTGCACGTCGTAGGGCACCCGCGAATCGGTGGGCACCACGTCGTAAAGCTCGGCCTGATCGGCGACGGGCTCGACGGTCGGCGCGACGTCCCACGGGGTCGGTGTGCGAGGTCCGAACGTCGCCACGACGTCCCTGACGATCCGCAGGGCGTCGCGATCGTCGTAGGCCAGATGGTCGGTGACACCGGAGACTTTCGAGTGCAGGTCCCCGCCGCCGAGTTCCTCCGCAGTGACCACCTCCCCGGTGGCGGCCTTCACCAGCGGCGGCCCGCCGAGGAAGATGGTGCCCTGGTTGCGCACGATGACGGCCTCGTCGCTCATGGCGGGGACGTAGGCGCCACCGGCGGTGCACGATCCCAGCACCGCGGCGATCTGCGGGATGCCCTGGGCGCTCATGGTGGCCTGGTTGAAGAAGATCCGGCCGAAGTGCTCCCGATCGGGGAACACCTCGTCCTGTCGGGGCAGGAAGGCACCGCCGGAGTCGACCAGATAGAGGCACGGCAGCCGGTTCTGCACCGCAATCTCTTGTGCGCGAAGGTGTTTCTTGACGGTGATCGGATAGTAGGTGCCACCCTTAACCGTGGCGTCGTTGGCCACGATCATGCATTCGCGACCCGAGACCCGGCCGATGCCCGCGATCATTCCGGCTCCGGGACACTCGTCGTCGTACATGCCGTCGGCGGCCAGGGGCGCCAACTCGAGGAACGGCGAACCGGCGTCGAGCAGTCCGTCCACCCGGTCACGTGGCAGCAGCTTTCCCCGACCCACGTGCCGCTCGCGGGCGCGCTCCGATCCGCCGAGCGCAGCGGTCGCGAGCTTGTCGCGTAGCTCCGCCACCAGGGTCAGGTGCTGCTCGCGATGGGTCGTCTGCGTGGGCAAGGGCCGGTCCCGTCTCTTGGTTAACCGTCGCTAACTGATGCTACGTTAGTGATCATTAACCGAGAAGTGCAAACGGCAAGAGGGGCAAGCGTGGCCACGGCAAGGACGACGACGCAGCGCAGCCGAGCGAAGTCCGACCGCCGATCACAGTTGCTGGCCGCCGCGGAACGCCTGATGGCCGAACACGGCTTCCTCGGGGTCCGCCTGGAGGACATCGGAGCTGCGGCCGGGGTGACGGGGCCCGCGATCTACCGTCACTTCCCCAACAAGGAGGCGCTGCTCGTCGAGCTTCTCGTCGGCATCAGCACCCGACTGCTCGACGGCGCCACGCACGTCGTCGACACCGCGGGCGAACCCGCGGCTGCGCTCGACGGACTGGTCGACTTCCACCTCGACTTCGTGTTCGCCGAGCCCGAACTGATTCGCATTCAGGACCGCGATCTGGCGCACCTACCGGCGACCGCCAAACGCCAGGTGCGCCGTGCTCAGCGGCAATACGTGGAAACATGGGTCGACGTCCTGCGCGCGCGCGACGCCAACCTCGACGAATCCGACGCGCGACTGGTGGCGCACGCCGCGTTCGGCTTGCTCAACTCGACGCCACACAGCGTGCGACCGGGTGCGGTCCGCGATTCCTCGCGGGCGATCTTGCGAGCCATGACGCTGGCCGCCCTCACCCGGCAGGGCTAGTACCAGACGCGCCTGCCGCCGACGGCGTGACCCAAGGCACCGAGCAGCCAGAACACCGCTCCGATGACCAGGGCGACGACGCCGACGTAGGTCAGCACCGGCATGGCGAACACCAGACCCAAGATCACGAGAATTACACCGATGGCGATCATGCCTACTCCTCGCTGGCTACTGACTACTGGCTACTGGCTGGGCTGCGGGACGTTGATGTTGCAGTCGGCGACCTTCGGGTTTGCCCCCGCGTAGTTCAACGGTCCCGCGACCACCGTGAGTGCGATCGTTCCCGCAGTCGCACAACTGGTTTCGGAGGCCTTGAAGTAGTCCCGCTGGTAGGCGGCGAATACGCCGATCAGCAACCATACGAGAAGGATGGTGCCGATGATTCCGCTGCCTCGCATGCTGAACCTCCATGTCGCTGACCGCCCGTGCGGCGTCGCGACCGGTTTACCCCTCCGATAATTGCGGTAAACCCGCGCCTGCGACCGATCTTGACCGCTCCGGTCCCGTCGCCGACGCAGGTACCCTGCAGGCATGAGGTGGAGATGACGGATCCATCGCGCCGCGACGGGTGGGGCCAGGAACACCCCGGCACGTACAACTACCCCGCCTTTCCCGGTTCGCCCTACGGCCAGCAGGCGCCCCATCACGCTGCCGGCGGGTCGGCTGCCGACAGGCAACGGCCCACCGAGCAACTGCCTGCGTACTCGCCGTACGGCTACGACGCGCAACCGACCGGTCCGTACGGTCCACCCAATCCCCCCGGCGGCACCCCACCCGAGCCACCGAAACCCGACGGGCCCAACCCGCGGCGGTGGCTGTGGGCAGTGGCGGGCACCGTGCTGTTCGTCGCCCTCGGGATGGTCATCGGCCTGGTCATCGTCGACAGCTCCCACCAGGACACCCTCGTCGCACCACCTCAGACGCCCATCGAACCCACCTCGACCCGCCCGTCGACGAGCACGCCGGCGCCCACCACCACGCGCACCCCCACCACGACGGCGACACCGACTCCCGGCGTCACCCCGCCGACGACGTCGACGAATCCGAACGACACCCACACCGTCGTCTACTCGGTCTCCGGCGAGGGCCGCGCCATCAGCATCCTGTACCTCGACAGCGGAGGCGTGCTGCAGACCGAGTTCAACGTCATGCTGCCGTGGCAGAAGGAAGTTCAGCTCGCCGGCGCGGCCAACAGCTCCGCCAGCGTCAGCATCGTCAACGTCGGTCGCGAACTCACGTGCTCCATCACCATCGACGGCGCCGAAACGGAGCAGAACACCGGAACGGGATTGACGTTGTGCACGGCGTTGGGTGGCCGCTAGCCCGAATGTCGTGGCACGCGAACGCAGCTGATCGCGAGCAGCCCGAGTGCCAGGACGGTGACCAACCCGCCCATGCCCGCGCGGTCCGAACCGAAGACGGTGATGAACGTGGTGAACAGGATCGGCGCAAGGAAGGTCGCGGCGCGGCCGGTCGTCGTGTACAGCCCGAATGCCGCACCCTCCTTGCCCTCTACCGACATCCGCAGCATCGTCGTTCGCGCCGACGACTGGATGGGCCCGATGAAGAGGCACAGCAACAGCCCACACACCCAGAACGCGCCCGGTCCGTGCAGCGCCATCATCACCAGGGCGATGCCGATCATCGCGATCAGCGACCCCACGATGATCGGCTTGGACCCAATGCGGTCGTCGAGCACACCGCCTAGCACGGCACCGGTCGCCGCGACCACCAAGGCGCACATGCCAAAGAGCAGCACGTCGGCCCCAGACACCCCGTACGCCGAGACGCCCAGCACGGCACCGAAGGTGAAGATTCCGGTCAAGCCGTCGCGAAAGATCGCGCTGGCCCCGAGGTAGTACACGACGTTGCGATCCCGGCGCCACTGCTCCCGCAGGTCGGACCCCAGCTTGCGGTAGGCCCCGAGCAAGCCGGGTGAGGCGACCGGGGACTCGAGCACGGGTGAGTCGGTGCGGGTGCGGGTGCCGACCAGCAACGGCAACGCGAACAAGGCGAACCACGCCGCCGCAACCAACACCACCAGGCGCACGGGCCACCCGTCGACCGCCGACACTCCGAACAGTCCCCGGGTGTCGCCGTCTCCGCCCATGAAGCCGAAGTACGCCACCAGCAGCAGCAGTACACTGCCGAAATAGCCTGAGGCCGCACCGAATCCGGATATTCGGCCCGAGGTGTCCGGCGTCGACAGCTCGCGCAGCATGGCGTTGTAGGGCACTGTCGCCAGATCACTGCACGCCGCGGTCAACGCAAGCAGCACCAGGCCCACCCACAGATAGTGGTGGTCGGCACGAATGAAGCTCATCGACGTGGTCAGCGCGATCACGACGCCGGTCAAGACGGCGAGCACGGTGCGCCTGCGGTGAGCGGCGTCGACCCAGATCCCGGTGACCGGGGCCAGCGCCGCGACCGCCAGGCCCGCGGCGAACAGCGCCCACCCGAGCCAGGCCGTCGGCGTCGTGCTGCCCGGCAGGCCGGCACCGACCACGCCGGTGAGGTAGACGGAGAACACGAACGTGACGACGATTGCGTTGACTCCGGTTGCGCCGCAGTCCCACAACGCCCACGCGGCGACGGGGAACCGCCCCGCGGTCCGGGTACCCGCGGGGTTGGTCATGAACGCACTCTATTGGTACCTACGATTGGGCCCATGTCCGTACCCGCTCCCAGTCCCGACGCGCGCGCCGTCGTCACCGGCGCCTCCCAGAACATCGGCGAGGCATTGGCCACCGAGCTCGCCGCCCGGGGACACCACCTGATCATCACCGCCCGCCGCGCAGACGTGCTCACCGCGCTGGCGAACACGTTGACCGACCGCTACGGCGTCACCGTCGAGGTGCGCCCCGTCGACCTGGTCGACCCCGCCGCGCGCGCCGAGTTCTGCGCCGAACTCGCCGGGCGCAACGTCTCCATCCTGTGCGCCAACGCCGGCACCGCCACGTTCGGCCCGGTCGCCAACCTCGACGTCGACGGCGAGAAGGCCCAGGTCCAGCTCAACGTCCTCGGCGTGCACGACCTCGTGCTGGCCGTCCTGCCCGGCATGGTCGAGCGCCGCGCCGGCGGCATCCTCATCTCCGGGTCCGCCGCGGGCAATTCGCCCATCCCGAACAACGCGACGTACGCGGCGTCCAAGGCGTTCGTCAACACCTTCAGCGAGTCGCTGCGCGGAGAGGTCAAGCCCCTCGGCATCCACGTCACCGTGCTCGCCCCGGGGCCAGTGCGCACCGAGCTCCCCGACCCCGACGAGCAGTCCCTGGTCGAGAAGTTGATCCCCGACTTCCTCTGGATCTCCACCGAGCACACCGCCAAGCTGTCGCTGGACGGCTTGGAACGCAACAAGATGCGCGTCGTCCCCGGCGTCACGTCCAAGGCGATGTCGGTGGCCAGCGGCTACGCTCCGCGCTCGATCGTCACGCCGATCGTCGGTGCGGTCTACAAGAAGCTCGGCGGCGACTAGACGCTCAACGACGCCGGCGACGGCTGCTGGTGCCGAAGACGCTGCGGGTGATCTCGCGCCCAGCCGCGCTCGCCGCCGATCGCAGGAAGCTCTTGAACGCCGAGCTCTGCAGCACCTCCTGCACCATGCTGGGGCCCTGCGGTTCGGGGGCGGGTGCCTGGGACACCGGCGGGGGCAGTGACGGCGCCGGAGCCGGCGGCGGGGGCGGTGCCTCCTGCGCGGCCTTGGCGGCCAGCATCTCGAACGCCGACGGGCGGTCGTCGGTCTGCCCGTAGGTGGCCTGCAGCGGCGAGGCCTTGGCGGCCGCGGCGATCGCATCGTTGCCGATCGTGTCCATCAACGACCGCGGCGCCCGCATCCTGGTCCACGCGACCGGCGTCGGCGCGCCCCGCTCGGAGAGCACGGTGACGATCGCCTCGCCGATGCCCAGCGACGTCAACGCCTCCTCGAGGTCGTAGACGGTGGACTTCGGGTACGTGCGCACCGTCTTGGCGAGGGCCTTCTGGTCGTCCGGGGTAAATGCGCGCAGCGCGTGCTGGATGCGCGCGCCCAGCTGTGAGAGCACGTCGTTCGGGACGTCGGTGGGCAGCTGGGTGCAGAAGAACACCCCGACACCCTTGGAACGGATCAGCTTGACGGTCTGCTCGACCTGCTCGAGGAAGGCCTTGGAGGCGTCGTCGAACAGCAGGTGCGCCTCGTCGAAGAAGAACACCAGCTTCGGCTCGTCGACGTCGCCGACCTCGGGAAGCGTCGTGAACAGGTCGGCGAGCACCCACATCAGGAACGTCGAGAAGAGCTGGGGCCTGGCCGCCTGTGCGCCCAGCTCCAGCAGCGTGATGACGCCCCGCCCCTGCGCGTCGAGCCGGATCAGGTGCTCGGGTTCCAGCTCAGGAAGGCCGAAGAAGGTGTCGCCGCCCTCGGCCTCGAGGTTGATGAGCGCGCGCAGGATGACTCCCGCGGTGGCGGGCGAGACCGCGCCGAGCGCCTTGAGTTCGGCCTTGCCTTCCTCGCTCGTCAGCGCCTGGATGACCCCGCGCAGGTCCTTGAGGTCGTCGAGCAGCAGCCCTTTCTGATCGGCCCAGTGGAAGATCAGGCCGAGGGTGGATTCCTGGGTTGCGTTGAGCCCCAACACCTTCGACAGCAGGATTGGACCGAAGCTGCTGATGGTGGCCCGCACCGGGACGCCGATCCCCCCGGTGCCGAGCGAGAGGAACTCCACGGGGAAGGCGGTGGGCGCCCAGCTGTCGCCGGTGTCGGTGGCGCGCTGGGTGGTCTTGTCCCCCGGCAGGCCCGGTCGAGACAGCCCCGACAGGTCCCCCTTCACGTCGGCCATCACCACCGGCACCCCGGCGGCCGAGAGTTGTTCGGCCATCACCTGCAGTGACTTCGTCTTGCCGGTGCCGGTCGCCCCGGCCACCAGACCGTGCCGGTTGACGGTGGCCAGTGGGATCCGGACCTGCGCGCCGGGGTCCGCCGCCAAGTTGCCGTCGGGGCCGGTCACGACCACCGAACCGAGCTCGAGGGCGAGCCCATCCACGGCGTAACCAGCGGCGATGCGTCGTGCGGGGGTGACAGTCGCGTCTTCGCTCATGCGGGCGAGACTACTGGCCCCCGACGACGCAGGAGCGGCTCCGGGCGGGCCTGGGCAACCGCTGTCGGGCTGTGCGAATACTGTTGACCGCTGTGCGTGACGAACTGGTGTGGATTGATTGCGAGATGACCGGGCTCGACCTCAAGGCCGACCGTCTCATCGAAATCGCGGTCCTGGTGACCGACGGCGAGCTCAACCTCCTCGGCGACGGCCTCGACGTCGTCATCCACGCCGACGACGCGGCACTCGACGGCATGGTCGACGTGGTGGCGACGATGCACCGCAAGTCGGGGCTCACCGAGGAGGTACGTGCGTCGACCGTCGACCTGGCAGAAGCCGAGACGATGGTGCTGGACTACATCCGCCAACACGTCAAGCAGCCGAACACCGCACCGCTGGCCGGCAACTCGATCGGCACCGACCGCGGCTTCATCGCCCGGGACATGCCGGCGCTGGACGACTTCCTGCACTACCGCATGATCGACGTGAGCTCCATCAAGGAGTTGTGCCGCCGCTGGTACCCGCGCATCTACTTCGGGCAGCCGGAGAAGGGCCTCGCGCATCGCGCGCTCGCCGACATCCACGAGTCGATTCGCGAGTTGAAGTACTACCGCAGCACCGCGTTCGTGCCGGCCCCCGGGCCGTCGACCAGCGACATCGCCGCCGTCGCGGCGGAACTGGGACCCCCCACCGGGGACTCGCGGACAACCGATTCGGACACAGCCCACCCGACCGGCTAAGATCGACAACACCGCGGCGCCTTCGGGCAAGGCGGACATGGTGGCTGTAGTTCAGTTGGTAGAGCACCAGGTTGTGATCCTGGCTGTCGCGGGTTCGAGTCCCGTCAGTCACCCAGCAGGTCGGAGGGCGTTCGCGCCCTCCGACTTTCTGCTTTCCGGGGCTCCGCCCTAGACGTTGGCGTTGCCGGCCTTCCATTGGTCCCACGGGACGTTCCAGTCGCCGAGGCCGTCGGTGCCGGGCAGCACGCTGCCCACGGTGTTGGTCACCAAGACGAGGTCCCCCCGCTTGGTGTTCTCGTAGAACCACTTCGCGTTCGCGGTGCTGACGTTGAGGCAGCCGTGGCTGACGTTGCTGTAGCCCTGGCTGCCGACCGACCACGGCGCCGCGTGCACGTAGATGCCGCTGTAGGACATCTGCGTGGCGTAGTCGACCTCCGTGCGGTAGCCATTCGGAGAGTTCGACGGCACCCCGTAGGTCGAGGAGTCCATCACCATGTGCGAGAGCCGGTCACCGATGATGTAGGTGCCGTTGTTCGTCGGAGTGCTGCTCTTGCCCATCGAAATGGGCATGGTCTTGACGACCTCACCGTTGCGCCGCACCGTCAGCGTCTTGGTGTCGTCGTCGGCGGTGGCGACGACCTCGTCACCAATCGTGAAGTGGGTCTTGACGTTCTCCTGACCGAACAACCCGTCGCCGAGATCCACGCCGTAGGTGTCCACCGCCACGTCGACCGCGGTTCCGGGCTTCCAGTACGCCTCCGGACGCCACCGCACCTCGCGGTTGCTCAGCCAGTAGAACGCGCCCTCGACCGGAGGATTGGTGGTGACGGTGATGGCCTTCTCCGCGGCGAGCCGGTTAGGCACGTTCTCGTCGAACCGGATGGCGACGGGCTGACCTACCCCGACGACGTCACCGTCGTTGGGCAGGAGATAGGGCCGCGTCAGGTTCTCGGGTGAGTGCGTCTGGAACGTCATCGAACGGCTCGTCACGCCACCGAGGCCCAGTGACTGAGCGCTCAGCGTGTACTTCTTGTTGTAGCCGAGGGGTTCGGTGGTCATCCAGCGCAGGCCGTCGGGGCTGAGCCGGCCCGCGACCGTCGAGCCCGCCTCGTTGGTCATCGTGACCGAGCCGAGGACGCCGTCCTCCGCGCTGACCGTCACGGGTGCGTCGACGGTCACGCCCACTGCTCCGTCGGTGACCGACGCGGCGAGCTTGGGCACCAGGAGGTCGCCGAACGGGGTGCCCTTGTCCTCGATGGTCTGAGGCTGCGGCGGCGGGGCGGGCGTGCCGCTGCACGCGCTCACGCCGAGGACGACCGCCGGCACCATCACGACGGCGGCCAACCAACTGCGCATCCGACGCGGGCGGGTCACCGATTGGGCCTGCCACATGCTCATACACCTTCCGAACCGATTCACGAGTACTTCCCACCTATCTGCCAGCAGTCTAGGCGAGGTCGGCGACACGGGGCGGTCGTCGCGCCCGGTCCCGACACGTCGGCCGACCGGATTTCACCCGAGGCCGTAGAGGCTGTTATCGTCTTCCACGCGCGCCGTTAGCTCAGTTGGTAGAGCAGCTGACTCTTAATCAGCGGGTCCGGGGTTCGAAACCCTGACGGCGCACCACACGAATCGGGTCGGCAACGGCCCGATTCCTTGGTTTCGGGGGTAGGTCGACCCTCATCTCCGGCGCTCGGCCGCCCGACGTTCGCGCACTGGCTCGCGGCCGAATTCCCAGGAATGGGAATCGGGCGACTCCAATTTGGTCAGCTATTCACACGGCCGCAGTGAATTGGCGGTCCCCATTGCAGGCACCGAGTTTCGTCGTCAACCGAACGAATGCGTTTGCGTCGACCGCTCGGCCCGACCCGCTGATGGCCAGGTCAGCCCCCACACCAGGCCGCGCGGGCGACGCCGGTCGGACAATTCCGCGGCGCCTGCAGTGGCTTCACATAGCGACTAACGCAAAAGTAGATTAACTGCGCGATATCGACGTTGCATCGTCATCGTGTGCTGGAATCACGAATTATCGACCAGTCGCGGCCCCCGTCGGAATCGAAACTTGTCGTAGCGAAAGCTCCAACCTGCGAAGATGGACCGGTTACGACCGACGCCACAGCGGGTACACCTGCTACCATCGGGTTAGCTACATCCGGAAGAACGGGCGATCGCCCAGATTCCCGAGAAAGATTCGAGGTCTTAGCTGATGTCGTCCGCAGGCGCGGCCCCGCCCATCACCTCGTCAGTTGTCGAGGTGGACGAGGGCGAGGATCGCGTCGTCGTGGTCTACACCTGCACCAGGCTGGGCCTCACCGCCAACCCACCCGGATTCTCGTTCCTGGATCTCTTCCGGTTCGGCCGCTTCCGCCGTCGCTGACGCTGGTCAGCGGTTGGTGACCCGCCGGATCGCCAGCACCACCACCACGGTGCCGAAGGCAGCCAGCGTCATCGCGACCACGGGCTTCGTAACGAACTGCACCACACCGGTCTTGACGTCGTCGGCGATTCGAGCCGGGTTCGCACGCTCGGCGAGGGCATCCACGGTCTGGGCGAGTTGTTCCCGCGCCACGTCGATGTCCTGCTTGATCTTGTCGGGATCCCGGTCGGCCACGTCAGCCCCTTCAATCGCGTTGCGGTCTTGGGGAATTACCCTAGAGCAGCCACGCGGCTTCCCTACAACCGCAGTCGCGCACCGGCCGACAGTGAGGACGTTGACAGATGCCACCCACCCCCCGCCTCGCGGTGGGCGACGCCGCCCCCGCCTTCAGCTTGACCGACGCCGACGGCAACACCGTCTCGCTCTCGGACTTCGCCGGACGCAAGGTCGTCGTGTACTTCTACCCGGCCGCCTCCACGCCCGGCTGCACCAAGCAGGCCTGCGACTTCCGGGACAGTCTGGCCGAGTTGAACGCCGCGGGCCTCGACGTCGTCGGAATCTCCCCCGACAAGCCCGAGAAGCTCGCCAAGTTCCGCGACGCCGAGGGGCTGACGTTCCCCCTGCTGTCCGATCCCGACCGCACGGTGCTCACCGGATGGGGTGCCTTCGGCGAGAAGTCGATGTACGGCAAGACCGTTCAGGGCGTCATCCGGTCGACGTTCGTGGTCGACGAGCAGGGCAAGATCGAGGTCGCGCAGTACAACGTGAAGGCCACCGGCCACGTCGCGAAACTGCGCCGCGACCTAGCGGTCTAGCGCACCAAGCGCTTCGAGCAGCAGCGCCTCCGACGTCGCCGCCCGCTCGAGCACGCCGAGATCGAGGCTTTCGTCGACGCTGTGCGCCTGGGTGTCAGGGTCCTCCACCCCGGTGACGAGGATCTTGGCGTCGGGAAACGCCGCCGCGAACTCGGCGATGAACGGAATGGACCCGCCGACTCCCATGTCCACGGGATCGGTGCCCCAGGCCTGCCGGAAGGCCGCACGTGCCGCGTCGTAGACCGGGCCCGTCGCGTCGATGGCGTAGGGCTGGCCCAGATCGCCCGGCGTGACGGTCACCCGGGCACCCCACGGCGCGTGCTGCTCCAGGTGGCGGGTCAGCACCTCGAGGTGCCGCCGGGCGTCACCACCGGGTGCGACGCGCATGCTGACCTTGGCACGTGCGCTCGGGATCAAGGTGTTCGACGACTTCGAGATGGACGTGGCGTCGACGCCGATGACCGTGATCGCCGGCTTGGCCCACAACCGCTCGGCAACCGACCCCGTCCCGATCTCGGTCACCCCCTCGAGCATCCCGGTTTCCCTGCGCACCTGCTCCGGCGGATACGCCACGTCGGCCGCCGAGCCCTCGTGCAGTCCCTCGACCGCGACGTTGCCCTCGTCGTCGTGCAGGGTGGCCAGCAGACGCACCAGGGCGCTCAGCGCGTCGGGGACCACACCGCCCCACATTCCCGAGTGCAGACCGTGGTCCAGCGTGGCCACCTCGACGACGCAGTCGGCCAGTCCGCGCAGGGACACCGTGAGCGACGGGATCTCGGTGGTCCAGTTCATCGAGTCGGCGATGACGATGACGTCGGCGGCCAGCAGGTCTTGGTGCGCACCCAGCAGTGCTCCCAACGACGGCGACCCCGACTCCTCCTCACCCTCCACGAACACCGTGACGCCCACCGGCAGATGGTCGCCGAAGGCACGGATGGCGGCGAGGTGGGTGGCGATGCCCGCCTTGTCGTCGGCGGTGCCGCGGCCGTAGAGCCGGCC
>Ga0209051_1000545_pt1 | contig 46076 bp, 48 predicted proteins | sample AraplaCvi_mMS_r2_2_FD_184286 | JGI IMG/M metagenome (GOLD analysis project Ga0209051, IMG submission 184286) | Arabidopsis root microbial communities from North Carolina, USA - plate scrape MF_Cvi_mMS_r2 (SPAdes) (version 2) | ecosystem: Host-associated > Plants > Roots > Endosphere | place...
ACATGAGGCCGCGGAACATGTGCAGGTACACCACGATGAAGAACGCCGAGGCGCCCGTCGAGTGGATGTAGCGGATGAGCCAGCCCCAGGGCACGTCGCGCATGATGTACTCGACCGATGCGAACGCCTGGTTCGCGTCGGGCTTGTAGTGCATCACGAGGAAGATGCCGGTCACGATCTGGATCACGAGGACCAGCATCGCGAGCGAGCCGAAGATGTACCAGAAGTTGAAGTTCTTCGGCGCGTAGTACTTGCCCCACTGGTCGTTCCAGAGCTTGCTCAGCGGGAAGCGGTTGTCGACCCAGTTGAGCAGCTTCTCGCCCGCGGGCGCGTTGGGGGAAATTTCGTGGAATTCAGCCATGTTGTTCTTCTGCCTCAGGCCTTCTTGGAGTCTTCACCGATCAGGAGCTTGGTGTCCGACAGGTACATGTGCGGGGGCACAGGCAGGTTGTCGGGCGCGGGCTTGTTCTTGAAGACGCGGCCTGCCAGGTCGAACGTGGAACCGTGGCAAGGGCAGAGGAAGCCGCCTTCCCAGTCGCTCGGCAGCGAAGGCTGCGGGCCGGCCTGGAGGCGGTCGACCGGCGAGCAGCCGAGGTGGGTGCAGATGCCCACCACCACCAGCACGTCGGGCTTGATCGAACGGTGTTCGTTCTGCGCGTACTTGGGGGTGAATTCGTCGGGGTGCCGCTTGGAGAGCGGATCGGCCAGCTGGCCGTCGAGCTTGGGGAGCTCGGCAACCTGCTCGGGAGAGCGCTTGAGGATCCAGACGGGCTTGCCGCGCCACTCGACGGTGATCTTCTCGCCGACCTTGAGGCCTGCGATGTCCACTTCGACGGCAGCGCCCGCGGCCTTGGCCTTTTCGGAGGGCTGGAACGTACTCACAAAGGGAATCGCGGTGGCCACGCCTCCCGCTACGCCGGCACAGCTGGATGCGATTAACCACGTCCGCTTGCTTGTGTCGATCCGGGGGGAGCCGGAGGTCATGTCACTCATGGGGATCCTCTAAGTCTTCTTCGCTGGAGCAGGGTCAACCGGCGATTGTAGCGGGCTGTTGCGCGCATATTCAACGGGGCCGGCCGGGAGCCGCGCGAATGGGCATTCCCAACCATGCGAAAGAGGCAATTAATAACAATGAATTAATCCTGATTTACAAGACATTTCGACACAACGATTTGCACGCGTAAAAGATGTCTCAATGGCTAAATTAGTTGCGGCACACTTCGCCAACTGCTAATCTTCTCCCAACTGTTAACTGCTAATTGAGAGGATATTTGCCATGCGAATCGCCCCCCTGATTTCCGCCACTTTCATTGCTGCGCTGGGCATTTCTTCGGCCCTGGCCCAGACCCCCCCGCCGGTCCAGACGCCAGGTCCTCAGCCGGCCAGCGCCACCGGTGCAACCAATTCCGCATTCGGCCGCATCACGGCCGGCCAAGCCGGCGGCATCGCGGCCAGCGTCGGCCTGGCAGCTGCCGTAGCCAGCGGCAACGGCGGCAACAGCGGTGGTGGCAGCGGCACGGGCGGCACCGGCGGCACAGGCACGGGTACAGGCACGACCGGCACGAATTAAACGTGCGGGCCCTCTTCGCGGGAGGGCAGTCGCTGAGGGCTCCGCGCGTTGGTCTGGCCACGCGACTTATTGAATGCTGCCTTTTGTCGGCATTTCTTTTGGGCGTTGGCGGCTGTTCTTCCGGATCCTCGGCCATGCTGGCCACGGCGCGGCATATCTATGGCGGCAGCGCCGCGGCGCCCCAGCCCACTTTCAACCCGAATTACCGCTATTTGCGGGTCGCCGTCGGCGAGCAGACGGTCTACATGGTGCTCGGTTACATCGACAAGCGCCCTGAAGGTGCCGTCGAGGTCTGGTACAGCGGCAACGGCGAGGTCGTGAGGCTGCTCGACGGGCGCCTCGTGGGAACCACCGGCCTCGGCACCGACTGGCGCGAGGTGCGCTTTTCCAGCCTGCCCGCGTGGACCGGCGATGCGGACGGCGCGGCGCAAAAGACCTACCAGCGCGAGCGCGACATGATGCCGGGCTACCGGTTCGGCATTCGCGACGAGATCGTGCGGACGCCCATTGCTGCGCCGCAGCAGACCGCGCTGGCCGGCACGGCTGCCGCGTCGCTGCGCTGGTACGAGGAGCGCAGCGTTTCGCATCCGGCGAGCGCCTCGCTGCCTCCGGCGCGCTTTGGCGTTTCGCACGCGGGCGGCGCGCCTCGGGTCGTCTATTCCGAGCAATGTATTTCCAATGATCTGTGTATGAGCTTCGAGCAGTGGACGCCTCCCCCCCCAGCACCCGTCGCAGCGGCGAGCGCTGGTACATGAGCAGTTCGCTCCTGCGTGGCTTCGGCAGACATCCCTGGCCTCTTCGCGCGGCGGTGGCCTGCGCACTGGCGGCGGGTTGCGCCGCCGGCGCACAGCCTTTGGGCAACAGCCCCGTCGACAACAAATCACCCACCGACGACGCAGACATCCGTCCCGGCGAGCGGCTGAGCGCCTGGCTGCTGCGCCAGCCGGCGGAAACGGCTTCGCCGGGATTGGCATGGCGCATCCCGCAAGAGCGCCTGGCGCAGCAGTTTCTGAAGAACACCCTGCTGCTGCGGCTCGATGCCGCCAGCCGGCGCGTGCCGCGCGAAGAGCAGGGCCGGCGCAAGCAGCTGATGGCCTGGCTGCAGGGCCTGCCGGTGACCGGCCGCGTCGCGCTCGGCATCGTCGATCCGCGCTGGCTCCAGGCGCATCCGGAAGAAGACCCGGTGCTGACGGCCGGCCAGCAGCTGGTGGCGCCGCCGCCCGTGCTGAAGACCATCTCGGTCCTGCAGCCCGATGGGCAGCTTTGCCAGGTGGTCCATGAACCCGGCCGCACGGCCTGGGACTATGTCGCCGCCTGCAGCCCCGAGGGCAGGCACGACTGGGCCTGGGTCGCCCAACCCGACGGACGCACCGCCCGCGTGGGCGTGGCGCACTGGAATGCGCATCCCTCGAACGAGCCGGCGCCGGGCGCATGGATCTGGGCCGCGCCGCGCGGCATGGACGACCTGGAGGCGATCTCCGAGGGCATCATCAAGTTTCTGGCCACGCAAGGGCCTTCGCCGCAAGGCGGCGCGATCCTGCAGCCTTCGGCTGGTGCGGCCGTACCGGCCGCCGCCATCACCGCACCCGCTGCACCCGCCCTGCCGGCCTTGCCCGACGTACCGCCGGCCCCCGCCGCGCCGGCGCCGTCGACCGCCATTTCCGTGCGCCCCGAGGCCGCACCGCAATACCGCGCGCTCCAGACGAGCGGCAACGACTGGGGCGAAACCGGCCTGCTGCAGACGCCCACGGCCCGCATGGGCCAGGCCGGCGACATGCGGACCTCGCTCACGCACGTCTCGCCCTACACGCGGCTGAACGTCATGTTCCAGCCGCTGGATTGGCTGGAAGCGGGCTTTCGCTACACCTCCATCAGCAACCGGATCTACGGCATCGGCCTCAGCAACCAGGGCTACAAGGACAAGAGCATCGACCTGAAGGCGCGGCTGTGGAAGGAGTCGGCCTACCTGCCCGAGGTGGCGCTGGGCTTTCGCGACATCGGCGGCACCGGCCTCTTTTCGTCCGAGTACCTGGTGGCAAGCAAGCGCCACGGCGACCTGGATTTCAGCCTCGGCATCGGCTGGGGCTACCTGGGGAGCAGCGGCAACATCAGCAACCCTTTCGGCTTGCTGAGCAGCCGCTTCAAGACCCGCGTGAGCGAGACGACCTGGGGTGGCGCCAACTTCGGCCGGCTCTTTCGCGGACCGGCCGCGCTCTTTGGCGGCGTGCAATGGCGCACGCCCTGGGATCCGCTGACGCTCAAGCTCGAATACGACGGCAACGACTACAAGAACGAGCCGCTCGACAACCCCCAGCGGCAGCGCTCCCCGTTCAACATCGGCCTGGAGTACCGCTACTCGCCCGGCGTGACTTTCTCGGCCGGTTTCGAACGCGGCAACAAGGTGATGCTGGGCGTCACGCTGCAGACCAACCTGGCCACGATGCAGATGCCCAAGGCGGCAGACCCGCCGGCGCCGAGCTTTTCGCCGGACCCGCCCGCCGCTTCGCCGGGCTGGGCAGCCACCGCGGCCGACATCGAAAGCCGCACCGACTGGACCATCCAGCGCATCGCGCCGCAAGGCCAGATGCTGCATGTGTGGATCACCGAAAGCGCCACCGTCTACCGGGATGTGCGGGTCGAGAAGATCATTGCCGTGCTGCATCGCGATGCCCCGGCCTCGATCAAGAACTTCGTGCTCCACTATTCGGAGCGGGGCCTGCCGATGCACGCGCAAGTGGTCAACCGCAACGAATGGGTGACGGCGCACTACCAGGCGCAGACGCCCGGCGAGGTTCGCGCGGCCAGCCAGCGCGACTATGCGCCCCCGCCCGTGGGCTCGGGCGATCCGGCCACCTTCGTTCCGCCGGGCAGCAGCGCCAACATTGCGGCCGCATCCGCAGCCTCCTCCTCCGCCACGGCCGACAACAAGGCCCTTGGCCCGTGGGAGCGCAGCAGCGACAAGTTCAGCATCGGCCTCACGCCCAGCCTCGGCCAGATCCTCGGCGGGCCCAACGCATTCCTGCTCTACCAGATCGGCGTGCAGGCGGTGGCGGAATACCGCTTCACGCCCAGCACCTGGGTCAACGGCGCGCTGAACCTGCGCCTGATCGACAACTTCGACAAGTTCACCTACACGGCGGGCAGCAACCTGCCCCGCGTGCGAACCCTCCAGCGCGAGTACGTCACGTCCAAGCGCCTGACCATGCCGGTGCTCCAGCTGACGCACGTGGGCAGGCTTTCCGACAATCAGTACTACAGCGTGTACGGCGGTGCACTGGAAGCCATGTATGCGGGCGTCGGTGCGGAGTGGCTCTACCGGCCATGGCGCAGCCGGATCGCCTTCGGCGTCGACTTCAACCACGTGCGCCAGCGCGACTTCGAACAGGACTTCGGCCTGCGCGACTACAAGGTGAACACCGGCCACGCCACGCTCTACTGGGACACCGGCTGGAACGGCGTGCTGGCCAAGATCAGCGCGGGCCAGTACCTGGCGGGCGACCGCGGCGTCACCATCGACATCAGCCGCCGCTTCGACAACGGCGTGGTGCTCGGCGCCTATGCCACCAAGACCAATGTTTCGGCCAGGCAGTTCGGCGAAGGCAGCTTCGACAAGGGCATCTATCTTTCCGTGCCCTTCGACGCGCTGCTGCCGCGTTCGAACAAGTTCACCGCCAACTTCGCCTGGGCGCCGCTGGTGCGCGACGGCGGTGCGCGGCTCGGCCGGATCCACCCGCTCTACGAGATGACCTCGGCCCGCGACCCGAGCGCCTACAAGTTCGCACCGCCGGACAGCGGCACGCCGCGCACGGGCGACAACATCCTGAACTTCGAGCGGCGGTAGGGCCCACCCCCGCCCCTCGCTCGCTTCGTGCCGCTCGACTCCCCCTCGAGGGGGCCACACCAGCGGCCCGGCAGAGCCGGTTCCGCGGTGTTTCCGAACCAGGGCTGAGCCTGAACTAGGGCTGAACCGTTTTCATGCGTTGCCGGCTCAGCGGGCTGGCGCCGCAGCGGCGCCGCGCATGATGAAGAACAGCCAGGCCATCATCACGACCGCCATGCAGGCAAAGCCCAGCGTCATGGCGTTGATGGTCTGGATGTAGGAAATGGGCGGTGTGGCCGCGAGCATGGCCGCAGCGAACACCAGCGCACCGAAGATCGAGCACCACAGAAGCGCACCAGGCCGGCCGGCGGCCCTGAAACCCGTGCGCAGGCACATCGTCAGGCCGAAGATGGCGGGCGCGTAGAAGAACGGCGAAAAATCCATTCCGCCGTAGTTCTTGCCGAAGGCCAGGACCACGAGGTACGGGCCCAGCAGGCCCAGGAGGATGCCGCCGATCTCGGCCACCACGAAACCGAAGACGACGAACTTGACGAACAGGCGAAAGGCGTCCCTGCGCCGATCGGACGTCCAGTTGGCCGCCAGCCTTGGCAGGATGTAGTAGCCCAGCGCAAGCAGCACGTACTGCATCGGCAGCAGGAAGGTGATGTAGATCTTCAGCAGCCCGCCCTGCGCCGAGTCCGCGGAGGAACCCAGCAGCAGGATGGCGCCTCCCGTCATGATCCAGCTCATGAACTGCGAAAGGCTTGCCTTCCAGCCGTAGCTGGCGGCCTCCCCGAGCGTCAGGGCCTGGGCGTTGGCCGCGGCCGGCAGCGGTGCCATCACATGGCGCAGGCTCATCGCCACCAGGAAGGCAAAGGGCAGCTGGATGACGGCAATCCACAGCAGCGCCTGCGTCCATGAGGCAGGCTTCAGGCCGATCAGGACCGCCACGTATCCAATGCAGATCAGCACGCCGGATGCACAGAGCACCAGGTAGCGGCGTCCCACGAGCAGGATGCTTCGGGAAATCCAGAATATTTCGTAGCCCGCGATCAGGGCCACGCCGGCCCAGCTCAGCGGGCCCGGAAAACTCGTGAACTGCCAGGCCAGGAAGCCGGCAATGGAGACCGCCAACACGAGCGCCCAGCTCCACCAGGCGGCGGATCGGCCCGCGTAATAGCGCTTGATCAGCAGCGGCTCGTGCACCACTGCGGTATGCACGATGTACTGGAAGCTGACGATCGCCAGGAACGCCGAGGCAATGCCGAAATCGGAGGGCGACAGCGCCCGCGCCAGCGCGAAGCTCAGCAGCAGCTGGCTCGCGCTGTAGATGCACTGGTCTGCAACTGCATAGATCGGACCTGCGAGGCGCTTTCGAATTCCGGACAGGGACGCCATCCTGGGCCTGTTCACCCTAATCCGAAATGGAAAGCAGGACCGGATAGTCGGTGGCCTTGGCAGCAAAGCCCCCATCGACGGGGCTGCCGCAGCTTCCGTGACGCACTTGCGGGAAGAAGTCGACCCGCGTGCACTTCTTCCCCTTCTCGGCCGGAACCAGCACGTTCTGCTCGGCGCTTTGCGTCCACACCACGTGCAGCAAGGAATTTCCGCGGCTCAGCACCAGCTTGTTCAGGCCGGCATTGCTCTGATATGAAACCTTCTTCGAATTCCGGGCGATTCTGAGGAATTCGGTGAGGCTCGAAAAGGCCTCCTTCTTCTCGCCGCCCTTCGACTTGAGGCCGAAATTGTCCTCCCTCGAAATGACGGAGGTTCCCCGGTCCTGCCAGGCATAGAGGTTCAGCAGCTTGATGCCCGCGGCCACGTTGGTCAGGTATTCCCGCAGGATCAGCGAAGCCTGGGTGTTGCGATCCCGGACCGGCAGGTAGGACGCATAGCCCCATTCGGAGGCGACGATTCCGATCTTTCCGAGCTGCTGCTGGTCGAGCTTCGCGCGCAGCTTTCCATAGTCCGCAATGGCGGTTTCCGGAATGGAGCGGTAGGGATGGATCGATATGTCCGTCAGGCAGTCGGCCTTGGCCGCCGACACGAAGGCATTCTCGAGCTGCGGCGGAACCTGGCCCGGGCTGAAAGGGAGCTTCGCAAAGCCGAATCCCATGACGATCTTCGGCGGCGTCTTCATCTGCGCGATGCTGCGGCAGAACTCGGCGGTCGCGGTTTCAAAGCTCGAGAAAAGCGCCGGGTTCAGGAAGGTCTTGTGATCGGGCTCGTTCCACAATTCCCAGACGGCGACATCGGCCGCGTGCGCGCTCATGAACTCGAGCGCGAACTTGGCAAACAGTTTTTCGCGCTGCCCCTCGCCCGCTTCCGCCGGACTCTGCCCCCAGATCTCGCGGCCCCCGAACAAGGTCACGATCGCCTGGAGCCTGGCGTTTTTCACGCGCTTGATCAGGTCCGAATAGTCGACCGATGCCGGGTTGACGCTCTTCAGCGGCGGCCGCGCGCCGAATCTCACGAATTCGAAGCCCGATGCCCTGATCTCGTTCAAGTCCTCGTTCGAGATGGTGGCCGGGTCGATCTGCACGCTCAGCGCGACCGGATATTCCGTGCCCAGTTCGGCAATGCCGCGCGCCTGCGCCGGGCAGGCCACGGCCGCCAGCGCCGCCGACGCGCACAGCAGCCTGAAAGCACTCAGCAAACGCCCTGCCGCCGAAGAAAAAGATGAAGGCTTCATCACTGTACCGACTCCTTGTACAAGTCCAGGATGGCGGCGTTCATTCGGTCGGCGGTGTATTTCTCCTCGAAAATCTCACGCCCGGCACGTCCCATCCGTTGCAATTCCTCATCGGAGATCCGGTCGATCTCGCGCAGCACGTCGTCCAGCGCGTCGAGCGCAAACAGCCGTCCGTTCCTGTTGTCCTCGACGATATCGACGAGACCGCCCACGGCGGACGCAAAAACCGGCTTGCTCCGGGCCATCGCCTCGACCGCGACGAGGCCGAAGCCTTCCCACCGGGAGGGAACGATGACTGCGTCGCACGACCTGTAGGCTTCTTCGAGTTCGTCCTTCTCGAGCCATCCGGCGAACTCGATCTCGCTCGAGCGTGCAAGGGAAAGATCGTTTCTGACGGCTCCGCCCACGATCACGAGCTTGAAGCCGGGCTGGACGCGGGCATAGGCGTCGAGCAAGGCGTCGATGCCCTTCTGCCGGTCGAGCCGCCCCACGAAAAGAACCCTCCGGGGCCGTGCCGGGACCTTGGGAGCCACCGTGTTTTCCGAAATGGGAGCGATGGGCTGAATTCCGTTCGGAATGCACTTGCACCGCTTGATGCCGAATTTCTCGGCAACACGGAACTCGTGGCCGCTGATGCAGATGATCGCGTCGCTCCAATGGGAAAGCAGCCATTCGATCCATCGATAGATCGACTTCTTGTACGCGGGCCCGACCTGGTCGAAGGCCCAGCCGTGCGAGCAATAGACAATCTTTGTCTCGGCCGGCACCTGGCCGAGCAGCGCCAAGGCGCGAACGATTCCGCCCGGAATCGAGCTGTGCAGGTGAAGAACCGCGGGGCGCTCCGAACGGATGATTTTCTTGATCTCGGCGGCGTAGCTCGCAAGGGCAAGAGGACTGCGGGCCGTGGGAACCACATGCGTGTCCTGGGAATTCAGCCACTCCACCGGGCCGGGCAATATGAATTTGGCCTGGCTGATCACCGGAGAGTTCTGCTGAAAACCCGAAACCAGCCGAAGATAGGTTTCGAGCCCGCCCTTGAGCGTTTCGGCAACGTGCAATATCTTCATAGAGGTGCCCATCAGATCAATGCATGGATACCGGCCACCACCTGGCTTCTCAAGGCGTCGAGCGCTTTCCGGTCCGGGTGCCGGTCATCGAGCAGGCCCAGCACCGAGGTACCCAGCTTTTCGACCCGGGGCGACAAGTCGAAGAGGTAGCGCTTTCTGCCGGTCAGTTCGAAAAACGACTCCACCTTCTTGTCCCAATTCATTCCTATGGACGGAATGTTCAAACCGTAGGCCACGATATTCGCGTGCAGCCGGTGGGCCACGATGCACGAGCACGCGCTGATCAAGGCAACGAGTTCGTCCGGGTGCCGGGGAACGAGAAAAATCGATTTCGGCGCATCGGAGGCCGACGAAATTTCTTCCAGGACCTTGTTGTCTTCGGAGGCGCCGTTCGTGAAATAAAGCACCCGCTTTCCCTCGGCCCGCAATGATTCGGCCAGGGCGGCAAAAAACTTGGCTGACTGCGTTGAATTGGAGCCTTCGTATTCGGAATTCATGACCAGGGCATCGAGGCTGCTGACGCAAATTCCGATGTCCCAGTTTTTTTCCGGCGAAAGCTCTTCCGAAAAAGCGTCGGCACAAATGAGCGCCGGGTCCGGCACGACCTGTATGTCGCTTCTCGGAATTCGGAAGTAATGGTGCAGGTTGCTGGCCGATTCCTGGTCGCGCGTGGCGTAGAAGGCGGGCCTCGCATTTTTCAGGAATCGCCCGACGAGAAAGCGCCCGAGAAAGGACCATTTCGCCGTCACCCCGACCGACAGGACCACCACCTTCTTTCCACGCAACAGCCTGCTCAGGAGAAACAGCTTTGCCGGAAAATTGAGCGCCACGTCGCAAAACAGCTGGCCGCCGCCAATGACGATCAGGTCCGCGTCGTCCACCGCGGCCTTCCAGTTTTTCCGCCAGCCGAGAAAATAGCCCTTGAGGCAATACAGGAACACGATCACCGACCTGATGAACGAAGGTAGCTTCGCAAAGAGCCGGAATGCGCCGCCGCCACGCAGGTTTTCTTCCTCGAAGCCGAGCCGGCCGGCAATGTCCAGGAATTCGACCCTGGCCTGCGGATACTTCAGGCCCGCAATATGAGCCAGGGAAGCCGCGATGACTCCGTCGCCCAGGTTGTCGCTGAAGGGCACGGCGCAGATAAGGATCTTTTTCATCTGTGAATCAAAGCTCGATTGCCTTCGAAGCCAGGCCGCTCATCGCGACCCGTGGCCCACGGCGACCACCCAGATGGTCCTGATGAAGATGCCGATGTCCCGGCCGACCGAGAGCGTCTCGACGTAGGCGACATCCAGCGCCACGCGTTTCTTGTAGCTCAGCTGGTTGCGCCCGCTGACCTGCCACAGGCCCGTGATGCCGGGCCGGACGGCGCAATAGAACGACCAGTCCGCCCCGTACAGGACCTTCTGGTCGAGCATGCACGGCCGGGGTCCGACCAGGCTCATGTCGCCCACGAGCACATTCCAGAACTGCGGCAGCTCGTCCAGGCTGGTCTTGCGGATGAACTTGCCGAAGCGCGTGATGCGCGGGTCGTTTTCGAGCTTTTGATAGTCGTCCCACTGCTGGCGCGCGACCGGGTCGTTCCGCAAATGCTCCTCGAGGATCTGGGCGGAGTTCGGCAGCATCGAGCGGAACTTGTAGAACTTGAACACGCGCCCTCCCCGCCCGAAGCGCGGCTGGGAATACAGGACAGGCGCTCCGGAAGTGATGAACACGCCCAGGGCGATCAGGACGTAAAGCCAGCCGAAGGCGCAGAAAAAGAACAGCGCAGCGGCAACGTCCACCGCTCTTTTCCCGGCGCGCAGCATCGCGGGATGCTGCACCCTCGTCCATGCGACGTCATTCGCAATGGCGCCGATCGCTTCGTCGCCTGCGGGTGCCATCGACTCTTCATGGCGGAAATTCGTCATAGGAATGCGCCCTTCTCACATTGGAAGCGGAGGCAAATTTGCAGCTTGAGAACTCTCATTGCAGGAGAACCTTTCGTCTTACAAGCAGGTGCTTGTCCCTTTCGGGTTCAGTGATACGTGGCGGCTTGGTTTTCAGGCCAATACGGCCTTGCACGGAAGCCGTGAAGGTTGCAGCGCAGAAAAATCAATGCGCAGGCCGAGCGATCCAAATACGTAATACAAAAGAGCGACACACTTGTCTCTAGTCCTTTGTTATTAGCGTTTGATTGAAGGCACCGATTTAGTGCGTGATGTGATAATTATCACAATGTCACTTAATTTTCTCAGAAACCATCGGCCAGACTAGGTGGTATCCCTGTTGTTTTTGTATTTATAGTGTGTGTAACGGTAACCGCCGTATTTGTAGCTGCTGCTGCCCGCATGGCGCCGGGATAAGTCCATAGCATTCAAAATTACGCCATTGGCCGAGCAGCCCGCGTGTGCCAGCCTTCTGACGCTTTCGTTCAATTCGCCCAGGTGCGTCTTTTCCGCCCGGGCCACGAGGAGAAGAGAGCCCGCGAGCGGGGCCACTGATGCGGTGTCCGCTGCCACCAGCACTGGCGCCGTATCAATAATCACAAGGTCGTAATCCGGCGAAAGCTTTTCCAGGATCTGGGAAAAAGAATCGCTCATGAGCAATTCCGCCGGATTGGGCGGCAGCACCCCGGTCGTCATGACGTCCAGGTTCGGCAGGATCGACGAGCGAATGGCTTTTTCCATGCCCAGCGTGCCGGCAATCAATTCCGAAAGGCCCGACGAACGGGAAAGGGAGAAGAATTGATTGACCCGGCCCTTGCGCAGGTCGGCGTCGATCAGCAGGACCTTCTTTCCCGAGGCCGCGGTGATGGCCGCGAAATTGACCGAGACAAAGGTCTTCCCGACTCCCGGCGTCGCGCCGGAAATGAGCAGGCGGTTGTTGGGCGCTTCCAGCATGGCGAACTGCAATGCGGTCCGCAGGCTGCGCAGGCTTTCGACCGCGGGATCCTCCGATTGCTGGAGGGCAAGGACGTGCATCCCCGGCGCCTTGGTCTCGATGTTCTTGTCGATCGTCCGCTGGGCCGGGCTCAACGGAATGCTGCTGTACACGTTGAGGCCCGTGTGCATCTCGATCTCGCTCGGATTGCGGATGCCGCCGAACAGCGAGTTCTTGGCAATCGCGAGCACGACGCCGGCCCCCAGGCCCAGCAGCAGGGCCAGGGCGATGACCAGCGGCCGCTTGGGCCAGACCGGCTCCTCGGGGAGGATGGCATCGTCCAGCAGGCGCACGTTGCCGACCTTGCCCTCCTTGGCCAGCCGCATCTGCAGCGAGCTGTTCAGGAGCGATACGTAGAGGTCGGTGTTGACCTTGATGTCGCGCTGCATCTGAACGGTGTTCTGCTGCAGCAGCGGCATCTTCCGGATGCGCGAATCGACCGCCGAGATCTGGCTGCGCCAGGCCGAAATCTGCGCGTCCAGCGTCTGGAGATTCGGGTGCTTGTCGGTGAAGCGTGCCGAAAGTTCCCGCCGCTTCTGTTCGGCTTCGAGCAGCTTGGATTGCAGGTCGACCGTCTGGGCCAGCGCGTTCTTGGCCTCGTCATCGAGGCTGACGGTGCCGTTCTCGTTTCGATAGCGGTTGTAGAGGTCTTCGGACTGCTCGAGCTGCTTCTTGAATTGCGGCAGCGCGGTGTCCAGGAAGCCCAGGGTCTTTTCGGCCTCGGCAGCCTTGCGCTCGATGTTCTGGCGGACATAGAGCCGCCCGATTTCATTGAGCAGCTGCGTCAGCTTTTCCGGATTCGGGCTTTTCAGGCTGACGTCGAGAACGCCGGACTGCTTGCCTTTTTCGACGACCTTGAGGTTGTCCTGCAGCGACAGCAGCGCCAGTTGCCTGGAGTTGCGGACCAGCTGGAACTGCGCGCCGGGCTTGGCGCTGACGGAGCTGACCAGCAGCCGGAGGCTGCCGCCCGGAACGTTGGCCACGAGCGGGGTTCCGACGGTGCCCTTGAGCGGGGTGTCGACGTTGGGAACGAGCAGCTCGTAGCGGTTGTCCGGCCCGAGAGTCAGCATGAATTGCTTCGCTTCGAGATCCGCGGGCACGTCGAACTGCGGAACCATGATCGCCTCGGCCCCGGTCACGTAGCCGGAAAGCCCCATGAAGCCCGGGTCCGACAGCTCGGTGGCGCGCCGCGCGAGCCAACTGCCCACGATGGGTGCATAGCGCGGCTGCGCGCTGATGTACAGCTTGGTGTTCTCCACGGCCTGGCCGAGGATGGCGCGCGACTTGATGATTTCGATCTCGCCCGCGGCCGGCGTCTTCACGCTCAGCAGCGACGACGCCGCATCGCCCAGGAAGCTGCCTGCCGAATTGCCGGAATCCTCGACCTGCACGGCCACATTGGTTTCGTACATCGGCTGCCCGAAAAGGGCGTAGGCCGCGCCGAGCAGCAAGGCCACGGCAACCACGACGGCAATGAACCACCGGTGGTCGATCAGGATGTCCAGGTACTCGACGAAGTTGAACCCGTCGTTCTCCTCTTCCAGCGCGGGCATCGGCAGGGCGGCTTGCTGGGGTGCGTTCATGTCGGTTGCTGCTCAGGTTTTGTAATTTTCAAAATGCGGTCGATCCATGTCCTGGCTCCCACGTCGATGAGCGCCAGGGCATGCTCGAAGGCCGCCTCGTCCTGTTTGTAGGGATCGGGCACGTCCTGCTTGGCGGCCTCGGCGATGCGAAAGACCTTGCCGCGCACGAAGGGGTAGGCCGACTCGAGATGGCGGCGCTGCGCCATGTCCATGACAAGGATCAAGTCCGCCTGCCGGCACAGCATCTGGTTCACCTGCTGCGCCAGGTGGCCGGAAATGTCGATGCCGCGCTCCTGCATGAGCTTCTGCGCCATCGCGTCGGCCGGCTTGCCCACGAGAGCGCCGGTGCCGGCCGACACCACGCGAAGATGCGGCAGGCCCGCGGCCAGGATGCCTTCCGCCATCGGGCTGCGGCAGATGTTGCCGATGCAGACTGTCAGGACCGATTTCATCTGTGGCGGCTCCAGACTTCGTCGCCGGCGTTGATCACTTGCGCGGCCGGCAGGATCAGGCTGGCCAGGCGGTTCCAGGTAACCAGCGGCACCGAATCGATGTAGACGACGTCGCGCGGCTGCAGGGGGAAGCGTTCGGCCAGGCCCAGCGCGGCCGGGTTCTTGGCATTCAGGTGGAAGATGGCCGGCAAGCCCCGCGCGTTGTTGCGGATGACGTAGATCTGGCCCGTGTTGGCCGAAGTCAGGCTGGGGCCGCCGGCCTCGCCCAGCGCCTCGTTGAGGCTGAGTCGCCCGTTGTGCATGAGCAGCGCCGACGGACGGGCAATTTCGCCCATCACGAACACCTTGCTCTCGTCGCGGTGCCGCACCTGGACCACGTCGCCGTTGCGCAGCGGAATCCTGCTCGCGTCCGCGCCCAGGTCCTGCAGGTTGGGCAGGTTGATGAGCGTGGTCTTGTCGCCGCGCGTGAGCGTCACGAACGAGCGGTCGCCATTGGCGGTGATGCCGCCGGCCCGGCTGAGGGCCTCGGCCAGCGTCATCGGCACGTCGGTGAAGATCTGCAGCCCCGGGTTTCGCACTTCGCCCTCGACAAAGGCGCGGCGGCTTCGGAAGGACTGGATGCGCACCGTGACCTGCGGCGCCTTGATATAGGTGGCGATGCGGTCCGCGATGAGGTCGGAGGCCTCGATTTCGGTCAGCCCCTGGAGCTTGACGCGGCCGATATAGGGGAATGTGATCTGCCCGTCCGCGCCGACGATGAAGCCGGGCGCCACGCTGATGCCCGTCGGGTCTGCCTGCTGCGTGATCACCGCACCGGCATTCGGCAGCAGTTCCGGATGGTCATAGACGATCACGCCCACGACGTCGCCCGGGCCGATGGTGTAGACCGGCGATTCGCCGAAAAGCGCCTTTACCTCCGCAGGAACCGCTGCCGGCTGGGACTCGGCCATCGTGCGGATCAAGGCCGGCGAAATGGACGTGATGACGCCATCCGGCGCACCATCGGCCGGCAGGTACTGGAACTCCGGCGGCAGGCTCTGGTCCGCCTCGTAGGCGCCCACGGAATTGAAGCCCGGTGCGCAGCCCTGCAGCAATAACGCGCCCATTAGGGCAAAACCCCACCCCTTCGGGTTCACGAAGCGTGTCAAATTGATCCCCATTGCACAAATTGGTTTTCAGCAGCCGCGATTCATATGCAAGGCCCGAGCCCAGTTGATATTGGGCGGGACTTTTTTTGCCGCGGTTTGTCAAAGCAAAGCCCGCGCATCGTGGACAGGCGGGCCGGAACGAATTGTCGCTGCCCGCACATTGACCCTTTTCCGTTCAATAGATGCAAAAAATGTGTCTATATGCGGATTAACCCGGGACTCGATGGGGTTATCTCGGGGATCAATGTCTGAAGCGCCTTTTTCATTGGGAAAAGGGGCGTCGATGACACGCTTTCAGCTGTGTCTTGCAGTTTGCAAATGTGAACTATCAATTAACTGGTTGCGCGGAGCAATTGTGGCGCTCCGACCACAAATCTTCCGCGTCAATCGCCCGCCGAAAAGCTTTGCTCTTTTGTAAGAAACTGTGTGCTTTTGGCAGGCTGACGCACGGTCCTGCGGTTCTGCAGGAGATCGGCTCGGGTGAAAGGGCGCTCGATGCCCGCCATCCACGCTGCGAGGGCCTCCAGCGCGTCCTGTGTGGGTGCAGGCCGCCCCACTATGAAAAAGAGGAGCGGCAGCGCCATCGCCCAGGCGAGCCAGCGTGGTGTTTTGACCGACATGGACTGGTGCCAATGCAACAGCAAAAAGCTTGCGCTTACAACTGTTCCAAGCATCGCCCCCGTGACGACCTCTGCGGTGGAGTGAACTTCGAGGGCCAGGCGCGACACACCAATGAAGGCGCCCCATACCCATCCCGATACCGCAGCCACCATGCGCACGTTTGGTGCGCGGCGCCGCGCCGCCAGCCAGAAAACGACCGGCCAGACGCTGGTTGCCAGCGCGGTATGCCCGCTGAAGCCGATGAAATCAAAATGGGCGCTGCCAATGCCCCAGCCCATGAAGAGGAGCTTGGACAGCATCACGATGAAACCGCAACCGCCGAATAGCAGCGCCCATCGCACCGCCGCCGGGCGCGTGCTGCGGTCGATTGCAAGCCAAATTGCAATTCCCAATGCAGTGGGCAACAGGAAGCCGCTGTCACCGAAGCCGGTGGCAATTAACCAGAAATTATTCATTAACGTGAAATATGTGCGCTTTTCTATTGGTGCGCCATCGCCGGCCGGAGCCGTTCCGAAGGCATACTTGCGGCACCTTCAACACCAGCGCTCCTGGAGCATATTGAAATCATGAGCATCCTCAGTGAGTTCAAGGAATTTGCCGTCAAGGGCAACGTGATCGATCTCGCAGTCGGCGTGATCATTGGCGCGGCATTCGGGAAGATCGTCGACTCGATCGTTGCCGACATCATCATGCCGGTCGTCGGGCTGGTGTTCGGCAAGCTGGATTTCTCGAACCTGTACGTGGTGCTGGGCACCGTGCCGCCGGGTGTCGCCAACAACCTGGCCGACCTCAAGAAGGCCGGCGTGCCGGTGCTGGCCTATGGCAACTTCATCACCATCGCGGTCAACTTCGTCATCCTTGCCTTCATCATCTTCATGATGGTCAAGCAGATCAACAAGCTGCGCAAGACGCATGCGGAGGCGCCCGCGGCGCCGGTGGCACCGCCGGAGGACATCGCCCTCCTGCGCGAAATCCGCGACAGCCTGAAGCGCCCCTGAGCCGCCGCCGCGCGCCTTCCTGATCAGGCGCCCACCAGGGTTCTGGCCATGCGCAGCGCCTCGATGAGGCTCGACGCATCGGCCCGGCCGGTGCCCGCAATATCGAATGCGGTGCCGTGGTCGGGGCTGGTGCGCACCAGCGGCAGGCCCAGCGTCACGTTCACGCCCTTCTCCACGCCAAGGTACTTGACCGGGATCAGGCCCTGGTCGTGGTACATCGCAATCACCACGTCGAACTCGCCGCTTCCCGGCACGCCGGGCCTGGCGCGCGCACGCATGAAGACGGTGTCGGGCGCATAAGGCCCGTGGGCGTCGATGCCCTCGGCCTGGGCGGCCCCAATGGCCGGTGCAATGATGTCGCGCTCCTCGGAGCCGAACAGTCCGCCCTCGCCCGCATGCGGATTGAGGCCGGCCACGCCGATGCGCGGCGCCCGCCCGAGCATGCGCTGCAAGGCGCGGTGGGTGATGCGCAGCGTCTCCAGCACGCTGCCGAAGCTCACGGCCGTGATGGCGTCGCGCAGCGACATGTGGATGCTCACCAGCACGGTGCGCAGCTCGTCGTTGGCCAGCATCATGCGCACCGGCATGCCGTCCACCGCGACGCCCGCGTGCGCGGCGGCTTCGGCCTGCAGCAGTTCGGTGTGGCCCGGATAGGGGAACCCGGCCGCGGCCAGTGCTTCCTTGTGCAGCGGCGCCGTGACGATGGCGGCGATCTCGCCCCGCAATGCGGCGCGTGCAGCCCAGACCACGCAGTTGCCAGCCACGCGGCCGGCTTCGGCGCCGATCCGTCCCGGCACGATGTCTTGCGCCGGCGCCGCCACCACCTGCAGCACCGGAATGCAGCCCGGCGGCATCTCGACCGCTTCGGCAATGCGTTCGATCTGCGCCACCGGCCAGGCGGGTTGCCCCGGCGACGCCAGCGCCTGCGATGCCCGGCGCATCGCGGCCACGTCGCCGGCCACGAAAGCACCGCGCGTGGCGTCGGGCGCCTGGCGGAAAGCCTTGGCGATGATTTCCGGGCCGATGCCCGCGGGATCGCCCAGCGTGATGGCGACGGGAGCGAGGGGAGCCTGGCCGCTCATGCCGGATTGTCGATGTCGATGAACTCGTGCTTCAGCCCGAGCTGGGCCGCCACGTGCCCGGCCACCGCCTGCGCGCCATAGCGCTCGGTGGCATGGTGGCCGCAGGCCAGGAAAGCGACGCCCATCTCCCGGGCGTAATGGGCCTGGGGTTCGGAGATCTCGCCGGTGATGAAGGCATCGGCCCCGGCCGCAATGGCTGCCTCGAAGTAGCCCTGGGCGCCGCCCGTGCACCAGGCGATGTTCTTGATCGGACGATGCGCCGTGTCCACCAGGGTGACGGGCCGCTGCAGCACCTTCTCCGCATGCGCGGCCAGTTCCTTGGCGCTGGCAAAGGCTTCCCCGTTGTTGCGCGCGCCGAGGAAGCCCAGCTCCTGCTCGCCGAAGCGTCCCGTCGAGCCCGCATGGGCGAGCAAGCCGAGCTGCAGGCCGAGCTGCGCGTTGTTGCCAAGCTCCGGATGCGCATCGAGCGGCAGGTGGTAGGCGAAGAGGTTGACGTCGTCGCCCAGCAGCAGGCCCAGGCGCTGCTTCATCCAGCCGGTGACGCAGCCGTCCTGGCCGCGCCAGAACAGGCCGTGGTGCACGAAGATGGCGTCGGCCTCGGCATGGATGGCGGCCTCGATGAGCGCGCGGCTCGCCGTCACGCCGGAGACGATCTTCCGCACCACGGTGCGGCCCTCGACCTGCAGGCCATTGGGTCCGTAGTCCTTGAAGCGCGACGGCGCAAGGAGCAGGTCGAAGGCATGCAGCAATTCATGGCGAGTGGTGCTCATCGCGCCATTGTCGCGCTCCCGATGCCGTCGCGCATCGCATGGCCGCGCGCCGCCAATGGCCACAGGGCCAGCACGAAACCCAGCCCGGCCAGCACGGCGACGTAATGCGCCGGCGCCATGGTGTCGTGCTGCAGCCAGAGCGTGAGGATCACGGGCGTGAGGCCGCCGAACACGGCATACGACATGTTGTAGGCGAACGAAAGCCCCGTGAAGCGCACCGGCGCCGGAAACGCGCGCACGCCGGCAATCGGCACGGTGGCGATGGTGCCCACGAACAATCCCACCAGGCCGTAATGCCAGAACAGCGTGGCCGGCGTGCCGGGCAGCCCCGTGTAGAAAAGGTAAGCCGTCACGAACAGGCCGCCCCATCCGACGAGCATCACGGCGCGCGTGCCGATGCGGTCGCTGGCCCAGCCGACCAGCATGCAGCCGATGGTCAGCGTCAGCGTGGCGAGTGCATTGGCTTCCAGCGCCAGCGCAGCCGGGATGTGGTGCACCTTCTGCAGGTAGGTGGGCGTGTACAGCACCACCACCACGATGGCGGCCGACAGCACCCAGGTCAGCAGCGCCACGTAGACACTGGCCGCGCGGTGCTCGCGCAGCACGGTGCGCAGCGGCAGCTCGCGCGCCACGGTCTTGCGGTCTGCCAGTTCCTTGAAGACCGGCGTCTCGTGCAGGAAGCGGCGCAGGTACACCGAGACGAGGCCGAACACGCCGCCCAGCACGAAGGGAATGCGCCAGGCAAAACCGCTCACCTCCGCCGGCGAATAGTGGCGGTTGATGGCCACGGCGACCAGCGAGCCCAGCAGGATGCCGCCCGTGATGCCCGAGGTCAGCATGCCGATGCCAAAACCGTAGCGCCGCGCCGGCACGTGCTCGCCGATGAACACCCAGGCACCGGGCATTTCGCCGCCGATCGCCGCGCCCTGCAGCACGCGCATGGCCAGCAGCAGCAAGGGTGCGGCGATGCCGATGCTCGCGTAGGTGGGCAGAAGGCCGATGACCAGCGTGGGCGCCGCCATCAGGAAGATCGACAGCGTGAACATGCGCTTGCGGCCGAGCAGGTCGCCGAAATGCGCGATGACGATGCCGCCCACCGGGCGGGCCAGGTAGCCGGCGGCGAAGATGCCGAAAGTCTGGAGCTGCCGCAGCCAGTCGGGCATGTCGGCGGGAAAGAAAAGCGCACCCAGCACGGTGGCGAAGAACACGTAGATGACGAAGTCGTAGAACTCCAGCGTTCCGCCGAGCGCGGACAGGGCCAGGGTCTTGTAGTCGCGCGCGCCGAGCGTGCGCGCCGGCGCCGGCTGCGTGCCGTCCGGGGAGATTGCGTGAGAAGTCATTGCGGGCAGGGAGGTCGTTGCCGCGCGCCGGGCCGCCGAGGGATGGGAAGCGGAAAATCGGCGCGCCGGCGAAACGCCAGGCCGCGCCCACCGGGTGGGCGGCGCGGAAGGCCGGAATTCGGAGCCGTGTGGGCTCCCTGTGCGATGCTAAGGGTTATCCCTTATTGGCGCACCGGACCTTTGTCATTCTCGACCGCAGCGCGCGGTTTCTGGCGGATGGGGTTGAGGGACAATGGACCCGTTGGCGCCGCGTGGACGGCGTGTTCCCCCGTTTTATCTCAAGCTTCATGAAACGCACCTGGCTGCTCTTTGCCCAAGCCGTGACCGTCCTTTTGGCGGCCTATTTCGTTGTTGCCACGCTCAAGCCCGAGTGGATCAACCGCCGCGCCACCTCGCTGGGAGGCGTGGTGTCGATCGTCGAAGCACCTGCGGGCGTCCCCGCGGCGCCAGCGGCCGGCAGCCTGAGCGCGGCCGCAAAGAAAGCCTCGCCGGCTGTCGTGAGCATCAACACCAGCAAGGCCGCGCAGCGCCATCCCCGCAGCAACGATCCGTGGTTCCGCTTTTTCTTCGGCGACCAGGGCGACCAGCCCCAGGTCGGGCTGGGCAGCGGCGTGATCGTGAGTGCCGAGGGCTACATCCTGACCAACAACCACGTGGTCGAAGGCGCGGACGAAATCGAGGTCACGCTCAACGACAGCCGCCACACGCGCGCCAAGGTGATCGGCACCGACCCGGACACCGACCTTGCCGTGCTCAAGATCGAGATGGACAAGCTGCCCGCGATCGTGCTGGGCAATTCCGACGAGCTCCAGGTGGGCGACCAGGTGCTGGCCATCGGCAATCCCTTCGGCGTGGGGCAGACGGTCACCAGCGGCATCGTCTCGGCGCTGGGGCGCAACCAGCTCGGCATCAACAACTTCGAGAACTTCATCCAGACCGACGCGGCCATCAACCCCGGCAATTCGGGCGGCGCGCTGATCGACGTGAACGGCAACCTGCAAGGCGTCAACACCGCCATCTATTCGCGCTCGGGCGGCAGCATGGGCATCGGCTTCGCGATTCCCGTTTCCATGGCGAAGATCGTGCTCGAAGGCATCGTGAAGGACGGCCAGGTGCGCCGCGGATGGATCGGCGTCGAGCCGAACGAACTCTCGCCCGAACTGGCCGAAACCTTCGGCGTGAAGGCCGATGCCGGCGTCATCATCACCGGCGTGCTGCAGAACGGCCCCGCAGCCAAGGCCGGCATCCGTCCGGGCGACGTGATCACCTCGGTCGGCGAAAAGAAGACCGACAACGTGCAGGCCCTGCTGACCGCCGTGGCCGGCCTCAAGCCCGGCAGCACCACGCGCTTCGCGCTGCAGCGCGGCACCGACAAGATGGAACTGGACGTGACGCCGGGCCTGCGGCCCAAGAGCCCGATGCGGCAGGTGCCGAACCAGCCCGAATGACCGGTCAGGAAGACGCCGAGGAATCGGCGCTTTTCTCTTCCTCTTCGGATTTCTTGCCGGTACTCGCGAAATAGCGCGCGCCGATGATGCCGACCTCGTAGAGCAGGCACATCGGCACCGCCAGCGCGAGCTGCGACACCACGTCCGGCGGCGTGAGCACCGCGGCCACCACGAAGGCCACCACGATGAAGTAGCCGCGGAAGGACTTGAGCTTCTCGATGGTGACCATCTCGAAGCGCACCAGCAGCATCACGACGATCGGCACCTGGAAGGCCACGCCGAACGCGATGTAGAGCGAGAGGATGGCTTCGACATACGAGGAGATGTCGGGCGTGGCTGCCACCGCAGCCGGCGTGAACTTCTGGATGAAGCTGAACATCTTGTCCAGCACGAAGAACTGCACGAAGGCGATGCCCGCATAGGCCAGCAGGCTGCCGAAAAAGATCAGCGGCAGCGCAAAGCGCTTTTCATGGCTGTAGAGGCCCGGCGCAATGAACATCCAGGCCTGGTACATGAGCCAGGGCAACGCCAGCAGCACCGCCGTCATCATGAGCACCTTGAGCGGCACGAAGAACGGCGAGAACACGCCGATGGCGATGAGCTTGGCGTCCGGCGGCATGTGCGCGCGGATCGGCATCGCGATCAGGTCGATCAGCCCGCCCGGTCCCGGCCAGATGGCCAGCAGGATGCCCGCGACCGCCAGGCCGTAGACGCAGTAGAGCAGCCGGTCGCGCAACTCGACCAGATGCTGCACGAACGGTTGTTCGGTGCCTGCCAGCTCGTCTTCTGCGTCTTTGTTCTTGTTGTCGGAATCGGCCATTGGAAAGAGAAAAAGCAGGAGAAAAGCGTGGCTTCGGCCGGCGTGCGGCGCACGAGGAACGCGCTGGTGGGAAAGCCGCTAGTTGATCTTGTGGGGACGGAAGCGGGCGACGCGCGCGGCCCCCGAGAGCGCCTTGGTGCGCACGCCGTTGCGCGCCTTGTACCACTGCGGCGTGGCACCCTGCTTCAGGCGCCAGTTCTTGCGGGGATGCCTGTATTCGGGCACCGCGGGCTCGGGTTCGGCCAGGGCCGAAAGCGTTTCGCCCGAGCCGGAGAACTGCTTCTCGAGTTCGCTTGCGCCGCTGTGGATGCTCTGCTCGACGTCCCGGGCGGCATCTTCCACCGTGCCCTTCATCTTGCGCAGTTCGTCCAGCTCCATCGAGCGGTTGACTTCAGCCTTGACGTCGTTCACATAGCGCTGCGCCTTGCCCAGCAGGGTGCCGACGGTGCGCGCCACCCGGGGCAGTTTTTCCGGCCCGATGACGATCAGAGCCACGACGCCGATGAGCGCCAGCTTCTCAATGCCGAGGTCGAGCACTTATGACCTGCGCTCAGGACTTCTGACGCGCTTCGACGTCGATGGTGGACTTGTCGCCGTTGGCCGGCTGGCCGGTCACCTGCGCTGCAGGAGCCGACGAAGCGGCGGGTGCATCGGTGGTGCTGCCATCCTTCATGCCGTCCTTGAAGCCCTTGACGGCGCCACCAAGGTCGGAACCCATGTTCCGCAGCTTCTTGGTGCCGAAGATCATGACCACGACGAGCAGCACGATCAGCCAGTGCCAGATAGAAAAAGAACCCATGGAAGACTCCTAAGAATGTGTCCGATTTTAGTCGGGCTGAATGTGACAGTTCGGATTAATGGGATTCAGCCGCGCAGCCACGGGCGGGGGCCGCCCATGACGTGGACATGGAGATGGTGGACCTCCTGCCCGCCCTCGGCGCCGGTGTTGACGACGACCCGGTAGCCGCCCTCCGGATAGGGCCTGCAGCCCTGCTCCAGCGCGAGCCGGGGTGCCAGCGTCATGATCCGGCCCATCAGCGCGGCGTCGTCAGGGGTGAGCTGCGCCATCGAGGCGATGTGCCGCTTGGGCACGAGCATGAAGTGCACCGGCGCCCAGGGGGAGATGTCGTGAAAGCCGAACAGCTCGTCATCCTCGTAGACCTTGCGCGAAGGAATCTTGCCTTCGATGATTTTGCAGAAGACGCAGTTCGGATCAGATGACATCTTGGGGTTCCATGGGACGGCTGCCGTTCATGCGGATCATGCCCTTCACGATCCGGTAGAGAAACCACAGCGAAATGAGGCTCCAGGCGATCCAGCCCGGCACGAGAAAGAGCAGCCAGAGCCACGAGGTCAGGATGTACAGCAGGCCCGCCCACAGCACCGAGCGGATGCGCCAGCTGAAATGCGTGGCCTGCCAGGTGCCGGCTGCGTCGTCGCGCTTGATGAAATCGATCAGCAGCGCCAGCAGCAGCAGCGCCACCGAGGCCTGCGCGCCCGGCAGGACGGCGCCAATGGCCACGATCAGGTGCAGGATGTAGCTGACCCAGCCCCAGGTCTTGAGCGAGTCGTCGGGCTCCACGTTCACGATGTCGTTGGCCATGGGACGCGTCCTTTCAATCGTTGGATGCCTCGCGGGCCTGCGCCTTGCGCAGGGCTTTTTCCTCGATGCCGCTGGTGCCCTCGCGGCGCTCGAGCTCCGCGATCACCTCGCCGGGCGAGAAACCGTAGTGCGCCAGCGCCACCATGGTGTGGAACCACAGGTCGGCCACTTCGTTCACTATTTTTGTGCGGTCGCCGCCATGGTCGGCATCCTTGGCGGCCATGACCACCTCGGTGGCTTCCTCGCCGATCTTCTTGAGGAAGGCATCGGGGCCCTTGTGCAGCAGGCGCGCCACGTAGCTCTTGTCGGGGTCGCCGCCGCGCGCGGGCAGGCGGCTTTCGATGACCGCGGCCAGGCGTGCGAGGGCGTCCGAGGTGTTCACTGTGGCCGTCATTTGTAGATCGACTCCGGGTCTTTCAAGACCGGCTCGACCACGTGCCACTGGCCCTTCTCGTATTTGCTGAAGAAGCAGCTGTGGCGGCCGGTGTGGCAGGCAATGCCGGGCGCGTGGCCGAGCTGGGTGACCTTGAGCAGCACCACGTCGTTGTCGCAGTCGAGGCGGATCTCGTGCACGGTCTGCACGTGGCCCGATTCCTCGCCCTTGAACCAGAGCTTGTTGCGCGAGCGGCTGAAATACACGGCGCGCCCGAGCTCGGCGGTCTTTTCGAGCGCCTCGCGGTTCATCCAGGCGAACATCAGCACGTCGTTGCTGCCCTGTTCCTGCGCGATCACGGGCACCAGCCCGTTCGCGTCCCATTTCACTTCGTCAAGCCAATTCATGGCGGGTATTGTCCCACCGCCCGGGCGGCCCTGAAGCGGGTCAGGTCCGAACGGGAATGCCCCGCGCGGCCATGCGGGCTTTCGCTTCGCCGACGGTGTGCTCGCCGTAGTGGAAGATGCTGGCGGCCAGCACCGCGTCGGCCCCGCCGGCCTGGATGCCGTCGGCCAGGTCGTCGAGGCTGCCCACCCCGCCCGAGGCAATGACCGGCACATTGACGGCGTCGCTCACCGCACGGGTGAGTTCGAGATCGAAGCCGCTCCTGGTGCCGTCCCGGTCCATGCTCGTGAGCAGGATCTCGCCGGCGCCGCGGCGCACCATCTCGGTCGCCCATTCGACGGCGTCCAGGCCGGTGTTCTTGCGCCCGCCGTGGCTGTACACGTCCCAGCCCGCGCCGCGCGTGGCGGCTTCTTCGGGGCTGCGGCGCTTGGCATCGATGGCCACGACGATGCATTGCGAGCCGTACTTCTGGGAGGCGTCGTTGATCACCTGCGGATCGGCAATGGCCGCCGAATTGAAGCTGGTCTTGTCGGCGCCCGCATTGAGCAGCCGGCGCACGTCGGCCACGGTGCGCACGCCGCCGCCCACCGTCAATGGAATGAAGACCTGCGAGGCCACCGCCTCGATGATCGGCAGGATCAGGTCGCGCCCGTCGCTGGTGGCCGTGATGTCGAGAAAGGTGAGTTCGTCGGCACCCTGCGCGTTGTAGCGCGCCGCAATCTCGACCGGATCGCCGGCGTCGCGCAGTTCGAGAAAGTTGACGCCCTTGACCACGCGGCCGCCGGTGACGTCGAGACAGGGAATGATGCGTTTTGCGAGCATGGTCGGTCGTAAGGGAAGAAATCAGAGAACGCGAAGCTGCTGCCAGCCCTGCCATTGGGCGCCGGGCACGAGCATGACCTGCTCGTCGATGCGCGCGGCCTCCACGCAGAGCATGTGCCTGTAGCCATCTTCGGGCATGTCGGCGAGTTTCGCACCCAGCACGGCACCGGGGTTCCAGACCACGGTTTCGCTGCAGCTGGCGCTTTGCGCAATTTCGAGCGTGCCGCCGGGCTGCACCAGGCGCAGCGGCTTCGCGGGCGCGGCGTAGACGCTGTCGAATTCGGCATCGAAATGCAACGACGGGGCCGTTTCCACATGGCGGTCGTCGCGCAGCGAATCCCAGCGGTTGGCACCCTGCAGGCCTTCGAGGCGCACCTGCGCGATGTCGCCGACGCGCAGGTAGGTGTGCAGCGCCGCAGCGAAGCTGAACGGCCCATGGCCGGTGTTGAGCAGCGTCAGCATGGTGCGCAGCCGGCCCGCGGCCATGCCGATCTGCAGCCGCGCCTCGAAAGCGTGCGGCCAGAGCTTGCGCGTGGCCTCGCTGTCGCGCAGCCGCAGGGTTAGTTCGCCCGATGTGGCGTCGATGCCTCTGTTTTCCCAAGGCAGATTGCGCATGAATCCATGCTTGGGCAACATGCCGCGCTGGTTGAATTGGGGGCAGCAAATGGGCACGCCGCCGCGGATTGCCGCCTGCCCGTCGAACACCGCGCGGGGGCTCAGGTAGAGCCTTTCCGTCCCATCGGCCGTGGTCCAGGAAAGCAGCTGCGCCCCGTGCAAAGACACGGTGAAGGTGCTGCCATCGGCGCCGGCGGCACGCAGCGCGGGCTGGCCGCGAAACTCGATCGAGCTGATATCCATTGGAGAATTGTAGGCAGCGGAGATTCCGTGGCACGGAATTGGCATTGGACACTTAAGACTTCATTGCCGCCGCACCGGTGCCGGTTGCGTGCAGGGGACCTTCTTGGATACCCTTCGCTGCCGCGCAAGAACAGGGCGCCGGCCGATGCGCGCCCGCTCCAGAACCACACACACCTCGAAGGGACACACATGAAGAGAAAACTGCCGGCCGCCGCCTGGATCCTGATCGCCATGGTGCTCGGGATTCTTGTCGGCTACATGATCTTCACGAGCTTTCCCGACAAGAAGGCCGCAGCGCAGATCGCAGGCTACGTGTCGATTGTGTCGGACGTGTTTCTGCGCCTCATCAAGATGCTGATCGGCCCGCTGGTGTTCTCCACGCTGGTGGTGGGCATCGCGCACATGGGCGACGCCAAGTCGGTGGGCCGCGTGTTCGGCAAGTCGCTCGGATGGTTCTTCACCGCTTCGCTGATCTCGCTGGTCATCGGCCTGGTCATGGCCAATGTGCTGAAGCCCGGCGAAAACCTGGGCCTTCCGCTGCCGGACATCGGCGCTTCGGCCAACCTCGCGACGGCGAAGTTCACGCTCAAGGACTTCGTGAGCCACATGGTGCCGAAGTCCTTTGCCGAGGCCATGGCCAACAACGAGATCCTGCAGATCGTGGTGTTCTCGATGTTCTTCGGCGTGGCGCTCGCTTCGCTCGGCGACAAGGCCCGCACGCTGGTGGCCGCCATCGACGAACTCTCCCACGCCATGCTCAAGATCACAGGCTACGTGATGAAGCTGGCGCCCCTTGCCGTCATGGCCGCCATGGCCGCCACCGTTGCGACGAACGGCCTGGGCATCCTGCTGAAGTTCGCTGTCTTCATGGGCGACTTCTACCTGGGCCTGTTCGTGCTGTGGGGCGTGCTGGTTCTGGCGGGCTTTTCGTTCCTGGGCCCGCGCGTGTTCAAGCTGCTGGCACTCATCAAGGAAGCCTTCCTGCTTTCGTTCGCCACCGCGAGTTCGGAAGCGGCCTACCCGAAGATCCTGCAGGCGCTCGACCGTTTCGGCGTGAGACGCAAGATCTCGAGCTTCGTGATGCCGATGGGCTATTCGTTCAACCTCGACGGCTCGATGATGTACTGCACCTTCGCGGTGCTCTTCATCGCGCAGGCCTACAACATCCACATGCCGATCAGCACGCAGATCACGATGCTGCTGATCCTGATGCTCACCTCCAAGGGCATGGCCGGCGTGCCGCGCGCCTCGCTGGTGGTGATTGCGGCCACGCTCAACCATTTCGACATTCCGGAAGCCGGCCTGCTGCTGATCCTGGGCGTCGACACTTTCCTGGACATGGGGCGCTCGGCCACCAACGCGGTGGGCAACTCCATCGCCACGGCCGTGGTCGCCAAGTGGGAGGGCGAGTTGCTCTCCGAGAGCGATGCGGCGGTGAATGCCAAGGCACTCGACGCCGAAGCCGCAGCCACCCTCGCCCATCCGGCCCACGCATGAGGCTCGCCATGAAGGCCAAGGCCGCGCTGTCGCTTCTTCTTGCCGGACTGCTGGCGGCCGCTTCGCTTGGCGCGGCAACCCCGGCCAGGGCGCAGCAGCAGGCCCCGGAGACCTTGACGGGCACCCTCGCCAAGGTGCGCGAGAGCGGCACCATCGCCATCGGCTACCGCGAGTCATCGGTGCCGTTTTCCTTTCTCAATGCACGCCAGGAGCCTGTCGGCTATTCGATCGAGCTCTGCCGCGAATTGGTCACGGCCATTGAAGAGGCGGTGAACAAGAGCCTCGCGATCAAGTGGGTGCCGGTGACCTCCGATTCGCGCATGGATGCGGTCGAGCGCGGCACGGTCGATCTCGAATGCGGCTCGACCACCAGCAACCTCGAGCGGCAAAAGCGCGTGAGCTTCTCGCCCACCATCTTCGTCTCTGGCACCAAGGTGCTGGTGAAGAAGGGGTCGCCGATCAGGTCGTTCCGCGACCTGGCGGGCAAGCGGGTGGCCGTCACCGCGGGCACCACCAACGAGAAGACGCTGCGCGAGCTGTCGCAGAAGTTCAGGCTCGATATCGACCTGCGGGTGGCGCGGGACCATGCCGACTCCTTCGGGCTGGTGAAAAGCGGCCAGGCCGACGCCTTTGCCACCGACGACGTGCTGCTCTACGGCCTGATCGCGCGGGAAGCCGCCAAGGCCCAGTACGAAGTGGTCGGCGACTACCTCTCCTACGATCCCTACGGCATCATGTACCGCAAGGGCGATACGCAATTGGGCAAGGTGATCAACGACACCTTCCAGGTGCTGGCGCAGGACGGCGAAATCGAGCGCCAGTACAAGCGCTGGTTCCTGCGCAAGCTGCCCACCGGAGAAAGCATCGACCTGCCGATGAGCGCGCAGCTGCAGGCGATCATCCAGACGATGGCGGTGAAGGCGGAATAACCACCCGGGCGGTCAGCGCGCCGGCCACGCCCAATGCGGGATCTCGCTCATGTCGAGATTGGCGATGCGGGTTTCGCCGAAGCGCTTCTCGAGCACCACGGATTGCAGCTCGCCGCTGTCCTCGAGGGCGGCGATCAGCCGCGCGGCATGCGACACCACGATCACTTGCGACCCGCGCGCGGCCTGCGCGATCAGCCGGCCGAGCGCGGGCAGCAGGTCGGGATGCAGGCTGGTCTCGGGCTCGTTGAGCACCAGCAGCGCCGGCGGCCGCGGTGTCAGCAGCGCGGCAATCCAGAGCAGGTAGCGCAAGGTGCCGTCCGAAAGCTCCGCCGCCGTCAGCGGCCGCAACAGGCCGTGCTGGTGCATCAGCGTCTCGAAGCGGTCTTCGATCGCGCGCACCTCGACGCGCGCGCCCGGAAAGGCATCGTCCACGGCGCGGTCGAGCGCCTCGCCGTCGCCGATCTCGCGGATGGTCTGCAGCGCCGCGGCCAGGTCGGCGCCGTCGTTGGCGAGCACCGGCGTGCGGGTGCCGAGCTGCGGCTGGCGCGCGGGCGCATCGGCGTCGGAGCGGAAGTGGTCGTAGAAGCGCCAGGAGCGCATCTGCTCGCGCAGCGCGAGCATCTCGGGCGCGGCTTGCGGATCGGCGTACTCGGTCATCATGCTGGCGAAGGCGGGAATGGGCCGGCCGATGGCCTGCCAGCCCTTGCCCTCGCGCAGGCGCAGTGACGCGCCCTTGCGGTCGACCAGCTGCGCCGCGGGCCGCAGCAACGCGCCGTGCCAGATGGCTTCGTGCTTGATCTCGGGGTCGCGCGAGAAGGCCGTTGCCGGAATCGGCGGCGGCAGGCCGATGTCGATGGCATAGCCGAATTCATCGGCCTCGGTGCCGGCGAAGCCCAGCTTCAGCGCAACCGGCTCGCTGCGGGTAGTACCCTGCACCGGCGCATCGCCGCGCAGCATGGCGGCCGAAAAGCGCTCGGGCCCGGCCCACAGGGTGGAAGAGAGGCCGCCCTCGCGCACCAGCGACCGGATCACGCCGCCGTTGGCAATGTCCGCCAGAAGCCGCATCGCGCGGTAGACGCTCGATTTGCCGCTGCCGTTGGGCCCGGTCACCACCGTGAGCCGCCCGAGCGGCACTGTCAGCTGGCGCAGCGAGCGGTAGTTGGCAATGGCAAGCGCGGAGAGCACGCCGCGCTACGGAAGGAAGTGCCTCAGGCGCCGGCCAGCTCGTCCGCGCGGGCTTGCGCGGCGGCGAAATCGAGGTCGCCCGAATAGATGGCCCGGCCGCAGATCACGCCTTCGACGCCTTCGGACTCGACCGCGCAGAGCTGGTCGATGTCGGCCATGTTCGACAGGCCGCCCGAGGCGATCACCGGGATGGTCAAGGCCTGCGCGAGCTTCACGGTGGCATCGATGTTGATGCCCGAGAGCATGCCGTCGCGGCCGATGTCGGTATAGATGATCGATTCGACGCCGTAATCCTCGAACTTCTTGCCCAGGTCGGCCACCTCGTGGCCCGTGAGCTTGCTCCAGCCGTCGGTGGCCACCTTGCCGTCCTTGGCGTCGAGCCCCACGATGATGTGGCCGCCAAAGGCCACGCAGGCGTCCTTCAGGAAGCCGGGGTTCTTGACCGCGGCGGTGCCGATGATCACGTAGCGCAGGCCGTCGTCGATGTAGCGCTCGATGGTGTCCAGGTCGCGGATGCCGCCGCCCAGCTGCACCGGAATGTCGTCGCCCACCTCGCGCAGGATCGCCTTGATGGCCGCGTGGTTCTGCGGCTTGCCGGCAAAGGCGCCATTCAGGTCGACCAGGTGCAGCCGCCGCGCGCCGGCTTCGACCCACTTGCGGGCCATGGCGGCGGGGTCTTCGCTGAAGATGGTGGACTGGTCCATGTCGCCCTGCTTGAGGCGAACGCAGTGGCCGTCTTTGAGATCAATGGCGGGAATGAGGAGCATGGAAGTGACGCGAGTGTGCGGAATCCGGGCTGAGGAAGGTTCGGCCCGGGCGGGAATATAAGGTCAGGGATTCCAGTGGAGGAAATTTCGGTAGAGCTGCAACCCGTGGTCCGCACTCTTCTCCGGGTGGAACTGGGTGGCAAAAATGTTATCGCGTGCGACGGCAGCGGTAAAGCATGCGCCGTAATCGGCCTCGCCCACGCTGTGCCGGATGTCGGCCGGCCGCGCATAGAAGCTGTGCACGAAATAGAAGTAGCTCATGTCCGGAACGCCCGCCCACACGGGGTGCGGCCGGGCCTGGCGCACTTGGTTCCAGCCCATCTGCGGCACCTTGAAGCGGCTGCCGTCGGGCTGCAGCCGGCCGGCCAGGTCAAACTTGACGACCTCGCCCGGAATCAGGCCAAGCCCGTCGGTCGGGCCCTCGTCGCTGCGCGACAGCAGCATCTGCATGCCCACGCACACGCCGAAGAGCGGCTTGCTCGCGGCCGCCTCGAGCACCGACTCCTGCAGGCCGGAGTCGTGCAGTTCGCGCATGCAGTCGGGCATGGCGCCCTGCCCCGGCAGCACCACGCGCGTGGCCTTGCGCACCACCTCGGGGTCGGAGGTGACGAAGACCTGCACGCCCACCTGGTCGGCCGCATGCTGCACGGCCTGCGAGACGGAGCGCAGGTTGCCCATGCCGTAGTCGACCACGGCGACGGTATTTGCTACAGATTTCATAGCTTGGCGACGAGGATGTTCAGAGCGAACCCTTGGTCGATGGAATGACGCCGACGGAGCGCGGATCGAGTTCGAGCGCACCGCGCATCGCGCGCGCAAAGGCCTTGAACACGGTCTCGCACTGGTGGTGCGCATTGACGCCCTTGAGGTTGTCGATGTGCAGCGTGACGAAGGCGTGGTTGACGAAGCCCTGGAAGAACTCGTAGGTGAGCTGGCTGTCGAAGGTGCCGATCATGCCGCTCGTGAACGGCACGTGCATCACCAGGCCCGGGCGGCCCGAGAAGTCGATGACCACGCGGCTCAGCGCCTCGTCGAGCGGCACATAGGCGTGGCCGTAGCGGCGGATGCCCTTCTTGTCGCCCACGGCCTTGGCCACCGCCTGGCCCAGCGTGATGCCCACGTCTTCCACCGTGTGATGGCCGTCGATGTGCAGGTCGCCCTGGCAGTCGATCTCGAGGTCGATCAGGCCATGGCGGGCGATCTGGTCGAGCATGTGGTCGAAGAAGCCGATGCCCGTGGAGAGCCTGGCCTTGCCGGTGCCGTCCAGGTTGACGCTGACGGTGATCTTCGTCTCGGCGGTGTTGCGGGTGACCGATGCGGTGCGATCGGCGGTCTGGGGGGTGGTCATAGTGAGGCTTCGAGTGCCGCGAGCATCCGCGCATTCTCGTCGGCCGTTCCGACGGTGAGGCGCAGGCAGTTTGCGAGCAGTTCGTGCATTTTAGAAACGTTCTTCACAAGAATCCCGCGCGCCTTCATGCCCTCGAAGGCCTTGGCGGCATCGGGCACGCGCACGAGGATCATGTTGGCGTCGCTCGGCCAGGCCTTCACGCCCGCAAGCCGGCCCAGCCCCATCATGAGGCGGTGGCGCTCGTCGCGGATCTGCCGCGCCTGGGCCTCGAACACCTCGGCGTGCTCGAGCGCGAACAGTGCGCATTCGCAATTGAGCACGCTGATGTTGTAGGGCGGGCGCACCTTGTCGATCTGGGCGACCAGCGCGGCCGGGCCCATGAGGTAGCCGAGGCGGATGCCGGCCAGGCCGAACTTGCTGAGCGTGCGCATCAGCAGCACGTGGCCATGCCGCGCGAGGCGGTCGATGTAGCTCCGGGCCGCAAAGGGCTGGTAGGCCTCGTCGATCACCACCAGGCCGCCCTGCTCGCCCTGGGCCTGCACGATCTTCTCGATGGCAGCATCGTCCCAGAGGTTGGCGGTGGGATTGTTCGGATACGCCAGGTACACGATGGCCGGCTTTTCGCGCGCAATGGCAGACAGCATGGCCGCCTCGTCGAGCTCGAAATCGGCCGTGAGCGGCACACCGACGAAGCGCAGGCCCTGCAGCTTCGCGCTCATGGCGTACATCACGAAGCCCGGAACGGGCGCGAGCACCGCGGCGCCAGGCACGTCGCAGGCGATGGCGAGCAGCGAGATCAGTTCGTCGGAGCCGTTGCCCAGCATCAGCGAAAAGCCCTCGGGCATCTGTGCGTGCGCGGCCAGTGCGCGCTGCAGGTCGGCCCCGCGCTCGCCCGGATAGCGGTTGAGCGCCAGCGCGCCGAGCCGCGCGCCAAGCTCGGCCTGCAGCGCGGACGGCAGGCCGAACGGGTTTTCCATGGCGTCGAGCTTGACGAAGCCACGTGCGTCCTGCACCGCATAGGCGTGCATGGACTGCACGTCGGAGCGGATGCGGTCGATCGGGCGGGCGGCGGGGGAAGAAGATGTCATCGGGTGCAGCGGTAGCTGTTTCGGAGGGCGCCGGCCATGACCAGTTGGACCGGCATGTCGGCTTCGTAGCTGTCGGCGTTGCGGGTCAGCTCGGTTTGATAGAGGGAGCGTGCCATCGAAGGCTCCAGGCGCCGGCCCTCGATGCAGAAGATCGGCTTCTGGCCGTTGCGCTGCGAGGCTTCCACCCCTTCGCGCAGGCCTTCGAGCACGCCGACGAGGTAGTAGCTCGCGTAGGCCTTGCCGTCCTTCTCGCTCGCTTCGAGCGTGCGCAGTTCGCGGATGCTCATGGCGTGCGCCGAGCCCGCCGCCGCGAGCGCCAGCAGCCATGCCGCCGCGCGCGAACGATGAAAGGAACGGCGTCGCGCCATCTTGCTTTGCTCCTGCCGGCGGCGGGCGGGCTTCAGATCCTGCGCAGCCGCATGCGCGCCGCCTCGGCGTGCGCCTGCAGGCCTTCGCCTTCGGCCAGCGTGACGGCGATGGGGCCGAGCACCTGCGCGCCGGCTTCGCTCACTTCGATGAGGCTCGAGCGCTTCTGGAAGTCGTACACCCCCAGCGGGCTCGAGAAGCGCGCCGTGCCGCTCGTGGGCAGCACGTGGTTGGGGCCCGCGCAGTAGTCGCCCAGGCTCTCGCTGGTGAAGGCGCCGAGGAAGATCGCGCCGGCGTGGCGCAGCAGCGGCTCCCAGCGCTGCGGCTCGCTGCTGCTCACCTCCAGGTGCTCCGGGGCGATGCGGTTGCTGATCTCGCAGGCCTCTTCCATGCTCCTGGTGTGGATGAGCGCGCCGCGGCCGTTGAGCGAAGCGGCGATGATCTCGGCGCGCGGCATGCCGGGCAGCAGGCGGTCGATTTCGGCCTGCACGCGGTCGATGTACGCGGCATCGGGGCACAGCAGGATGCTCTGCGCGAGCTCGTCGTGCTCGGCCTGGCTGAACAGGTCCATCGCCACCCAGTCGGGCGGCGTGCTGCCGTCGGCCAGCACGAGGATTTCACTCGGGCCCGCGATCATGTCGATGCCCACGGTGCCGAACACGCGGCGCTTGGCGGCGGCCACGTAGGCGTTGCCGGGGCCGGTGATCTTGTCGACCGCGGGAATGGTGGCGGTGCCGTAGGCCAGCGCGGCCACGGCCTGCGCGCCGCCGATGGTGAAGCCGCGCGTCACGCCGGCCACGTAGGCGGCAGCGAGCACGAGCTGGTTCTTCTCCCCCTTTGGAGTCGGCACGACCATGATGATCTCGCCCACGCCCGCCACGTGCGCCGGAATGGCGTTCATCAGCACGCTCGACGGATAGGCGGCCTTGCCGCCCGGCACGTAGATGCCCACTCGGTCGAGCGGCGTGACTTTCTGGCCCAGCAGCGTGCCGTCGGCGTCGCGGTAGCTCCAGCTCTCCCCGCTGGCCTTCTTCTGGGCCTCGTGATAGCTGCGCACCCGGCGCGCGGCGGCTTCGAGCGCATCGCGCTGCGCCGCGGGCAGTGCCTCGAATGCGGCCTTCAATTCGGCTTGCGTCAGTTCCAGTTCGGGCAGCGTCTTCGCGTCCAGCTTGTCGAAACGGTTCGTGTATGCGAGCACCGCCTCATCGCCGCGCTTCTGCACGTCGGCCAGGATGTCGGCCACCACCTTCTCGATGGCCGCGTCGGCATCCGCGGACCAATGCAGCCGCGCCTTGAATTCAGCGTCGAAGCCGGCTGAAGCCGTGGACAGGCGAAGGGGGGCTGCTTTCGAGGTCATTGGGGCGGAAGGGTTCAGGCGGAAGGAATGGCCGACGCGAAGGCGTCGATGATGCGGCGGATCGGCTCGCGCTTGAGCTTGAGCGCGGCCTGGTTGACCACGAGGCGCGCGCTGATGTCCATGATGCGCTCGACCTCGACCAGGTGGTTGGCCTTGAGCGTGCTGCCGGTCGAGACCAGGTCGACGATGGCGTCGGCCAGGCCAGTGAGCGGTGCGAGCTCCATGCTGCCGTAGAGCTTGATCAGGTCGACGTGCACGCCCTTGGTGGCGAAGAAGTCGCGCGCCAGGCCCACGTACTTGGTGGCGACCCGAAGGCGCGAGCCCTGCTTCACGGCCGAGGCGTAGTCGTAGTCGGCCCGCACTGCCACGCTGAGGCGGCAGGCCGCGATGCGCAGGTCCAGCGGCTGGTACATCCCCTGGTTGCCGTTTTCGAGCAGCACGTCCAAACCGGTCACGCCGAGGTCGGCGCCGCCATACTGCACGTAGGTGGGCACGTCGGAGGCGCGCACCAGCACCACGCGCACGTCGGGCCGGGTGGTGGCCAGGATCAGCTTGCGCGATTTTTCGGGGTCTTCGGTGACCTCGATGCCGGCCGCGGCCAGCAGCGGCATCGTCTCTTCGAAGATGCGGCCTTTCGAGAGCGCCAGGGTGATCATGCGGCGGCTCCCGAAATGCGTTCGATGTCGGCGCCCAGGCCGCGCAGCTTGGCTTCCATGCGGTCGTAGCCGCGGTCCAGGTGGTAGATGCGGTCGACCAGCGTCTCGCCCTCGGCCACGAGGCCGGCGATCACCAGGCTGGCCGAGGCGCGCAGGTCGGTCGCCATCACGGTGGCGCCCGAGAGCTGCTGCACGCCCTCGACCATCGCCACCTTGCCCTCGACGTGGATCGTCGCGCCCAGGCGCACCATCTCGTTCACGTGCATGAAGCGGTTCTCGAAGATGGTCTCGGTGACCATCGAGGCGCCGCGCGCGATCACGTTCAGGGCCATGAACTGGGCCTGCATGTCGGTCGGGAAGCCCGGGTATTCGGTGGTGCTGAAGCTCTGCGCCTTGAGGTGCTCGCAGGCCGGAGCGCTGGAACTGATGCGCACGCCGCCCTCTTGCGCCGCGACGGTGCAGCCGGCGTCGCGCAGCTTGTCGATCACCGCGTCCATGTGGTCGGCCCGTGCATGGCGCAGGAACACGTCGCCGCCGGTGGCCGCAACGGCGCACAGGAAAGTGCCGGCCTCGATGCGGTCGGCCACCACGGCGTGCTCGCAGCCGTGCAGCCTCTCCACGCCCTGGATGCGGATGTGGCTGGTGCCGTGGCCCTCGATCTTCGCGCCCATGCGGATCAGCATTTCGGCCAGGTCGACGATCTCGGGCTCCTGCGCGGCGTTTTCGAGCAGCGTTTCGCCCTCGGCGAGCGCCGCCGCCATGAGGAAGTTCTCGGTGCCGGTGACGGTGACCATGTCGGTCAGGATGCGCGCGCCCTTCAGGCGGGTGCGCCCGGCCGGCAGGCTGGCGATCATGTAGCCGTGCTCGACCACGATCTCGGCGCCCATCGCCTGCAGGCCCTTGATGTGCTGGTCGACCGGCCGCGAGCCGATGGCGCAGCCGCCCGGCAGCGACACCTTGGCACGGCCGAAGCGCGCGAGCAGCGGACCCAGCGCCAGCACGGAGGCGCGCATGGTCTTCACCAGTTCGTAGGGCGCCTCGGGGTTGCTGAGGTCGCCCGCATCGAGCCGCACCGTGCCGTTGTCGTCGCGCTCGGCCGAAACGCCCATGTTGCGCACCAGCTTGAGCATGGTCGACACGTCCTGCAGGCGCGGCACGTTGTGCAACGTCACGGGCTGGTCGGTCAGGAGCGCGGCGCACAGTTCCGGCAAGGCTGCGTTCTTGGCGCCGGAAATGAGTACCTCGCCGCGGAGCTGGCGCCCGCCGCGAATCAGAAGTTTGTCCATCGAATTTCCAGCGAATCAGGGCCCGGGGGCCGGAGAGTTATTTTTCCAACGCCGCCCATTCGGCCGGCGTGTAGGTCTTCATCGAGAGCGCATGCACCTCGTCGGTATGCATTTTCGCACCCAGGGTCGCGTAGACCCGCTGATGGCGCTGAATCGCGCGCTTGCCCTCGAATTCGGCCGAGACGATGGTGGCGTACCAATGCCGGCCGTCGCCTTCGAGCGTGATGTGCTCGCAGGGAAGGTGGGACTGGATCAGGGCCTGGAGTTGTTCGGCGGTCATGGGGATCTGGAAAAAGCGGTCAACCGCGGATTTTGTAGCCGATGCGCAGCAGGTGGACGGCAATGGCGCTCACCACCAGCCAGGCCGCGCCGACGATGCCCAGGCTGAGCCAGGGCGAGGCGTCGCTCACGCCGAAGAAGCCGTAGCGGAAGCCGTCGATCATGTAGAAGAACGGGTTCAGGTGGCTCACGCCCTGCCAGAACGGCGGCAGCGAGCCGATGGAATAGAAAACGCCCGAGAGAAAGGTCATGGGCATGATCAGGAAGTTCTGGAACACCGCCATCTGGTCGAACTTCTCGGCCCACAGGCCGGCAATGAGCCCCAGGGTGCCGAGCATGGCGGAGCCCAGCAGCGCGAAAACGAGAATCCAGACGGGCGCAACGAAGCTCGGCATGGCGAAGAACATCGTGACCACGAACACGCCGAGCCCCACGGCCAGCCCGCGGATTACCGACGAACCCACGTAGGCAAAGAACCAGCCCCAGTGCGACAGCGGCGTGAGCAGCACGAACACCAGGTTGCCCATGATCTTGCTCTGGATGATCGACGACGAGCTGTTGGCGAAGGCGTTCTGGAGCACGCTCATCATCACGAGGCCCGGCACCAGGAAGGCGGTGTAGCCGACCGAGCCGTAGACCTTCACATGGTCTTCGAGCACATGGCCGAACACCATCAGGTAGAGCAGCGCGGTGAGCACCGGCGCGCCGACGGTCTGGAAGCCGACCTTCCAGAAGCGCAGCGTTTCCTTGTAGAGCAGCGCGTGCCAACCCGTCACGGCCATCATCTTGCAACCTCCAACGGCGTCTGCTCGCCCGCCATCAGGTCGATGAACACGTCTTCCAGGTCGGCCTTGCGCATTTCCACGTCTTCCACTGCGACGCCGGCTTCGCGGATCGCGGCCAGCAGTTGTTCGACTTCATGGGCGTTCTGCGCCGGCAGCTGCACGATGCGCCCGGTGATGCGCGCATGCTGCGCGATGGCCCAGGGCAGCATGGCGTCGGTCTTGAAGCGCAGCACGTTGCTGGCGGCCGACTTCAGGAGCTCGCTGGTGCGGTCCAGGGCGATCACCTTGCCGAGCTTGAGCATCGCGATGCGGCTGCACAGCGCCTCCGCCTCTTCGAGGTAGTGGGTGGTCAGCAGCACGGTGCTGCCCTCTTTGTTGAGCCTGGCGACGAACTGCCAGAGCGTCTGGCGCAATTCGACGTCGACCCCGGCGGTGGGCTCGTCCAGCACGATCACGGGCGGCTTGTGCACCAGCGCCTGCGCCACCAGCACCCGGCGCTTCATGCCGCCCGAGAGCTGGCGCATGTTGGCCGTGGCCTTGTCGGCCAGGCCCAGGCTTTGCAGCAGCTCGTCGATCCAGGGCTCGTTGTTCTTGATGCCGAAGTAGCCCGACTGGATGCGCAGCGATTCGCGCACGTTGAAGAAGGGGTCGAACACCAGCTCCTGCGGCACGATGCCGAGCTGGCGCCGGGCCTCGGCATAGTCGCGCTGCACGTCGAAGCCATGGACGCTGATGGCGCCGGCCGTGGGACGGGACAGGCCGGCCAGCATGCTGATGAGCGTGGTCTTGCCCGCGCCATTGGGCCCGAGCAGGCCGAAGAACTCGCCCGGCTCGATCTGGAAGCTGACCTCGTCGACGGCGCGCAGCCCCTGCTTGCCTTGGGCCCGCTGCTGTCTGGAGGGAGGGTAGGTCTTGGAGACCGATTGGAATGAGATCGCGGGCATGGGAGCCGGCGATTTTACGGGCCCGCCCCGCAGGCCGCTTGGCGGCGGCCGGATGCCCTGACGCGGCCGCTGCCGGGCCGCCTGCGGTCAGGGCGCCGCCGGCAGAAGCCCCGCGATGCCGTAGAGCGCAGCCAGTTCGCGCAGCCGCGGCGAAAGCCCCTTGACCGCGAAGCCCCGGCCGAGCGCGCTCGATTCGCGGCGGCACTCCAGCAGCACCGCCAAGGCCGAGGAATCGAACTGCGCGAGCGCGCTGGCGTCCACCACCGTGGATGTGTCGGTCTGCCCCGTCAGCCCCTGCTGCAGCATGCGCATGCAGGCCGGGGCTTCATCGTGGGTGAGTTTGGAGGGCAGGACCAGCATGGCCTCAGCTCTTGCCGTTGTTGCCCTTGTTGCGCGCCGCCAGCGCTGCAATCAGGCCGTCGATGCCGCGGGCGTTGATTTCCTGCGAGAACTGGGTGCGGTAGGTGTCGACCAGCCAGACGCCCAGCACATTGAGGTTGTAGACCTTCCAGCCGCCGCCCTGGCCGGGCGTTTTCTCGAGCCGGTAGTCGAGCTGCACCGGATCGCCCCGGCCCTTGACCTCGGTGCGAACCAGCACCTCGGTATCTTCAGGCGACCCGCGGAACGGGCGCACCGTGACCGTCTGGTCGCTCACCTGGTCGAGCGCGCCGGCATAGGTGCGCACCAGCAGGGTCTTGAATTCTTCCTGCAGCTTCTTCTGCTGCTCGGGCGTGGCCTGGCGCCATGCCGGGCCGACGGCGGAGGCCGTCATGCGCTGGAAGTTGACGTTGGGCATGATCTTGCTGTCGACCAGCACCATGATCTTGTTGATGTCGCCCGCCTTGATGGAGGTGTCGGCCTTGATGGTTTCGAGCACGTCGGTCGACAAACGCTTCACCAGCGCGTCAGGCGCTTCGTCGGCGGCCTGCGCCGGACGCACGAAAGCCGTCGCGGCACCGAAGAGCAAGGCGCTGGCCAGAACCAGGCGGCCGAAGCCGCGTCGTTTCAAGATCTTGTTGTTCATGACAATCCCTTCGAGTTTGAAAATCTGCAGGCGGGCGGAGGCCGCGCCTCCTGCAAAGAACGTGTTCGACAGGTTCCCAGCCGACCGGGTTCCTGAAGCGCAGGTGAAGCCTTGAAACCGGATGCAAGCGGGAAAACCACTTGTCCGGCTGCGAAAAGCCCCTCTTCCGCGCCTTTTTGTATTTTATTTTCCGCCTTCGTCGTCAGGCGGATTGCCGTCGTAGACGTCGTTGCGGCGATGCTGCAGGAAGGCGTCGCGCGTGAAGGTGTACTTGTCGAGCGCCGCATCGTCGAGCAAACGGCCGGCGCGCAGGTACTTCGCCCGGGTATCGACAGCCTCTAGGAAAGACAGCGAATTGCGCCAGGCCACGTCGTTCATGTTGCCGAGCACGCTGCCGGCGCGGTCCACCGGCAATGCGGCCGTATCGCGCAGGGTCGACGGGCCGAACACCGGCAGCACCACGTACGGTCCGGCGCCCACGCCCCAGCGGCCCAGCGTCTGGCCGAAATCCTCTTCGTGGCGGTCGATGCCCGCCTCGGTGGCAATGTCGAGAAGGCCGCCGAGCCCGAACAAAGTGTTGACATTGACCCGCATGAAGGTCTCGGCACTGTTCTGCAGCTTGAGCTGGGCCACGCTGTTGACGAAGCTCCAGACGTCGCCCAGGTTGCCGAAGAAATTGCCCACGCCGGTGCGCACCATGGAAGGCAGCACGCGCTGGTAGGCGGTGGCCACGGGCACGAGCACGGCCTCGTCGACCGTGTCGTTGAAGCGGGTGATGCCTCGGTTCATGGGCTCGAAAGGGTCGGCCGGATTGGCCCCGGGGCCGGTTGCGCATCCCGCGATGAGCGAAAAAGCGGCGGCTGCACCCGCCCAGCGGGCGTATTTCGCTATTTTATTGATAGCAAAGGACGAAAAAAAGCTTGTTTTCATTTCTTGTTGGCTGTTCCCGGCGTCGAAGTGTTTCCTTCGGCCGCCTTGCTGTAGAGGAACTGGCTGATCAGGTTTTCCAGCACCACGGCCGACTGGGTCGAGGTGACGGTGTCGCCGGCTTGCAGGTTCTTCTCCTCGGCGCCCGCCTCGATTCCGATGTACTGCTCGCCGAGCAGGCCACTGGTCAGGATCTTGAGCGAGCTGTCCTTGGGAAAACTGTAACGGTTTTGCAATGCCAGTGTGACGCTGGCCTGAAAAGACTTGTCGTCGAACGAGATGGATTCCACGCGGCCGACCACCACGCCGGCGCTCTTGACCGCCGTTTGCGGCTTGAGGCCGCCGATGTTGTCGAAACGCGCGGTGACGTTGTAGGTCTTCTGGAAATTCAGGCTCAGCAGGTTGGCCGACTGCAGCGCGAGGAACAGCAGCGCCGCGCCGCCGATCAGCACGAACAGGCCGACCCAGATGTCGTTGTTGGAACGTTGCATGGTTTGCACTCTCTAGAACGATTGGAGCCGGAGCTCCTTCAAATACTGAACATCATGGCCGTGAGCAGGAAGTCGAGCCCGAGCACCGAGAGCGACGCCATCACCACCGTGCGCGTCGTCGCGCGCGACACGCCTTCGGGCGTTGGCTGGGCCTCGTAGCCCTGCAGCAGCGCGATGAAGGTCACGGTGAAACCGAACACGATGCTCTTGATCACGCCGTTGCCCACGTCGCGCCAGACGTCCACGCCGCCCTGCATCTGGCCCCAGAACGCGCCCGGGTCGACACCCAGCATCAGCACGCCCACCACGTAGCCGCCCATGATGCCGACCGCGCTGAACACGGCCGCCAGCAGCGGCATCGTGATCACGCCGGCCCAGAAACGCGGCGCAAGAATGCGCTGCACCGGGTCGACCGCCATCATCTCCATGGCGCTGAGCTGCTCGCCGGCCTTCATGAGGCCGATCTCCGCGGTGAGCGAAGTACCGGCACGCCCCGTGAACAGCAGGGCCGCCACCACCGGCCCGAGCTCGCGCACCAGGCTCAGTGCCACCAAAAGTCCGAGCGCCTCGGACGAGCCGTAGCGCTGCAGCGCGTAGTACATCTGCAGGCCCAGCACGAAGCCGACGAAGAGCCCCGACACCGCAATGATGGCCAGCGAGTAGTTGCCCAGGAAATGGATCTGGTCGCGCACCAGGCCGAAGCGCTGCAAGCTTCGTGCCCCCCGCACCAGCAGGCGCAGGAACAGCTTGGCGCCGTAGCCCAGGTCGGCCAGCTTGCTGCGCACGGCAAAGCCGATATCGGCGGGGTTCCACCAGCTCATGGCTGCCCCCACGCTCGGCACTTCGTGTCCTCGCTGCCCCCCGAGGGGGTCTTCGCTTGCTGGGGGCGGTCCATCGCTGCGCTCATGCCTGCCCTCCTCCATTGCCGAAATCTTCCTCGATGCCGACAACGGGGTAGTGAAAGTGCACCGGCCCGTCGGGCAGTGCATTGACGAACTGATGCACCAATGGATCGGCGCTCTCGCGCACCTCTGCAGGCGTGCCCTGCGCAGCGATGCCGCCGTTGGCCAGGATGATCACGTGGTCGGCGATGCGGAAGGTTTCCTCGAGATCGTGCGACACGACGATGCTGGTCAGCCCCAGCGTGTCGTTGAGCTGGCGGATCAGCCGCGCGGCCGTGCCGAGGGAAATCGGGTCGAGGCCGGCAAAGGGTTCGTCGTACATCACGAGGTCGGGATCGAGCGCAATGGCGCGCGCGAGGGCCACGCGCCGCGCCATGCCGCCGGACACCTCGCTGGGCATCAGGTCGCGCGCGCCGCGCAAGCCCACCGCGTCGAGCTTCATGAGCACGATGTCGCGCACCAGCGCTTCCGAGAGCTGCGTGTGCTCGCGCAGCGGAAACGCGACGTTGTCGAACACGCTCATGTCGGTGAACAGGGCCCCGAACTGGAACAGCATGCCCATGCGGCGCCGCGCCTTGTACAGCCCGGCAGCATCGAACCTGCCGACGTCCTGGCCGTCGAAAAGCACCTCGCCGCGCTGCGCCCGCTGCTGGCCGCCGATGAGCCGCAGCACGGTGGTCTTGCCGCCGCCCGAGGCGCCCATCAGCGCCGTCACCTTGCCGCGCGGCACGGCAAACGACACACCGCCGAGGATCGCCCGCGCGCCGTAGCCGAACGAAACGTCGCGGAATTCGACAAAGGGGTGTGGCGGTGGTGCGGCTGATTCCATCTCAATAAAAAAGCCGGGCACCTTCTCAGGCATCCCGGCATGCGGTTTCCGCGAATGATAGCGGGGCCGTGGCCGGCCCCGCAAAACTGAAACAAAAATCAGCGCGGCAGGTCGCTGAAACCCATCAGGAACTCATCCACCGAGCGCGCAGCCTGGCGCCCTTCGCGAATCGCCCACACCACCAGCGACTGGCCGCGGCGGATGTCGCCTGCAGCAAACACCTTCGGCACGTTGGTGGCATAACCACCAACGAAGTCGACCGTGGCCTTGGCGTTGCCGCGGGCATCCTTCTCAACGCCGAAGGCCTCCAGCACGTTGGCCACCGGGCTCACGAAGCCCATCGCGAGCAGCACGAGGTCGGCCTTGAGGATCTGCTCGCTGCCGGCCACTTCCTGCATGCGGCCGTCCTTCCACTCGACCCGCACGGTCTTCAGGCCGGTGACCTTGCCTTTTTCGCCGATGAACTCCTTGGTGGAAATGGCGAACTCGCGCTCGCAGCCTTCCTCGTGGCTGGAGCTGGTGCGCAGCTTGATCGGCCAGTAGGGCCAGGTCAGCGGGCGGTTTTCTTCCTCGGGCGGCTGCGGCATCAGTTCGAACTGGGTGACGCTGGCCGCGCCATGGCGGTTGCTGGTGCCCACGCAGTCGGACCCGGTGTCGCCGCCGCCGATCACGATGACGTGCTTGCCGTCGGCGCGCAACTGGCCCTTGACCTTGTCGCCTGCGTTGACGCGGTTCTGCTGGGGCAGGAACTCCATCGCGAAATGAATGCCGTCGAGATCGCGGCCCGGCACCGGCAGGTCGCGCGACTGCTCGGCGCCGCCGGTCAGCAGCACGGCGTCGAACTCCTTCTGCAGCTGCTCGGGCGTGACGGTTTCCTTGGCCAGGTTCGTGACCTTGGAGCCCTTGCCCAGCGGGTCCTTGGCGGCACCGACGATGACGCCGGTGCGGAAGCTCACGCCTTCGGCCTTCATCTGCTCGACGCGGCGGTCGATGTGCGTCTTCTCCATCTTGAAGTCGGGGATGCCGTAGCGCAGCAGGCCGCCGATGCGGTCGTTCTTCTCGAACAGCGTCACATCGTGGCCGGCGCGCGCGAGCTGCTGCGCGGCCGCCATGCCGGCCGGGCCCGAACCCACCACCGCCACCTTCTTGCCGGTCTTGTGCTTGGCAACGCGCGGCGCCACCCAGCCTTCGTCCCAGGCGCGGTCGATGATGGCGTGTTCCAGCGACTTGATGCCGACCGGGTCGTCATTCACGTTGAGCACGCAGGCGGCCTCGCAGGGCGCGGGGCAGATGCGGCCGGTGAATTCCGGGAAGTTGTTGGTCGAGTCGAGCACCGCGAAGGCGTTCTGCCAGTCGTTGCGGTACACGAGGTCGTTGAAGTCCGGAATGATGTTGTTGACCGGGCAGCCGCTGTTGCAGAACGGCGTGCCGCAGTCCATGCAGCGCGCGCCCTGCACCTTGGCCTGCTCGGGCGTCAAGGCAACGACGAATTCCTTGTAGTGCTTGATGCGCTCCTCGACGGGCTTGTAGCCCTCTTCGATGCGCTCATGCTCCATGAAGCCGGTGATCTTTCCCATCGTGCTTTCCTCTGTTCTTCGTTTTCGTTGCCGCTCAGACCGCAGCCGTCGCGGCCGGCGCGACCAGCGCATGCGGCTCCAGGCCCATGTGCGCGTTGTTGCCGCTGCTCGTGAGTTCGACCTTGCGGTCGTGCAGTTCTGCGAGCGCACGCTTGTACTCGTTCGGGAACACCTTGACGAACTTGGTGCGCGACACGGCCCAGTTGTCGAGCAGTTCGCGCGCGCGCTTGCTGCCGGTCCAGCGGTGGTGCTCTTCGAGCAGCTTCTTGAGCTGGGCCTCGTCGGTCTCGCCACCATGCCAGACCTTGCGGTGCATGCTCGCCGTCTGCTCGGCCGAGGTCAGCACCTTGTCGAGCGACACCATCGAGAGATTGCAGCGCGTGGCGAACTGGCCGTCCTCGTCGTAGACGAAAGCCACGCCGCCGCTCATGCCGGCCGCGAAGTTGCGGCCCGTCTTGCCGAGCACCGCAACCGTGCCGCCCGTCATGTATTCGCAGCCATGGTCGCCCGTGCCTTCAACGACCGCCGTGGCACCCGAGAGGCGCACGGCAAAACGCTCGCCGGCCACGCCGCAGAGGTAGGCCTCGCCGGTGGTCGCGCCGTAGAGCGCGGTGTTGCCCACGATGGTGTTGCGCACCGCTTCGCCGCGGAAATCGAGGCTCGGGCGCACCACCACGCGGCCGCCCGAGAGGCCCTTGCCGGTGTAGTCGTTGGCATCGCCGATCAGGTAGAGCGTGATGCCGCGCGCCAGGAAGGCGCCGAACGACTGCCCGCCCGTGCCCTCGAGCTGGATGCGGATCGAATCGTCGGGCAGGCCCTGCGGATGCACCTTGGTCAGTGCACCCGACAGCATGGCGCCCACCGAGCGGTTGACGTTGCGCGCCACCTCGATGAACTGCACCTTCTCGCCGCGCTCGATGGCCGGACGCGACTTCTCGATGAGCTTGACGTCGAGCGCGCGCTCCAGGCCGTGGTCCTGGTTTTCGACGTGGAAGCGCGGCACCTCGGCCGGCACGTTCGGCAGCGCGAACAGGCGGCTGAAATCGAGGCCCGAGGCCTTCCAGTGCTCGATGCCCTTGCGCATGTCGAGCAGGTCGGCGCGGCCGATCAGGTCGTCGAACTTGCGGATGCCGAGCTGGGCCATGATCTGGCGCACTTCCTCGGCCACGAAGAAGAAGTAGTTGACGACGTGCTCGGGCTTGCCCGAGAACTTCTTGCGCAGGATCGGGTCTTGCGTGGCCACGCCCACCGGGCAGGTGTTCAGATGGCACTTGCGCATCATGATGCAGCCCTCGACCACCAGCGGGGCCGTGGCAAAGCCGAACTCGTCGGCGCCCAGCAGCGCGCCGATGGCGACGTCGCGGCCGGTCTTCATCTGGCCGTCGGCCTGCACGCGGATGCGGCTGCGCAGGCGGTTGAGCACCAGCGTCTGCTGCGTCTCG